>Ga0082335_1008030_pt1 | contig 12329 bp, 9 predicted proteins | sample Subgrocontami58m_FD_72375 | JGI IMG/M metagenome (GOLD analysis project Ga0082335, IMG submission 72375) | Subsurface groundwater microbial communities from S. Glens Falls, New York, USA - GMW37 contaminated, 5.8 m (SPADES assembly) (version 2) ...
GGTGGGGCCGGTTCTCCGAACCGGCCTGAGTTTCATGGTGCAATTCACGCTGAAACCCAGGCCCGCTCGGAGAGCGAGCCCCACCTGAATAGTCCAAAACAATCAAGCCGCTGGTATGAATCGACTGGTTCGACGCGGCTCACGGTGACGAACGTCGGTACGACGGCGGCGACGGCTGGGAATCGGGCGGCGGGAATTCCGGTCCCGGTCCCGGTGCGGGCTCGCGCAGTTCGCGCTCCAGATCCGCCGGATGCATCAGGGCCCAGCCCATGTAGGCGACGACGACGACGTTGGTGGCCAGCACGCCGAATCGGATCCAGGTCAGCCGGACCGCCAGTTCGTAGACTTCGACCGGCAGGTACAAGCCGCCGGCAATCAGCGCCAACCATTCCGCCCACCGCCGCTCGTACCAAAGCCCATAGGCCTCCATGCCTCGGACAATCGCGTACGCGGCAGCCGCCGCGGCGAGAAACCAGAGCCGGCCGTTCGTGACGTGCGAGGCGGCGTCGATGAAAATGCGCGGGTAGTGGCTCGCGGGGTTCAAGTGGCTGAGCCGCACGATCCGCTCGGCCACCGCCTGCACATCCTGGCCAATCAGCGCCAGAAAGCCGACCCCGGCCAGCAGCACGAGCGCGCCCTTGGCCGCCTCGAAGAGGGCGACCGTGCGCATGCCGGTGAGCAGTGGCTTGATTTTCATCGTTCTCGCGATGGACAGCGTGCGCGTGCCATGCGTGCGCGCAAACGGGTTGGTGACACCGGCGAGGCGGCGTTCATCACTGCACGAGCAGCTGCCTCTTAGCGCCGCGCAAACCAGTACAGGATTACGACCGCGCAGAGGCAGAACGCCGCGGCGGCGCCGAAACAGCCTTTCGCCTTTGGCGCGGAGAATTTTTCCGGCGCATCCTTGCGCAAGACCGTCTCGAGTTCGTCGACGGCGTCCTTCGATTCCTTCAGGCCGAGTCCGGTGAGTTCGCGGTGCAGCTTGATCGCTTCGATCTTGCGGCCGCGGAAAATCAGATCGCGCAGTGCGTTGAGTTTGTCTTCGGGGATCATGAAGGGCGGGGAGAGCCGGCGGGAGGTTCGGTCAGCGTCAGGGTGCCGCCAGTGGCATGGCGATCGGGGGGCGGGATCGAGTCTGGGCCGGCGGGCGCCGCGGCGACAACCCAGAACCGCGGCGGTGCGGGCGTGATTGCAGCCGCGCTGAATCTGGTGCAGCGAAGAGAGACCCCCTTTCCGGATGACGACCGTCTTCAACATTCCGCCGACCGTGGTGTGCGGCGGCGGTGCGGTGCGTGAGCTGCCGACCCAGGTGCAACGGTTGCGCGCGCGCCGCGTACTGCTCGTAACCGACGAGTTTCTGGTGAAGTCGGGGTTGATTGGCCGGCTCGAGAACGACCTGCGGACGGCCGGGTGCGAGGTGGCGGTGTTTGCCGGTGTGCAGCCGGATCCGACCGAGGAGAACGTGCGCGAGGGATTGCGGCGGTACCGCGACGCGCACGCCGAACTGCTCGTGGCGGTCGGTGGCGGCAGTCCGATCGATTGTGCGAAGGCGATCGCGCTGCTCGTCGGCAACGAGGCTCCGCTCAGCCGCTACATGGGCCGGCACAAGGTGCCGCAGGCCGGCGCGCCGCTCATCGCGATTCCGACCACCGCGGGCACCGGCAGCGAAGTCACGAAAGTCGCGGTGATCACCGACCCGGCGAACGACGTGAAGATGATGATGCTCGATGCCCACCTCGTGCCGACGGTCGCCATCGTCGACTACGAACTCACCCTGTCGATGCCCGCGCCGCTGACCGCCGCGGTCGGTGTCGACACGTTGACGCATGGCATCGAGGCGTATGTCTCGCGGCTGGCCAGCGCGATGACCGACCCGCTGGCATTGGCGTGTATCCAGAATGTCGGGCGCCACCTCGAGACCGCGTGGCGCGAGCCGGGCAACCACGCGGCCCGCGAAGGCATGATGATGGCGGCGATGCAGGGCGGCATGGCTTTCGCGAACAGCAGCGTGTGCCTGGTGCACGGCATGAGCCGGCCGATTGGCGCGCTCTTTCACGTGCCGCACGGCATCTCGAACGCGATGCTGCTGTCGGTCGTGACGCGCTTCTCGCTGCCCGGTGCCGTTGCCCGGTACGCGACGGTGGCCCGTACGCTCGGCTGGGCCCGCGCGCACGAGACCGATGCCGCCGCGGGCTCGGCGTTGCTGCGCGGGCTCGACCAGCTCAACGCGCGGCTGCAGATTCCGCGGCTGCGCGATCATCCTCGAATGGACAGCAACCGTTTCGAGCGACTCGTCGAGAAAATGGCGGGAGACGCGCTCGCCTCCGGCAGTCCGCAAAACAATCCCATCGTGCCCACCGCGGCGCAGATCGTGGCACTTTACCGCGAGGCATGGTGATGAATCCAGGCACTGTAGCGGCGGTCTATGACCGCCGTAGTCGATCCCCACGCACCCATCGGCGTCGGCGGTCATAGACCGCCGCTACAACACAGCCTCCGCCGGCAGATCTTATGCAACTGTTCCCGCTTCGTGTCCTTCGCGTCTTGTTTGCTGCAGCGGCGGCATTCAGCGTCGCCCGCGGTCGTCCGGCCGAGTACGACGTCGTGGTCGAACCGAACATCATGGTCCCGATGCGCGATGGCGTGCGCCTCGCAACCGATGTGTACCGGCCGGCGCGGGAGAAAGCCGCCGCCGACGGGCGGTTCCCCGTGATCCTCACGCGCACCCCGTACAACAAGGGCACGAACCCCGCGGTGAATCTCAATCGGGTGGCGCGTTACTTCGCCGAGCGCGGCTATGTGTTCATCGCGCAGGACACGCGTGGCCGCTACGCGTCGGAGGGCACGTGGCACATGTTGACCGACGATGCGCGCGACGGGCGCGACACGGCGGCGTGGATCGGGCGGCAAGCCTGGTCCGACGGCAAGATCGGCACCCACGGCACGTCTTATGTCGGCGGCACGCAGCATGCGATGGCGCTCGAGCAGGTGCCCGAGCTCGCGACCGTGATGCCGGTCGATGCGATGTCGAACATCGGCCGGCAGGGCGTGCGCAACGCCGGCGCGTTCGAGCTGCGGTTCTGGAACTGGATCATGCTCAACGCCGGCCGCGGCAGCGCGGCGAGCCGCGACGCCGGCACCGCGGTCGAGCTGACAGACCTCGCGGCGCGCCGGTTCGATTACCTGCCGCGGCTGCCGCTGCGCCGGGGCATGACCCCGCTGAAGCTCTCGCCGGAATACGAGGAGTGGATTGTCGAGGCGATGAACCACGGCGCGGACGATGCGTTCTGGGACCAGAACCGAATCGTCGACGACCCCAAGCGCTACAAGGACATCCCGGTCTACCTCGTCGGCGGCTGGTACGATTCGTGGGGTGGCAACACGACCGCGAATTTCGTGGCGCTGGCCAGGACGCTGCGGAGTCCGGTTTACCTGATCATGGGACCGTGGATTCACGGCGAACAGGACCGGCACGCGCACGGGCAGGTGGAATTCGGGAAGGACGCGGCGATCGCCGATCATCTGGCGTGGCGCTGCGAATGGTACGATCGCTGGCTGAAGGGGCTCGACAACTCGGTCGGCAAGGCGGCGCCGTTCGCGACGAAAGTGCGGATTTTCGTGATGGGCACGGGCGACGGCCGCAAGGTGGAGAAAGGGCTGCTTAATCACGGCGGCTCCTGGCGGGACGAACGCGAGTGGCCGCTCGCGCGTGCCCGGGCCACGGCATATTATTTCCAGCCCGGCGGGGGTCTCGCTCCGTCCGCGCCCGCCGCGGCGCAGGCGTCGACCAGCTACCAGTTCGATCCGCGCAATCCGGTGCCGACGCTCGGGGGCAACATTTCCTCCGGCAACGACATCATGCAGCAGGGCGCGTGGGACCAGCGCGGCGGCGAGGCCTTCTGGAACTGGCGCGCGCCGATTCCGCTCTCCGCGCGCAACGACATCGTCGTTTTCCAGACCGAGCCGCTCGCCGCCGACATCGAGGTCACCGGCGAAATCGAGGTGAAGCTCTGGGCGTCGTCCTCCGGCCGCGACACCGACTTCACGGCGAAGCTGATCGACGTGTATCCGCCGTCGGCCGATTTCCCGCACGGCTTCGACCTGAACATCGGCGACGGGATCGTGCGCGCGCGGTTTCGTGAATCGTTGCAGCAGGAGAAACTGATGACGCCGGGGACGGTGTATCCTTTCACGATCAAGCTCTATCCGACCTCGAATGTGTTCAAACAGGGCCACCGCATCCGGGTCGATATCTCGAGCAGCAACTTCCCGCGCTTCGATCTGAACCCGAACACGGGCGAGCCGCTGAACCAGCATCGCCGCGTGGAGATTGCCACGAACACGCTGCTCCACGACCGCGAGCACCCGTCGCACATTGTGCTGCCGGTGGTGCCTCGGTAAGGACCGCGAATCCGAGGCAACTATTTTTTTGACACAGAGGACACAGAGGAGAGCACAGAGGCCACCGAGCAATGCAGCAGTGCGCTCGAGGCCGTGAGTGGGTTAACATTCATCTCCTCTGTGACCTCTGTGCAGCCTCTGTGAGCTCTGTGCTCCTAATCAAACTGGCCGACCGCACCTTCAAAACGCGAACCACCGAATCGCGAGGTGGCAGAAGAGCGCGCCGACGATCGTCATCGCGAAACCCCAGAGCAGCATCTGCCGGAACACGCGGCGACCCTCGGCGGCATTGGGCAGAGCGGCGATGCACAAGGCACCGATGGTCGAGAGCGGGGATACGTCGACGATCGCCGCGCCGACGTTGATGCTCAGCGCGATTTCGAGCGGGTTGCCGCCGCCGAGTTTCTGCACGAGCCCCGGCACGGTGGGAAGAAACGCGGGGTACACCACGCCCGAGGTCGAGCTGTACGTGGAGATCAGGCCCGTCACGAATGCCATCATCGCGTTCGCGCTGCCCGGGGTCGTGATTCGCGCCAGCAACGTCGTAAACAGATCCATGCCGCCGGTCTTCTCGATCACGCCGACGAGCACGCTCACGCCGCAGACCATCACGATGATCGACCACGGCACGGCGGCGATGACGGCGTTTTCATCCGCGGCGCGGCCGAGCAGCAAAACGGTTGCCGCCACGAACGCGGAGAGACCTGGATTCGCCCGGAACGCCACCACCGCCACGATCCAGGAGGCAATCACCGCAAAGGTGAACCAGTGCCGCGCGGCCAGGGGCGGCGCGGACGGCACCGCCACCGGTGAGCCGCGCTGCCGCCAGAGCGCCACGCCACCAAAAAACAAATACGCGCCGATCGCCACGAAGGCATGGGCGACAAAGTTCGCGAGGAAAACGCCCCACTCGTGATGGCCGAGCCCGGCCTTCAGCATGAGCGTGTTCACGATCACGCCCACCGCGCTGAACGGCGACAGGTTACCCGCATTGCCGCCGTTGGCGACCATCAGCGCCATGAGGAAGGCCGGCACGCGGGCCGTCGCGCCGGTCGACATCGCCAGCGGCGCAATCAACGCGGTCGCGGCGATGGCACCCGGACCGAGCGTCGCGACGCCGCCGGTGAGCAGGAAAAACGCGGGCGGCAGCAACGCGGAGACACCGCCGCACGTCTGCACCGCGCGCTGCGCGAGCGCCTCGAGCGCGCCGTTCCTTTGCGCGATGCCGAAGAGCAGCGTCACGCCGAGCAGCGTGAGAAATAGCCCGGCGGGAAACGCGTTCATCAGCGCGTCGGCCTTCCAGCCTGCGACGAACATCGCGATCGGCCACGCGAGCGCGACCGCCAGCACACCCACGTTGATGCGCGACGTGAGGCTGAAGCCGATGACCACGATCAGCGCGAGGAGCGAGAGGAGCGCTGGACTCATGAGCGCGAAGGTGGGGCCGGCTCTCCGAACCGGCCTGAGTTTCTGGATGCGCCCGCGCAAAGCAGGCCGGCTCGGAGAGCCAGCCCCACCAAAAGTCTCGGCATTCTGCGCGCCATCATGTCGGTCCGCTCCACTTCGGCAGCAGGTGTTTCTGCACCTTGCCGAGCGCGGTGCGCGGCAGGGCTTCGATCCGTACGATGGCGCGCGGCAGCTTGAACGACGCCAGCTGCGTCGCCAGCCGCGCGCGGACGGCGGGTTCGTCGAACGCGGCGTCCGTCACCACATACGCCACCGGCACTTCGCCGCGCACCGGATCCGGAGCACCCATCACCGCGGCTTCGCAAATGCCCGGCTGCTCGAGCAGGACCTCCTCGATTTCGCGCGGGTAGAGGTTGAACCCGCCGGAGATGATCAGATCGCTGCGCCGGCCCTGCAGGGTGATGTAGCCGTCGGCCGCCCGCACGCCGATGTCGCCGGTGCGAAACCAGCCGTCGCGCCACGCGGCCGCGGTCGCATCCGGCCGCCGCCAGTAACCGGCGCAGACGTTCGGCCCCTTTACCCAAAGTTCGCCCACCGTGCCATCCGCCACGGGCGCGCCGGCCTCGTCGCAAATCTTCACCGCCACGTGCGGCAGCGGCACCCCGACGGTGCCCGCGCGGCGTTCGCCCACGTACGGGTTGCTCACGTTCATCAGCGTCTCGGTCATCCCATAGCGCTCGAGGATCACTTGGCCGAATCGCTCGCGGAACTGCTCGAGCACCTCGGCCGGCAGTGGGGCTGACCCGGATACGGCTAGCCGCAGGGAGGCCCCGATGGCGCGCGCGGTCGCGGCGGGCAATTCCAGCAACCGGACAAAAATCGTCGGCACGCCGAAAAAGAGCGTGGGTCGGTATTCCGTAAACCACGTGGCGGCCTTCGCGTGTTCGAACCGCTCGAACAGCCGCATATGGCAACCGCTGAACAGCCAGCAGTGCAGCCCGTTCGCGAGCCCGTGGACGTGAAAGAGCGGCAGCGCCGCGAGGTAACGGTCGCTCGCGTTGATGCCCCAGCTCGTGACGAGTGCGAGCCCGTTCGTCGCGAAATTCCCCTGCGTGAGCACGGCGCCCTTCGAGGCGCCCGTCGTGCCCGAGGTGTAGATCAGCGCGAGCGGCGTCTCGGCGTCGCACGGCACCGCCGCCGGCCGCTGGGCGGAGCGGGGGGCGGCTTCGGCGGCCAGTGCGTCGACGTCCCAGCGCGTCGCATCGGCGGGCAGGTGCGGTGCGAGGTCGCGCGACGTGATGACCGCCGTCGGGGCGGCATCCGCCAGGATGTGCCGCAGCTCGCGTTCGCGGTACAGCACGTTGATCGGCACGAGGAGCAGCCCGAGCTTCACCCCGGCGAGCCACAGGTCGATGACCTCGACGCGATTCGCCAGGAAGAACGCCACGCGGTCGCCGCGCACAAGGCCGCGCGCCTGGAGCGCGTGGGCGAGCCGGTTGCTGCGCTGCTCGAGCTCCCCGAAGGTCAACGCCAGCCGTGTGCCCGGCGGCGACTCGCACTCAAGCGCCGGCGTCCCGGCGCGGCCGATCAGGGAGAGATCGAAGAGAGAAAGAAGCGACATCCGCCAAAATCCCAAATTACAAAAGTCCAAACGCCAAACAAATCCCAGGTCCCACTGCCGACGGGAAATTGGCCATGGGATTTTTGGCGTTTGGGTTTTGGCGTTTGGAACTTGCCCGCGCAGCGGGTTAATACCCCACCGCCTGGCCGTCCTTCCGCGCCTCGCTCGCGCCGATGTACACGCGGTTAACTTTGTCCCAGCGGATCGCCTGGTAGCCGCCGAACCCGCCCGTCGCGGTCCCGGCGCGGATGACGTGGCCGCGTTGCACCAATGCACGCGCGGTATCATACGGGACGCCGCTCTCAAGCATGACGTAACCGCCGGTCGTCATCCGCTCGCCGGTTGGTTCGGAGGAACCCTCGTGCACCCAGCGCGCGGCGTCGCCGGCTTCCTGCACGTTCATGCCGAAATCGATCTGGTTCACCAGCACCTGCACGTGACCCTGCGGCTGGACGGCTCCGCCCATGACGCCGAACGCCTCCCAGGGTTCGCCATCCTTCATCACAAATCCGGGGATGATCGTGTGAAACGGCCGCTTGCCCGGCGCGTAGACGTTCGCGTGGCCGGGCTCGAGCGCGAAGAGTTCGCCGCGATTCTGGAAGCCGAAGCCGAGCCCCGGCGCGCAGGCGCCGGACCCGAGCAGGTAAAAGTTGCTTTGGATGAGCGACACCATGTTGCCGGCGGCATCGGCGGTGCAGAGGTAAATCGTGTCGCCGTGATTCATGGCGGGCACGCCCGCATCGAAAGTCTTCGCCGCGCGCGCCGGGTCGATCAGTTTGCGTCGCGCCGCCGCGTAGTCTTTCGCGATCAAGCCGGCGACGGGCACTTGGCTGAACGCGGGATCGGCGTAGAATTTCGCGCGGTCCTCGAAGGCCAGCTTCTTGGCCTCGATCATCGCGTGCAGCGTGTCGGGCGAATTGAAGCCCATCCGCTTCAGATCGAAACCCTCCAGAATGGCCAGCATCTGCAGCGCGGCGAGGCCCTGCGTGTTCGGAATCAGCTCGTAAACGTCGTAGCCGCGATAGTTGACCGACACCGGATCGACCCAGGTGGACGTGTGCTTTTCGAAATCGATCTTCCGCAGCCAGCCGCCCTGCGCGCGGAAGTACGCGTCCATCTGGTCGGCGAGTTCGCCGCGATAAAACGCATCGCGGCCTTTTTCCGCGAGCAGCCGGTACGTGCGGGCGAGCCCGGGGTTCTTGAAAATCTCGCCCTTGGCCGGCGCGTGTCCGTTGGGCGCATACGTCGCGAGGAACGCGCCCGGGACCGGCGTGGCCCGATAGCGTTGAATCTCGAGCGCCCAGAGGTGCGCGATGAACTCCGCGACGGGATAGCCTTCCTCGGCGTAGCGGATCGTCGGCGCGAGCAACTCGCTCATCGGCCGCTGCCCGAAGCGGCGGTGCAACTCGAACCAGCCGTCGACCGCGCCCGGCACCGATACGCTGAGCATGCTCAGCGTCGGAATCTTCGGGGTGCCGAGCCGCGCGAGCTCCGCTTTCAACTGTTCGAAACTCAGCCCGAGCGGCGAGCGGCCCGAGGCGTTGAGCCCGTAGAGTTTCTTCGTCTTCGCGTCATAAACGATCGCGAACAAATCGCCGCCGGGCCCACAGTTCACCGGCTCCATCAGCCCGAGCGCGGCGTTGGCGGCGATGGCGGCATCGACCGCGGAGCCGCCGGCCTTCAGCACGTCGAGTCCGATTTGCGAGGCGAGCGGATGACTCGTGCACACCATGCCATGCTGCGCGATGACTTCGGAACGTGTGGCAAACGGCCGCCCGGTCACGCGATCAATCTGGGCCTGAGTGGCGGCCTGCGACAGACCGATAATCGGGGCAATGATGCGAAGAATGGAGGTGAATTTCATCCCGGCGAGGCGCACGGCAGAGCGTGGAGGGGGCGTTCGCCGCCGAGCGTCGACACGCCCGCGACGTCAGGCAAGCAGAAGCGGACGGGCCGGAGGCGGGCACGAATGACCAACGACCAAGGCATCTGGGCCCGCGAATCCACGCGAATAGTCGCGAATTCTCATTCGCAAAAATTCGCGTGATTCGCGGGCAGCTTTCATTGCATCGCGTACGTTTTTGCTTTCAAGGCGCGCGCGTGGCTGTCCGACTGAGATCGTTCCCGCTGCCTCCCCGAATTTCCAGGAGACCAGCATGAAGCTTTCGAAGGACCCCAGTGCACCAGCGACCGCGGATCGGCAGGATCGGCCGCAGTCGCGCCGGCAATTCCTCGCAACGGCCGCCGCCGCGACCGCAGCATGTGTTCTGCCGCGGTCTCTGCGCGGGCAGGCCGCGCGGGCGCGCCCCGGCGATCCCCTGAAGGTCGCCTTCGTCGGCGTGTGCGGCCGCGGCGCGGCCAACCTCGAGTCGATTGGCGACACCGAGAACGTGGTGGCGCTCTGCGATGTCGACCAGGAGCGCGCGGCGCCGACGTTCGCGAAGTTCCCGGAGGCGCGCGTGTTCACCGACTACCGCCGGATGCTCGATGCGGTGGCCAACGACATCGATGCGGTCGTCATCTCGACGCCGGACCACACGCATGCCATGATCGCGATGGCGGCCATCCAGTGCGGAAAACACGTCTACTGCGAAAAACCGCTCGCGCACTCCATCGGCGAGATTCGCACGCTGATGAAAACGGCGCGCGAACACCCGAAGATCGTCACGCAGCTGGGCAACCAGGGACATTCGTCGACGACGATCCGGATGTTCCGCGACTGGGTGCGCGCCGGGGCAATCGGCAAGATCCACACCGTGCACTGCGCGTGCGCGCAGGCGCAAAGCCGGTTGGACCAGTTGCCGAAATTGCAGGAGGAACGTGAGCCGCCGCCGTCGCTCGATTGGGAAAACTGGCTGGGGCCCGTCCCGGCGCGGCGCTACAACCCCGTCTACCTGCCGGGACGCTGGCGCGGCTGGACGGCGTTTGGCAGCGGCACGGTCGGCGACTGGATTTGCCATGTCTTCGATCCGGTTTTCTGGACGCTCGAACTGGGCTCGCCGACGTCGGTCGTGGCCGAATCCGCCGACTACGATCCCGTGGCGCACGCCGAGACTTTTCCGCGCGGCGTGCGGATTCGCTATCGTTTCCCTGGTACGGCGAATCGGGGGCCGGTCACGCTTTACTGGTACAGCGGCGAGGCGACGATGCCGCGACCGGAGAACCTCGAGCCGGAGCGGGCGGTTTCCGTGCCCGGCGCGGTCGTGCTCGGCGACAAGGGCGGCATCATGTACGGCAGCCACGGGGCGTTCGGGTTGCGGCTGTTCCCGGAGACGGCGATGCGCGCGTTTCAGGCGCAGCTGCCGGCCACGACGCGACCGAAGAACAAGGATCACGCGGTGGACTGGCTGGACGCGATTCGCAAGGGCGGCAAAGCCGGCTCCGACTTCGCCGCGTATGGCGGCCCTTTGAGCGAGCTGGCGTGTATCGGCAATATCGCGACGCACTTCCTCGGGCGGGAACTGAACTACGACGGCGCGCGGGCGCGTTTCACGAATTTCGCCGCGGCGAACGAATTGATTCAGCCGCGGTACCGGGCGGGCTGGCGGCTGTAGCTGGGCCCAATCCTTGTGAACAGAAGGTAACGAAGGAAACGAAGGGTAAGAGGTCGCCCTGAACCTTGGTTACCTTCGTTACCTTCTGTTCAATTCTCAGCGTTTGCCTGTGGGGCCGTAGCCGGGCAGCGGCTTGCCGTCGGGCCCCAGCTTGCCGGCGGCCCAGAGCACGCCGCGCGTCACCAGGTCGAGGTACTGCGCGCTTTCCACGAGCACGTTGTTATGGCCGAGCGTGGTGGCGAACACGCGGGCCTTCTTCGGACCGTATTCGTTCGTCCAGATCACGACGGAAGTGTCCTCGTACGTCTTGCCCTTCTTGTCGGTCGCCTTCTGGTGGCCGGTCGCGAGCGACTTATGCTCCGAAAAAACCGTCGGCGGCTGCACGTTGTTATAGAGTTCCTCGGGGCCGGTGGTCCAATCCTTGGAGCCCGCGGTGATCGGCGAACTGCCGGTGAAGTGGACCTCGATCGGCGCCTGCGGGCCGTGGCGGCTGGATTGCAGGCCGAGAAAATCGAACCACAGCGCGCCGTCGGAACCGGGCGTCTGCGGCCGCGCGAAATCCTTCACCACGCGGAAACTGTGCATGGCGCAGTGCAGGGCGACGGCGGGCAGGCCGGCGCGGTGCGGCGCGAGCACGTTGCGCACCTGGTCCGCCTGGTCGAGGTCGGCGGCGCACTCGTCGTGGATCACCAGATCGTAACCGTCGGCGTATTTCGCATCGTTCACATGCGCGAGCGGCGGCCGCGTGGTCTTGTCGTCGGTGTGCAGCTGGGTGACGACAACGTTGGCGCGCTGCTCGAGGCCGTTCTTGAGGATGTCCTTTTGGTGCGGGTAATCGTGGCAGCAGCCGCCGGTGACGAGCAGCACCTTGAGGGGTTTCGGCCGTTCCGCCGAGAAGCCTGGCACCGTCAGCAGCCAGGCAAGCGAAAAGGTGGCGAGTGAGCGAAGGGTAACGTTCATGATAGAGTGAAAACGGGCGCGCACGAGCACGGCAAGATTTCGTACAAACGCGAGCGGGTAATGTGATGGAGCACGCGGAGAAATTCTTTCGACCGCGGAGTACGCGGAGCACGCGGAGAGGATCATCCGCGTAGTTCGCGTCGTCCGCGGTTGATCGTTTGAATTTGCCTGCTCCGCGGAGGATCGGCGCCGCGTGGCCGGGCGATTCGGAGAATCGGCACGGATGAGCACGCGGAGAAATTCATTTGACCGCGGAGTACGCGGAGCACGCGGAGAGGATGGTCCGCGTAATTCGCGTCGTCCGCGGTTGACCGTTTGCATCCGCCTGCTCCGCGGTGGATCGGCGCCGTGTGGCCGGGCGATTCGGGGAATCGGCACGGAAGAGC
>Ga0082335_1008032_pt1 | contig 12325 bp, 8 predicted proteins | sample Subgrocontami58m_FD_72375 | JGI IMG/M metagenome (GOLD analysis project Ga0082335, IMG submission 72375) | Subsurface groundwater microbial communities from S. Glens Falls, New York, USA - GMW37 contaminated, 5.8 m (SPADES assembly) (version 2) ...
CACCCCATGCCGGGACCAACGCCCCAACCTTCGACGTCGTCACCAGTCCCAACCCGAAACAGAAGCGCGCGCTCGAACTCATCCAGCAGATCAACGTGTAGACAGAAAACACAACCCCACTATTAAGCTAATCACTGGAAATACAAGGAACATTCGCTCTGCGCTGGCAGGAACTTCAGGTTAGACATTTTGTGGGCGCTTGCTGTTGGTAAGTTTCAATGCCGCCCCCGTTTCGGTAACACGAGGGCCTATGGCCAAACAGACTAAACTCAGAGGGTACTCTTGTCCACGGCAGCGGAAATGCCCGGACAGGACTGTTTCCAGAATTGGAATTTGGCCGTTACCTGTCAGGCCAAGCCTGAACCGCTCACAAAATTCTCAGCCCAGCCTTCGCTGCGAATCAATTCACCCGCTCGCCTTCAACGCATGCGCGAGCGCGCACAACTTCTGCAATTGCGGGTCTTCGATGCCGCACGCGCGCAGGGCTTCCGCAGTGTGCAGCAGATAATCTATTCCAGGCCCCATGCGTCCATGGCAGGTCATCAAACGCTCGATGACGGCCTCGGGCGGCAGCCTGCCGGCGTAGGAGGCGCCGGCGCGGTTGATGATGAAGGTGATGGCGCGAAATTGGGTTTCGCCATCGCGCACGGTCACCCAGCGCGGCACGTAGGCGCCCATCAGCATCTCGCGCCGCCAGATCAGGCGCAGTTCGTTTTCGACTTTATCGGCTGCGATGCGGTAGGCGACGCCGCGGCAGCGCCCGCCGCGATCCAAGCCCAGCACCAGTCCCGGCCGGTCCGGCGTGCCGCGGTTGATGCGCGACCAGAGGCAGAAGCTGCGGTGGTAACCATGGGTGGTGACGACGCGCTTCTCCTCGAAATGAAAGAGAGGATTCCAAACGAGCGAGCCATAGCCGAACACCCAGCAGTCCTGGCCGGCATCGCGTTGCTCCAGTATCTGCCACAAGGACTCTTCCAGTTCGGCGTCGGTGAGCAAATGCGGGCCGAGCGGCGTCTGCGCCAGTTCCTGGCGGATGCGGTCGCGCTCGAGATCGATACGGGTAAGGGTCATGCCGCCCTGGCGGTCTGCGCGGGCGGCGTGTCGAATTTCGCCAGCAGTATGGCGCGCTGTTGTTGCGCCAGCTTCAGATGGCGCATCTTGACGTGGCCATAGCCGCGGATGGACTCGGGGATGCTGGCGATCTCGACTGCAAGCGCGTGATTGGCGGGCGTGAGCCGCGCGAGCAGGTGCTCCACCGTTGCCGCATACTCGGCGACCAGCGTGCGCTCCATGCGGCGCTCCTCGGTGCGGCCAAATAGGTCGAACGCCGTGCCGCGCAAGCCCTTGAATTTCGCCAGCAGCCGCAGGGCGCCCATCATCCACGGACCGAAAGCGGACTTCTTCGCTTCGCCTGAGGTGGGGTCGGGTTTATTCAAAATGGGCGGAGCCATATGGAACACCACTTTGTAGTCGCCCTCGAACATGCCTTCGATCTTCTGCATGAACGCAGGGTCCGAGTGCAGCCGGGCAACTTCGTACTCGTCTTTGTAGGCCATCAGTTTCGCATAATAGCGCGCCACGGCCTCGCTGAGTTTGCTGCTGCCGGTTGCATCCATCTCGGCGCGCCGCACTTTGTCGACGAAATTCTTGTATTTTGCCGCGTAAGCAGCGTCTTGATACGCGCTCAAGAACTCAACGCGGCGCGCCACGAGTTCGTCCAGGTTGCGCGAGAATCGTTGGCCGATGGCGATGACCTCGGTCGGCGCCGCGATTCTCTCCACGCGCGTGAGATCGACTGCGGCACGCCGGCCCCAGACAAAACTTTTCAGGTTGAATTCGACCGACACGCCGTTTAACTGGATCGCCTTCCCCACCGCCGCGGCAGATACCGGCACCCAGCCCTTTTGCAGCGCGTAGCCGAGCATGAACATATTGGTCGCGATCGAATCGCCCATCAGGTTGGTGGCAATGCTGCCGGCGGATATGAATTCCACATTTTCCTTGCCGCAGGCCTCGCTGATGTCGTGCTGCAGATTGCTTCCCGGGAGCTGCCAGTTCGGATTGCGCACGAACTCCGCGGTCGGCGCAGTGGTCGCGTTGATTACGGCGTGCGTTTTGGGCTCGCGCATCTTGGCGAGCGCATCGGAGCTCGCCGCGACCACCAGGTCGCAGCCGATCACCAGGCTCGCGTCACCGGTGCCGATGCGCGCCGCGTGCAGGTCTTCGGGCCGGTCGGCTATGCGCACATGCGACATCACCGGCCCGCCTTTTTGCGCCAGTCCCGACATGTCGAGCACGGTCACGCCTTTGCCTTCGACATGCGCGGCCATCGCCAGTATCTGTCCGATGGTGACGACGCCGGTGCCGCCGATTCCGGTCACGAGCACGCCGTAGGCGCCGTCTGTGCGCGCCGATGCGGGTTCGGGCAGCGCGGGAAAATCGTCAAACGCTTTGCCCGCGCCCGCCTTGCCTTTCTTCAGCGTACCGCCCTCGACCGTGACGAAACTCGGACAAAAGCCCTTTACGCAGGAGTAGTCCTTGTTGCAGGTGGACTGATTGATGGTGCGTTTGCGGCCGAATTCGGTTTCGAGCGGCTCGACCGAGAGACAATTGGACTTGTCGCTGCAATCGCCGCAGCCCTCGCACACCATTTCGTTGATGACGACGCGCTTGGCCGGATCGGGAAAGGTGCCGCGCTTGCGGCGGCGGCGCTTTTCCGAGGCGCAGGTCTGGTCGTAAATGATGGCCGATACGCCCACCACCTCGCGCAGCTCGCGCTGCACCGCGTCGAGTTCGTCACGGTGGCGCACACTTACGCCGGGCGCCCAACTGATGCCTGCGGGATATTTTTCCGGCTCGTCGGTGACGATGACGATGGGGTTCACGCCTTCGGCGGCGATTTGGCGCGATATCGCGGCCGGGTCAAGTGGCCCGTCGTGCTTCTGGCCGCCGGTCATGGCCACCGCGTCGTTGTACAGGATCTTGTAGGTCATGCTGACCCTGGCCGCGCAGGCGGCGCGGATGGCCATCAGTCCCGAGTGGTAATAAGTGCCGTCGCCGAGATTGGCAAAAATATGCCTGGTGTCGGAAAACGGCGCCTGGCCGATCCAGGGCGCGCCTTCACCGCCCATATGCGTGAAGGTCGAGGTGTTGCGGTCCATCCATAGCGCCATGAAGTGGCAGCCGATGCCGGCGGTCGCGCGGCTGCCTTCGGGCACGCGCGTGGAGGTGTTGTGCGGGCAGCCGGAGCAGAAATAGGGTTGGCGCAAGGCGACGACCTGCGGCTTGGCCAGCGCTTTCTCCTTGAATTCGAGAAAGGCGAGGCGCTCGCGGAAGCGCTCGCCCAGCTGTCTATCCATGCCGAGCTTAGCCAGGCGGTTCCCAATCGCCTTGGCGATGATCGCGGGCGAAAGCTCGTAGCTTGCCGGCAGCAGCCATGTGCCGGCGGGCTGGCCCTCGGCACGGCTCCATTCGCCGTTGTCGTCGAATTTACCGACCACACGCGGCGCCTTTTGCTCAGCACGCCATTCGTACAGCTCTTCCTTGATCTGGTATTCGATCAGTTGGCGCTTCTCCTCCACCACCAGGATTTCCTCGAGGCCCTGGGCGAATCTGCGCGCGCCCTGCGGCTCAAGCGGCCAACTCATGGCTACCTTGTACACGCGCAGGCCCATAGCGCGCGCGACATTTTCATCGATGCCGAGGTCGCTTAGCGCCTGCATGGTATCGCCATAGGATTTGCCGGTGGCGACGATCCCCAATCGCGCACGCGGTGAATCCCAAATGATGCGATCGAGGCCGTTGGCGCGCACGTAGGCGAGCGCAGCGTAGACCTTGTAATCGAGCAAGCGCTCTTCCTGTTCCAGAATGCCGTCGGGCCAGCGGATACCGAGGCCGCCCGGCGGCAGCGCAAAGTCGGTCGGAATCTTCACTTGCACACGATGCGGATCGATGTACACCGAGGCGCCCGACTCGACCACGTCGGTAACACACTTGAACCCGATCCACAGGCCGGCATAGCGCGACATGGCAAAACCATGCAATCCGTAGTCCAGATACTCCTGCACGCTCGCCGGGTTCAGCACCGGTATGCAGCAAGCCTTGAGTATGTGTTCGCTCTGGTGGGCGAGTGTGGAGGACTTGGCCGCATGATCATCTCCGGCAAGCACGAGCACGCCGCCGTTCTTGGAAGTGCCGGCCGAATTGCCGTGCTTGAATACGTCGCCACAGCGGTCCACGCCCGGACCTTTGCCGTACCAGATCGAGAACACGCCGTCATACCTGGCGTCGTTGAACAGATTGAGCTGTTGCGTCCCCCAGATGGCGGTCGCCGCCATGTCTTCGTTCAGGGCAGGGTGAAATTTGATGTGGTGGGCGTCGAGGTATTTCTTCGCGCCGTGCATCGCCTGGTCGATGCCGCCTAGGGGCGAGCCGCGATAGCCGGAAATGTAGCCTGCGGTGTTGAGGCCGGCCGCGAGATCACGCTCGCGCTGCAGCATGGGCAGGCGCACCAAGGCCTGGGTGCCGGTGAGGAACACGCGGCCCGAATCGAGGGTGTACTTGTCGTCGAGTGTGATTTCGTTGGGTATGATTGGTGCGTTCATTGAAGATCTCTTTGCCGAGGAAACGTTTGCTGCAGAGCGCAGGGCAGCGTGCCGTTGGACAGCTAATACAGGGCGGGGTTTTGCGAATATCTTACCTTTTTGCGTAGAGGCATAGTCGGTGAATGCACAGCCTTAAGACCATGACATCGCTGTGGTTAAGCGCGACCTATGCGACCGTTGACGGAAGAACCTAAGCGGTCCGGCACGGGCGGATGGGGCTATCACAAGAGTTGTTTCGCAATGGGCCGTCTTGGCAGGGCACAAGCAGAAATTTTATCCGCGCAATGTTCGGGCTGCAGCATGCGCCTGCTGAAACGATTCAGTGTGTCAGCGCGCCCGGCACAATGGCGTAGGCGCGTTATCTCGTCTATCGCCTAACCGGTGCGATGTTTTTACAATGCCGCCCGCGCTGTGGAGTCGCCGAATTGAATCCGCCCCCTGCATTGCCGGGGCGGAGGAATTAGTCGATGAAAAAGGGGTTGCTCTGAAACTGCAGAAGAAGCGTGCAAGATCCCTGCGGCTCTCGGATTTGCATCAATGCGTTCTGCTTGATCTTCGTATGATTGAAAAACAGGCTACGCACTGCACGCCGTAATCGTAGGCGGTGATGTTCTTCTGCAGCACTTCGCCCTTGAACCGGTTCCCCATGATAGCGACGAACACGTCGCGTTGCAGCGGCAGGTCCTTGGTGCCGGCAAGGGCTCCGGCCAGGACCACGTTGCCGAGCACCGGGTCGCCGATCTTCATGGCCTCAGCGGTGGCGTTCACATGCCAGGCCTTGGCGCACAACTGGCCGATCCACGTCTCGATCTCTTCCGTACTGGGATAGCTGATCTTGCCGGAAATCACGCCGACAGGATAAAGCGGGCGCGTATTGCTGATCACCTTGACCGCGGGGTTGCCGTAGTCCTTCAACACGCGGATGGTCTCGGTCGGTTCCATCGAGACGACCATATGTGCGTGGCCCATTGGGATCTGCGGCGAGCAGTTGGCTTTGGATGAGATCCGCAGATGGCTCATCACCGACCCGCCGCGCTGCGACGCGCCGAAGGTGTCGCCTATGGTCACGAATAGCCCGAGCTGTGACAGCATGTTGCCTATCGTCCGGGAAGTCATGACGTTGCCTTGCCCTCCTACCCCGGTGATGATGAGGTTGTAGGGGTCGTACTTCAGACTTAGCGCAGCCATCTCAGGCAAACTCCTTCTTCTTGATCGCGCCGGTCGGGCACACCGAAGCGCAGAAGCCGCATCCGGTGCAGACGACTTCGTCGATCCTGGAACGGTTGTTCTCCTTGTCACAGATGAGACCCGGACAGGCGAAGATGCGGGTACAGATCCGGTTGCAGCCACAGGATTCCCCGACGCAGATGTCCGCGTCGACGCTGACGTCGAACAGCTTCTTTCCGCGCTTTTCCGGACTCAGCGCGCAGGCCTGGCGCAGCACCAAAACCTTGGTGCCCTTCTGTTCCAGCATCTCCAAGAAGGTCTGCCGCGTTTCCTCGAGCTTGAACGGATCGGCGATCTTCACCTGCGCGCCTATGGCGCGGCAGACCGTGGCGATGTCGACCTTGGGCGCGCTGTTGCCCATGACGTCGACTTGCAATCCGGGATGAGGCTGGAACCCGGTCATCGCGGTGCCGCCGTTGTCGAGCACCACCAGCGTCAAGTTGGATTGGTTGTGGACCGCGTTCACCAAGGACGGCAGCACCGCATGGAAGAACGTGCTGTCGCCGCATACGGCGACAGCGGGCTGTTCCAGGCCCAGAGCGGCCAGCTTGCCGAAGCCGCAGGCAATGCCGGCCCCGGACCCCATGGCATGCAGCGTCTTGAGCGTGGAAAACCCGGCCGGAAAGATGCCCAAGGAATAGCAGCCGATGTCGCCGCAGACGAAGCCGTTGCGATTGTCCATCGACAATGCCGTGCTGATCGACCAGTAGGAGGCCCGATGCGGGCAGCCGGGGCAGAACGTGGCCTCGCGGCTGGGCGCGCCCTTCACGCCGATCGCGGCGGTCTTCTTGGCATAGCCTTGCGCGACGCCTTCGTAGGCAACGCCGAGGGCTTGAGACAGTGCCTGCACCACCTTGTCCGGATTCATCTCGCCCACTGACGGCATGAGACCGTCTTTCTTACCGTAGAAAGTCTTGACGCCGATGTGGGGCGCGAGCTCTGCGGTCATCACCTTCACTTCGTCTTCGAGGAATGGCAGCACTTCCTCGACCACGAGGATCTTGTCCGCGCGGGCGAGGTGCTTTTGCATGAATTTCGGCGGCAGCGGCCAGGTGGTGCCGAGCTTCAATATGCCGACGCGATCCTCAACGTGCAAGAGCTCTACGGCTTCGCGGCTGTACAGACTGCAGATGGAACTCGTGACGATCAGCACTTCGGGCTTCTCGGGTCCGGTGTAGGTGTTGAACGGACAGTCCTCGAACAAGGCCACGGCGTCTTTGAGCTTCTGCTGCTGCAGCGCGTGCATCATGCCCACCGGCATGCTGAATAGCGGCAAAAGCTTGGGATCGTCGTGCCTGAACCGGGCGCGCGCCTTTCCCTCGGGCAGGGCACCGAACACGACGTTGCCGCTCGCGTGCGATAGGCGCGTGACCGTGCGCAGCATGACCACGTTCTTGATTCTGCCGGAGAGCTCGAACGCCCAGCGCGTCATGTCTTTCGCTTCCTGAAAATCACCGGGCTCGAGCAGAGGGACTTCCATCATCTTCGCGTAAGGCCGCGACTCGCCTTCGTTGGCGCTAGAGATCGCGCCTGGGTCGTCCGCGGTCAAAAGCACCATGGGTCCCCTGGTTCCAGAAGCCGAAAGGTGCAATAGAAAGTCGGATGCGACGTTGAGGCCAGGTTGTTTCATGACGGCCAGGGCGTTCAAGCCTGCGAACGAAGCTGCCGCGGTGACTTCCAAGGCGACTTTCTCGTTGGTCGACCACTCCACGTACAAACCGTCCTTTTCGTCTTTGGCCAATTCGGCCAACCTTTCGATGACCTCCGACGAAGGTGTGCCCGGGTAACCGGCGGCGACGCTCACGCCGGCCTCCAGCGCTCCCCGCGCGATGGCCTCGTTGCCCATGAGCAGTTGCCGGCTTCCTGCCTGGCCTTTGAGCAGTTGTGACATGTCTTCTCCCCGTTTGACTGGCTTTAAGCCAGTATTTTTTCGACTATGCGCTCATCGACGCGCAGTGCTGCCCGGCCGGTCGCCGGATCTGTGTTAAGCAGTCCGTCTTCCTTTGCCTTGATTATGGCACGCCTTTTCTTGCCGGCCGCCCCCTGGTTGAGGTTGGCTAGATTCTCTTCTGGCATGGCGACGATTTCCAGGTAGCCTCGGTTGACGGCCTGGTCTACGAGATCCGCCCCTTTAGCGCTCCTGACGATCAAAGTATTCCAACTGTAGTCCCCTTCCATGGCCCCGACAGAAACGTCTGCGAGTTCAGCAGTCATGTCGGGACAGATCGCACAGCCTTTAGGGATAGTCCTTCGAACTTCCTCTAGCGGGATGGAGAAGCCTCCATCCGTGGTCCGAATTTCCATTACGGCCGCAGGCGGTGGTGGCACGTCCATGCCCGTCACTTTGCCGATATCCGTGTGACCGGCGAGCAAGGTGATGAATTTGCGCGTGTCCACCGCCCAAGTGCAGAGCAGGCCGATCGTCAGGGCAACCGGGTCGTGAAACTTCGCACCTCGTTTCAGCGGATCGAGCTTGGCTTGAGACACTGCTGTGATCTGGCAGGGCGTTCCCACGACACCGAGCTTTTTCTGGCCACTCTTGGCGTATGCGTTCACGGAAGCGACGGTCGGTGCCGCCATGTATTTCGAACTCGCGCATGCAAATATTTCGTCTTCGCTGGTGGCCAGCACGCGGATGGGGAGCAGGCCTTCCCGGCCGGTCAGGGCCGCGGCGTTTATCATGCCCGTTTTCATGGCGAAGGCGACAAGGCTGGAGACAGCGCCGCCGTTCTGGAAGCGACCCTTGCCACGTATCTTTTCCCCTGCCCTAGCTTTGTTGATGGACAAATAGTGTCCCATGGGGGAGCCGTCGTAGGCTTTTCCCGTCAGACTCGCCGTGACCTCTTCGAGGTCAAGCTCCACTTTGGGGCAGTGAGCATAGCATCTGCCTGCAGGCAAGCCGCAAGATGCGATCATGGCGATCTTTCCCTGATAGCTCTCGAAATACGGACATAGACCCACGCACGCCCCGCAATCGACGCACAACTCCTTCTTCAAGACATCTTCTTTTAGCTCGTTTGATCCTTTGATCTGCGTCATATTTCTATCCACCTTTGTTGGCTTGGATGCGAAGTCCATCTGCGGATTCTAGTTGTACGCGAGGGCAACGAATTGCAGGCAGTTTATTTACATGCTCGGGTGAATTGTACAGCGATGGCGCGACGACGCGATGGCGCGCAAAGTTGGCGCTGGCGAGACGGCGAAGTCGTCACTGACTGCGGCAGCGTGGGCCGACGTGTGCGTCTGCGAGCGCGCCCGTCATGGGATGCGCGCTCGCATGTCACAATGAATTCCAAAAGTGCGATCGATCAGCAACGCGCACCCCCGAAGCATGGCGGCCACCGGGATTACTCCGGTGAATTGCCCGGCTATGCGCTCAGCCAGCGGCGCAAGGCCGCATTAACTTCTGTGGGCCGTTCCAATGTCGAAAGATGACCGCAGTCTTCGAGCACTTCGAGTCGCGCGCCCTTGATGCCGGCGCCTAATTCTTCATGCAGGGCCAGCGGCGTCAGTGCATCCTGCCGGCCGCACAGCACCCATGTGGGGCAGTCTATCGTCGCAAGCAGCGTCCGGCTATCGGCGCGGCTCATGATCGCCTTTTGCTGGCGGATGAAGGCATCCTTGCCTATGTTGCTCGCCATCGATTTTATAGTAAGGGTGAGTGCCTGTTCTGCGAGTCGCGCAGGATGGATGAACAGCGGAAGCAGAGCGTCGGTCACACTGGATAAATTGCCCTGCTGCGCCAGGTCAATCAACGCCATGCGTCTTTTGATGTGTTCCGGCAAATCGCTCCTCGCGCTGGTGTCGAGAAGCGCAAGCCTCTCGACGCGCTGCGGTGCCTGGCGCATGATCTCAAGGGAGATATAGCCGCCCATCGACAGTCCGGCGAGTGCGAAACTGGCGAAGGGCGCATCGGCAAGCACATTGGCCGCCACCCCGATCATGGTCTCGCAGCGTGTATGATCGCAAATCCAGATGTCGGCGCAATTAGCCAAGCCTTCGACCTGGTGTTGCCATAGCTGTGCGTCGCACAGCAGGCCGGGGACCAGAACCAGGGGTATCTTTTTCATCGAGGTCGCTCACGCAATCGCCAGCATGGAAAAAAGAACGACCCATGACGGCGATTGCGTGCATGTGTCGCGCCTGGGCCGGCTCTTTGGCCGGATGTGTCGGCAACAGGCTTGGTTTCCTGGGCAGGCCAACGAATGTTAGCACCCGCGGCAAGGCCCGCACTAGGTACGCCCGCGCCAGCGCAGACAACCGGCGTGGCCGCCGGGAAGCGAGTCGCAGTTCAGTTTGACGGCAAGCAAAAAATGGCCCATAATCAGCCGTTTCGGTCGGAGGGGTGCCCGAGTGGTTAAAGGGGGCAGACTGTAAATCTGTTGGCCTTGCGCCTACGTTGGTTCGAATCCAACCTCCTCCACCAGCTAGGTGCTCTTGCCATGCGGCGTGGGTTGGTCGTAGATTAGTCATTGATTTTGGGATGTTGGGCGGCGAAAGGGTTCGGTCGTGAATCGCGGGTGTAGCTCAATGGTAGAGCAGAAGCCTTCCAAGCTTACGACGAGGGTTCGATTCCCTTCACCCGCTCCAGCTGCTGGCGCAGGGAGGATCGGCCCGATTGCGGATTTCGCCGTTGTAGCTCAGTGGTAGAGCACTCCCTTGGTAAGGGAGAGGTCGCGCGTTCAATCCGCGCCAACGGCACCATGAGTAGTGGGCAGTTTGATCATCGATAATGAAGGACAATCATCATGTCAAAAGCTAAATTTGAGCGTACGAAGCCGCACGTGAATGTAGGCACGATAGGGCACGTGGACCATGGGAAGACGACGCTGACGGCGGCGATCACGTTGGTGATGAGCAGGAAGTTTGGAGGCGAGGCGAAGGCGTACGATCAGATTGACTCGGCGCCGGAGGAAAAGGCGCGGGGGATCACGATCAACACGGCGCACGTGGAGTACGAGACGGCGAAGCGGCACTATGCGCACGTGGACTGTCCGGGGCATGCGGACTACATCAAGAACATGATTACGGGTGCGGCGCAGATGGATGGGGCGATCCTGGTGGTATCGGCTGCGGACGGGCCGATGCCGCAGACGCGCGAGCACATACTGCTGGCGCGGCAGGTGGGGGTGCCCTACATTGTTGTTTACATGAACAAAGCGGACTTAGTGGATGACAAGGAGCTGCTGGAGTTGGTGGAGTTGGAGGTGCGTGAGCTGCTCTCCAAGTACGAGTTTCCTGGGGATGACACGCCGATTGTGATCGGCTCGGCGTTAAAGGCGCTCGAAGGCGACAAGAGCGACATGGGCGAGGGTTCGATCTACAAGCTGACCGATGCGCTCGATAGCTACATTCCGGAGCCCAAGCGGGCGGTGGACGGGCCGTTTCTGATGCCGGTGGAGGACGTGTTCTCGATCTCTGGGCGCGGCACGGTGGTGACAGGCCGGGTGGAGCGCGGGGTGGTGAAGGTGGGCGAGGAAATCGAGATTGTGGGTCTGAAGCCGACCCTCAAAACGGTGTGCACTGGGGTGGAGATGTTCAGGAAGCTCTTGGACCAGGGGCAGGCGGGGGACAACATTGGGGTGTTGCTGCGGGGCACCAAGCGCGAGGAAGTGGAGCGCGGGCAGGTGTTGGCGAAGCCGGCGAGCATCACTCCGCACACGAAGTTTGAGTGCGAGGTGTACATCCTCTCTAAGGATGAGGGCGGGCGGCACACGCCGTTTTTCCCGGGATATCGGCCGCAGTTTTATTTTCGTACGACGGACGTGACCGGAAGCTGTGAGTTGCCTGCGGGCACGGAGATGGTGATGCCTGGGGACAACGTGAAGATGACGGTGACGCTGATTGCGCCGATCGCGATGGAGCAGGGGCTGCGCTTTGCCATACGCGAGGGCGGACGCACCGTCGGCGCCGGCGTCGTGGCAAAAATATTCGAATGAGGAGTCATGGGCGACGAGCGGTGCGTCCGATCCAACCATCGCTTGTCACGCTTTACTCTTAACCGGGAAATGAAATGCAAAGCACGAAGATTAGAATTCGCCTGAAGGCATTCGACTATCATCTGATCGATCAGTCGGCGCTCGAGATCGTCGATACCGCGAAACGCACCGGCGCTGTAGTCAAAGGGCCGGTGCCCTTGCCCACGCGCATCGAGCGTTTCGACGTGCTGCGTTCACCGCATGTGAATAAGACCTCGCGCGACCAATTCGAGATCCGTACACATCTGCGCCTGATGGACATTATCGATCCGACCGACAAGACCGTGGATGCGCTGATGAAGCTGGATCTTCCGGCGGGAGTGGATGTGGAGATCAAGTTGTAACTGCGGTACCACGCGCACCGACGGAAAACTTCGGGCGCGAGAGAGTTTTGCCGGCCAATTGTAGTCGGCGCCTTTTAACGAAGGGAAAGAAGATGAGCTTAGGATTAGTCGGTCGCAAGGTCGGCATGACACGCGTCTTCACGGACGAAGGCGACTCCGTGCCGGGGACCGG
>Ga0082335_1008033_pt1 | contig 12325 bp, 9 predicted proteins | sample Subgrocontami58m_FD_72375 | JGI IMG/M metagenome (GOLD analysis project Ga0082335, IMG submission 72375) | Subsurface groundwater microbial communities from S. Glens Falls, New York, USA - GMW37 contaminated, 5.8 m (SPADES assembly) (version 2) ...
TCAATAAATGTTTTTAGATCATTCTTTGTTCCGTAATATTTATCCGGTGCAAAGTATGTCATCGGATTATAACCCCAGCTATCATTACCGTCGAATTCCGAGATAGGCATTAACTCAATTGCATTCACACCGAGTTTTTTGAAATAGCCAAGAGTATCAATTAATGTTTTGTAGGAATGTGTGCCTACAAAATCCCTCACAAGCATTTCATAAATAACTAATTTTTCTTTTGAAGGACGATTAAATGTTCCAACATTCCAATTGTAACTTGATTGACCCGTTTGAAGAACACCTACAATGTTATCAGTTTTATTTGATGGATATGATTTTAGGTTAGGATAAACAGTAGAAGAAATTCCTGAATCGTTAGAGGGATCTAGTATTTTATCTATATATGGATCAAACACACGTAAGTTGCCGTCAATCAAATATTGGTAAGCATATTCTTGTCCGGCTGTTAGACTGGAAATTGTAGTCCACCAAATCACACTATCAGGTTTTGCTGGATTTGGTATATATTTATTCATAAAATAAGTTGTATCAACTTTCCAATCACTATTTCCAAATTCGCCAATCACATAAATAAAACTTTTTTGTGGTGCATACAATACAAGTGTAACTTGGGTCGGCTCACTTCCGTAATTTATTCCCTGAATTGTTCCTTGAGGTGGTGCAAGATTTTTAATTGTCGGATTTCTCATTATCACAAACGTAGATGAATCTTTCACATTAGCAGTATCGGTTACAACAACTTTAACTTCATTTTTTCCGCCGGAATATTCACTAGCATTAAAAGTATAACTAAGAGCATTTGTTGTACTTTGTACTTTCTCGGTTCCATTCACATAAAGTTTAATAGACTTAGCCTTTGTTCCAACTTCTGCCGCTGATACAGAAATAGGAATGGTTCCGCCTTCAGATACAAAAACAGGTGAGCGGAGGGGATCGCCAAAAGAAACATTTACTGTAGGTGTATTAAACACAACTGAAATCCCTGAAGAATAAAGCGGAATGAAAATATCTTCGGTTTGTTTAGTCCCATCAGAACTTCTTAACACAAAGCAAAGCTCGGTAATTCTCTGTGAACCATCGGTTACATTGTAATAACTTCTTGGGTTATTAATCACAATTTGATATTTATTTGTTCCTGCAGGACTAAGTTGTGGTTGTAACTGATATCCGGAATTAGGTGGCCATGCACCAATTACCTTTTGCCAACGTTGAGGTGCACCATTGTTTGTAACTAAAGTTACTCCGGTATGAGCATAAACACTTCCAAAGTAACCAACTAGTTTGTTCGGATGAGTTGAATTTGTAACATCAAAAACAATTGTAATCTGATCAGTTTGTGTAGAGTATGTTGGTGTTGTTGTTACAACAGTCTGTGCAGTTAAACTAATAGTTAAAATGAAAAGAAAAATTATTGTATTAAATTTCATGATTGAACTCTATAAACTTAAAGTGATAAAAAATTAATAAAATATTTCGGGCGTAAAGTTAGGTATGGATAAACTGCTAATCAAGGAAGTTCCACGCCACCCCGAAACGAATACCGCGGGCTTGCTTGGGATAATAAGGGACAATAAAATATTTCGCATTAAAAAGATTTTCGAAAATGAAATAAACCGTTGCCGAGTTCTGAATTTTTCCCGCGAGGAAGAAATCAACTTGAAATGAGGTTGTTATTGGCGAAGACGAAATTAATGAAACATTTTGCGCGGTGGGATCATACAAAAAATTTGTTGAAATATTTTTTTCCAAATCTAAAGAAGTAAAATCCCGTTCTCCGATTGAGAAATAATTAAACCCGGATTTCAGATGTAAGTTTTTGTTGAATAGAGTATCCACATAATAAATACCGCCGTATAAAGAAAAATTTGGCAGATTGTTATTATGTCTGTCATCAGAAGAGAAATAGTAACTCGTATTTGTACTGAATAGAATTTTCCAAATACTTAAATCTAGTTTTAGGTTTATACCTTGAAGTTTCAGATCGTTAACTGTAGCATAAACAATCTTATCATTATGTAATGGATCTTCTTTTAACAAAGCCGGAAGCAAAGAATTAGCCGTTGATTTATTAAAGTAACCGATAGTTGCATTAACAAATGAATTCTTCAAACTTGCAGAGAGTTCGAAGGAAGTAATTTTTTGTTTGCCTGATTGAATAGTTGGCAATAAAAAACGTTCCTCCCATATTGTTCTAGGTTTTTCGAACGACGAGAAGCCGACATAAAAATAAAATAATTGATCTAAAGAAATTCTAGCATCAGCACCAAAGCCGAAAAAATTATCATTTGAATAATCTAAATATCTCGCAAAGAGAGAAGAATTTAATGCTTTATTTATCAAGCTGAAACTTGCTATTGCTGTACTTGAAAAGAGTGATTTATTTATTTCTTGAGATAAGAGAGGTGTGAAGAATTTAGATCTTTCAAAACTCGTGATAGAAGTGAGTTTAATAAAATCAAAATTAAAATCCTGACGTAAACTTGAACCAATTGTTCTATGTTCATTGTCATCAAAAATTATTGAGGCATTATTTTGAAATATAAAACTGTTCTCATTTTGCCTGAATTCGGTAAGATCAGTTTGGTAATAAAACGAAATATCGGTCGGAGAGTGTTCGATAAAATTCCCGAGCATTCTCAAGCTAAAATTATGTCCCGAAGCTTTTTGGTAGCGGTTTGTAAACCTAACGGGTGCACTAAATTTGTCATAAAGAATTTGATCAAACTGGGAAGGGAAAAACTTACGGCTAATTGAATCTGCATCAACTCCGCCGAATAATTGTGTTATCGTTTTAAAATATTTATAACTAGCAATTACATTTAAATTACCTGATGGTGAGTAATGGAGCCGTGCATAGCCCATCCAATTGCTATGATCGGTATTTGCATAATATGGATTTGTATTTTGGTTTGTAATTTCAAAAAAAGCATTAATTTTCTTAAACGGAGTAATACTAAATATTCCATCTATTAATCCTTCGCCATTTGGAGCTTGATAATACTTGATGCGGGAATACGGCTTGCGTAATTCCGGTTGCCGCGAAATAAAATTTACCGAAACCGGATTATTCATTCCACCGTACAAAAATCCGCGAGTAAGGGGGATCACTTCGATTGAATCAATACTTTCAGACTGGAATAAGTTAAGATCAAATGTATTTGATAATCTATTGTTGATTGATAAACCGTCAGACAAGAATGAAATATTTCCAAATCCCTGTCCGTAGATAATTGTCTCGTTCGGCTGGCCTACTAAACCAAGATCTCTTACAAATCCAAATGGAACATTAACAAAAAAATCGGCAGTAGTTCTATAATCAGTCGATTCTAAAGCCTTTTGGCTGATGATTGTAGTTTTAAAATTTTCATCAAGTAAAGAGGAAATTTGTAAGAGACTTGAACCTTTAGTCCGTTTGACTGTTGAAGTTGAATCTTTTGGAACGGTAATTTTATTTATCAGCGAGTCTGCAGAAGTCTTTTCGTTCTTAACTTGGAAATCATCGAGAGCAAAAAGTTGAGTTGAAAAAAAAATAAATATTAATAAAATTTTTTCTAGAGAAAATATTTTCTGTAGGTTATTCATAAATTCATTTACAAAATAATCTTTATAATTTTTCAAACAAAAGAAGTTTTCTACCAAGATTATACCCCCAAATCTATTGCCTGATATTAGCTTCAGTCTCTAAATCAAAATGTTTAGAAATGACAAAAAGTGTTTGTTTTCAATTAAAAAAATACTAAATTTCAAGCGAAATTAATCCACAAATAATAAGAGGCAACAATATGTCAATGACAAAAAGCCAACTGTTAACTTACATGGCAAAAAAATCCGGTTTAAGTAAAAAAGCTACCGGAGAATTCATTCAGGAATTAGTTGTTCTCGCTTACCACGAAGCAAAAAAAGCTTTTGTTATTCCCGGATTGGGTAAATTAGTTCTTGTTGATAGAAAAGCAAGAATGGGAAGAAACCCAAAAACCGGTGAAGCTATTTCAATTCCAGCAAAAAAAGTTGTTAAATTCAGAATTGCTAAACAAGCAAAAGACGCAATTCTTATTTATAAAAAGTAATTATACCAAATAGAAAGCCCATCAAAAAGATGGGCTTTTTCTTCAAACGATCATTTCTTGTTTCTTAATTTAGTAATCTTTCCGATTAGATTTCTATATAAGTCTTCTCTAATATTTTGTATAATAATTTTAAGCAGTTCAGGAAACTTTCCGACATTTGCATATAAGCCGATTGTAATATTTTGTTTTGAATCGTGAATATAAACCGGCCGTGTTTGATAACCGGAAAATACTCCGCCTGTTAAATTGTCAATATCTTCCATACGAAGTTCAATCACTTTTCTACTAAGTAAGAAGTTTTTACAGATAATTTTTTCATTGTCGGCTGAAATTTCAAATGGGAACAGCTTGTAAGTCTTTATATAATATTTATTGAGCCAAATGATGATCAATAGATTAATGAGGAAGAAAAAAATGAAGTACCAATGTGAAAATAAACCAATCACCGAAGTCGCCAAATAGATCAATAAGAAAAAGGTTAGCGGAATATTTCCGTAACGGTAAAGTACTTTCCAGAAGATTGAGTATTTATAAGTTTTCATTTGTCATATTAAGATTTATCACAAACTTACAAAAAGCAGTTTTCAAAAGTTTAAGTGTCAGAAATATAGTGATGACTTTCTCTCCAAGTTTTTTGTTAGATTTCGAGCAAATAAAAAACATTTTCTTTTTGTTAAAATTATAAAGGTGGATTGATGTATGATTTGTTGGTTATCGGTGCGGGTCCAGCAGGAATAAGCATGGCAGTAGAGGCCCGTCATGCCGGAGTTGATCAATCAAAAATTCTTTTAATTGAAAAAGCTGATGAGCATTCTTTTTCGATTAAAAAGTATTATCCTGAATCCAAAGTTGTTTCAGCAAATTATAAAGGATTCGAAGCAAAGTGTACGGGAGTAATGTGCATTCTTGATATGACTAAACATGAAACTATTTCTTACTTAGACAAAGCAATATTGGATAATCGGCTTATTGTTCATTACGGTGAAACCGTTTGGAAGCTACATCAGAACGAAGACAAATCATTTATAGTCTATACCGATAAAGGTGAATACCATTGTAAAATTGTTACCATCGCGATTGGAATATTAGGAAAGCCGAACAAACCGGAATATAAAATTCCGGCAACACTGAGGGACAAGGTTCTGTTTGATGTTACTTCAGTTAATATAAACGATTCAAAAGTTTTGATTGTTGGAGGTGGTGACTCGGCTTCAGAATATTGCCAATATTTAGTTCAGAACGGAAATGAAGTTTTTCTAAGTTACCGCAAAAATGAATTTACCAGAATGAATGAAATTAACCGTGAAAGTTTGCTAGAACTTGAAAAAGAAGAAAAAATAAAAATATTTCGCGGATCGGGCATTATAGCAGTCGATGATAAAGATGGAAAACCTAGTGTTAAATTTCAAGAAGAAAAATTAGGTGAACAAATTTTTGATTTCGTTGTTTATGCTTTAGGCGGTACAACACCAAATAATTTTCTAAAGATGATCAGAATTGAATTCGATGGAGCCGAACCAATCATAAAAGAACATTACGAAACATCTGTAAAAGGATTGTTCTTACTTGGTGATCTTACGGCAGGAACAAAAGGCGGTTCTATAATCTGGGCTTTCAATTCATCCAATACTGCTATGAAGAAAATTTGCAGCGATTATTTAAGCAGTAACTGATCAAGATTATTTTAATAAAATCATTTTTTTTGTTTGTGTGAATCCGGGAATCATAAGTGTATAAAAATAAATTCCGGTTGATAAAGGTGAATTATTTGTTGTTTGTTCACTGTCGAAACGCACATTGTAAAATCCGGGTTTCTGTTCTTCGTTAATCAGTGTTGCTATTTCCTTTCCAAGCACATCATATACATTCAATGTTACGAAACTGTTAACTGCCAACTGATAACTGATAACTGTTTCTGGATTAAACGGATTGGGGTAATTTTGTTCTAGTTGGAATTCCAAAGGGAGATCAGCTTTACCTACCTTAGTTACAGGTGTACCTTTGAATTTATAAATCTTGCCATTAGCATAATTAGCAAAGTAAAGTTCTTTATTTTCATCTTGACCGAAAGTTGATATAGAACCTGCAGAGGCGAAAATAAAGGTGTTATTAACAGTAGATCCGTTAAGTTCCAGCGACCAAATCTTTCCGCTCACATAATCTGCATAAATATATTTCCCCGATAATTCTGAAGCATTCCTTCCTCTATATACAAATCCTCCTGTGATGCTTAATCCTCCATCCGAATTGTGGCCGTATTCCCAGACCGGATTAATATAATTATTAGCGTTGCATCCGCTAGTGTTATAAGTATGATTCCCTTCATAACAACGCCAGCCATAATTACCGCCTTTTACAATCAAGTCAATTTCTTCCCATGCATTCTGTCCTACGTCCGCTGCCCAAAGTTTATTAGTGCTAAGATCAAAACTAAAACGCCAGACATTTCGTAATCCGTATGCAAAAATTTCTTCACGGTAGCCTGAGAAATTTCCTTTAAAAGGGTTATCCGGAGGAATTGCGTAATTGAGAAAACCGCTTTTTTGGTTTATATCAATCCGTAAAATCTTTCCAAGAAGTGATGATAGATTCTGCGCATTGTTCTGAGGATCTCCTGCTGATCCGCCGTCACCAAATGAAATATATAAATATCCGTCGGGTCCAAATGAAGTTTGTCCGCCGTTATGATTTGAATACGGCTGATTAACTTCCAGCAAAATTAATTCACTATTTCTATCTGCTTTATCCGGATCGGTTGCACTCACTTTAAATCGAGATATAACGGTTCTGCGGGGATTATCTGTTGTGTAATCAACAAAGAAATAACCGTTGTTTTTATAATCAGGATGAAAAGCTAAACCCAGCAAACCAAGTTCACCCCCGCTTAATACTTTATCACTAATATCAAGAAAGGTTTTCATTGAAGAAATGTTTTGGTTGTTCGTGAAAACAGAAATTACACCCCGCTGCTCTAATACGAAAATTCTGTTTGAACCATCGCCGGCATTTTGTATATCAACCGGTTGTTGGAAGGTTAGATTTGGAAAAGCCGATTCAAATTGCAATTGTGACTGCGCTAAATTGCAAGAGTGGAACAAGAATATCACTGAAATACTTAACATTGATAATTTTTTCATACTGGCCTTTCAATTAATAAATAATGAACATTTTTTACTCAAGGAACGTTCATAGAATAAGAGTGTAAAAAATATTCCTTAACAATTCTTAACTGATTTCTGGTTGATCTTTACCATAATGCTGAATATTTTTAATCGTGTTTAAACCAACAATCGAAAGGTCTAAAATGAAAAATAAAATAAATCATTTAATTACACCTTTGTTACTTGCTGTTGTAATATCACAAACTTCTTTTGCGGGTGATATGAAAAAAGCAGAAAATTTTAAGCTGAAGGATTGTAACGGTAAAGAATATCAGCTTAATGATTTCAAAAACTCTAAAGCAGTTGTTGTAATGTTCATTGCAACCCAATGCCCCGTTTCTAACGCGTACAATCCAAGAATGGCGAAGCTTTATTCAGAATACAAAGATAAAGGAGTTACTTTTCTTGGCATTAATTCCAATGAGCAGGAAAGTGCTGATGAAATAAAAGACCACGCCAAATCCAACAAGCTTGATTTTATTATTCTGAAAGATCTCAACAATGTTGTTGCCGATAAATTTAATGCATCGTTCACTCCGGAAATTTATGTGTTAAACGGCAACTCGGAAATATTATACCACGGCAGAATAGATGACAGCCGGCGTGAATCGGATGTGAAGACAAAAGATTTGCGTGCAGCATTGGATGAAATTCTATCCGGGAAGAAAGTCTCGGTATCGGAAACAAAAGCATTTGGCTGTTCGATTAAAAGAGTGGACTAATTCATGATAAGGTTAATATCGTTCTTAACGATCATTCTACTTTTTAATTCTGTTGATATATATCCGCAGAAGTCTGAAAAGATAAAAGTAGAAACAATTGATAAAGCGAAACTTTCTAAGCTCATAAAAGATAGAAAAGGAAAAATTCTTTTTCTTAATCTGTGGGCTACTTGGTGCGTTCCGTGCAGAGAAGAATTTCCTTCTATTGTTAAACTTGCAGATGAAAGGAAAGACGTTGAGTTTGTTGGTTTAAGCATTGACTTTCCCGATGAAGTTGATTCCAAAATTATTCCATTCTTAAAATCAAACAATATCAATTTTACAAATTATGTTAATGGATTTTCCGTAGACGAAGAATTGATAAATGCTCTTGATAAAAATTGGAATGGTGCCTTGCCTGCAACTTTTATTTTTGATGTAAAAGGGAATAAGAAGGTTTTCCTTTCCGGCGGGAAATCTTATGATGAGTTTAAAAAAGAAATCGAAATAATTAAGAAATGAAAATATCCTTAAAGCCTTTCCTGGCAGGAAAGGCTTTAGCGACTTGCCATTTTTTCAATCTCTTCAAATTCTTCTTTAGTAACCGGCATAACCGAAAGACGATTTCCAGGCTGAATAAGTCTCATCTTTTGTAATTTTTTATTTGCTTTGATTTCGTTTAACGGAATTACTCTGCTGAATTTTTTTACAAATTTAATATCTACCATAAACCACGCAGGGGAATCCTTTTTACTTTTCGGATCATAGTGAATGTCTTTGGGATCGAAGGCAGAGGAATCGGGATAAGCTTCTTTTACAATTTCACAAATTCCGGCAATAGCATTCGGCTCAGAATTGCTGTAGTAAAACAAAACTTTATCGCCTCGTTTCATATCATCGCGAATGAAATTCCGAGCTTGATAATTACGAACGCCATCCCAGTGCGTTGTTTGATTTTTTGCTTTAGCAAGATCATCTATTGAAAAAACCTCCGGCTCTGATTTAATAAGCCAGTATTTCATAATAGTAAAGTCCTTTCACTTTTTTCTTTGCGTCCTTTGCGATCATCTTAGCGTTCTTTGCGTTTAAAAGATTAACCGCAAAGTGCGCAAAGAATTCGCGGAGACCGCTAAGGTATGTTTCTAAAAAAGTACTTTTAAAAACCTTCCCGTATGAGACCTTTCATTCTTAGCAATCTCTTCGGGCGTTCCAACAGCAACAATTTCTCCGCCTTTTTCACCGGCTTCCGGACCAAGATCAATAACATGATCTGCACACTTAATAATATCGAGATTGTGTTCAATAATAACAACAGAATTATTATTCTGTATCAACATCTGAAAACATTTTAATAATTTACCTATATCGTCAAAATGTAAACCGGTTGTAGGTTCATCAAAAATAAAAAGTGTATGCTGATTTTTTCTCTGCTGAGATAAATGCAATGCAAGTTTAACACGCTGAGCCTCGCCGCCGGAAAGTGTTGTTGACGGCTGACCGACTTTGATATAACCCAAACCGACATCAGATAGAACTTGAAGTATTGAAACAATCTTATTGTTGTTTTCAAAAAAATCAATTGCTTCGTCAACGGTCATATTTAAAACATCAACAATATTTTTCCCGCGGTAAGTAATTTCTCTTGTTTCTTTTTTGAATCGTGTTCCTTTACAGTCATCGCACTCAAGATGAAGATCGGCAAGGAACTGCATTTCAATTGTAATTACGCCTTCACCCTGGCAAGTCTCGCATCTTCCGCCCGTTACGTTGAAAGAAAAATAACCGGGCTTATATCCGCGTGAACGTGCTTGAGGAGTGTTTGCAAAAAGCTCACGGATCAATTCATAACCTTTTACATAGCTTATCGGATTCGACCGCGGAGATTTTCCTATTGGTGATTGATCAACAATTTCAATTTCATCAATGTAGCGCGAACCTTCAATCGAATCATACTTGCCAAGCTTTGGCGGATTGCCGCCGTTTATCTTAACGATTCCTCCGTAAAGAATATCATGAACTAAAGTTGATTTACCAGAACCGCTGACCCCCGTTACGACAACAAATTTCTTAAGAGGGAATTCAACATTTATGTTCTTCAAATTATTTTCTCTGGCACCGTTAATCTTGATCACTTCAGTTTCTTTTATGTTTCGTTTTACCGGAATTGGAATACTAACTTTTCCGGAGAGATATTTACCTGTTAGTGATTTATCATTTTGAATAATCTCATCGTAAGAGCCATACGCAACAATTTCTCCGCCGTTTATTCCGGCACGAGGGCCCATATCAAATATTAGATCGGATTCTTTCATCATTTCCGGATCGTGTTCTACTACTAAGACAGTATTACCAAGATCGCGGAGTGATTTTAAAATGTTAATCAGCTTAGCATTATCACGCGGGTGTAAACCGATTGACGGTTCATCCAAAACGTAAAGCGTTCCCATTAAAGCAGAGCCGAGTGAAGTTGCAAGATTTATTCTTTGGGTCTCACCGCCGGAAAGTGTGCTGCTTAAACGATCAAGTGTGAGATAACCTAATCCAACATCATTTAAAAAGGTAAGACGTTTAACAATCTCATCATAAATTCTTTGCCCGATGGATTTTTCATAATCGGTAAGTGAAAGTAATTTGAAAAATATTAATGCACGCTCGATAGACATCAGCACAACATCATGAATGGATTTCTCATCTATCAGCACTTGAAGCGCTTCACGTCGTAAACGTGAGCCGCGGCATGCAGCGCATAATGTATATCCTCGGTACTTACTAAGCAGAATTCTAATTCCCATCTTGTAAGTTTTTGTCTCAAGATGTTTGAAGAATCCGTCTATGCCGTCAAATCCTTTGAAACCTTCTTTTATAAATGAAACTTGTTCCGACGATAAATCTTTGAAAGGAACATTAAGCGGAATTCTATTATTGTTATTACGGATAAGATCACGCAGATATTTGCTGTGTTTAACTGTGCGCCAGGGTGCAACAGCTCCTTCCATCAAGGTTAGATTTGGATTAGGAACGATGAGATCCATTTCGTAGCCCATTGTTTTACCAAATCCCTGGCAAACTGGACAAGCACCAAACGGATTGTTAAAAGAAAAAAATCTTGGCTCCGGTTCTTCATAACGTATTCCGCAACACTCATAAAATTTTGTGAACTTCTTTACCGAATTAGTATCCGCGTTAATTATTGCTAACCGTCCTTCGCCTTCTTTGAATGCCGCTTCCATTGACTCGGCGAGCGACTCTCTTACTTTTCCCTTTTTAATTTTAAATCTATCCAGAACTATAATTATTTCATGCTTTGATTTCGGTAGCGTCTTTGTTTCATTTAAATCTATAAGTTTATCTTTAACAAAAATTCTAAAGAATCCTTTTTTACGGAGAAGATTCATTTCTTCTTTTATAGTTCTTCCTTCATGAGAGTGAATTGGAAATCCAAGATAAAATTTGTGTTCTTCATTTTGTTCTTCGAGCCACTCAGAAACTGCTGCTACGGTATCTTTCTTTACAACCTTACCGCAGCTAAAGCAAATTGTTTTTCCTATACGTGCATAGAACAAACGTAGATAATCATAAATCTCTGTACTTGTTCCAACAGTTGAGCGTGGATTTCTTGCCCCGGTCTTCTGCTCGATTGCAACAGCGGGGGAAATACCGAAAATAAAATCAACTTCCGGTTTGTTCATCCGTTCTAGAAATTGACGTGCGTAAGAGGAAAGGCTTTCAACATAACGGCGCTGTCCCTCTGCATAAATCGTATCGAACACAAGAGATGATTTGCCGCTACCGCTTACTCCGGTAAATACAACAAGTTTATTGCGGGGAATTTCCAGCGATACGTTTTTAAGATTATGCTGGCGAGCACCCTTAACAACTATTTTATCTCTAGGATTTGTATCGGGTTTTTTTGACATGGACCATTTATGATTTTCAAACCTGCTTGCAGCAGGCAAGTTACAATTTACGAATTAAATGAAAAACGGAAAAATCGTAAATCAAAAATTGTAATTCGTAAATTGAAATTATTTTTTTTGTAACCGTGTTTCTAATTCTTTCAACTCTTTCATTTTCTGATCAACAATTTCCTGCTGTTTCTTCAATTCACCTAATTGCAGATCAATCGCTTTTTCATATTCCGACTGACTCCAATACCCACGCTCTTCAAAATAACTTTTGAACAACCAGTTATGTTTTAACGCTTCCATGTTCTCAGCAAGACTTGAAGTGGCAATGCGCGTTTGATCCGACGTCTTCACTAAATTATGAATTACAGAACTTATAGAGTCGGCCATTTTTTTATCGGAGATTAATTTACCGAGAACACCTTCTCCGTTTTTAACGTTTGAAAGAATGTTTCGAAGATCGTTTATTGTTACATCAA
>Ga0082335_1008034_pt1 | contig 12324 bp, 13 predicted proteins | sample Subgrocontami58m_FD_72375 | JGI IMG/M metagenome (GOLD analysis project Ga0082335, IMG submission 72375) | Subsurface groundwater microbial communities from S. Glens Falls, New York, USA - GMW37 contaminated, 5.8 m (SPADES assembly) (version 2) ...
AGCGCGGGAGCTGTTACTAAAAGGCGACGATGCACGGCTTGTCGCTTACGAAAGGTTAGGGCGCGACGCTCAGTTGTCGATTCCGACGCCCGAACATTATCTGCCATTGCTTTATGTCATTGCCGCTCGCCGGGAGGGTGAGCAGGTCCGATTTCCGGTTGAAGGGGTCGATGGAGGCTCGGTCTCCATGCTCGCAATTCAAATCGGCTGACTAGCCTGACAAGTTGCTTCACCGAACGTACTGCAGCCGCTGCTAATGTAGATCATTACTGTTTCTCAATCCGCATTGCCTGTCCGAGCAGGTTTTCCGGAAACAAATAATCGACATAGCAATAAGATTGATGTAAATTTCACAAGTGCATGCCATAATTCGGTATCGGAAGAAGGGACGTATGAGGCTGATATTTGAATGGGATGAGGTCAAGGCGGAAGCTAACTTGAAAAAGCACAAAGTGAGCTTTGAGGAAGGCAAAACTATATTCAATGATTACTTTCTATTTACTTTTCCGGATGAAAGTCATTCGGAAAATGAGGATCGCTACATCAACATAGGGCTTTCTGCAAACAGGCATATTTTAGTTTTGACTCATACTGAAAGGCAAGGTAAGATACGTTTAATTAGTTGCAGGAAAGCGACGCCGCCTGAGAGGAGATTTTATGAAGAAGGCAGTATCAAATAAAATGATTGATGATGAAGGTGTGAAATCGGAATATGATTTCTCCGGCATGAAAGGGGCCGTGCGGGGAAAATATCACAAGGCATATCGTAAAGGTCATAAAGTGGTGATTCATCAGGCTGATGGAACCGCTAATGTTCAGTATTATAAGCTTGAAGAGGGAGCCGTCATGCTGGAGCCTGATGTCAGAAAATATTTTACTGATTCAGAATCAGTTAACAAGGCGCTGCGGTCGCTGATTGCAATTATTCCCCTTAAGAAGAGAACCTCAGCCCACACCAAATAATACCCCGTGCTTTCCCATGTCTCAGCGGGGAGTAATATGGGTGTGGCCTTTGATGACACGCTTCATTTCAATCCTCGTTCCATCCCACAAAAGAACGCTTTGGGACATCACTCTGGGGAGCCAATAAATTAAGGCACTTATGAGACATCGTAAGTGCCTTTTTTACTTATAAAATACTATCGCATACCTGGGCTTTGATCTTGCTGCGCAGAGAATGTACAGCAAGGTACATCAGGGGTCCCCCTTTGACAAATAATTCAAACATGAACGACTCTCCATTTAATTATATTGATTATCATTAATATGTCACAAAAAAGTACGAACTTTTGCTCCGGCTGGTCAAAAAAAAATTCGCATGTTGGCCATTTCGGCTTTGGGGCTACAGCAATGCCTCTACAGTCTTTTCAAATAAGTCCTGAGTAATTTCGCCGGCAACCACCTTCCTTGCCATCCCCTGCCGGTCGATAAAGAATTGAGTGGGCGAAAGGATAACGCCATATTTCCGGGTGGCGATCAGGACCGGATCAAGAAGGAGGGGATAGGAAAGATGTAAATCCCTGACAAAGGCCGCTGCGAGCGGCTTCGGATTCCCCATATTTACGGCCAACACAGCCAGGTCCTTTTCCGGATACTTATTGCGGTAGCTGTCCAGGGCCGGCATGCCGACAATGCACCCATTGCAACCCGTTGTCCAGAACCTCAGCACCACCACCTTGCCCCGGAAGGCGGAAAGCTTGACGGTCCGGTCGTTGAAATCGAGGCAGCTGATTTCCGGCGCGGGTGAGCCGATCTGCCAGGGCCTTTCTTTTACGCAACCTGTAATGAGCAGAGCAGAACTGCCGACTGCAACTAATACAAAAAGCGCCAGAGCCGACTGCTTCCCAACGGGGAATCTCTTTTTCATGCCACCCTCCCGTGGTGCAAGCGCACTACCCGGTCCGAGAACTCCGCCAGTTCCGGGTTATGGGTAACCAGGATGATGGTCCGCCCCTCGGCATGGAGTTCCTTGAAAAAACAGAGGATAATCTCTTCATTCACTTCATCGAGGTTGCCTGTCGGCTCATCGGCCAGGATGATGGCGGGCTGGTTGATGAGCGCCCGGGCGATGCAGACTCGCTGCTGTTCACCTCCGGAAAGCTGGGAAGGCAGGTGGCTGGTCCGGTGGCCCAGTCCCACGCGCTCCAGGACTTCCCTCGCCTCATCCCTATCGACCATGCTGTGATAGTACTGGGCCAGCATGACATTCTCCAACGCCGTCAGATAGGGCACGAGATGGAACTGCTGGAAGACCAGGCCGATCTTCTCCCGCCTTACGACCGCCCGTTCCCTTTCGTTCAGTGTGGAGGTATCGGCGCCGTCCAGGATGTACTGGCCGGCCGTCGGGGTGTCCAGGCAGGCCAGGAGATTCAGCATCGTGGTCTTGCCGGAACCGGAGGGTCCCATAATCGCCACCCATTCCCCCCGGCAAACCTGCATGTCCACGCCATCCAACGGGATGACGCTGCCGAACCTCTTCGTCAGGCCTTTTGTTTCCAACACGATTTCTTCCATTTCTTTTCTCCTTGAAAATCCCCCCTTGCCCCCCTTTGTTAAAGGGGGGGTAACAATTAATCCTCTTTCAACACCTGGGCCGGCGCCACCCGGACCGCCATCCGCACCGGCAGCGCCGCGGCCAGCAGTGACGCCCCTACCGAGGGGATGAGCGTCACGGGAAGCACGATCAGGCGGAAGGAGATGAAGGAGCCGAAAACAGCCTGTCCGAGCAGTTGGGCCAGAAGGAAGCCCACGACCAGGCCGGCCACCACGCCAGCCAGCCCGATCGCCATGGTTTCCGCCAGAAATTGCAGCACAATGCTCCGATCGTCGGCGCCAATGGCTTTCAACAGGCCGATCTCCCGGGTCCGTTCCGCGACAATTGCCATGAGCGTGGACATAACGCAAAGGGTCGTCACGGTCAGGATGATGAGGGCGACGATAGCCATCAGCCCTTTGATCTTTTCGAGTATCCGGCCGTCCGCATAGGAGACCTTCCGCAGCGGTTTGGCGGCCAGGCCGGGAAAGCGGCTTTCCACTTGCGCGGCCAGGCCGTCGATATCCGTCCCCTCCGTCACGATGCTCGCCAGGGCGTGGTTCGTCTGCCCCTCCTGGCCCAGGATCCGGCCGGCCAGAGAAATATTGACAAAGATCTGTTCATCCTCGGCCTGCCCGGTCTCCACGATTCCCTTGATCCTGAGAGTCCGCTGAAAACCTGTCTCATTCGTGATGACATTGACGCTATCCCCCACCTTGAGTTCCATGTTTTTCGCCAGGGTCTTGCCGATCATACAGGCATCATCGTCGAAATCGACGGCAATCCATTTTCCCTCGACCTGCCAGTAGGGGGAAAGTCTTCTCAAACCAGCAAAGTCTACCCCCGCCAGGACGGCAGGGCCGAGATCGAGCCGCACCACGCCGTAAAGATAGGAGGAGACGCCGATCAGTTTTTCGTCCGGCGCCATCCGGACCGCCGCCGCCATCGTTTCCAAATCAACGGTCCGGATGCCGGAAGCAACCTTCGGCCCGATAAAGAAATTTGCCCCATAGGCCCGCAGTTCACGACTCATCTTGGCCGAAATATCAAAATAGACGCTGGCGAGGGCGGTGATGATCGCTGCTCCGATCATGATCGACAAGAAGGTTATGGCGACACGATTCCTCCGTATTTTCAAGGACTGGAAAAGGATCTGCCAAAACATCCGGAGCTGCATCTTTTTTTTGCCCCTAACCCCGATAAACGGGATAAGTGCGTTAACGAAATTATTTTCTGCCACTCTCTTCAGTACCCCCTTGAGGGGTAGAAAAGCGCGGAAAATAATTCCTAACTTACTAACGCCGGCCATGCAGCACCTCCGCCGGCTGGAACCTGGCAATAAGCCTGGCCGGCATGAGCGAGCCGGCCAGGGCGATAAGGACCGAAAGGGTGATATTCACTGGAATCACGATCGGATGGAAGGCCACCAGCGCACCGAAGATGGAAAGACCGATGATCTGGGAAAGCCCGGCGCCCGCCAGGCACCCTGTGAGTCCGCCAATAATCCCTACCAGCGCCGCCTCGCTCATAAACAGAAGATAAACTTCCCCGTCCGCCGCCCCGAGCGCCTTTGTCAAGCCGATCTCACGGGCGCGTTCCATGATGGTGGTAACCATGAGGGAGGAAATGCCCAGCCCGGAGGCGATGAAGGCCGCCAGCGTCACCACGAGCATCAGGAGCTGGATCTTGTTGATCACCGCCCCTTCGCCGGCCGCCACCTGCCAGATGGGGCGGGCCGTGACGTTGGGGATGGCCTCTTCTATCTGGTGGGTTATGGCACTGACGTAGGCCGTGCAATACCAGTGGTCGTATTCGAGGGCGTTGAGGACGTCCAGACTGTGCCTGGCCTTCCGGGAGAGCTTGTCCTCAGGGACGGTCAGGGCGCTCACGCTCACCGACTGCACCTTCCCCTCCCTCCCGGCCAGCTTCTGCACCACCGGCAGGGGGGTAATAAGGGCGCTGTCCTCCGGCCCCCCCGTCGTGAGGATCCCTGTGATCGCCAAGAGCGCCTCCCGTTCCCCCGGTTTTCCCGCTATCATAACCCGGAGTTGCTCGCCTACCTTCAGATTCAGCTCCCGGGCCAGGGCGGCGCCGGCCAGGATGGCCGCCTCATCGCCGTCCACCGGCCAGGCGCCTTGAACCTGCCAGTAGGGATTGATCACCCTGACCCCGGTGCGAAATTCTTCATCGCCGGCGACAGAGACGGGCTTATCAAACGTCGTACCGATCAGGGGGATGGATTTCTTCTCCCGGCCAGCTATTTCCACCTGTACCCTTAAAAAAGGAGCAAAACCGACGATGTTGTTCTGCCAGAAGATCTCCTTGATCTGCGGCAGGTCATTTTCTTCAATGAAAAACTGCCCTTCCAGGGGATTGTAATCGTTGCCACCGATCTCCAGGGAGATGTTCTCGCTTTTCGGTATGACATTGATATTTGCGCCATAAGATTTCAATTCTTTCGCCATTTTATCGCCTACGTCGATCGAGACGTTCATCAAGGCGGTAATGAGACTGGCGGCCAGCACGATTGTGGCCGTGGCCAGGGTCTTCCGGCGCCAGCCCCTCACAAAGGACTGTCTGAGCATAAGAAAAAACATCGTGGTTGACTCCTCCCCCCTTACATGGGCTTGTATCCCTGCACCCGGTAATGCCGCGCCTGCTGACTTCCCACATAAGTCTCAGGCGACGCCTTGAATTTCTCAAGGGAAGCTTCGGATTCGAAAAAATAAATCCGGCCATTATATTCATACCGGTGGGGAGCCTTAAGATTGATCAGGTACTTGCCCGTCACCGGGTCTGTTACCTTGATCTCCTTCACCTCGGAAAAATAGCGCGCACCTTTGTCCAGGTCGGCCGCGTGGATAACAACTTCTCCCCCTTCGACGCTGTGCTTTAAGGGGATGGGATTGCAGCCCCCCGCCTTGCCGATGGAGGGGATGAAGATCCTGACATTGCAGGCAAGACAGATGATTTCGTTCTTTTCCTGGATATAGCCCATATCGCCACAGAGCATGCAGGCATCGTAGACGACGCCGATTCTGCTGGTCCCCCCGCGGGCGCGGTTGATCAGGAAAAAACGCACCACATGCCCATCATCCGTCACAAAGGAGTGGCGGTGGAGGTTCCCGTCCTTGATCACGTCAATTTTGACCCTGACCAGGTGCTCGGCATCCGCGGTCAGGTTAACCGCCGGAGAAATCCGTGGCGGTTTGGACGCGGCGAGATCATAATAAAGCAGCACGGCCAGCATGATGCCGGCAGCCGCCAGGGTACCTTTAAACCATCGCAGTTCGATCATGATCCGGCTGCGCGCCTTCCGGCGCTGCGCCTTTTCCATTGCTGCCAGTTCCTCATCCGTGACGGCCTCCCGGCCGGCAAGAGAGAGCAGGGCTAAAGCCCCGATGATGAGGAGCTGAAGGTAGGGAAAGAGATAGGAATACTTGGTGACTTTGGCCACCAGAGAGAGGCGGAAGCTGGTGAGTTCCATCGCCTCCAGCCGCATCAGTCCCAGCAGGACCTCGGTGCTCCCTTGCAGGACCAGCAGGGCGGAAGCCAACATGATTGATCCGACCAGAACGCCCCGGCTGTTCTTCCTGCCCAGGTGCGCGGTCACGGGCATGAGGGCGGCGAGAAGGAAAAAGCCCGCCAGAATCCCGCCGCTGTTGCGGATCAACTCTGTATTTAAAAGGTCAATGGCGGTCAGCGCCCGTTCGGCCAGGAGCGTGAGAAAGGAGAACGCCGCCACATTGGCCAAAGCCGCCAGAAAGAATAAGGCGAGACCCCAGCCGAGGCGGTAAAGGCGGCGAAATCTTTGCCCCGCCAAAAGAAGTGTGCCCGCCTGGCAGAGGGCGGAAAGGACGACGGCCGCAAAGAGATACGTCCGGGCCGAGGTCATGATCTCCTGAGAGAGCGCGACAAGATAAACGACCACGCCCGCCGTCAGTCCGGTCGCGAGACTGATGGCGACCAAACGGGAAACCTTTTTCCCGTCCGGTCGCCACAGTGCCATAAGCAGACCCGTCAGCAAAGCCATCGGGAGAAACACATTGATAGTATTAACCAGATAGGTAATCATCACCTTCTCCGTTCATGGTGGCAAGGCAAATTCCCTTTCCCACGGGCTCGTTCAGTACTTGACCTTGATGCCGGCCAGGTCATCCTTGGTAAGCTCGGGGAAGCGCTTCAGCGTCCAGTTGCCGACCCAATCCCGGAAGAGTTTCAGGTTCTTCTGGCGCTCCTCACCATCGGCCCCCAGGTATTGATACATGTTGCCGGGTTTATTTTCTTTGGAATTTTTCCCGTCGTCCAGGCGCCTCATGATCGCCCCGGTGTCGGGCCAGCCGGTAAACTGGATCAGGTGGGCATAGCTGTCCATCTTCGGTCCTTTGGACATTTGGGCAAACTTCTTTTTATCCTTTTCAAAGTCACCGTATTCCGGTGCGTCCGTGCCGTGGCACCCCGCGCACTTTTGGTCAAAGATTTGCTTAATGTGAGTTGTGTACCTCACGTCTTCGGCCTGCGCAGCCGTTGCCGCACCCAACATCAATCCCACCAATACATAAAATGCTTTCATAAGAATCTCCTTTCCTTTGATTATTTAAGCGGCACGAACTTGAACGTATATTCCACCGAGAAGGGCTGGAACCACTTTCCCACACCAGTGGCCGCGTCGGTGTGGCGGCCGAATCCCTGTTTAGACGGGTTTTCGATGGTATAAACAACCTTGTAGTTGCCCGCCCCCATCATCTTGACATTGGCGCCATAATGCGGGCCGTCCTTGGCCACCATGGGCATGAAGGTACCGGTCTTCGAGGCGCCGGTATCCAGGTTTTCTACCTTATAATTCACCGTCAGGTGGGGTATCCATTCCCCCGCGCCAAAGCCGTTGGGGTTTCCTTTGGCGGCATGGATGTCCGCTTCCAGATGGATATCGGCCTGTGATGCCGGCAGATCGGTGCCCCGCGGTTCCATATCGATCGGCTTGAGATAGACGGCCGCAATTTTCATATAGTTGACCTCTTTTTCCGTGCCGATGGGATACTCCTTGATCTTCTCGGCGCTGAATGCCGGCAAAGCAACGCCCGCCAGCAGACCCAATACCATGCAAACTGTCCAAAGCTTCTTCATTTATAATCCTCCTGTTAGGTTGTTTTTCGGGACCAGGCCCATAATTGTCAAAAAAAGTTTTCCGCTTCCGCAAAAGGAAAGCTCTGACACCGGTTATTCGCGTGACACTTCTTTAGCCATCATGCTTCTTTTTCTTGCCATCAAGGTCAAGGCGACGCCAGCCGCCAGAATGAGCAGCAGCTGCGGTACCAGGGTTTGCACATAAGGATAAAGGCCGAGCAAAGGCACCGTCGGTATCCAGGAAACCAAGGTCGGCTCGATGAGTTTTCCGTCGATAAATTCCATTGTCCCCTTGCCCGCAAACACGAAAGCCATGTAATAGAGGAGAGCGCCGGTGCCAAGAAAGAAGGGTTTTAAAGGAAGCTTTACCGCACCATAGCGCATTCCCAGGTAAATACCGACGAGCAGGAGGGAGCCGACCCCGAAGCCAACCGCCACCGCCGTTACACCGACGGGGGTCGCATCGGAGACGAGGGCCTGATAGAAAAGGATCGTTTCCGCTCCTTCCCGGTAGACCGCCAGAAAGGCGGCAAACCACAGAGCCCTCAATGAATTTGCGGAAAGAGAACTGTCGACCTTACCCTGGATATAGGAAATCCACTTCTGGGCTTCCGCCTTGGAGAGCAGCCAGTAACTGACGCTGAACAGGACCGCCGCAGCCAGGAGCATGGCGCCTCCTTCCATCACCTCTTGGCTGGCCGCCGACATCTTGAAGACCCATTTCACCAACACGGCCGTGACTCCGCTCAGGATAAGGGCGGTCAGGCAGCCGTTGTAAATGATCCGCAGCTTGTCCCGGTGACCGGTCTTCAGGAGATAGGCGATAATGGCTGTAATGATCAAAATGGCTTCAATCCCCTCACGGATAATGATCAGGAGGGAATAGAAAAACAGGGTCAGAGGCGAGTCTTTGCCTTTTCCGAGCATCTCCACCCCTCTGACGAAATCTTGCTGCATGGCGGCCAGGGCACCCTGTATTTTTTCTGCCGGCGCCCCGCCTTTCATCTGGCTGACCAGCATGCTGAAATGCCCTTCGAGCTCCGCCTTGAAGTTCCCGTCCCGCGCCCCGATCTTTCCCTCCATGCCGCTCGCCTCAAAGACATCGAAATAGGCCTCCTGGACGAGAATGACGGCGGCCTTGGCCTCGCCCTTCTCATAAAGGGCGATCGCCCGGTCAAGCTGCTGAAAGAGAGCCGCCGTCACCTGCGACCAATCCTTGGCTGCCGCATCGGTGGCGGCGGACTTCCCCGTCTCCCCCTTCCCGACGGCGCCCTCGACCACGGGCAAACCGGGCAGGTCTTCCCTCAGTCCCTTTATCAGGTTGGCGATCTGTATGGCGACTTGCTCCGGGGTGTTTCCCTTTTGCATCATCCCGGCGATCTCAGCGAACCCGGCATTGTTCTCAAAATCTTTTCGCTGCGAGACGTGGCGGCGGACGGCGGTCTCCAGGAGGCTGTTTTTGTAACCGTCAAACTGACCCTGCGTGACGAGCTCCACCGCCTTTCCGGCATCCCCGCGCCGGTATGCCTCAAGGGCGTTTTCCAGTCCGGTCTGGATTTTTGTGAAGGCTTGCTGCCAGACAGGCGCGATCTCCGGATTGCCAGCCTTGCCGCCCGTTCCCTGTCTTGTCTCCTCCGATGGTTCGGCCACCAGCTCAAAGCCGCCTTCCAGACTAGCGGTCACCTTCCGCAGCTCTGCCATAAAGGTGTTGATCCGCTTTTCAATTGCGCCGGCGGGTTCCTTGGCCACGATCATGTTGCGGATGGCGACAAACTCTTCCTCCAGTTCGTAGTTTTTCCGGGCGGAGATGTTGATCCGGATGGGGCCTTCGAGGTTCTCGAATACTTCGAAATAGGCCGCCTGGGCCTTTTGTTTCGCCTCTTGGATGTTTCCCTTTTTGTACAGCCCGAGCGCTTCGTTCAGAAAGACCCCGATCTCGTCGGTCATTTGCTGGTAATCGGCAGCGCCCTTGGCCTGAACAGTAGAGCTTGATCCGGCCGAGGCTATGGCCAGGACGACGAAAACGACACTTATTGTCCGCAATTTTTGTACAGTTCTTAGCATGTTTGCCTCTTTCTGAACCTTAATCAACCTGCGGGATTGAAACCCGTGCTCTCCCTTGCCTAGATCTTTTTCTGAATCCGCTTTATCCGGTCGTAATTGAAGACCAGCATGGCATAGCCGTAATCAATATCCTTGTCACTGCCGGTGGCGTCGCGGAAGAACTGACCGGTGAAGAAGCGATCATAGCCCAGGATGAGGGAGAGGTCCCTGTTCATCGTGTAGGTCAGGGTGAAATCCGTCTCCAGGCCGATGTTACGGCTGAAGCCGTCTTCGACGCTGTCAGCCACGAATTTGCGGGCTGTGGTGGTAAAGTTTATGTTCCTTTTCAGCCCGACGGGGATATCGATCCCCCACCCCAGGGTATAGATCTGCATGCCGCTGGCATGGTGCCCCCCCACATCAACGCCGGAAAGGTCCCCCACCACGCTCATATCTCCTACCAGGGAGGTGTCGTTGTTGGGATTACGGAATTCCCTGCTGGAACTTATGCCATTTGCTGCATCTTTGTCGCCAGACCCCATGGCAAGGCTCATGAAGATCTGGTTGTCGAAACCGCGGACCTTGAACTCGCCCGTGAGATCGACGTGCCCCCCGTAAGCGTTGATATTGTCATTGACACCGGTATTCGGGTTGAAGAGTCTTCCGTTCTGGTACACCGCCTCGTACTCCAAGGCGAAGATGCCGGCCGTACTGGTGCTCCGGAATCCATAACTATCCAGGCGTTCCCCCTCATGATGGTCTTCCGAACCGGTATCGCGAAAGAAGTAGGCCTCGAGGGTGCTGTCTTCAGCCGGCGCGTAGGTCAGGTAGCCTCCGGCCAGGTTTCCCTTGGTCCCGTCGGCAGAGGGCGGTGTGTACCGGCCACCCAACAGATCGAGGCTGATATTCTTCAGCAGGCTCCATTGCGGCTGTATCCTAAGCCGGGCCGCGTCAAATGTTAGTCCGTTAAAGAAAGTATCGGCGCCGAGGATGAAACCGCTCCCGTAAACGAATTCCTGCCGGCCGGCCTTCAGGGCAAGCCAACTTCTCCCCGTGGCTAAATCTTTATCGGGACTCTTGGCCTCTATATATCCCTGGTACAGGGAGAACTCATCCAAATGCTGGTTCCCGCCCTTGTAGCCGTACGCCTGCCCCTCGAGGTCGATATCCAGGTAGTTATTGGGGCGCCAGTAGACATAGGGCTTCACCCGGTAGAGAAAACGTCCCTCACTGTCGCCGGAGGTGAAGTTCGCATCCGGAAGCCGGAAATTCCTTGCCCCTTCGCCCCTGAGAAAGCCGTTCACGCCCATCTTGTATCTGTAAAAAGGGGTTTCGGGGGGTTCGATAATGGCCAGGAGCTGACCGACCGTCCAGCGCATATTGCGATAGGCCTCATTTTTCTCCAGTTGTGCCTCCAGACTCACCAGGAGGGTACGGATGCTTTCCAGGTCATCCCGCTGAATGCCCTGGCCTCCCTCTTTGTCGTACTTCTCCGCAATCTTGGCCAGGACCGCAATGAAACAATCGGTCAGCTCCTCTTTGGAGCAAGGCCGTCCTTCGGGGAGTTTCTTTCCCACTGCGTATTTCTCCGCCAGCTCGGCTATCTCCCTGTAGGCCCAATGTCCGTTAGTTACTTGTTCCGGAATCTGCCGGTCATCGTCTTTTAAGCTGCTCTTGTCATCCGGCTGTTGCAATGTCCGGGCAATCGCCTTCTTTACCCCCAGGTCTTCAGGCGGAACGGCGCCTGCGGTGCCCGCCGTCAACAATAAAACAATAAATAGGGCCAACATCTTTTTCAGCATCCTTAATTCCTCCTTCAGGTTTTATGATAATAAGACCGCGATTTCTGATCATAATGATTATCATTATCAGGAATCGGCACTAAAAAAAGGCAGTGGGCGGCTGTCCATCTGCTTGTAATCTTAATCTTCGACTCTAATGCCAGATGATATCAGTGCTTATTCTCCCCTCTATCAGCCTCATGCTATTGATTTACATTATCAATACACCAGGAAAATTTTTTTAGCGGCATTTCCCACAGTAGCCATATATCTCGAGTTTGTGCTTCACAGGTGCAAAATCATGTGCCGCAGCGAGTTTGTTCTGGAGATGCTCGATCGTTTCATCACTCACCTCGATAATCTGACCGCATTTCAGGCAAATAAGATGATCATGGTGTCCGTGGCCAAAAGGCGGTTCAAACCGCATTTTTTGTTTGCCGATCTTGATTTCCTCGGCCAAACCGCATTCCCTCAGCAGATTGAGGTTACGGTGCACGGTTGCATAACCTAAGCCGGGGTCTTTCTTTGCTACTATTTTATATAATTCTTCGACCGTGATGTGCCGCTTCGCCGTAAGGAAGGCATCGAGGATTTCTTCTCTTTGCCTGGTGTTGCGCAAACCTTTCCCCTTCAAATAATTAACAAAAATATCTCTCGGCTCTTTTTCGATCACTTCTCTCAATAATGATAATTAATATCAAGTGTCTTATTCCCTAAGAAATTGTATTTGTCAATATCTTTTTTATTATTATGCAGAAAATATTCTTCTGATCACCCATTTTTTCGATGGATTGGATGATTGCGGTGTCAAGTTTTTGCAGACTTATGAAGTGGTTTACC
>Ga0082335_1008035_pt1 | contig 12323 bp, 11 predicted proteins | sample Subgrocontami58m_FD_72375 | JGI IMG/M metagenome (GOLD analysis project Ga0082335, IMG submission 72375) | Subsurface groundwater microbial communities from S. Glens Falls, New York, USA - GMW37 contaminated, 5.8 m (SPADES assembly) (version 2) ...
AAAAGAGTGCCTTCATCAAAAAAAGCAAAAAGAATGTTGGGGTGGAAGTCAATTAAAAAATTGGAAAAAGAATTACCCAATATTATCGAATGGGTTAAAAATCAACTATAATCATTTAAGCGAATTTTGTATAAATCCTTTAGAGAGCTAATTATGGCGTGAGGAAATTTTACTCTGGATCCTGGATCATCGGTCCAGGTAATTGGAACCTCCTTTATTTTAAACCCTAATTTTTTTGCTATAAATAAAATTTCCGAATCAAAACCCCACCCATTAATTTTCTGTCTTTTAAATATCTCTCGTGCGGCTTTTTTTGAAAAACATTTAAAACCACAGGTAAAATCGTTTATATTTAAGTCAAGAAATTTTTGAGATAAAAATGTAAAGCCCTTACCAAGAATTTCCCGGGGGTATGGTTGTCTTTTGCTCAGCTTTGATCCTTTTATTTTTCTTGAACCAATAATTACATCAAATCTTCTTAGAAAAGGAAAAAATTTATTAAATTCCTTAATAGGAGTAGAGAGGTCAATATCGGTAAAAAGTCTATATTCTCCTCTGGCTTTTAACATTCCGGTTTTAATGGCAAATCCCTTGCCTTTATTTTGGGGATAGGTGATTAACTCAGTATTTTTGAAAGCATAGGATTTGAGCATTTTCTTAACTCTTTTTTGCGTGCCATCTAAACTCCCGTCATTTACTAAAATAATTTCCCAATCAAATTTTTGATTGCTCAAATATTGATAAATTGTCATAAGATTAAACAGCTTTTCTTCTTCGTTGTATAAAGGAATAATAATCGACAGAAATTTTTTATTAGTAGTCATTTGTTTTTTGAGCAACTGCTATAATTGATGTTCCAAATGGGATGTAGAAATTTTCTGCGATATAAAACTCAACTTTTGATAAATTATTCAGTAAAAAATTCAATAAAGGATTTGATAATTTAAAATCCGACTCATAAAAATCCTTAGAAATGTTTTGTTTAATTTTCCTGATAATTAACAAAGGAAGAATTAAAAATGAATATAGGTAAGTCATTTTAATTGGATTGAAATTATTAGCGATTAATATTTCTTTTAAAGTATTTAAAGTATATCTTTTTTTATGATGCAAAATCTCATCCCATTTACTCCATAACCATGAAAAAGCCGGTACAGTAATTATTATTAATCCACCCTTTTTTAATATTCTGTGCATTTCTTTTAATGTCTTATTATCGTCAGTATGTTCCAATACATCAAGAAGGGTAATGATATCAAAATAGTTATTTTTTAGATTAGTCTTTTCAGCAGAACCTAATATAAGATTATTTAAGCCCCTTTTTTTACAAAACCTTAAAGCTTCAGATGAACTATCCAAGCCATAAATAGATCCCAAATTTTGGAGTTCTTCCATATTTTTTCCTGTTCCACAACCAATGTCTAAGATTTTTGGATTTTCTTTAGTGTTATATTTTTCTATTAATTTATGGACTATCCGTTGTTTAGAAATATGCCACCAGTGTTTATCTTCTAGCAAAAAGAGATCCTCGTACAAATATTTTTTCATAGTTAGACGCCGCTCACCACAAGTTATTATAATCTAACTCATTGATTTTTTAAAATTGTAGGATGTATAATCTGCTCCATGGCTATTTTAGGAAAGAAAATAATTTTTTCTATTCGAAGACAAGCTCTGCTTATTTTTGTTATTTTTCTAAGTATCTGTCAACCTCTGGTAATAAATGCAATTGAAGAGAATTTAATTATTAAAAGTGAAGCCATTAATCCTGGCTCCTTTTATTATTCTTTTAAAAGGTTATGGGAGAAAGGGTTAGAAAGAGTACAATTCAGCAAACAATCAAAAATCAATTTTTATCAGTCACAACTAAAAACCAGACTGGCAGAGCTAAATTATGTTGTTGAAAGAAGACTTCTGTCTAAGGTACAAACCTCAAGTGAAAGATTTGCCTATCAGGCGGGTGTCTTGGCAGAAGAAGTAAAGGTGCAGAATAAGACAGAGGAGAAGCAAAATCTTATAAAACAATTCGGCGTATATAGCAACTTTTTGGCTGTTTTAAGGGATAATTATCCTGCTAATACCAGTTTTTGGATGCTGGTTCAGCATGATATTAATTCTTTGAATATATTGTCGGACCAACTGAAGTAATTTACCGAAAGTCTTCAATTAACTATTCCAAATATACCTCATAGATACTTAATATAAGTTCTTTGTTGGGATCAAATTTACTGACTCGAAGGACGACTTCTTCATACGAACCTGAAAGCCAATTTATTTTTGGCAGATCTGCTTCATTTAAAAGCCATGTGCTGGTAATGAGTTTATTGGTATTACTGGAGTCTACTTCAACAGGCTTCCATGAAGGTCCCATACCCGCACGGTGCATGCCGACTTCAAAAAAACCTGGTTGACTGAGTTTGTAAGTCACGTTTAAGGTTAAAGCTTTATAGAGTGCTATCTCCGGGATAGTGAATTTGCACAAGTTGACAAATTCTGGCTGCTCGAGTTGTATAGGAGGATGTTTATATACAAACTCTATATGACTTGGTGGTGTTACATAGCATACAGAGTACTTTTCTAATCTATGTGGTTTTATTGGAGAAACAGTTGCTGACATAATCCATAAGAATACAAGTACTGCAAAGACTGTAATTAATTTACCAAGTGTTTTTATTTTCAAAGAAAATAATTTATTCATTTTGTATTTAATAATTTTTCCTTAATATCAATTACTTCTTTCCCATCAAATTGAAAAGCGTAGATACTATCATTTGAAGTCTTCTTCTTTAATATTTCCAAAAATCCCGGTTGACTAAAAATTAGACTTATCTTAGGTGGATTATCTGCCATTTTTCGGCTAATTGTTATTCGGTCAGCGACCATTTCCTTGATATATTTATCGTCTACATCACTAATATTATTGATGTAGATATAATTTGTATCTGGAGGTTCTTTTATATCATTTAATAAGGGTTCAAACTTATTCCAGAAAAGCTCAATCTTTGTTGCATCAGCTCCTGTGCCTATTGTAGTTAACAAATTATTTGTTGAGATCATATGCCAATAGGTAAAGTACATGATTAAGGCGGGAAGGCAAAGCAAGACAGGTAATAAGATCAAACCTTTTATCAACCGAAAGAATCCAACGTTAATTTTTAATTTTAGTAATATCCTGAGATTATTTTTTAATGAATCCCAAGATATAGCAACAACTGAACCAAATAAGATTGCCATGCCTGCACTGGGAATGGTGTAGTAACGGTGAATAAAATTGAACGCCGATTGATCGTTGTTGGATAATTGAGGTGAGATTAACCAAGGAAACAATATAAAGGTTAATACTATAGCGGAACCTAATATTCCTATTTCTGCCAGGTTCTCGTTTTTGTTTCTCATATATATCAAAAAAAGATTGGACAATATAAATATTGATCCGCCTATTTGGGTAATTAAATTTAAGTTGTTATCCCAACCTTCAAGATTTTGTGAGGATGCAGCTACAAAAGGTATAAAAGTAATTACAGTAAGAGAAGCAAAGGCTAATAGGAATTTTTTACGAAAAATGCAACTTAGAAAAAAAAGTATGCTAAGAAATAATGGAATTAAAGTTAAAGGCTTTAAAATTGCAGCACCAGTATTGCTAACGATTGATGAAACGGGGGATATAATTAAATTACTTATAAAAAGCCATAATGCAGTTATGACCGGAGGATGACCGGTTAGCAGAGAAGTTAGTAGGATAGTGGGGGAGATTCTTTTGAAGGAAAGCTCCGGTGTACTGGATAAAGTCCCTGTAACAAAAACGAATAAAAGAGTAATTGTTATCAGTTTCAGGATATGTTTTATCTGTAATTTAAGTATGGGCTTGTTATTATAATTTTTCAGAAGCCAATAAGCTTCGCCCATGAAGACTAGTGGAACTGTCCCAACCATTCTGATCGGGTAAGTTAAAATTGCCAGGGTAAAGAACAGAGCAGACAACTTAAGGTTTTTTCCATTTGGTTGATAATGAAACTTAAGCCAACGATCCAGGAAGATAAATAATGAAATAACTGCACCATAAACAAGAAAAAAAGCAACTCGGGTAGTTGGCTGCAGACCAGGCAGATTAACTCCGAAAAAAATGCCAGCTACAACGCCTGCCAATTTGCTTTTAGACCATCGGGCTGTGAAGAGATAGATTACCACGGCAGCTGCGATCCTGAGAAAAACATCAATAATGAACCACGATGCCGGATTGAATCCGAATAGTTTATAAACAATTAATATAGATGTGAACTGGGTGCCATAATGATAAACGTAATACTTTAAAGGTGGATGAAAGAAGCTTAAGTTTTTTCCAAAATCAGTTACTATGACTTGTAAATCTACGTAAGTGACACCAGGTAGGGGTAAGCTGAGGGCAGGTTTTAAGACAAGAAATAGTACTAATATTACGAGTAGCATTGGAAAGAAACTTGTTAATTTTTGCATTTATAGAGAACTAAATTTTTAATATGATATCATATTACAAAGAAAGATATGAAAAAGCCTGAAGTGGTTATAGTTATTCCTGCGTATAATTCAGCAAAAACAATCGAAGATGTCTATAGAAAAATACCTAAAAGATTAGTTGATAAAGTCATTATAGTAGACGATGGATCTAAAGATGAGACTGTGGTAAAGATTAGACAACTTGGTTTAGAACCAATCATCCATAAAAAAAATTTTGGGTATGGAGCAAACCAAAAAACTTTATATACTAATGCAATAAATTCAGGGGCAAAATATATTATTATGCTTCATCCTGATGGGCAGTATGACCCCGGAGACTTACCAAAATTTATTAATGCTTTAAGAGCCGGCAAAGGAGACCTGATTTTAGGATCCCGCTTTTTATCAAAAGGGATTAACGAAACTCCGGGCTATAAATCAATTTCTTTAAAGCTGATAGCAGCCCTTTTTAATTTAGTTTTAGGATTGCATCTGTCAGAGGTTAATACCGGATACCGCGGTTATACTGCCAGATTGCTAAAAACAATTCCTTATTCAAAAAACGGTAATGGATATATTTTTGACCCACAATTAATCATTCAATCGGTTTATTTTGGGTTTAAAATTGCCGAAGTGCCGGTTTCAAAACAATATAACAAAGAAGCCATCTCGCCCAATTTTTCTAAATCAGTGCAACATGGGTTTGAAAATATTCAGCTTTTGATAGAATATATTTTGCATAGATTAAGACTGAAAAAAGCTAACTTTCTAGTTAAATGAACTTCTTTTCCTTTATATCTAAAAAACAATCTATATTTTGGATTTTTTTATTATGCGCAGGTATAGTTTTTTTCATTCAATTTACAATCCTACAGCCTGTTATTCAATACAGGCTATTTGATACGCAGGATTGGTTATATCTGCATATTTATAGATCTTTTAAATTTTTGGATTCTAACCCTTTTTCTCAATTAATTAACTCCTGGACCCACATTGGTTTACACGAAACTTCTCAAATATATTATATAGGAATATTGTCAGAACTTTTTGGTTTTAACTATCAACCTTATCAAATAGCTAATATTTTATTGAAAACAGCAGCAACTCTGTCGTTTTTCCCCTTAATATTAATAATTTTCAAAAATAAATTACTAGCTTTCCTTTCAACCCTACTTTTTGGAATTAACTCTGCAACCGCAGGTTCTCTGCTGGTAATTGCCCTTGGCGAAGAATTTTTGGCCGTAACCTCTTTAAATATCTTCTTAATCATGTATTATTATGCAATTTTTAAAAAAACTAAAATACTCTATTTCCTTTCAAGCCTCTTTTTCCTGTTAACTTTTCTTATGGCTCCTCCCAGAATGTTTCCCCAGCTATTGCTTGTGCCGCTGGTGGAAATTTATTGGTTATTTAATACCAGAAAGCTTCAAAATCTCAAGTTTTCAATCATCAGAGTAATAATATATATCCTGCCGGTAGTCTTAATCTCTTTACCAGCCCCTGTTTCTTCTTCCGACTTTCAATTTACCAACTATCCTTTCATACTTTTAAAAGATATCATAGATGGCAATTGGCATAATCTGCTGGATCCATTTGCCGGTATTGGCTGGACTCTTCTTACAAATGACTTTTGGAAATTCTTTGGCACATTGGAGCTTGAAACTTTCAAAAACTTTAGAGATTATCTTACTTTTTTATATTCAGGCCCTCTTTTAATTTTTGGAGGTTCAACATTAATTTTGAGTCTGATTCTATCAAAGAAACCCAGAAATTTTTTTCTTCTTACTGTTGGTCTTAATTTTATAGCAGGAATTTTAATGTTTTTTATAGCTAATGATAACTATCGTATATTTGAATCCATACTAAAAACAGATAATCTCGGTCAATTTATAATTATAAGGGATCCAAATATATTAGCATTAGATACTCCCTCTCATTTTATATTTACAAAATATCCAACCATATTAGGTATTTATATATTAATAGTTGCTTTTGTTGCTTTTTTAGAATGGAGAAAAGGCAGAGAGAATAATCTGCTTCAAGCCGTATGGGTAGGGCCAATATTTTCAGTGATATTTCATTTCCCGGGATGGGCAATACAAGGATTTCTGATTAACGATTACAACAGCATACATAGGTATTTTCTGGTACCGGCAATGGGCATCTCGCTATTTTTGGCTGCAATATTGACAATGCTTTATAAGCGAAGCTTGAAAGGAAACTTTCAAGATGAGCTTACAAGATTTCCTTATAAGCGAAGCTTGAAAGGAAACCTTTGGAGAACATCTGCTGTGCTATTAATTTCCGTAATAATTTTCACACTTTTTAAGGCTAATCAATCTGCAATTAAACAAGAATATTTAGGTTTAAATCCAGAAAGAATAAAATTTGCTGATCAGCAGATGATACATGATAAGTTTATAGATAAATTTGGTGACTCTTTAGTTCAGGATGATGTTTTATTTTATTTTGATCTTAGCTCAAAAAATTTAGGCAAGAGTGAACAGTATTATAAAGAAGCACTGGTTGTTTCAGATATAGGACACTGGATAAAATTAAGAAGAGAAAACCTGATGTTTAGTTGTATGGGTGCTTTTACGGATTTTATGGCACTGAAGGACTCTATGAAAATAGTGCAGGGGCAAATAAATTTTGTTTTTCCCGGTCAGTGCGATTCTCAAGATAGAGAGATAGGGTTAAGACGCAATAACAAACCCCATCTTTATAAGCTTGAGAGTCTGCGTGCCTTTAGAGTAGAGAACGGAGAGTTTATGGATATTAAAGAACAGACGCTCAAGGATTTAAACCTTTAATTATCGTTCCAGCCCTTTGCCGCTGGATCTTTCCAGTGCTTTTGTCATTGTTTCTTGCCACCCCTCCAGATATTTTAGCGATCTTTGTAGTTCTCCTTCAAAACTTTTTTCTTGTTGGGGATTAAAACCAAATATATTCAGATGATTTTGTAAGAGTCCAATATACTGCCTTTCTGTTTCTAACCGTAATTCCCATTCTTTAGGATTTTTGTTGCTTGCGGCGCCAAGAGTAGCCATATAAGCTTTTTGCAATGAACGGTAATCTCTTGTATCTTCAGGGTTAAGCTCTGTAATATATTGCGCTGGTGTTTCAAATGTCAATACATTATGAGTTTCAACAGATCTGATAGTTGCTCCTGTTTCTTTTGCAATAATAATCCATTTGGGCTGGGGGAAACTAATTGGTTCCATTTGCGGAGAACATCTTAGTATTTCTTCTACAACATCACGCGACATAACATGAGCAGTACTGCCAATATCTAGCGGTATTCCAAATGCTTTGCTATATAATCCTTTGAACTCCGATTCTGTATGGACTAAAGGAGGATGATGAGCTAAAAAATCTTTTAGACTTCTGCGGAGATTTAAGTAGTGGCCTGTATCACCAATATCTGCTGCCATTTCTGCCATTTTTAAAAAATCCTCTGGAAAATATTTTGCAGCAACAATAATTCTATCCCCATCAGTATACTGGATTTTATTAGTTTCCAGATTTTTGGCAATAACAAGCGCTTCCCGAAGAGCATTCAGGTGATCATTTTCAATTTTGTTATCAACAATAGGGTTTGACGGATCAGGTTCTGTAACATAAATTCCCCGTTCGCCTTGAGCTTTAAGAAAGTCTTTGACCCGTTGGTCTGTTGCTGCAGTAATACTGAAAACCCACCCGCGGTAATTTAATAAAACAACATCTACTGCCTGTTTCAGAGGTTCTAATAGCGCACCATTTGGATCATGAAGAGTTGAAGTTAAAAGGACATTTTGCATAATTTTTACTCATTGAGCATCTGATTTTTAAATTTTTTCAAAGCCTCACCTATGTTAGTGATACGAAATCCCAGAGACTCTATTTTTTTAGTACTTAACCAGGTATTTTTGGGTCTTAGTGCGAGTCTTTTTTTAGACAACTCTAAAAATGAAATTGGTTTTATTAAAGATTCATCCAGATTCATTGTGCCGGCAATTTTCTGGGCAAATTGCAAAGGAGTTATATATTCATGGGGAGAATAGTTGCCTGCTACATGGTATATGCCGGTTGCCTCTTTTTGCAGCAAAAAAAATAGGGCCTGGGCAATATCGTCAACGCTTGTTGGTTTAATTTTTTGATCTTCAACTCCCAAATACGGCTCTTTATTTTTCAGTTTTTCAACAACTGCCCTTGCAATATCAAGCTTTCGTCTGTATATACCACTGTAAGGATATGAGATTCGAATGATTGAGAATTTTCCTTTGATTTGAATAATTCCCAGTTCACCTTCAGATTTGGTTATTGCATACCATGAATCTACCGGGTTAGGAATATCCTCTTCAGTATAAGGGCTGTTTTCCTTTTTTCCATTAAAAACATAATCTGTTGAGATATGGTATAGATTCTTCCCGGAAGATTTACAGGCTTTAGCCAGCCAAGTTGGCAAGAGAACATTTATGGTATAAACTTCTCCGTCCCTATCATTTTTTTCTTTTTCAGCTTCATCTACGCTAGTATAAGCTGCAAAATTCAAAACAGCTTCGGCATCAGACGATTGGACAGTTTTGGAAACTTCCCCTTTATTGGTTAGGTTTATCTTGATGTCTGCATTATTTCTTCCAAGGGTAACAACTGAAAAATTGTTTTTAACAAGCTCAATAAATCTTGAGCCTACAAGACCGGTTGAACCGGTCACTAGCAGTTTTTTCATATTCTTAAGAAACGGCCTTCTTTATGGTATTTGCCACGAACTCCATGGTTTCAACTGAAAGCGTGGGGTGTACAGAAACCCAAAAGCTGCTATGTAATAATTGATCCGCATTGTTAAGCTTATCACGGACTATCACATGGTCCAAAAAAGCCGGCTGGCGGGCAATATTTCCTGCCAATATTGGACGCCATTCAATATTTGCTTTATCTAAAGCTTCCAGAACTTTCTTTCTCGAAATACCTTTTAAAGTTATAGGAAAAGTATACCAACACACATCGGCCCGCGGATCGGCAACAGGTAAAACAATCCTGTCTTCATGTCTGGATAGTAATTTTTTTAGCACATGAGCATTTCTTTTTCTTGCTTTTTTAAATTCCTGTAACCTTCCAAGCTGCACTCTGCCCATTGCCGCCTGCAGTTCCAGCGGTTTGAGGTTTGATCCTAGCTCGGAATATATGTACCTTCTATAATCGGCAGGGAAATCTCCCATTCCCTTTTTTCTGTTTTCGAAATCCAGAATCCTCCCCCAATCCCTGATAGAAAGAACCCGATCTGCTAAATCCAAATTATCGGTTAAGACCGCACCTCCTTCTCCGGTTGATATGATGTGCGCCGCATGGGTGGAGATGGCTGAAAACTCACCAAAACTTCCCAGCATTTTTCCTTCCCACATGCCGCCAAAACCGTCGCAATTATCCTCAATAATTTTTAATTTGTTTTTTCTCCCAATTTTTAATATCTCATCCAGCTTACCGACTAATCCTGCCGCATATACAATAAAGATGGCAGAAGTTTTATTGGTGATAGATTTTTTTACGGAGGCAGGGGAGAGAAAATAGTTTCCTAATTCTATGTCTGCAACAACAGGCTTAAGGCCGTAATTAATTAAAGAAGCAATTGGCGTTGGGAATGAACAGGCAGGAACAATTACTTCCGATCCTTTGGGCAACTCCAGCGCTCTTATTCCTAGATCTAGGGCCGAGGTGCCGGAATTTGCTAAAATTGCTCTTTTCACTCCCTGAACTTTTGCCAGCTCTGACTCAAATAATTTTCCTTGTTCAGCCAGTCCCCACCAGTTTTTATCCAAAATTGCATCTATTGCTTTTCGTTCATTTTTGCCAAATGCAACACCACCGTATAAAACTCTTGTTTTCCCAGGGATAAATTTTTTCATTTTACTTTTTACAATTAAGATGAAATTGTATTTAAAATTATTAGAAAAAACAAGTAGTAGTCTTGTGTTAAAAAACTTGATACAATTTCTCCAAAGATGAAATCTCATTACTTATTCTTTCTTCTGATTCCTATTGTTATTTTTAGTCAAATATATCTTTTGGCTCCTGATAAGAAGTTTGGATTAATTGATGTTGATAACGGAACTTTATACGGGTTTAGGCAACTGCGAGATAAATATCCTGATAATCTCCAATTTGTAATTAATTCATATAAAAGTTGGGGTACATATTCTCACCAATTTTACTATTTAGGAATTTTAAATTATTTCTTCGGTACGAATTTTGAAAATTACCATCTAGTTGCCCATGTCTTTAAAATTATTGCCACAATTGGCATATACCCCCTTTTTTACTTTTTATCCGGGAGTAGTTTAGTCGCATTCTTGGGCGCAATATTATATTCAGCCTCACCTTCTTCGATGGGGTCAATGTATGGAATTAGCAATGGTAATGATTATCCGGCCATATTAACACTGACAATTTTCTTATGGATTTATTTATATTCATTCAAAAAAAATATTTTATCACTAAAACTGTTACTTTGGATGTTTGTATTCTTTTTTAGTTCCCTTATTATATCTCCTGAAAGATCGCTTCCTATTATAATTCTGGTATTATTTTTTGAAGCCATCTGGATCTTAAGGCAGTATTCAAAAACCAGGTTATTAATATCTATAAAGAGGGTCGGCATCCTGTTGTCGCCTATTTTCCTTTTTTTAATCCTGAAACCTCCATCTAATGCCGTAGGTTCAGTCAGCACTCTACTTGCAAATACGGGAAACCTTTTAAATGAAATCAGGATGGGGAGAGGAGATTATCTTTTGAACCCATTTATTTCTTTATCCTCAACTTTTTTGCCGGATAAATACTGGACACTTATAGGTATAGTTCAAACAGATAATTTTGTTGAATACATGGTTAGGTTATTAACCGTACCTTTGGTAACAATATTTATACCAACTTTAATTATTATAACCTTTGTTTCTAAAAAACCACTAAGGTTTATTTTATTAGTATTTTTAATAACTATGTTTGGTGGAGTATTTTCCTATTTTGGCGCCCTTGGACATCAGGGAGCGTTGATTAACCAAGCAGTAGCAGGATTTTATATTTTAGGGTTAGCTGTTGGATTTTTAATAGAGTATCTTGAGAGCAAAAACAATCTCTATTTTGGATTATTTTTTGGTCCATTTGTTTCATTTATCTTTATTCTAACTATGTGGTTAACATCAGGCAAAATGGATCCTTTCCAGGGAGTATTTAGATATCTGACTATTGCTTCAATTTTTAGTAATTTATTCCTAGCATGTATTGTAGTTTTGCTCTATAAAAGGATTTATAAGCGAAGCTTGAAAAGCGAGCTTACAAACTCGCTTTATCAAAAAAATATGTTTTTTAAATTATTATCTCTTTTACCGTTTCTACTTATAATACAGATTATTAGATTAAATATTACTGATATAGATGATTATTATAAACATTCTTTAGCAATTGGATATGGATGGGAGGATCAAAATAAAATGAGGCAACTGCTACTTCCTTATTACCAGAATTTAAGTTTAGGCAGTCCAAAGATAATATATGCCGATATTCATACTGATGCGATAAATACTCAATATTATTCAAATACAATCTATGCCGGATGGGACGCTTGGCCTATGTGGTTTCCCAGTGTTAATTTCAAACCGGGAATTATTCCTTACATGGCTATAGACTATTCAGTTCTTAAATCATGGATTATAAGGAGAGACGGCGCAACTGGAATATTCTACCCGGGAACATTCTTAAGTTATCAACCAACATTCTATAAGAGCGAAAACTTTTTTGCCGTCCGATTTATAAATGGAAAACTGATAGATATTACACCGGAGATTAAAGAAGAATTAAAATTAAATGACTAAGAA
>Ga0082335_1000995_pt1 | contig 12320 bp, 13 predicted proteins | sample Subgrocontami58m_FD_72375 | JGI IMG/M metagenome (GOLD analysis project Ga0082335, IMG submission 72375) | Subsurface groundwater microbial communities from S. Glens Falls, New York, USA - GMW37 contaminated, 5.8 m (SPADES assembly) (version 2) ...
GGCCGAGTTCGGCATGACGCCGAGTGCCCGGGTGCGGCTGGCGGTCGATGGCAGCGGTGCGGCAACCAGCAAATGGGCGGGATTGATCGGTGGTGTCGAAACCGGCTCGTAATCGGCAGCGCGCCCGCCGGGTCATCCAGTTCATCGAGCGGCTGATCGTCCCGAGCGGTCTCGGCGCTGGCGGTCCGCTTCGTTTGCGGCCCTGGCAACAGGCGTTCTTCCGCGATGTCTACGAACCCAAGCAACGCAACGGTCGTCGCGTCGTGCGGCGCGCTGTGCTCAGCGTCGGGCGCAAGAACGGCAAGTCGGCGCTCACCGCGGCACTCGTCCTCGCTCACCTGGTCGGACCAGAGGCCATCCGCAACGGGGAGATTTACAGCGCGGCCACCGAGCGCGAACAGGCCGCCATCGTGTTCAAGATCGCCGCTCAGATGGTGCGCGCCGATCCGGAATTGATGGCGCTGATAAAAATCGTCGACAGCACGAAGACCATGGTGTGCATGCACAATGGCTCGGTCTATCGCGCGATCTCGGCGGAGGCTGGCACCAAGCACGGGCTGAACCCGTCGGTGGTGATCTACGACGAACTGGCCCAGGCACGGAATCGCGATCTTTATGATGTGCTCGACACCGCTATGGGCGCGCGGGACGAACCGCTGTTCGTGGTCATCTCGACCCAGAGCAACGATCCGCAGCACATCCTGTCGCAACTGATCGACGACGGGCTGAACGCCACCGATCCCACCACGGTGACGCATCTCTACGCGGCACCCGACGATGCCGACCCCTGGGACGAGACGATCTGGCCGCTGGCCAACCCGGCGCTCGATGATTTTCGCAGCCTGGAGGACATGCGGGCGCAGGCGGCGCGGGCGCAGCGGATGCCGTCGTTCGAGGCACCGTTCCGGAATCTGTATCTGAACCAGCGGATCGATGCGAAGTCGCCGCTGATCCCACGAGCCGAGTGGGTGGCGTGCCAGGCCGAGGGTCCGCTGCTGCGATTGGGCGAGACCGTCTATCTCGGCCTCGACCTGTCGGCGACCACCGACCTGACCGCCCTGGTGGCCGTCTCGGCGGAGGACGGTGAGCGTGTCGCGGCTTGGTTCTGGAAACCCGGCGACCTGGTGAAACAGCACGCCGATCGCGACCGGGCACCGTATGTGGAATGGCAACAGGCCGGGTGGATCGAGGCACCGCCCGGCCGGGCAGTGGACTATGGCTTCGTCGCCAGGCGTATCGCCGAGATTGCCGCCGACTACGACGTCCAAGCACTGGCTTATGACCGCTGGCGAATCGAAGCGCTGCTGCGGGAGTTGGCCGCGATCGGCGTGGACGCCTTTGTGAACGGCAAGGACGATACCCGCACCGGCGCGCTCCGTCTGGTGCCTTGGGGCCAGGGCTGGCGGGATATGGCACCGGCGATCGACGCGCTGGAAATCAGCGTGCTGGAGCGGCGGTTCCAGCACCCCGGCAACCCGGTGCTGACCTTCTGCTTCGCCAACGCGGTGTCGATCACCGACGCCAGCGGCAACCGTAAGCTGGACAAGAGCGCGACCCGGTTCCGCATCGACGGAGCCGTCGCAGCGGCGATGGCGATCGGCTGCAAAGCCCGCGACCGGACCGAGACCGAGGACGAGCCGTCCATCTATGAGGTGATGGCACAGGTCGCGGCCGCCGAAGCGGCAGCGCGGGAGGCAGCGCATTGATCGGCTTCCTCCGCACCATGCTGAACCGGCTGACATCATCCGGCACCGAGCAATCGAGCGTCGGACGATTCTTCCTGGGTGCCCGCACCCCGGCGGGAACCTTCGTCAATCATGACCGGTCGCTGCAAAATGCGACCGTCTGGGCATGCGTGCAGTACCTGACCAAAGCCGTTGCCCAGCTGCCATGGCGCGTGGTTCGTGAGAGCAACAACGGCGATGTCGAGCGCGTCACCAGCAGTCCCGTGGATACGATGCTGAACCAGCGCCCAAACCCGGAGATGGGCGCCTTCACCTGGCGGCAGACCATGCTGGGTCACGCGTTGCTCTGGGGCAATGGTTATGCCGAGATCCAACGCGACAATGCCGGACGAGCGCTTTACCTCTGGCCGATCCATCCCTCGCGGGTGTCTCCGAGGCACGATGCGAACAACGTGCTGTACTACAAGGTCTGGAACGGCGTCGGCGGTTGGATCGATCTCGACGCCAGCAACATGTTTCATCTGAAAGGGTTTGGCGAAGGGCCTGTCGGTTACAACGTGGTGGAATACGCCGCGCAATCGATCGGCTGGGCGCAGGCAACGGAACTGTTCGGCGCGACGTTCTTCGGCGAGGGCATGAACCCGTCCGGCGTGATCGAGATGGAGAAAAGCCTCAACGCCGACGGGCTGAAAATCCTGAAGGAAGAACTCAAGAAATTCCGTGGTGCCGGTGGGGAGAAGACGTTCTTCCTCGACAAGGGCATGAAATGGACGCCCGTCTCCCGCGCGCCGAACGAGGCGCAGTTCATCGAGACGCGCCAGCACCAGATCGAGGAAATCTGCCGCTGGTTCGGTGTCCCACCGCACAAGGTCATGCATCTGGCGCGGGCGACGTTCAGCAACATCGAGCACCAGTCGATCGAGGTCGTCGTCGACAGCGTCGTGCCTTGGGTAAAGGCGTTCGAGCAGGAAGCCAATTACAAGCTGTTCGGGCAGAACCGGAACAACCTGCTCACGAAGATGAACCTGAACGGGCTGCTGCGGGGCGACAGCACCGCGCGGGCGGAACTCTACAAATCGCTGTTCATGGTGGGCGCGGCGTCGCCCAACATGATCCTGCGGCTCGAGAACATGAACACGATCGGTCCGGATGGCGACAAGCACTTCGTCCCGGTGAACATGGTGCCGATCGAACTGGCCGGGCAAAACATCGTGCCGCAACCGCCGACCAACGATCCCACCGGCGGCAATTCCAGTGATCAGCCACCCACAACCAGAAAGGCCAGCCATGGGCACGGGCTACTCCATGAAGGCCAAGGGTTCCTCGGTCGCGGAGGTCTATATCTATGAGGACATTGGCAAGCGGTTCGGCGGGGTCTCGGACAAGCAGTTCGCCGCTGACTTGAAGGCGCTTGGCGCCGTGTCGACGATCCATGTTCGGCTGAACAGCTACGGTGGCGACGTGTTCGAGGGGCTGGCGATCTATCGTCTGCTGGCCGACCACCCCGCCACCGTGGTGGCGTTCATCGACGGCATTGCCGCCTCGATCGCCTCTGTGATCGCCATGGCCGGCGACGAAATCCGCATCGCCGAGGCCGGCGAGATCATGATCCACGAAGCCTGGACGGTAGCCGTCGGCCCGGCCGCCGAAATGCGGGCCGCCGCCGATCATTTGGAGGCAACCAGCAGCAGCATCGCCGATGTCTACGCAGCACGAACCGGCCAATCCAAGGACCAGGTGCGGGCCTGGATGGCGGCGGAGACCACCTTCCAGTCGGCCGACACCGTGAAATACGGGTTCGCGCAGGTGGTGATGCCCAACGTCAAGATGGCGGCGCGGTATTGTCCGTCCACTATGCACTGGCGGCGTGCCGCTGCCTCGGCTGGGGACTCCAGTGAGGTAACGGTCATTGTGCGGCCGCTCTACGACGAAAAGGTCCAACGCCTGGCGCGGCAGCGGGCACGCCGCCTCCTGTCACAGCCTACGCATCGCGCGAGCGTCTGACTCGTCGCGTTCCCAGCGGCCGCGCGCCGCGCTTTCCGGAGAAACCCATGCTGCAATTGAACGCCCCCTCCCGGGTGCCGGCGAGCGTGCTCGCCCTGCTGGCCTCGGACCGTCCCATCTTCCCCATCCTGGCGCATGCCGGCGACCCGGCCATCGATCAACACCGAGCGCGGCAAGAGGAACTGCTTGCCGCCAACGAGGCCATCCTGGCCCAGGTCGACGCTGAGCGACGCGAGATGAACGCCGACGAGAACCGCTCGATCGACGACAATTCTTCCGAGTTCGATCGGCTAGAGACCGAGATCGCCCGGCGCGAACGGGTCCTCGCGCAAGGCGCGGTCATGGGTGCCCCGCGTGGGCGGCAGGCCGCGCCCGACGCTGTGCCCGGTGACGAGGACAATTCCGCCCAGGTTCTGCCGGAACGTCCGCAGGCGATGGCCCGACCGCAGTCGGCGCAACCCCGTGCGATGGCCGCCGTGCCCCCGGTCCCGCGTGTCTCCGCCGCTGGGTCCGGTGGCTTCCGCAGCTTCGGCGACTTCGCCATGGCGGTGCGTCACGCTGCGGTCCGTGGCGGGCAGGTGGACAATCGGTTGATCCGCAATGCCGCCGCGACCGCGGTGACGCAGGAAAGCGTCGGCACCGACGGCGGTTTCGCCGTCCCACCCGATTATCGCGCCGCTATCATGACGCGGCTGTTCGACCAGGACAGCCTGCTCAGCCGCTGCGATGTTCAACAAACGTCGTCCAACAGCTACACCGCGCCGGTGGACGAGACCACGCCCTGGGGCACCAACGGTATCAAGGCTTACTGGGAATCCGAGGCCGCCACCATCACCCAGACCAAGCCCAAGCTGGGGGAAGTCAACCTCCGCCTGCACAAGCTGTCCGCCCTGGTGCCGGTGACCGAGGAAATGCTCGAGGACTCCCCCTCAATCGACGGCTACCTGAAGTCCAAGACTCCGGAGGCGATGGACTGGAGCGTCTCCTTCGCGCTGACCTGGGGCACCGGCGTCGGTCAGCCGCTCGGCATCATGAACTCGCCAGCCCTGGTCGCGCAGGCGGCGGAGGCTGCGCAGACCGCCGACACCATCAACGCGCAGAACGTGGTGAAGATGCTGTCGCGCCTGCCGGTGCGCTCGCGGGCCAGCGCGGTCTGGCTGATCCATCCCGATGCGGAACCGCAACTGCCGCTGATGACGCTGGCCAACCAGCCGGTCTACATGCCACCCGGTGGCTTGTCGGACGCGCCGTTCGGTCGGTTGCTCGGTCGTCCGGTGATTCCGCACCAGGTGTGTGCGACGGTGGGCGACCTGGGCGACATCATGCTGGTAGACTTCAGCCAGTATCTCGCAGTGCGCAAGGCCGCGGGTGTGGTGGCGCAGACCTCCATCCATCTCTGGTTCGACCAGGACCTGACGGCGTTCAAGTTCACCTTCCGGCTAGCGGGCCAGCCCTGGTGGGCGGCGGCGCAGTCGCCGCGCGCCGGGTCCAACACCCAATCCCCCTACGTGACCCTGGCCGCGCGCTGATCGCGGCCAGTCCCTCACTCACCAAATCGGGAGACTTCCCTGATGCAGACCAACTCCCTGCTGGTCGAGCGCATGCAGATTTGCGCCGGCTTCGGCCCCGTCGACCTATCCGCCGCCGCGAACAACGGCGATTGGGTATCGCTGAAGGATTTCGACAGTTGCGCCATCATCTTCTTCAAGGCGGCCGGCACCGCCGGTGACGACCCGACCCTGACCCTCCGGCAGGCCACGGATGTCTCTGGCACCAACGCCAAGGCGCTGGACTTCACCCGCATCGACGTCAAGCAAGGCACGCTGACGGCGGTTGGCACCTTCACCACTGTCACCCAGGCTGCGGCAAACACGTATCTCGATCTCACCTCGGCGGAGAACGCCGGAATCTATGTGATCGAGGTGAGGGCCGACGAACTGGATGTCGCCAACGGGTTCGATTGCGTCCAAATCTCGGTGGCGGATGTCGGCACCAATGCGCAGTTGGGCGCGGCGCTCTATCTGCTGCGCGGGTCACGCTACGCCCCGCCGCTGTCGGCGATCGTCGACTGATGCGGATCCAATTCACCCAGGACGTGATCTTCGAAACCGAGGGCCGCATGCGCGGTCCCCGCTTCGAAGCCGGGAGCGTCCACGACCTCCGCGACGACCTTGCACGACGTTGGATCAGGCGGGAGGTGGCCGTGCCAGCCGATGCTGAGCCGGCGACACCGATCCGGCACACGACCCCGTCCACGGTTCAATCCCAGGCGGCGGCAACGATGGATCCCCATGAGGCACCTGCCATGGGAACCCGACCGGCGCCGGTGCCTCCAACCAGCAGTGATGCGACAGCCGGACATGCGTCGACCAACCGCCGCAAGCCTGGACCACCCGAACCTGCGCGAACCCGAGGCACCGATGACATCCTCGCTGCTGACCGTCCTGACCCCGGCGAGCAGCCGGGTCCTGACGACCCTCGCCACCGTCAAGGATGAGATCGGCATCACCGACGACGCGGCCGATGCGCGGCTGCAGCGCTGGATCGACGAGGCATCGGAACGGATCGAGACCTATCTCGGCCGTGTCCTGCCGAGCGAGACCGTGCGTGAGACCTTCCGTCTGGCCGATTCGTCAGGTTGTCTGCGTCTCGCACGCCGGCCTGTGACCGCGATCGCCAGCATTGACGTCGATGGTGTCACGCCGGCCAGCGACCAGTACGAGATCGATTCCACGGCAGGGTTGCTCTATCTGATCAGCGGCGAGCAGCGGGTCCGATGGTTTGCCTGCACGGTGATCGTCATCTACACAGCTGGTTACGTGTCGGTCGCGGCGCTGCCTCGGCCCATCGAAACAGCCTGCATTGGCCTGGTCCGCCACCGCTGGACGGCGCGCGACCGTGATCCGATGCTGCGATCCCTCGCCATCCCGGGTGTCGTTACCGAGCAGTACTTGGTCGGCGCCACCGGCGACGATGGCGACATGCCACCCGAGATCGCGGCCTTGCTCGATCCGTTCAGGACGGTAACGGTATGAACGCACCCAGCGCGACGGCGGCCATGCTCGCCCGCTACGGCGAGACGGTCGTGCTGCGGCGGCCAACCGGCCAGGCCCAATTCATTGACGTGTCCTGCGCCGCCCGCGTCGACCAATTCCAGCCGCACGAGATCACCGGCGGGGTGATGCAAGGCGATCGCAAGGTCATCCTGTCGAACCGAGAGATCGAGGCCGAAGCCTGGCCCGGTCCACCCCGGCGCGGCGATCAGATCGTCATCGCCGGCCGCACCACCACGGTGCAGGGCGTCGAGACCGTCTCCGTCCGGGGCGAGATTGTACGATATAATATGCAGGTGAGGGGCGGCTGATGTTCTCCGCCACCGCCCTCCGTGGCTTCATCAACACGCTGCAGGTCAACGTCGCGGACCGCAACGCCAAGGAAGCCTCGGCGTTGCTGGCGCGCGTCGCCGCCGGCGAGCGGGATCGGGTGCTGACCCAGCAGCGGGCCCGCTCCGGCCTGGTGCCGCAATACCGGCAGATCGTCGACGGGGTGGAAGGAGCGCCGCTGACGACCGTCACCCCGGACGGCGTCATCGTCTTCGCCTGGCAGTATCTCGCCGAGATCGTTCGCGATACGTATGAGGCACTGGTCCGGCGGTCCCCGCGAGACAGCGGGACCTACATCGCCGGGCTGATCATCCTGGTCGATGGCCAGGAAGCCGGGATCGAAACCATCGACGCCGACACCCGTGAGGTGCGCATCGTGGCCAGCGTCCCCTACGCACGACGGCTCGAGGTCGGCAAACGCAAGGGCGGAGGCGCCTTCGTGCTCGAGGTTCCATTCCACATTGTCGAGGAAACAGCGATCGTCGCGCGGCGCCTGGCCGGCAATCTGGCTTCGTTCTCGTTCACCTATGTCAATCTGTCGGATGCCTACGCACTGCGGCGCCGGTCCGGACACCGCCGGCGGGCTGGCCGGGTGCAGACCGATGTCCGCTATCCCGCCATCCTGATCACTCCGCGCACCGTATGACCGCCGGCCTGTATCGCACCATCCGGGACGACGTCCTGGCGCTGTTCGAGGCAGCCTGGACGCATCCCGACGTGCCGGTGTTCTGGCGGTCCAACGACCGTGAACCGCTGCCCGACCCCTCGGATGTGTCGCACTTCCTGCGTAACGAGGTCGACTTCGGGCGGGAAACCCTGGCCGCGTTCGGCGGCGGCGCGGGAGCCAACCTGCGGGTCCAGTTCGGCAGCGTCCTGATCCGGGTCTTCGCCGCCCGCGCGCTTGGGGACGAAGACCGCGCCCTCGATCTGATGGCCGATGCCATGGCTGCCTTCCGCTCGCAACGCGTCACCGACCCCGCCGGCAATGATCTCAGCTTTATCGGCGAGGGCAGCGGCTTCGACGTCCAGCCCACCGAGGATGGCAACTGGTTCACCCGCGGCACCCTTGTCGTCTTCGAATACCGATTCCGCGGCTGAGCCGCATGCTGCCTGACCCGGCCGGCACCGCACCTCCCTCCTGACCTGAAAGGAACACCGCCATGTCCCTGGCCGAGGGCGTGCAGGGCACTATCGTCTACAAGGCGTATGCCTCCGGTGCCATCACCGCGAACACCGAGGACAATGCCCCAGGTACCTCCGGCGGCCAGACGCTCCGGCGGGTGTCGAGTACGCTGAACCTGGCAAAGGCTACCTACACCAGCGCCGAAATCCGCGCCGATCGGCAGATCGTCGATTACCGCCACGGCGCCCGCCAGGTGCAGGGCGATATCGCTGGCGAATTGTCCCCCGTCACGTATTTCGACTTCTTCGAGGCCGTGCACCGCGACACGCGGTCCGCCGGCGTCACCTTGACCGAAGCCGACCTGACCAGTGTCGCCGCCAGCGCGTCCGGCAGCACCTTCAGCTTCGGTGGTGGCGATCCCGTCAGCGACGGGTTACGGGCCGGCGATGTCATGCGCTTCTCGTCGATGGCAGTGGCGGCGAACAACGATCGTAATTTCACCATCGCCAGCTTCAGCGGCACCTCGAACCGCGTGGTGCATGTCATCCCGGCCCCGACCGACCAGACAGCGGACACCGGATTTTCCTTGATGCGGCCGGGGTATGCGACAGCGGTTCCGTCATCGGGGCATGTCTCGCGCAAGTTCGGCATCGAGATCGCGCACCAGGACCTCGATATCTCGCGCCTGTTCACCGAATGCCGCCTGACCAAATACGCCCTGTCGCTGCCCGCGACCGGCTTGGGCACAGTGACATTCTCGGTGATGGGCCGCGGCATGCGGACCCTGTCGGCTGGGGCCTCGCCGTATTTTGTGTCGCCGGCCGCCGAGACGACGACTGGCATTGTGGCCTCAGTGAACGGCGCCCTGTTGCTCAATGGCGTCGCGGTCGGTGTCGTCACAGGCGTGACCCTGACCATGGACATGCCGGCGGAAGCGGCCAGCGTGGTCGGTCAGAACTTCGGCGCAGAGATTTTCCTCGGCCGTAACAACCTCACCGGCCAGATTACCGCCTACCTGGAAGACACCACCTTCATCGACGGCTTTCTCGACGAGACCGAGTTCGAGTTGCTGCTGCAGCTCGACACCACGTCCGACGAGGCCACCCCGACGATCACGCTGTATCTGCCGCGCATCAAGCTCGGCGGCGCCGATGTCGCGCTGACCGGCGAGGCCGGCCAGGTCATCACCGCGAATTTCCAGGCCCTGAAATATGTCGGGTCCACCCCCGGCAAGCCGAACACCACGATCCGCATCGTCGATACCGAGGTCGCCTGATCGGCCACCCAATCCCTGTGCCCCTGACAAAGGATATCCCCATGAGCTGCAAGTTTGCCGGGCTGGCGCTCGGCGTCGACACCGTCGCACGCATGACCATCATCCATCCGGTGACCCGCCAGCCGTTGCGGAACACCGAGACCGGCGAGGAAGCCTGGATCGAACTGCTCTCCGCCGGCAGCAGCGTGGGCCGTGCGCATGATCGCACGGTGACGGATCGGCAGTTGCGGCTGCGCGGCCAGCGCTACACCGCCGAACAGGCCGAGGCCGACCTGATCGAGAAGCTGGCCAAGCTGACCAAAGCCTGGTCTCTGGTCACGCTGGATGGTACCGCGCTGGCGGTTGACTGCACCCCAGCGGCCGCGCGGGAACTGTATGCCATGACGGAATTGGCCTGGCTGCGTGAGCAGGTGGTGGAGTTCATCACGGACCTGGGAAACTTCCGCCCGGCTGCCTCGACGAGTTGATCGCCTTCGCCGAGCATCAGTTCGCCCTCGCACGGCGCCGTCCGGATGGAGCGACTGAACGCGAGCATTTGCTCAGCGTCGAGCGGCAGACCGGTCGGCGGCCGACTGCATTGGACGGACCTGAACCGCCGGTCGATGGCGCGCATGTGTGGGCTTGGTTTCTGGAACTGTCAGCCGGGCGTGGATCGAACGCATTCGGGCCAAACCCGATCTCTTGGTTCGACCTGCTGGCGTGGACCGCGCTGACGGGCACGATCATTCGTCCGGCGGAGATCGAGGCGATCATGGCGTTGGACCGTGCGTGGTTGAAGGCCCCGGCCGGAAATGTCCGCGATCGGCCGAACAGCGGTGACCACCCGTCAGACTTGCCCCATAAGCAGGGAAAGTCTGGTTTGGATCGGCTGCAGTCCTACGAACCTCGCCGCTCTGCCTGGCCTCCGGTCTGAATCGACCTTTCGGTGAACTGAGGAACGGTCGGGGACGTCAAGCGGCAGATCCGTGCCCATTTCGAGGCGGGTGCCACCCACGTCGCGCGCCGCCCGCTGCACACAACCGGCGACTACGCGGCGCGCGATGCCATGCTGAAGGTGATGGCGGATTTGCAGCGCTCAGCCGGTTTCAATCGGCAACGACTCGTCGCGCGCCCACTCACCCATCGAGGCATCATACAGTGTGATGTCGTCGTAGCCGAGCTGGTGCAGCAGGAACAGGTCGATCGTCGCCGAAATGCCGCCGCCGCAATAGGCGATGACGTGCTTGTCCGGCGTGACGCCCTTGGCCGCGAACTTGGCCCGCGCGTCGGCCAGTGTGGTGAAGCCCTTGCTGGCAGGATCAACCAGGGTGGCGGCCGAGACCTGGACGCTGCCGGGAATTCGCCCGGGTCGGCCATAGCGGCTGGGGCCGGTGCCCTTGTAGAGGTCGTCGCCCAGCGCATTGACGATCACAGTCCCGGGCTGGCCGATGGCACCGAGCACGGCGGCCCTGTCGACGAACAGGCCGGGTCGTGGTTCGGCGACGAAGGTGGCGGGCGGGTAACCCTTGGCCTTGCCGCTCTCGGTCGGCCGCCCCTCGGCCAGCCACTTCTCGAAGCCGCCTTCCAGCACCGTCGCATCGACGCCGAGCGACCGCAGCATCCACCAGAACCGTGTCGACATCCACATGGTGCCGCTGCTGTACAGCACGACACGGCTGCCCGGCCCCAGGCCATGCCGCCCGAAAGCCGCCTCCAGCTGCGGGATCGGCGGCATCATGAAGCGCAACTTGGTCGACTGGTCGGAAAACTCGCCCTGGATGTCGAGGAAGTCCGCACCGGGGATGTGCGCCGCCTCGAACGCCGGCAGCCCGGGCACCGCGACATAGGGTACGTCGCTGCCCGGCGGCGGCGGCACGGTGGCGGTGGTACAGTCATAGACGCGCAGCGACGGGTCACCGAGCTGGGTTGAGAGTTCGCTGGTGCTGATCAGGGCCCGCGGGTCGCGCATGCTGGTCACCCCTTGCTTTGCCGGCGAGCCAGACATGCCCCGCGCGGCAACGCTATCGGCCGACAATTCCCATATGCAGTGCCCATCCGGGCACCGTGGGTGAACGATAACCGCGGAGCTGGACGCGCGACAACCCCGGTGCGGAATGGTCGACACAACCAGGAGGCTGCGATGAGCGGTCCGAGAGTCCGCAGTGGGTCGAATGCAGCGGTTGTCGTCATGCGATGGATCGCGGCCGCGAGCCGCGTGGGAACTGCGCTTCGTGGCACATCATGCCGATGATATTCCCGCGCCGGACGTTCCCTGATCTGACATCGTCAAGACCTTGCTGAGGTCCGCCCCATGCCCCTGACCGCTGAGCAGATCACCGTCATCCGCTCCAGCTTGGACCCGTCCGGCTACAAGGCGGGCGCGGAGCAGATCGTCGCGGCGAATCAGAAGCTGGCGGCCTCAGGCGAGACGGTGGTGCAGAGCCAGACGCGCACCACGCGCGCCCTCGTCGATAACGGCGGCGCTTTTGAACGGCTGAAGCGTCAGATCGATCCTTCCTACGCCGCCGCGCAGCAATTCGCCCGCACGCAGGACGTGCTGACCCGTTCGGTTGAGACCGGCCGCGCCACCCAGGAGGAAGCCAACCGCCTGATTGCACTGGCCCAGCAGCGTTTCGACGGGACGGGCGTCGCCGCCAGGGGCATGGCCGGCTCAGCCGACAAGGCGTCGCTGGCGATGCGCAGCCTGGGCATCCAGTCCTTTGACGTTTTCTCGCAGTTATCGTCCGGCGCGCCGGTCATGACGATCTTCATCCAGCAGGGTGCGCAGGTGGCACAGGTCGCCGCCGCGCAGGGTGTGGGATTCGGCTCGTTCGCCGCCGGGATCCGCAGCGCAGTCGGAGCGATCAACC
>Ga0082335_1008036_pt1 | contig 12319 bp, 14 predicted proteins | sample Subgrocontami58m_FD_72375 | JGI IMG/M metagenome (GOLD analysis project Ga0082335, IMG submission 72375) | Subsurface groundwater microbial communities from S. Glens Falls, New York, USA - GMW37 contaminated, 5.8 m (SPADES assembly) (version 2) ...
ATGCGCACCGGCAACACCGCAGAACCGGCAGAAAATTGATCGTGCAGACTTGGACATGGGGATGAGAGGAAGAGAAAGCCACAAGCTATTCTCTCATCCCACACACAACTGGTGGGTTACCCCGGCTGTATACTCGCCCCGTGCACCCACACAGTCACATTCCTCCTGCCAATCCATCGTGCATGCCGCCCCGCTACGGTGAATTGCTCTTCATAGCCGCACTCGGGCTGCTGCAACCGTTCGTCGAAATGAGCGCCGGGAAGAGAATCGCCGCATACTACAACCTGCTCGCCGCGCTGCTCGTTCTGTCGTACGTGCTGGTCTGCCTCTGCCGCTATCCGGGGATTCTGCGCGTGTGGGGCTTCCGACTCGATACTCTTCTCCCGTCTCTCCGGGCGCACCTCTCGTTCGCACTGCCCGCAGGAGCGCTCATCTATGCATATGGATGGCAGAAGGGCAGCATGCCGCTTCCCTCGTCGTTTTGGTATCTCCTCGCGCTGTACCCTCTCTGGGGATTGGCGCAGCAGTTTGCACTGCAGAATATGGTCGCACAGAATTTGACCAAGCTTGTACCGCACCTCGGCCTCCGTGCCCTCATCTGCGCGGCGGCATTCGGATCGGTGCACCTCCCGTCGCTTGAACTCGCAGCGCTTGCTTCTTGCGCCGGTTTTTTCTTCACGTATATCTACCACTCTTACCCCAATCTTCTTGCGGTGGGTTTTGCGCACGGCATCGTGGGCGTATTGGCGTTCTATGTGGTGCTCGGCAACGATCAATGGGAAGTGCTGATGCGATACCTCGGCGCATAGTCGCGGCGGCGAGGAGCCCCGTTGTCCCTCCATACAGATTCACAGCGTATAGTCAGGGAGCATCTTCCAGACCGCCTGATGGAGATTCCGTAAAGTGTCCGCCGTCGGTTGATCCTCGATGATCAGGCCCACCATGTCGCGCGACGAGGAAATGATCGCCACCTTGTTCCCGTAGATGTTCACTTCAACGGACAATTCGATGCTCTGTAGCATTTTCAGTTTCCGTTTCTCGCCTCTCCTCTTCTTGAACGCGAGATCGCTCGTCAGGGATTGATTGACGATGCCGATGTACCAGATGCCGTGTTTAGCCCGTCTGGTGCAGTAGCGCCACATCCAGTCGTTGAGCTCCTGATTCTGTTCCCGCGGGAAGTAATGATCGAAGTCGCCAATCGCGTACAGATTCCGGTTCCTGACCCTCAGCGTATCCTCGTAAATTTCCTTGATGCCGTCGACTCCCTGGAAGAAACGGACTTTCGGCTGGACCGCGAGGGGGTTCCGGATGTGCTCGAGATCGGGAAGCACCTGCAGGAGGGTGCGTTTGCGCACATCGAGCTCTTCCGTACGCCGCTCCAGAAGGGAAATGAGCACCGACGGCGAACAGCCGACGAAGTACTTTACTTGGTCCTTCTCGAATTCCTGCACGATACCCTTCCCGACGAGCTGAGCGAGGACGTTGTACGTGTGGCCCCGCTTGAGCCCGGTCTTCTTCGCAAGGACGCCCGCGGGCTGGCTCCCAAGCTCCAGCAGGGTGAAGTAAACGCGGATTTCCGGATCACTCAACCCGAACCCCTGCAGTGCCCGATGGATGGAGTCCGGAAGCTGCATGTTGTCACGAAGTGGTGACAGATAAATACTACAGGCCATTGCTTTGTATGTCAATGAGCCATTAACGTTATCACGTCTTTGTGACTCACAGATATTCTAACTCATGGAACACAGTCGACAACCAACGGCTATCGTCAAGATCGGCACTGATGTAATGACCGATGGCGAAGGACGTTTGGATACGAACGTCATGAGAAATATTGTCGATCAAATCATGAAAGTCCGTACCGCAGGGTACAGAGTATTGCTCGTAACATCCGGTGCAGTCGCCACAGGCCGGACAGACTATAAGCGAAAGGAGAAATCCGATGAAACCATGAATAAAAAGGGGATGTATGCATCCAGCGGTCAGCCTTTACTCATGTATAAATATCATGAACTTCTTAAGAAATACGGATGTTCCGCAAATCAGTTTCTTGTTACCAGAGAGCTATTTGAATCTCAGAGGAGCAAAACTATGCTCGGTAGGCTGGAAGAAATCTTTCATGATGAAAGACCCGGGCTACCAATTTTTAATGAGAATGACGCCCTCGCCGATGATGAAATGCGATGCACCGACAATGATGAACTTGCAGGACTTCTGGCTGAGGCGGTGCATGCACAGGTTCTGTTTCTTCTGACGAATGTCGATGGACTATACAGAAATCTTAAGAATCCGATGAGTCTTATGCGCAATATTCCTTATGGGATGTCAGAGGAAGAACTGCAAAAATTTGTCTCCAAGGGAAAATCTGCAAACGGCAGTGGCGGCATGCCTTCAAAAATCACTGTTGGATGCAAATTACGTGCATTAGGCATAAAGACATGGATGGTAAATGGTACGAAGCCATGGATCGTGCCACGGGTGCTACTGAACTCTGAAAAGGAGGGAACTGAATTTGCTTTACCGGAACCTGCGCGCGTTTGCGTCGAAAGACCAGTCAAAGACCGGTAAAAATCTGCATTCGAAGCTTTGGAGCTACTTATGGGAACTTAGCAGGAATCAGTTCGAAGCTCCGGTTAGGCCTAAAAACGCTTAGAAATGCTTCGTAGAGAATGACCTTCCTGAATGAGATTTTAGATAGACCTCAAATGCTTCAGCCTTACTCTGATTGGCAAAGGCAATGAATGTCTCAACCCGCCATGATCGAAATTTGTTCGTATGAACACTCTGTCCGTTATTATGCTCTTCAAGACGACGCTCGATATCTGTGGTGATACCGATGTAATGATGTTGGCCATCTTTCGAAACCAGTATGTACACGAAGTGCATGGATGCAGTATAGCCCGGCTTCGTCTGCGGACTACGCCGTGGCATCCGGCCTCTATTTTGATCAGAACATAGCGAAATCACGGCGTAGCTTCCGAGGGAGCGAAGCCGGATGGAGCGGGATACGAGAATCGAACTCGCGTCTCAAGCTTGGGAAGCTTGCGTACTACCATTGTACGAATCCCGCTTCGGTGCCCATTGTACATGAAAAATCAGACCGTCTTGCAGGCGGAAATCGCGAGAAAACCTTGCGGCTTCGCGGAAGGTTTCGTAGGATACTCAGGCGTTCTTTGCGGGTATAGTACATTGGTAGTACGACGCCTTGCCATGGCGTAGAGACGGGTTCGATTCCCGTTACCCGCTCCATACAGTAGAAACCAATTCACAACGCAGCCTTTCACTGATCCGAGAGCGACTTTCGAGCGGTTCGATCATGGCGATTTCTTTGGCATGTGTTTTCCTTATCTGTTTGAGTGCCAATGAGACATAGTGTGGCTCGTACTGTAGTTTTTGCCCTGAAATACGCCAGTTCGATCCGATACCCTGAACGATACGTCTCTTCTGATCGGGTGAGCCGTGAACGAGTGTGTGTTTTGCCTTGAGGATGAGGCTCAGGCGATCACGAATATCCGAGTACCGAGTTCCACGCTGTTCCTTGGCTGTTTGCAGGTCTTCTCCGGCGGTCTTGTGTTCGATGCGAAGCTGATTGAGTCGGCGCTTCATGAGTGCGCGCGTATCAGCGTCAGGTTCTTCCGCAATATTTTGCTCAATAGCACTGATCTTCCGAGACAGGACGGAAAGATGTTCCTGCAAGAGTTTCTCTTTCGGTGATTCTTCAGGTGCGACATTCATGGCCTGGAGTTCTTGCATACCGAAAAGCAAAATCTCGTCCGGCAGCGCAAACACTTCGATCTTCTCAATGAGCTGATCGGTGATGGCGGTCGATGCCAGTGGTTTCTCTCTACACCGTACAGGCGCGTTCTTGCGGTGAACACAACGGTAGAAGTCATAATCTTTGTTCTTGCCGAGGGACTTCACATACTTGGTCTTTCGTTCAGCTGTGATACAGGCATCGCACGTTCCGCAGTGAAAGAGTCCTTTGAGCGGAAAATTGAGTTTGCGGTCGCGTGTTCCCTTGCCGTGACGGAGATACAGCTGAGCCTCATCGAACTCGGACTGATTCACCATCGGCTCGTGATGGCCGATATGCAGCTCTCCTCTCCATCGAAAGAGTCCACAGTAGAAGGGATTCTGAAAGAGGGCGTGGAACGAAGAAAAAGCCAGAGGTTTGCCGTTTCGGTAGAGAGGGCATTGCTCCTGCATATACCTGTAGAGCTGCATCGTGGAACTCTGGTCAGCGAGAAGCTTCTTCCACAGGGATTGGACGATGGGAAATAGCGTGGAATCTGGGAGGATACGTTTCTGCCCTTTGAGTGCCTCACGCTCGTTTCTGTAGCCAAGCGGGGCTCTGCACGGCATCCAGCCTTTCTCGATCTTGCTCGACATGCCGCGTTTCACATCGGTGCTGAGCTTTCGTATATAGTCCGTGGAACGTCCTGTTTCGACCGAGAGCAGGATGGAACTGTCTTCGGGGTAGTACGTCCGTTCGGGAGTAATAATCGCTTGGATGATGCCTTTCTGGAGCATCCACATGAGTTCGCCGGAATCTTTGGGGTTCCGACTCAGGCGGTCGATATTCCAACAGAGTATGCCGTGCGCCTCTCCACGCTTGATACGCTCGATCATGGACGAAAAACCGATGCGGCCTGTGTCCTTGGCAGATTTCTGATCCTCGATAATCGCGACGATTTCAGAGCCCCGATCTTTGCCTAGTCTTGTGAGAGCATCGATCTGGTCAGGGATGGATTGGATTTGCCGTGATTTGTCCTCCGTGGATTTACGAGCGTAGAGGAAGCAGCGCATAGGAGGGTCAGGGTACGTCATGGCGGACGATTTGTGGAGTCCGGTTAGTTCGAGCCGATTACGGGAGGGGGTAGTCATCAAAATGGGAGATCGGAAAGGTCTTTCTCCAAACTTTCATGCCACGGAGGGAGATTCTCATCGATGTAGCTACGCACATTGAATCCCCAGCCATGCAGCCGGAGGGCGTAAGACCGAAGGATACGCACGTAACGATACTTATCGACGGCGGCGGATCGTCCTGAGAACTTCGTCGGCATAAGATGATCCGCTTTCGTGAAACACACGCCACGGAGAGAGTAAAAGAACGTCCCTTGCTCGTTCATGCAGAGCGCCGAAAACCAATGTTCGATAACTGCCAAACGAAGATCATCCCCTTCGATATTTGCCTTTGAATACTCCAGAATCGCTGCTGGCGTGATCTGGAGATTCTTAGCGGTCAGAATATTGATCTGCGCCTCGATCCTCGTCACAACCTCTTCTTCGAGGTAATGATGGAAGAGGGTGAATTTTCCTTTGGCGAGGGAGTCAATCTTCTTGTCGTACACGCGGATGAAGAACTTTTTGTTGTTCTTCTTCTCACCGAGGTAGAACGTCTCGGTATGACCATTCTTGCGGTAGACACGATCCGCTTTGAATTGGGTGCGCTTCCACTGCCACAACGTCTCGGTTGTGACATTCGTATCGACGGCAATATCAATGCGGGAAACCGTCATGAACAAGTGATTACGTTCGAGGAACGTCAGGAGACAATTTTGGATTTCATGGACGGAAAAGTACGTCCCATAGAACGTGAACGAGTACGGGACGGTGTACGAGATGCTGTTTTCGAGGTACTTCACCAGACAGAAGACATGGTAGGGACCGTGGTAGAAATCGATGATCTGTTTCTGCTTATCACCTCGGAACGTCAGGTTGAACGTATGGCCGAGAAAATGCTGCTCAAATTTCTGATCGGAGTTGTCGGAAAACCCTTCAAAAAGCGGCTCGATATCATCGAGGGGCATCTCGCGACAGAGGTTGAAGCGAAGATAGTCAATGCCGATGTGGAAAATCTTCACTTTCATATCATTAACTGGTCACCGTGTTACTTTCACGGTGACCAGAGGAAGAACACCGACGCACTGCGGCGCAGTCTTGGGCCGCGCCTCCGTGCGCGGCGCCACAGGCGCTCGCGCCCTCACAGGCCGCGGCAAGCAGGCCTATCAAAGCACTTAACCTTTTTTCAGCTTCAGCCTCCGTCAGGGTTATGCCAAAATGGCGCCCATAGAGCGTCCGATATTTTTTGATCCCTGCCAGCGACGGCGCAGTAATAAACAAGCGCCACCGATTTTTCCATTTTCAATAAAAAAAACTGACGATTCATCAAATCTGCGGAGTTTGCCGATTTGCGGACAACTCAGAACTGATACTCTCCAATAAATGTAATCTTTCTACAAGTGAGGAGCGGAAGTGGATTTTGTCATCGACAAACTTAATGTATTTCCCCCGGCGAGAACCTTCATCGATCTTAAGTGCCTTAATCCATTCTCTCAGCTTCCGTTCGTCTTTTGATTTCACACGGACTGCCGCGAAAAGTTCCTTCTGCTCGAAATCTCTTTTCTCATGCTCGTGATCTAGGAGGAAACGCAAAAGTAGATATGGTTTGTGGTTTCGATAAAAAGCTTTTATGCGAATTCTCTTTCCATATTTGGCAACTGAGTTCTCGTAGAGCGCAGCTTTTTCCTCGTCGGGATTGTCATCAAGCTCTAAATATGAGGCTGAGTCATATTTTCCTCTGAGCATATTCGAATGATCGTCGATAAACCGTTTCAATTTCTCAAAATAAGATAGTGGTTTAAAGAACACAAAACGACCAAACCTGCGGGGTTCCAGCAAGCCGAGAAGCTCGAAATGTCGAAGTACTCGCTTCCGATTATAGGTATCAAGAGCCATATGATCGCGTTTCCTTTTGCGAAACAATTTTGTATTGTCGATTCTCTCATAATCTTGAGGTGTCTTTTTTAAGGGAAAACCACCATTCAGATTCTCAATGATATCCATAAGCGTCTCCTCGAACATCACTCGTTCGCCGGGATTCATGGCAAAATATAGATTAAAAGCCATCATCATTTGTTCCCTTTCTGTGAGTCCTAAGTCGTTTAGATCGTGCGTGAGTTGGCGTAAAAGCACATCTCGAATATCGCGATAAGTTTTGTACATAGCAGACAATTATCCGCCAATTGTGTCATCCATTCAACTTCTACCCGTTATTCCACCAAGCCAAATATCGCGCCATAGCACCCACAAATCTGCCGATTCCAATAACAATCCCGCCTATAAATAGCGACATTAGTATTAGCCCAAAAGCGGCTTGTTTTGCCGAAAAAGAGACGATGAGTCCTAAAATTGCAAAGAACGCTCCGAGAAGTTCAATATTCTTTCCTCTAACCATCCAAATCTTGTATTTCTTTGATGTTAATTCAACAACAACCGGCTGTTTAATTTCAACGATACGTTCAATAACTCTGACTTTTTCGCCATTCTCATACTGATAGCCCAAATTGTTTTGTGTTATCTGCTTGTTTTCCACATATATATTTTACACCCCGAATCTTCGGGGTGTCAATACCAACTGCAAAAACGGATAATTTAGCAGATGAGTTCTCAAGTAGCAAAAAAACTGGCAAATCGAATTAAGGAACTTAGATTACAACGAGGGTGGACGCAGGAAGAAGCTGCAAAGAAATGCGGCATTAAGTATAAGTATTATCAGGAACATGAGGGCAGTAAACCTAGGGATATGCGTCTAAGTACCTTAGAAAAGATCGCAAAGGGCTTAGATGCAGATCTTATTGAGCTGTTTCAGTTCAAGTAAACAAAACTCGTCCTTGCGAGTATATTCGGTGTTATGAAGCTTATTCGCGCTGAAATAAAGAACTTTAGATCAATCAAAGATGAGCAAATCATCTTTGATCCAGCTTGTCGTGTGTTAGTGGGAATAAATGAGTCAGGGAAAACAAATGTTTTAAAAGCCTTATCTCTTCTAGGTAATGAATATGATCCTAAGAAAGATGATTTGCGAGAAGCTTTACCTGACGAAAATCCAATTACAGAATCTTACATTCGATTTGTTTTTGCATTAAATAAAGATGAAACCGAAGCTATTGCCGAAGAAGTTGCAGAAAAACTCATGGTGAATACGGACAATCCAATCATTGCACTTAATGGAACGAATAAAATAAGTCTCAAAAAATTCTGTGCACAGCGAAATGAATGTCTTTATCGTATAAATATTATTGAAGAGAAAAAAGATTCTACTTATTGGAGTCTGCCGAGTTCATACAAATTAATGACCGGATGGAAAAAACCTTCAAAGTCGTGTCCTGCTGACTTCACTATCGAAGCCGAAGGTCAAAAATTTATTCTCGCGAAATACTCTTTAGTCAGAACTGCTGATTTCGAAAATATTCCTGAGAACTATCTAGAAGATGCTAGCATTGGGGATTTGTCGCGAGTTGTCGGGAATGCAATGACCTCACATGTTGATGATAATTTGCCAGAGGGGTTGTTTTGGGAATACAGCGAGGACAATCTTCTACCCAATTCGATAAAAATCGCTGAATTTTCTGCAAATCCTGAATTGTGTGTGCCATTGAAGAATATGTTTAACTTGGCAGAAATAGATGATATTAAAACGAGCATTAGTGAAGCAAGGGAAGGCACCGATAATAAATTTCAGAATTATTTGAATCGAATTGCAAAAAAGACAACCAATCACTTCAAAAGTGTATGGAAGGAATACAAAGATATTGAGTTCTCTCTGAAGTTAAATGCAGATCAAATTATTCCAGGTGTAAAAGAAAAAAACATCCATGACTTCGCAAAAAGAAGTGATGGATTCAAGCGTTTTGTTACCTTTTTACTTCTGATTTCTGTAAATGTAAAAACGGAAAATTTAACTGATACGTTACTATTAATTGATGAGCCAGATGCCAGTTTGCATCCAAGTGGAGCACGTTATCTGCGTGATGAACTTATAAGAATATCTAGAACGAACTATGTAGTTTTTAGTACACATTCGATTTTTATGATTGACTCGGAGGAGATCGGGCGGCACTACATAGTTAAGAAAAAGAGTGAAATTATATCAGTGGAAAAAGCCGAGTCCTCAAATATTGCAGATGAAGAAGTGCTCTATAATGCCTTGGGGCATTCTGTCTTCTCGATTTTGAAAGAGAAAAATATTATTTTTGAAGGCTGGACAGACAAATGCTTGTTCCAGACAGCACTGGAAAACGCCTCTGCGAAAACTAAATCAAAATTCAAGAATGTTGGCTTCTGCCATTCAAGAGGAGCAAAAGCTATAAAGGCAATAACTCCAATGATCGAACTCGCAGGAAGGAAATGCTTAGTAATCAGCGATTGCGATGCACCTTCAAAAGAACAGCAAAAGTTATATCAGAAAGAGAATGGTTATGGTTCTTGGAAAACCTATCAAGAAATCGATTCTAGTATTACTGCGATGACAGCAGAAGATTTTATAAAAAATGATCAAATCGTGAAACAGTTTAAGGCTATCTTGCCTACTAGCTTGCCTGCATTTGTCGATACATTGCCCGAATCAGGCAAGCTAGCAGCTTTACAGGGCTGGCTAGCAAGAAATGGAATCGAAACAAAAGAGGCCAAATATCTATTAGAACAACTAAAGAATTACATTTTTGCAAATCTGAAATTCGGACACATTATTGAAGAAACGTATTCAAAAATTCTTGAAGGTTCAAACTAGAATGACTGCTCTTATTGAAAAGGAAGGCAATATCTGATCTATTTGGCCGCGTACTGTATTCCTATTTACTGCCTTGCAAGACACGCCTTGGAAGATCCAAAAGCTCATTCGATCAAGAGATGATCACTATCTTGCGGTTATCCGCAAACGATAATGACTCTATACCCCTAACCGAAAGTTCGAACTGGTTCCTGATAAGCTCCAGTATCCCGCTCCATCCAGCGCTGTTCGATCTGCTACACTGCACCAGTGAACATCAACCGCAACGTTGACATGTTTGTCCCGCGTCTGCGCCTCGCACTCCTTCTCTTTCTGGTCGCTCTTTTGTCGGACCACCTCATCACGCAATGGGGGGTGGCCGCAGGAAACCCTGAAGGGAATGTAGTCGTTCTGTGGCTTTGGAGAGTGATTCCGGGTGGGCCGCATTTCCTTGTACTCCTCTGGGCTATGCTCATCATCGGCCTCGCGTTCGCCCTGACATGGATCAATATCCACGTTGCCAGGTGGCTCCTCTATACTGCCTTCGTCGGCCATACAGCCGGATTCCTGAGCTGGACACCGGTGCTCCATGCCCCCATCCAGTTTGTCTGGAACGTCGCAGGATATGAGTGGGGGCTCGTCCTCCTCCTCTCCTGCTCAGCTCTCGGAGGAGCGCTGCTGACGCTCGTACAAGGATATCGGACATCAACTCCTGGCAACAATCTTCTGGTACAATGATCCCGATTCCCCACCCACATCATGAAAGGCTGCATCGTGAATCTCGAAGAAGTGACACGGCAGAACAATGATTTCCGCCGCGTGCTCTACACGGCAAAATTCAGTCAGCTCGTGCTCATGAGCATCAAGCCCGGAGAAGAGATCGGCGAGGAAGTGCATACGCTCGATCAATTCATCCGCATCGAGGAAGGAGAGGGAAAAGCGGTACTGGACGGTGTCGGGCACACGGTGAAGAGCGACGACGCCATCGTGATTCCTGTCGGCACGAAGCACAACGTCATCAATACCTCGAAGAGCTCAGACCTGAAGCTGTACACGATCTACTCACCGCCGGAGCATCGTGATGGCGCCGTTCACTCTAGCAAGGCCGACGCGCTGCGGGATACGAGCGACGAATTCGACGGAAAAACAACCGAATGATTGTGTGGGGCGAGAGTCCGCGAGGCACACATGCGGAGAGGTGGTAGGTCATGTTCACGGGGTACATGTTCAACGCGATTCTGTAAAAATTTTTGCGGGTTGGCCTTTTGGTGACATGGCTGTCCGGCCAACCTTCGCAGACGATGGCCTGCCATCCATAGCACAGCGGGTTTGCAAAGAGAATCACCTCTCCCCACTTCGTCTGCTACGGTCGGCATCCTACGCTGCGCGTAGGATGGTGCGCTTGGCGGGAATTGAACCCACAACCTTCGGCTTCGGAGGCCGACGCTCTATCCAATTGAGCTACAAGCGCAGCAGTTACCTTGGCAGCGAAAAGAACTCTACCGCATTCTCCGTCGTCTGCGCATCCACTTCTTTGACAGTCAAACCTTTGATGGCTGCAACCGCTTTGGCGACTTCGATGACAAAAGCCGGTTCATTGCGGGTGCTTCGGCCCCCCTTCGCTCGGAGAGCTTCGGGGGGTAAAAACGGCGCGTCGGTCTCCACCATGAGTTGCGTGAGCGGACAGTGTTTCACGGTCTCCGATACCACCCCCGCCTTTGGATAGGTGACGATCCCCGTGAACGAAAGGAAGTATCCCCTCTCCACGAATCTCTCGACGTCCTCCCACTTCTCCGAGCAGCAGTGGAGCACCAGCTTCGTCGGTCGTACGCGGTTCACGATTTCCCAAACGTCATCAATAGCTTCGCGGCAGTGCACGATTGCCGGCAGATGCAGCTCTCTCGCCAGCTCAAGCTGTGATTCGAAAACTTTTTTCTGTGCCTCTTTCGGGCCGTGCATGTAATGGTAATCCAATCCGATTTCGCCGACCGCCCGGCACTTCGGGTCCTGCGCAGCAGCGCGTATCACTCCCAGATCTCCTTCCGGATGGAAGGATTTCGCATGGTGTGGATGCGCACCGGCCGTGAAGAAGACCTGTGAATGTCGCTCGGCGAGCCTCTGGCATGGCTCGATATCCTCGATCGCATCGGCAACGCAGATCATCTTCAAAATGCCCGCGTCAATCCCGCGTTCGATCACTGCTTCGCAGTCGGCATCGAATTGGGGGGCGGTAAGGTGGCAATGGGTATCGATCATCTGGCTCCGCTTATTGTAGTCCTGATCAAAGACAGTTTCTCATTCCTTTTTAAGCGTTTCACTTCCGCCTCTCTCCGCCGTGCCGCAGAGAGTGTCGTGAACTTCTCGCGGTACACGATGCGTACCGGACAGCGGCTCTGGGTGTACTTCGCGCCCTTCCCGGCATTGTGCTTCGCTTCCCGCTCTTTCAAATCCACCGCGGTCCCGGCGTAGAGCGAACCATCGGCACACCGCGCGAGATAGAAGTAGTGGGGCACGAAACAAGCATAGCCCGAAGAAACATTGCATGGGCAGGCTCCGCCTTGGCTTGCCAACCGTAGTCAGGAGGTCATGCGTGGAATGGTCCGCCTCCGCTCGCTGCGGCGAGGCTACGGTGGACAACCTCCTGCGATTAAAAGCCAACCTTCGCTCCTGGTTGGCTTGCCATCCGAAGCCGAAGCGACTCAATTGTAATATAACAACCGAAGTCCAGGAGACTACGGTCGGCATCCTTCGCTTCGCGAAGGGTGGGGG
>Ga0082335_1008037_pt1 | contig 12319 bp, 8 predicted proteins | sample Subgrocontami58m_FD_72375 | JGI IMG/M metagenome (GOLD analysis project Ga0082335, IMG submission 72375) | Subsurface groundwater microbial communities from S. Glens Falls, New York, USA - GMW37 contaminated, 5.8 m (SPADES assembly) (version 2) ...
GAGCATGGCCTACACGAGGAGCGCGTTCTGGCGCACGTGCTGCGCTATTCGATCGCTGACGTGGCCACACTGATTGCCATGCTGATTGGCGGCCCCGAGTGGGTGGCGGCAGTCGGCCCGGAACTGCGCCGGCGCTCGCAGAAAGACACTTTGCAACACTACCTTGGTGAACTGGAGGCGCGAAATGGACAGGCAACTGCGGCATAGATTCGAAGACAGGATCGAGCGTCGCCTGGAGGGCAGGAAGTATTGCAATTTCGACCTGGGCGGCAATGACGCGCCGCAGCCTGACCCGGCCATCGGACAGGCTGCGAAGGCCAACACCGAGATCAGTAAGGAAGCGCTGGACTTCCAGAGGCAGGTGTACGAGGAAAACAAACCGCGCCAGGCGCAGGTCGATGCGGTAGCTAACCAAGTGGTCCAGAAACAGCTCGAGCTGCAGGGCAAGTCCGCTGCGCAGGCAGACGACTACCTCAACTACATGAAGGCCACGTTTCGGCCGGTGGAACAGGGGCTGGTCAACGACGCGCAGAACTTCGACACCGAGGCGAAGCGCGAGGAACTGGCGGGACGTGCCGGTGCCGACGTAGAGCAGGCGGCGGGCGCCGCCGATGCTGCAACCGCCCGGGACATGGCCCGGTACGGCATCAACCCCGCAGATGGGGCCTATGCGGATGCAGCCGCAGGATCCAGCCTGAACAAGGCGGTGCTCAAGGTGGGCGTGATGAATAAAGCGCGCACGGATGCGCGCGCCGAAGGGCGGGCCTTCAAGTTCGACGTGGCCGGGCTTGGGCGCAACCTGCCCGGCGCCGGTGCCACGTCGACGGGACTCTCCATCAATGCGGGCAACGCGGCGGTGAGCAATGCTGGCGCGCCAGCAGCTAACGCGCGCGCCGACGCGGCCACCATGCAGTCCGGGTATGGCACAGCGATCACCGGCAACAACAGCGCCGGGAACCTGTACGGCAACATCTTCAATAGCCAGATACAGGCCTACAACGCCGACCAGCAGGTCTCTGCGGGCATTTCCAGCGGATTGGGAACGTTGGGGGGCATGGGCGCGTATAAGCTGATATTCGGTTCATCGAAGAAGTTCAAGAACAAGCGCGGCAACGTGGATGCCGAGAAAGTGGCCGACGACGTGAAGAAAATGCCAATCGATCGCTGGCGCTACAGGAAGGGCATTTCGGCGGATCAGGCGGATCACACCGGGCCATACGCTGAGGACTTCCAGCAGCGGTTCAAGGTCGGCGATGGCAAATCCATCCACGTGGCAGACGGCATCGGAGTCGCACTCGCCGCGGTCAAGGGTATGGCGAAGAAGGTGGACAGGCTCGATAAGCGCGTGGCGATGATCGCGCGGATGGGGGTGAAAAATGCCTAGATTAAATCTCGGTGGTTTTGCCGCAGGGCTAGCCTCCGGCGTGATGCAGGCGCAGAACATGGACACGCAGCAGAAGCGCATGGAGTTGGAGCAAAGACGCGACGTCCGGGAGGCAGAAACGCACTCGCGGAACGTGGCGCGGCAAGACCGGCAGGAAGGCGCGTACAAGCAACTCGCTGATCTGGTCGAAGAATACACCGGCCCCTACAAGCCGCCTGCGGAGCCGCCCTCCCCTGCGCGGGCAGCAATGAATGGTGTGAACCCGCCGGCTGAGTCTTTTTCTGTGTCTGCCCCTGCGCCCGTCGAATCTCGATCCCTGGACGACACCGAGCCCCAGCCTGCCGCTACGCCTACGCCGAGCGCAGCGGTAGAGCCCGGCCGGTTCGCCCAAATCAGGGGTGGACTTGGCGAAGCGACAGGACGCACCACGGCACCGCCGGTGAAGGGGCCGCAGTCCGATGCTGACCGCATCGGCTATGGGCTGTACCGACAGCCGGCGCTTTTCCAGAAACCTGAATTTTTAAATCGGGCGAGCAAGCTGTTCTTGGCCGCTGGCATGCCGAGCGGGGTGGCCTGGTTGGAACGTAGTTCCAAAGCCGAAGCCGAGGGCGGTGTCACTGCAATCAAGAAGCTGTTGGCCGGCGATCCGCGCGGCGCCGAGCAAGCGTTCAACTCGACAGGCACTCAACGCATCGTTCCCGGTTCGCTCAAGGACATCGGAGACGGAAGGTGGCAAGTCACGGACGATAGCGGCCAGACCAGAGTGATCGAGCCGCAGAGGATGCTGCGCGCGATCTTAAGCCCGCGCGATTTCTTCAGCATAGATCTCAAGGAAAAAGAACTCGCGTCCAAGGACCAGGAGCGCAAGGACACGGCTGAATATCGCGGCGCGGTTGTAGACGAGCACACGCGCCACAACAAGGCGATGGAAGGTATCCAGGGCCAACTCGCGAACTGGAAAGAGCAGCGCGGCACCGAGTCCCAGACCGCGATGGTTCAGAACATGGATTATCTGGTGAAAAACGGCGTGGCCAAGGATCCAGCGGAGGCCTTCACCAAGCTACGCACCGCGATGGAGAAGCCCGAGGACGACGCGGTCCTGTCCGTCGCCACTACGCTCCTGCGCGGTACCGGCTACATCGGCAAGGATGGTGCGAGCAAGGCCATGCGGGACGCGCAGAGCATGGTGCGCGGGCTGAAGGGAGGTAGCCCTGCGGCGGGCACGTTCAAATCCGCCGATGATGTCAAGGCGGCGCTCCGGGCGGGCCAAATCGATCGCAGCACCGCGATCAAGGAACTCGGGGCATTCGGTTACGCACCGCAATGAACGCCGCCGAATTCCTCGATGCGGAAGCCGAAGCGAGGCCGCAACCGCCTGCCAGCACCGCACGAGGCAGGGCGTCCGATTTCCTCGATGAACCCGTAGCGCGCACGCGTCCGCCTGTTGGCGCCGCGCGCGCCAAGGCGTCTGATTTTCTGGATAGCCCTGCCCCCGACGCACCCGGGCCGATCCAGCGAACAATGGCAGCGCTTGGCGACGCGGTCAAAGCGCTCAAGGACAGCAACACCGAGGCATGGGCGCGCCGCGGACAGGCGCCCGCGCAGCAACCGCTTCTCGACGCATCCGAGCTCGAGCGCCCGGCGCGGATGGTGATGACGCCAGCCGGCCAGTCCGTGCTGGAAAACACGCCGCAGCCTACGGGTGGTGGATTGGAGGAGCCGCCCAACACGGCGCCTACACTCCGGGAACAGTGGGCCTCCACGCTCAAGCCGGAAAATCCGAAACCGGTAACAGGACGCGACCCATACGCCGCAGCGAACGCCTACGCCAGCGACATGAAAACTAAGCAGGCGCGCACGGGTACCGCGCTGGAGCTTGGCGAGATGGCGCGCGCGGACGCTGCCAACGAACTCGCGAGCACGGATTTCTGGCGCAACGTCGGCACTTCGGTCAAGACGCTTCCCTCGCAGTGGAAGCAGGTGATGGGCGGCTTTCTCCAGGCTGTTGGAGAGGGCATGCCTCAGGAGCATCCGCAGGAGCGCACCGCGCCGCTGCGCGCACTGGCCGGCGAACTCACGCGCATGGGCGCGGATTTCTACCAGCAGGGCGAATTCGAGACGCAGCAGGAAGCCAAAGGAATGAAGCCCGGCCTGGGCGCGCAAGCCGTTGGAGGCGCAATTCAATCGGTCGGCATGATGGTCCCCGCGCTACTGTCCGGCACGATCACCAAGAACCCGGCAACGGTCATCGGAATCATGTCCGGGACCACCGGCGCGCAATCCTACGGCAAGGGGCGCGACGAAGGACTGTCGCCCGCCCAAGCGGCGACCTACGCGCTGTTGCAGGCGACAATCGAGGGAGGCACAGAGTACGTCCCGATCAAGGCACTGTTCAGCGGCACCAGCAAGCCCGCGCTCTCGCACTTCCTCAATTTCCTGTCTCGCGAGGTCCCGCAAGAGTTGCTCGCCACGGGTTTGCAAGACGCGGTCGACAAGGTGAGCATCCGGCCGGACATGACGTGGCAGGAATTTTCCGACGACATGCTGCTGACGATCCTCTCCACCCCGCTCGCCGCGGGCGCGCAGGTGGGTATGACCAGGGTGATGGCCGGGCAAACGGTACCACCACAAGCGCGAATGGAAGTGCTGCAGCACTGGATCCGGGAACAGGACGCGGCGCAGCCGGGGACGAACAAAACCACGGCAGCCAGTTTCCTCGATGCGCCGGCAGCCGATCAAACTGGCGACGTTCAGGCTCAGCGCGCGGCGACGGTACCGCAGAGCCTCCACGTGGAACAAGATGGTTCAGATAACTATGCTGGTGATAAGGCGCCGCAGGTCGGAGATCAGAGATCCGTTGTTTCAGTCTATCCAGTAGACGAGGAGTCCGCCCATCGTGACCCCGCTCCAGTGCCGGTATCTCGGGCCCAACTTGCCGATGAAACGCCTGTAGGGGCTGTATCAGCGTCCGCCGCCAGCCTGGACGAGGCTGCTCACGAAGCGGCAACTTCGCCGGAAAACGATCTGACGGAACCAACGCCAGCACAAATCGAGGCGGGCAACTACAGGAAGGGGCATGTGAACGTCGCCGGCCTCGACATCTCGATCGAGAATCCGGAGGGAAGCGAGCGCAGCGGCACCGATGCAGGCGGCGCGCCATGGTCCGTAACCATGTCAGCACATTACGGTTATTTCAAAGGCACCGTAGGCAAGGACAAGGATCACGTCGATGTCTATGTCGCACCCGGTACACCCGAGAACTATTCCGGTCCCGCTTTCGTGGTCGATCAGCGCAATCCGGAGACCGGCAAATTCGACGAGCACAAGATCATCTTGGGCGTACCCGACGCGAAGGCGGCGAAGCAGCTCTATGATGCGCATTTCGACGACGGCCGCGGACCGGCCCGCCGAGGCGCAATATCGCGCACGTCGATCGACGACCTCAAGACCTGGCTCCGTTCGGGCAACACGCGCCAGCCATTCCATGACGCGGGCTTGCGCGCTCGAACAGCGCACGAGGGGAAGCTGGCAGAAGCGCTCGCCGCCGGCACGCTGCCCGCTCATTCCAAGACCGAAGCCGAGAAGATTGCGGCCGGCGCCGCTGAACGTACCGGCGATCCTCATCAAGTCGTCGAGCATCCCAGCGAACCGGAAAAGTACGCCGTGGTCCCCGAGTCCTTTGCAGGCACCGCCGCCGGCCGCGCCGCGCTTGCCAAGCTTTCGCCTTCCGCGCCTGGTGTATCCGAGACCGCCCTGCCGGGCGAGCACGCAGCGGCGGCCGTACTCAACCCGCTCTATACCGGTGGCAAGAGCGCGGGCGCAGACCTCGCCGCGGCGAGACCCGACGCCATCCGGCAGACCATCCGCGAGCTGCTGAAGGTACCCATCAATGAAGGGGGTGTGACGGTGCGCAAGGCTGCCGGCATCTACAAGGTCAAGCCGCAAACGATCCGCATCCGCAACCAGAACGACATCGGTGTTATCGCTCACGAGGTTGGCCACCACCTGTCCGAGACCAACCAGGACGTGCGCACAATCATGGCGCAGCACGAGGCCGAACTGTCCAGCATCACCCCTTACGCGGCGCAGCAGAAAAAGAAAGCCGGCAGGCGCGAGGAAGGATTCGCCGAGTTCATCCGCTTCTACCTCGCCGAGCCGGCGCAGGCACGCGCCAAGGCGCCGGGGTTCCACGCCGCTTTCGAGCAGTACATCGACAAGACGGGCGATTACCGGGCCATCCTGTCACAGATCCAGGGTGCGATCGATCAGTGGAAGGGTCTCTCGCCGGCCGATCGCATCTTCGCCAAGGTCGGTACGGCGCCGCAGTCGCCGATCGATCGCCTGAAGGTTGCCTTCTCCAAGGACCGGCTGATTTTCGAAGCCCTGGACAACTGGCACCCGCTGAAGCGCATGGTTGCCGACCTCGCGCCCGGCATCGATGCCTCCAAAGACCCTTTCAAGGTTGCGCACCTGCTGGCCGGCGACGCCGCGATCATCGAGGACTGGCTGATCCACGGTAGCATCCCTTTCGACTACGGCAAGCGCGCCGATCCGAAGAACTACGGCAAGCCCCTGTATGAAATCTTGAAGCCGGTATCGGGTGAACTTCGGGAGTTCAATACGTACCTCATCGCCAGGCGCGCGCAGGAGCTGACGAAATCGGGACGGGAGAACCTGTTCACCCCGGACGAAATCCGCGAGGGCCTCAAGCTGGCGACGCCCGAATTCAGAAAAGCGGCCGAGGAGATCTACGCTTACAACGACCGGCTGCTGGATTACGCCGTCGAGGGTGGGCTGCTCTCGATCGACGTGGCCGAAAAGTTCCGGCAATTCTCGGCCTATATCCCTTTCTACCGCGAGGGTGAGGTTTCCGGAGCCCGGCGCCGGGGTGAGATTTTCAAGCGCCTGCGCGGCGGCACGGACAACCTGCGCGATCCCATCATGAACCTGATCGACAACACGGCGACCATCGTTCACGCGACAAACCGCAATGCCGTGCTGATCAAGGCGCGGGCGCTGGCGCGATCGGTGCCAGGCGGCGGCCGGTGGATGGAGGACGTACCCATGCCCGAGCGGGCGGTGCGCATCGCCACCCAGCAGATCATTGACGAGTTGAACGCCCAGGGTGTTCAAATCGACCAGGCGACGGCGCAGAACTTGGCGCACCTGCAGACGTTCTTCGTCAAGGACACCACAGGCGACGACCGCGAGCATATCGTGGTGGTGAAGGTCGAGGGCACCCCGAAGGCCGTTCAGATCAACGATGAAATGCTCTGGCAGTCGCTGGAAGCCTTCAACCCTGCGGACCTTGACCTGGTGGTCAGGCTGCTCGCCATCCCCTCGGACCTGCTGCGAGCCGGGGTAACGCTATCGCCCGAGTTCATGGCGCGAAATTTCATGCGCGACACCCTATCCGGCTTCATCCAGTCCAAGCGCGGCCTGTTTCCCATGGTGGGGACCATCGGCGGGTTCAAGGAAGTGGCCACCAGGTCGGACGTGGCGAAACTCTACCGCAGCTTCGGAGGTTCGTATGCCGACCTGTGGAAGGGCGACAGCGAGCAGACGCGGAAGATCCTGCTTCGCATGGCCACGCGCGGCGGATTCGACCCACGGACCATCCTCACCCCGAGCGGGATGATCGACGTGCTTCACCGCCTGGGCTCCCTTTCGGAAGCCGGAACCCGGGTGGCGGAGTTCAAGAAAAGCATGAAGCCCGGCGACGTGGACAGCCTGATCGATGCAGCCTACGACGCCCGCGAGGTTTCCGTGGATTTCGGAATGCGCGGGCACAGCCGGGCGCTGCGGATTCTCACGCGCATCACACCATTCATGAACCCGGCGATGCAAGGGCTGTACAAGGCCGGGCGCACGGGAGCGGGCAATTTCTCCCGGACGATGATGCGCGGCGCAATGCTCGCCGCGTTCAGCGTCGCATTGTTCCTGCTCAATCGGGACGAGGACTGGTATGACGGTATCGAGCCATGGGAGAAGAATATTTATTGGATCTTCGATGTGGGACTGCGCGACGACAAGGGCCAGGTGATACCGCTGCGCGTGCCCAAGCCATTCGAATGGGGCGCCATCTTCGGTTCCGTGCCCGAGGCGCTGACCAAAGTCGCGATCGACGAGAACGGCCTGCGCTTCGCCAAGCGCCTGGTGGGCATCTTCAACGACGTTTTCCTGTTCCGGACCATCCCGACCGCGCTCTTGGTGCCCGCCGAGCTGTGGGCGAACAAGAACACGTTCACCGGACGGCAAATCGTTCAGGAGTCGAAGGAGAAGCTGGACCAGGCGCTACAGTACGGGCAGCAGACCAGCCTGACGGCGCGCAAGGCCGGCGAACTGACCGACACCAGCCCGGCCAAGATCGATCACACGGTACGCGGCTTCCTGGGCACGATGGGCACGCACGTCATGGCCATGTCAGACCTCGCCATCAGAGCCCAGGGCGGTGAAGTTGAACCGCCTGATTCGAGCGTGCGCAACTGGCCGGTGATTAAGGCATTCGTCCATGATCCGGACAACCCGAACACCCGGTACTTGCAGGAATTCTATGACGTCCTGAAAAAGGCGCGCACGGCCGAGGCGTCGATCCGCCGGCTCGATGGGGAGAAGGCCGACGCCTACGGCGAAAAGCACAAGTCCGAGATTGAGTCAGCCACATCGATGAACCGGGCAGCGCGCGACATCGCGAAACTGCGCAAGGAGAGCGAGGGCGTGGCCGAGAGCCGGGACTACTCGGGGAAGGAAAAGCGGGAGCTGATCAACGAGAACAACGCCCGGATTAAGGCCATCGCCAAGGGGATTGCCCAAGAACAGGTGCGACAGTGACCCGAACGGTGAAGAAGAAACCGGCAAAGCGCGCGCGGGTATCACGTCAAACCATTCGCACAACTCGCACACTAGAAAAAAGGCGGGCGGCGTTTTTGAGGGCCTTGGCCGAGACAGCGAACGTCTCCTATGCCTGCAAACAGTCCAAAGTGCCACGGCGCACCGCGTACCAATGGCGTACCGATGTGCCGAAGTTTGCGGACGCCTGGGCTGAAGCGGTCGAACTCGGCACAGATGCCCTGGAGGATGAAGCTGTACGGCGGGCGCATGCCGGAACAGACAAACCGGTGTTCTACAAGGGGGCGGTTTGCGGGGCGATCCGCGAATACTCAGACACGCTCTTGATCTTCATGCTGAAGGCGCGCCGTCCGGAGAAATTCAAGGAACGCTCCGAGGTTGAGCACAGAGTGGACGCGATCAAGGATCTGTTGGCGGCGATAGATGGGAAGTCCACGGGGCTGCCCTTTCGAGGCAGTTGATCGGATTTGGAGGTTACATGGCAGTGAGAAAAGCAGGAACGGGCCGAGCGAAAGCCGGGACGAGCAAGGTGCGCGCGGCGCAGCGCAAGGCTCTGTTCGTCGAGGCGTACATCACCAACGGCGGGAACGCCGCCAAAGCGGCGATTGCCGCTGGCTATTCGAAAAAGAGCGCGAGGTTCACGGCACGTGATCTGATCGCAGACCCCCACGTTTCCCTACAAATTCAACTGCGGCAAAAAGAGGTGCTGAAGAAGGCGAAACTGACCTCCGGAGAGGCCATGGCCAGTCTCGCCCGCGACCTTCGCTTTGATCCAGCCAGGCTATACAACGCCGATGGCTCACTGAAATCCATCCTCAAAATGGATGAGGATACTCGGCTGGCCTTGCGCGGCCTGGAAATCACGTTTATCCGCGACGGCAAAGGAAAGGTAATCAGGCGCACGGCGAAGGTGAAGTTCCCCGAAAAGACAGCCGCACGCGAGCAGGCCATGAAGCATTTCGGCCTGTACGAGAAGGATAACGACCAGCTTGGGAACGCAATCGCCCGGGCAATCATCGTCCCGGCCAAGCGGCCTGCTGGACATGGGAGCAATTGAGGCATGGGCGCCCCGGTATCGGTGAAGGATTTGCTCGACGAGAGCGGTAAATTCAAACTGCTGGAGGATCTGCCAAAGCGGGTACGATCCACGCTGCTGCGAGTGAAAACTGACGGCGACGGCCGAATCTACAGCTTCGCGTTCAAGCCGAACTCGATGACGCTACGCGCGCCCGCAACGCGGTGCAATGCGTCGGCTTTTAAGCGCTCTATTGAAGCGACGATGAGAGAGGTTGCGCAGGTGGCGTTTTCCGATCCGCGCAAATTGTTCGACGACAAGGGCAGGATGAAGCCGATGGCTGACCTGGACGATGACATTGCGGCGGCAGTGGAGTCGTTCGAGGTTGTAGAGGAATTCGAGGGCACTGGCGAGGCGCGCGGGCTGATTGGACTCAGGAAGAAAATCACACTGCGTGACAAGAACGCTGCGCTTGAATTGGCGATGATGTATCTCGGTATGTACGACGAGGACAACAAGCAGATGGGGAAGGCCATCACCCGGGCCAAGAAACCGACCGGGCGCGGGCCTTACACCAGGAGGCCGAGCAGACCGTAGAATGCGGCATGCTCAAGAAAATCGTCTCAGGAGGGCAAACTGGTGTCGACCGCGGCGCTTTGGACGCGGCGCTCGCCGCCGGCTTTCCGTGCGGTGGCTGGTGTCCTGAAGGCCGGATTGCCGAGGATGGCAGGATCCCTGATCGCTACCCCGTGGCCGAACTCGCCGGCGCCGGCTATCGGCAGCGCACCAGGCAGAACGTCATCGACTCGGACGGGACGCTGGTGATTTGCTTCGGTGCGCCCGCTGGCGGCACGCGGGAAACGATACGATTCTGCGACCGATTCAAGAAGCCGGTGCTTGTGATCAACGCCGCCTCGACCGACCCGGCCGCGGCCGCAGCGCTCGCGGCTGAGTTCGTCAAAGCGCATTCGATTGCAGTGCTGAACGTCGCCGGGCCCCGCGAGAGCACGCGCGCCGGCGCCGGGGCGATCGCCAAGGAAGTAGTCGCCAAGCTGATCAATACGATAGCCCACTCCCGCCACTGGTCATAGCGCCTATTTCCCGTTACGACGCGGATCCTTTTCAGCTGATCCCTTTTCCAGCGCTTCGACTCTTTCCCGTAGCTTTGCATTTTCCTCGGATAGCACCCGACGCGATTGGTCCGCCAGGTCATTTTGCTTCTTGAGAGCCTGCGATACCTCTGCCTGCCACTTGTCAGTCGATAGATTGTTTCGCGCATCCTGGAAGTAGGACAGAGAGGCAAGCACAGCGCTCACGACGAGGGAGCATGCGGCCAACCAGATGGCTATACGTGCCCCCTTGTCAGAGCGCTTGCTGGCCTCGGCAAATCGGCCCAGGAAATCGCCGATCTGACCAAGCATCGTCGCGGTGGTTTGACTGAGCTGCGCCAAGAGTTCTGCAGATCGCAGTGTCATCTCGCTCGTGCTTCGAGCCAAATCTATCGCCTCCTGATGCTCCTTCCGGCGTCGATCCTCTTGACGTTGCATGATTTGAATGGCCGGCGGCGTTTCAAACTTTATGCGTGGAGAAGACGTTTCTTCCAGCCTCTTCAGTTCGTCGAACACGCTTTGTTGCCGGCGCGCCTCAGCCGCGACAGCGGACAGCCCTAAGGCGTCTTCGCTCAGTTCGCGAAGAATTGATGCGCTCTTGCCAAACGTCTGCTCAATGAGCTTGCGCGTCGGATCCCCAATTTTGGCGAACCGCTGCATGTATTCCCGTTGGTGCTTCACCCTGAAGAGCAATAGACGGTCGAGGAAGACTACAGCGGACTCGTCTTTCCCGCGAACCATCGGTGACGTAGCCTTGCGGCCCTCGGCGATGTAATACAGGCTGTTCGGCATCTTTAGATAGCCCTCGGCCATGCGTTCGATGTCATCATCGGTCAGCGATTTCGCTTCCGCCTCGGACAATGAAACGTGTTCGCTGGAACGCTCTCGTGTGCTCGTGGTTGCAATCTGTTGGAGAAATTGGTGGACCTTCGAGGGCGGACCGCCATCAGGTTGCTGGGCATACTTATTGACTACATCGGTTGTCGTTTCATAGACGAACACCGGCCCGATGGACGTCTGGACGTCGACCTTCGGATTCAGGTCAATGCGTAATGGCATGATCAGGGCTTATTTATCGATCGCGCAATGGTGCGGAGGATACATCCAGCGCCACGGCCGCCGGCGCATTCCGCGAGTCACAGCAATTGGCATGCGGTTCCTCCCGAGTCGATGAGATCAGCCTGAAAACTCGATAGGGGGCCTTCGTGGGCTCCAGTTTCATGCCCCCGACGTTCGGGCCGATCTGTTCCTCTGGTATCGTGTACCTCATGGCCAAGAAACCATCGGCAAAGATATAGTCCATAGCACCGGCATAGCACCAGAATTATGGTAACGAACAGTTAACGCTGTAAGTCTTTGAATTATTGGTGCCCCGAAGACGAATCGAACGTCCGACCTGCCCCTTAGGAGGGGGCCGCTCTATCCACTGAGCTACCGGGGCGAGACGCGTAATTCTATACGATATCGGGCGCTCGCTCGCTTCGTCTTGGACGAGCAAGACGCGTCAGCGGCTGCCCATGACCGGTCGCGCAGCGTGGCAAGCCGAATGCGCGATTCCGGGCACGCACGCCTTCTCTAGAGAATTAATTTCGATCCCTCGGCCGGGGCATCGCACTCCACGTTGGAGCCCAGGCGGGAGAGGGCTTCCCTGGTCTCTTTCAGCTTGAGATCGATATCGTCGTCGCTCTGGTCCGGGTCGTGATGAAACAGGTGCAGCCGCTTGACTTTCGCTCTCGCCGCGAGATCGGCAACCTCGCTCACGCAGGAGTGGCCCCAGTCGACTTTCGACGGATACTCGTGATCGCGGTAGGTGGTGTCGGTGATGAGCAGGTCCGCGCCTTGCACGAAGTTCGCCAGCCGCTCGACGTAGGTCAGGTCGTAGCGGGGATCGCTGCGGAGGTAGAGTTCGTTGTCGGTGATATAGCAGACGGATCGGCCATGGCAGGTGAGCCGGTAGCCGAG
>Ga0082335_1008039_pt1 | contig 12317 bp, 8 predicted proteins | sample Subgrocontami58m_FD_72375 | JGI IMG/M metagenome (GOLD analysis project Ga0082335, IMG submission 72375) | Subsurface groundwater microbial communities from S. Glens Falls, New York, USA - GMW37 contaminated, 5.8 m (SPADES assembly) (version 2) ...
TCGAGCGGAACGCAAAGTGAAGAGTTATGGCGAACACGCCGATGAAAATGGCTGTCAAAAGAATTTTTCGCATATTTTCAGTATAGCAGGTTGGCTCTCGCGAGAAAGAGCGGGTGCTGGTACTCGCGGGTGTTTTTTGATAGAGTAATCTCGGACGGTGGCGTTGCTTGAGCCGAGGTTCTATAAAAGCTTTTTATCAAAAATAAAGGAAAAAAACAACGATGGCGCACAAAATTCGGTTCAAAAGAATTTTATTAAAACTCTCCGGCGAAACGCTCGGAGGAAAAGGCGGATTCGGGATTGATACGAAAGCCGCGGAATATGTCGCGCGTGAAGTCGTATCCGCGCGTGCGCTCGGATGCGAAATCGCGATTGTGATCGGCGGAGGAAATTTCATTCGCGGCGAAAAGCTTTCTCAAATGGGGATTGACCGCGCGACCGCGGACCAAATGGGAATGCTCGGAACCGTGATAAATGCGCTTGCCTTGCAATCGGAGCTTGAAAAGCATAAACTCTACACCCGAGTGATGTCCGCGCTCACGATGACCGAGGTCGCGGAGCCGTTTATCAGGAGGCGCGCTCTGCGCCATCTTGAAAAAGGCAGAATCGTTGTTTTTGCCGGAGGAACCGGGAGCCCGTATTTTTCAACAGATACCGCAGCCGCGCTACGCGCAAGCGAAATCAAAGCGGATGCGATTTTAAAAGCAACGAATGTCCGGGGAGTGTTTGCCGCTGATCCCAATAAGAACAGAAACGCAAAATTTATTCGAGAGATCAATCCCTTGGAAATGGTAAAAAAGGGCCTTCGCGTCATGGATCTCACCGCGGTTGCGCTTTCCATGGAGAATAAAATTCCCGTGATCGTTTTTGACGCTTTCAAAAAAGGAAATCTCGCAAAAATTATCCGCGGAGAAAAAATAGGGTCTGAGATCCGAGTTCGTTAAAAAAATGAAAAGAAAAGTTTAAAGTTCGTGCGGCCATAGCTTAGCCCGGCTTAAAGCGCCTCCCTGTCACGGAGGAGACCAGGGGTTCGAATCCCCTTGGCCGCGTCCTTCGACAAGGACATCGACTGAACTCGGTCGAAGTCCTCAGGACTTTTACGATAAAGATGAGCCGAAAGAATAGGGTATCCGAAGGCGCTGTCACAGATCGCGAGCCGCAGCCGTTTAGATTGTTATGCTGTGGGTAAAGAACATCGCGTTTTTGCGCCCACTTATATATACTTATGATTAATAACCTATCGGAATATGAAAAAGATCATTTTGCCAGCAGTTTCTCTCTTTTTTATTTTGTTGAGTATTGCGGGAGGTGCTACCGCCCAGACCGAGCTTTTGTTCGGTCAAAATCATTTTTATACCGTCATCTTTCGCGGTAATGGGGAAGCCATTACCTATGCGAAAATAGCCATTACAAATCCTGACGAAAAGCCGCTTACGGAATTTTCTTTTGAGGTGCCGAAAGCGACTCCGACTGAAATAGTAATGTATCAAATGAAGCTTCCACAGGAGTGCGTCAATTATAACTACAGCGATCCGGTGCGACCATGTTTTGAGTACCGCGAGCCGGACTATGCGCGACAATACTATTACTACGGCTACAGCAACGGCCAAGCAGAATACCAAAAAATTCAGTACACGAAATCGGGAAATCTCTATCGTTTTACCCTGCCAACCCCGGTTGAGGCATATAAATCCACCGCGATTATCGTAGCATACGCCGTAAAGGGATATGTGAAGGAAAGCGCGGGCCTGTATACATTCAATTTTGAGACATTAAAAGTTCCTTCACGAATTCAGGAAATCAGAGTTGCCATAGATGTTGATAGTGATCTTTTACTGAAGGGCAAGCGTGCGTCTGTTAATTACAATTCATTAGGTGTAAGTAGCGAGCGCGCCGCCGCGCCGCAAAGTATTTCTAGCCGCGATTTGGATAAAGTCGTTGGCAGTATTGGTTCATACGGCCCCATAGTAAAAGAAGCAAAAAATCTTGCGCCGAACGAAAGTTTTATTGTGAAGGGCGAATACGCAACGAATTGGTTTAGATTGTATTTGAGCTCGATACTTCTCACCGTCTTAATTATCGCCGCAATTTTCGCCGGAGTATATTTCTTGGTGAAGTTCTTGAAAAAAAGAGGCGGACAGGGCGGCCAATTGGTAAGCGAAGCAAATCAGCAAACGCCACCCCAAATCCCGCAAGGCATAATAAATATATTGAATCTAACCAACGCTTGGGTGAGCTTGCTTTCCGTTGTCTCGGTAATCGTATTAACGTATCTATTAAATTTTCTGGGAGAGTCAAATTTGCTCCGTTTCGGGAATATCGATCCTGTATTTAGCGTTGTCGGCGTTATTGCAATAATTTTGTTATACGTATTAATTATTTTTGGACCCGCGGTTGGCGTAGCAACAAAACACGGCTGGAAGTCCTTTATCTCAATTTTGATTGCGGAGTTTCTCTGGTTTTTAGTTTTTCTGATTATCTATCTTGTACTCTTTCAATCGGGATTGACTACGCCTATTTTTTATCGCGGACCCGCGATATTAGAAACTACAGGGAGGTAACTTGCCCCATTTGATATGCCGGGCTGTGCGTAAATGCCATGGCGTTTCGGCATTTCAGAGAGTATACTAAAAAGGTTATTATTCATTATTTTCAATATATGCCAAAGAAAATTATTTCGATTGCTATCGGCGCGACCATGCTTGGGGGGTCTTTAATTCTTCCTGTGGCGGCTTTTGCACAGGGTATCACCGCATCGGAGAAGCAGGAGATGATTGAAAAATTAAAAAAGCAGATAAGCGAGATGCAGATCAAAGTAGATGAGCTAAAGGCAAGGGAAAAAGCGCTTCAGGATGCGCGTAAGGTGGTACAGGAGGCCGCTAAGGATGTTCGCGCGACCGCGCGGCTTCTTACTCTTCAGCTTCGCCGAGGGATGAGCGGAGACGAAGTCAAAGACCTCCAAGAATTTTTGGCCGATGATTCGGATGTATATCCCGAAGGCCTTATTACCGGATTTTTTGGACCGATGACGGAAAATGCAGTCCGGAAATTCCAGAAAAAGCACAATATTGAATCAATCGGCGAGGTCGGCCCGAAAACCCGCGCGAGGATTCACGAGCTTCTTGAAGAGTGGCGCGAGAACGGAAGGAATATTCCTCCAGGGCTTTTGAAAAAGATCGGTTGGATCGGTACTTCGACATCCGCGACAACGACCGCGACAACTACCCGTGAGAAAAAAGAATCCAAGGAGGAATTTAAAGTAACGCTTTGCCATAAGTCGGGCCAGGCAAACGAAACAATCAGCGTGGGTCTTTCCGCTTATTTCGCGCATATGACGCATGGCGATAAAGTCGGAGTATGCAGTCCAGGATACTCGACCCCGCCAACAACGCCTGATACCATTGCGCCTGTCATTTCAAATGTCGAAACCGAACGTATGTCTTCGACATCGGTGAAGGTTGAGTGGAAGACAAATGAAGTGTCAGAATCAAAAGGGTGGTATTGGACGCTAACGCCGGTCTGGACCGCATCGTCAACGCCGGCGGTAGGCGCCGTTCCCATGCCTGGTTCGTCACTCCTCGTAAAGTCGCACGAAATTACTCTCTCCGGCCTTACGGCGAGCACGACCTATTACTATGTTGTTATCTCAACTGACGCCGCAGCGAATTGGTCCGTATCAAGCGAACGCTCGTTTTTGACACTTCCGTAGATCTGCGTCAAGAGAACCCCGCACAACAATGCGCACTGCCTACGGCGAAACAAAAGTGCGCATTGTGTGACGGGGTGAATTGTGGAAAAACGCGCCTTGGAAAGTCCGGGCGCGTTTTTCTATACTTACTGTAGTTTCTTTTTTCTGGAGGCCGAATGGTGCGCATGAGTCTTGCGACAGTTCGTGGTTTTAACGAACGGGCAGTGAGCAGCGGAATCCCCCGGTGGAAAAAGTTAGTCCGCTCCGAGCTTCACGCAAAGCAAAACGGCACTCGTGTCATCTCCCGCAGGCGAACTGCAATCGTTGCATTAATCGATCCGCGCGGCCGTTTCGCACTCATACATGTCTTTGCTAGGAGAACGTCCGGTGGCGAACCGGTAAAAGCCGTTATCCCGAGAGAGAATTTCCCTCGAGGCAAGCGGCTCCATGAGAAAGATATTATTGTTCTCGATCTTCTTGCCGGGGATCCGAGTCCCGTTGGGTGCAGGGTTGAAATTCGCCCCCACGGTTCTCTTGTCCGTGTACCATAGATATGTCTTGCTCCCGTGCATTCGTGCGCGGGATTTTCTCTTTTCTTTTTGCGTTTTTTCTGATACGCTATTTTCAATACTGATATGTTAAAACTTGAAGACATACACGAGCACGCGTTTTCCCTTTTACAGGAATCCTCTGACCTTCCCGGGCTTGATGATGCGAGAACGAAAGCGCTTGGCCGTAAAAGCGAGCTTTCGAATTTTTTGCGCTCGCTCAAGGATATGTTGCCCGAAGACCAAAAGAGTGTCGGCGCGGCCGCAAACGCTCTTCGCGCAGAGCTCGAAGAATTGTTTGAAGAGAAGCGCCGTGAGCTTTCCGCGGCGTCCTACGAATCGGTCCTAAAGCGCGAGCGAATAGATGTGACGCGGCCCGGGCTTCGGCACGCGCGGGGACATATTCATCCGATTTCGCGCGTCATCAAAGATATCGTCTCCATTTTTTCTTCAATGGGGTTTGAGGTTGTCGAAGGGCCGGAGGTTGAAACCGAGTATTATAATTTTGATGCGTTAAACATTCCCGCGAATCACCCGGCGCGGGATATGTGGGATACATTCTGGCTAGATCAATCCGCTCATAGCGGATTGATCGCCCCTACAAGGCTGGGCCCTCGGGCTTTAAGCCGACCAGATTTGCAAAACAAATCTGGTTTAGGGCAAAAATTGGAACGATTACTTTTACGAACGCATACGAGCCCGGTACAAGTGCGGTTTATGGAGTCGCACAATCCTCCTCTGAAAATTATCGTTCCGGGCCGCGCCTATAGATATGAGGCGACCGATGCGTCCCATGAATTTCAGTTTTTTCAACTCGAGGGGCTTGTGGTTGACCGCGAAATTTCGATTGCAAATTTCAAAGGAGTAATCCAAGAGTTTTTCTCGCGGCTATTCAAGAAAAAAATCACCGTGCGCCTCCGGCCAAGTTTCTTTCCGTTCGTTGAGCCGGGATTTGAGGTTGATATTTCTTGCGTTGCCTGTGCAGGCGCGGGATGCTCGATTTGTAAAAAGTCGGGCTGGCTCGAGCTTGCGGGCGCGGGGATGGTCCACCAAAATGTTTTCAAAGCCGCGGGATACGCCCCGGGCGAGTGGCAGGGGTTTGCGTTCGGGTTCGGCATCGACAGGATCGCGATGATGAAATATAAAATACCGGATATCCGTTTGTTCCATTCCGGGGACTTGAGGTTTTTAAAGCAGTTTTAGTACTATGACGCAAGAACAATCTGAGACACCACTAAAAAAATTTCGGGAAAAGATACGGGTAATGAAGGAAGCTGAACTAGAAAAAAAACGCCGAGCAGAAAGCGGAGAAAAAGACATAACCCCGAATCCTGCTTTTGAAAAGATCAATGAGGAAACCCTTGGTGAAGAAGACCGATTTGTATTTGAAAATTTAAGCAGTTTATCAAGAGAAGAATTTGAATGTCACCGCCGAAAACGTATGGAGGATTTGGGGATTATTCAATCAGTCGAGGAAGCAAAGAAAATCATGGAGAGGGCAGGATTGAATGAACAACAGCGTAGTGTAATACGCCGGGTTATCAAAATTAGCGGGGGGTATTCGGTGGAAACCCCAGAACAAGAGTCGGTTGATTCCTTTTGGCAGTATATGGCGAATCAGTTCAGTTATAGTGAAGGAAAAGAAAAAACAGATTGATCATGAAATTTTCATATTCTTGGCTTAAAGATATAGTCGGGTTTAAAGAAACACCGCAAAAGATCGCGGAGCTTTTGACGTTGCGCTCGTTTGAAATCGAATCAATAGAGAAAGTCGGAAACGATTGGGCGCTCGATGGTAAAATTCCGGCAAATCGGATTTCTGACGCCGCGAATCATTTGGGTCTTGCGCGGGAGATTGCGGTTTCGCGCGACAAGCGCGTAAAATTTCCGGCAATCAAAAAAACATTTGCAAAAGAAAAATTCCCGAAAGTATCTTTTACACTTGCCGAGTCCGATCTCGCGTCCCGCTACACGGCGGCATCAATACGAATAAAAAATATTGGTGCCTCTCCCAAATGGATGCAGGAACGGCTTACCACATGCGGATTCCGGCCCTTGAATGCAGTTGTCGATGTTACTAATTACGTGATGCTTGAGATGGGGGAGCCGATGCATGCGTTTGATCTCGGGAAAGTCCGGGGCCGGACAATGCGCGTTCGCGAGGCGCGAAAAGGCGAGAAGCTCGAGACGCTTGATGGAACAACGCATACGCTTCCGGACGGCGCAATCATCATTGAAGATACGGAACGCATTATTGATCTTGCGGGAATTATGGGTGGAGAAAACTCTGCGGTGTCGGAAGAAACAAAAGAAATTTTTCTTCAGGCCGCGGTATTTGATCCGGTCCGGATATACCGCGCGTGTCGCGCTCTTAATTTTTCTTCCGCGGCTTCAAAAATATATTCAGCCGGAATTGACGCGGCGAGGACCGAGGATGCGCTTTGGCGCGCCATCGGGCTTTTGAAGGAATGCGGTGTACTCGTATCGCATGGGGACTTCATTGATCTCTATCCGAAGAAAGAAACGCCGAAAAAAATCCTTTTCCGGCCGGAGTATGCAAACCGTCTTATTGGTGAGACGATAAAACCCGATTTTTATAAAAAAGTTTTTGCGGCTCTCGGGTTTCGCGTATTTACCCTCCCAAGTTTTGCAAAGCAAAATTTAGGAGGGCGAGCAAAAAAAGACCGGTGGATCGTCGAGGTCCCGACGATTCGGCGCGATATTTCAATCAAGGAGGACTTGATTGAGGAGGCCGCACGATTTTACGGCTACGAGAATATACGCGCTACTATGCCCCATGGCGGCCTTCACGTCGGGCGCGAGAATGAAGAATTTGCGTTTGAGTCAATGGTTCGGGGGTATTTTTCTTCACACGGGTATTCCGAATCGCTCCTTCACGAGTTTGCGAGTGAAAAAGAGCTTAAAGAGTTTTCGATTGATCCTGGGCGTGCGTTCGAGATCGAAAATCCGTTAAATCCCGAAACCGCGTATTTGCATCCGCGCATCGCGGCCAAATACGCCGCCTCCGCCGCGGCGAACATCCGGAATTTCGATTCCGTGAAAATTTTCGGAATTGCAAAAAGTTTTAGAAAGCGCAGGGAGAGCGCGGGAATTCAGGCGGTTTACCCCGTTAGAAGTCAGGCGCCAAAGGCGTCTGCCGATGCGCAAGCGCATCGGACTTCTAACGGGGTTGACGAGCATAAAGATTTTGTCGTAGCCGTTGCAGATAAAGACGCGAAAGGCGAGAAAGGGTTTTATAATCTCAAAGGGGCGCTCGACGGATTTTTTGACTCTCTCGGGATTGCGGAACACTGGTACGACGATTCGTTTGCCTATACCGAGCGAAAAGAGGAGCGAGGGATATTCCATTCCCATCGGGCCGCAGAGATACGAATTGACGGAGAGAAGATCGGAGTCATCGGGGAGATCCACCCCGCTATTCTCGAGAATATAAAATCACGGGCGCGTATTGCAATCGCTGAAATTGATTTTGATGCGCTTCGAAAGCACGCGGACGCAGAGCGCGAATTTCGTCCGATTCCGAAGTATCCCGCAGTCATCCGGGACATTTCTCTTGTCGTTCCGTCCGACGTTCGGGTGGACGACGTCTTGGAAGTAATCGAAGAATCAGGCGGGGAGAATCTTTCGGACGTTGATCTTTTCGACTATTTCGAAGACGACGCAATGCAGAAGCGGGGACGAAAAAGCTTGGCGTTTCACCTTATATTTCAAGCCGAAGACAGGACTCTTACTGACCACGACGTCGAAAAATATATTGCCTCGATTGTAAAAGCGTTTGAGCAAAATCGATGGGAAGTGAGGAAATAGCGGTCCGAAGGGGAAAAAGTAATCATTAATTACGCGATATTTTTTATGTAGAGAAGTAGCTATAAAAAATGCCTTATATAAGCCATTTTTCTACACATTGAAAGGGGATAAAAAGGACTTGTTTTTCGAGCCCTTTTTTGCTATAATGAAGGCATAAAAATAAGCTAGTTTTTAGGACATTTTTTTGTTTATGACCAAAAAAGATACGGAAAAAGAGAAGAAAAATAGCGAATATACCGCAAAGGATATTTATGTTTTGGAGGGGCTTGATCCTGTCCGGAAGCGGCCGGGAATGTATATTGGCTCAACCGGTCCTGAAGGATTGCATCATTTAATTTGGGAGTGTTTGGACAATTCAATCGACGAAGCGATGGCGGGGCACGCGAAAAATATCGCGATTTCGCTCTTGCCGGAAAATAAAGTCACGGTCGTTGATGACGGCCGCGGCATTCCGATTGATATTCATAAGCAGACGAAAAAATCCGCGCTCGAAACCGTAATGACAACGCTTCACGCGGGCGGAAAATTCGGTTCGGATGCTTACAAAGTGTCGGGCGGGCTTCACGGCGTCGGCGTTTCTGTGGTAAACGCGCTTTCAATATGGCTTAAGGCCGAAGTATGCCGCGACGGGTTTCAGTATGTTCAGGAATATTCGCGGGGGAAGCCGAAGTACGCCGTAAAAAAAGTCGGCAAATGCTCGGGCTCCGGAACCGCGATATCGTTTCAGCCCGACTCCGAGATTTTCGAGAAAATAGAATTCAATTTACATAATGTTCTTGACCACGTCCGCCAGCAAGCATATCTCACAAAAGGAATTAAGGTCTCGGTCAGTGATCAGCGAAACGGCGCAAAAGCAAAAGACGGGACATTCATCGGTTCCTCCCACACGTTTTATTTCGAAGGAGGAATTGTCTCGTATATAAAGTTTTTGAATCGGAACGAAACGGCAAAGCACGATAATATTTTTTATGTCGCCAAAGAATTTCAAAACGGAAAGTACAATGTGTTTGTTGAAACGGCGTTCCAGTATACCGACGACATCCAGCCCAGAGAAATGTCGTTTGCGAATAATATCTATACTGCGGAAGGCGGGATGCATATCACGGGATTTCGGACGGCGCTCACGCGGGCACTCAACGATTACGCGAAGAAAAACGATTATCTGAAAAAAGACGATGAGACGCTTACGGGCGATGACGTTCGGGAAGGGGTTACGGCGGTTATATCGGTAAAAATTCGGAATAATGAGCTTCAGTTTGAGGGACAGACCAAAGCAAAACTCGGCAATACCGAAGCGCGGACCGCGGTAGAAACTATTGTCGGCGAAGAATTAAAGGATTGGCTTGAGCGCTATCCGCGGGACGCCCAGGAGATTATCGGAAAAGCGATTTTATCCCAAAAAGCCCGCAAAGCCGCAAAAGCCGCGCGCGAGACCGTTTTGCGAAAAGGGGCACTCGACGGCCTTGCGCTTCCGGGAAAACTTGCGGATTGCCAATCGCGCGATCCCGCGGAGTCAGAATTATTCTTGGTGGAAGGCGATTCCGCCGGAGGTTCGGCAAAATCAGGCCGTGACCGGAGGTTCCAAGCGATACTTCCGCTTCGCGGAAAAATTTTGAATGTGGAGCGGGCGCGCCTCGATAAAATGCTTGCTTCAAAAGAAGTGCGGGCGCTTGTGATCGCTTTGGGTGCCGCAATCGGCGACGAATTTAACGAAGCAAAACTCCGCTACCATCGGGTTATCATTGCGACCGATGCGGACGTTGACGGCGCGCATATCCGGACGCTTTTGCTCACGCTTTTCTATCGTTATTTCCCGGTTGTGATAGAGCGCGGGTATCTCTATATCGCCCAGCCGCCTTTGTTCAAGGTTCAGGCGGGGAAAACGATTCGGTATGCGTACTCTGACGCCGAACGAGACATGGCAATCGCGGAATTCAAAAAAGGGAAAGTCGAAGCAAAAAAAGAGCGCGCGAAGAAAAAAGGCGAAGTGACTCCCGAGGAAACGCTTGAGGACGGAGAAGTAAAGGGGATTGAAATCCAGCGCTATAAGGGGCTTGGCGAAATGAATCCATTGCAATTATGGGAGACAACAATGGATCCGGCCGCTCGGACATTGCGGCAGGTCTCCATCAAAGACGGGACAGAAGCGGACAATATTTTCACCATCCTGATGGGCGACGAAGTATTCCCACGAAAAAAGTTTATACAGACCCATGCGAAGTTGGTAAAAAATCTTGACGTATAATGCTCGCCAATATACTTTTGAGACACGTTCGCTCGTCCAGCGACTCGCTCACTAAGCATCCGGCGGGCGATCCCCCGACGATACGTCGGGGGAGACCATGCCGCCCGCCTCCTGATTGTCTCAAAAACATATTGGCTCGCCCCGCACCAAATAATGAAAAATCTGGTTAAGCTTTGGAATCAGAAGCGCCAGTTGAAAAAATACCGGTGGATCGCCGAGCGTATACCGTCGTGGGCGGAATTTTATTCCCGGTATATGCCGGAGGAAATTCTTCATTGGTCTCGAGAGCTCGAAAAAGAAATTTTGCGCGGCAAGGTTGATTTTGTTTCCGCGGCGTCGCAAGCATTCGGGATTGCGTCGATCACCTTTCGCCGAGTCCTTCATATAACGCCGAATTCAACGCAGTTCGTCGCCGCGCTTTTTTTGGCCGATGGAGACGTTGTTGAACTCGGAACCGGAGAAGGAAAGACGGTTGTTGCAATGCTCGCGAGTTATCTCCGTGTTTTGTACGGCCACCGCGCAGATATCGGTACGACGAACGATTACCTTGCCGAACGGGATTATCATTGGATGGGCCCTATGTATGAGGCGCTTGGAATAGACATAGGGCTTGTGCTTTCAGCCACTCCCAGGAAAAAAAGGAAAGAGGAATATAAAAAGCGCGTAGTATATGTCACCATCCACGAGCTCGGATTTGACTATATGAACGACCACCTTTCGCTTTCAAAAGACGATGTTGTCTTGAATCATTTTGATTTTGCGATTATTGATGAGGTCGATTCCGTGCTCATTGACGAGGCGCGGACTCCGATGATTATCGCCGAGCGCGGCAATACCGGCGCCGTGAAAAACAGCTTTTCCGACCTTCGCCGCGCGACTGAGGTTGTCCGCAATCTCGCCGCTGGAGATGACTATGATGCAGACGAGCGGACCCACGAAGTTGTGTTTACTGATCAAGGAGTTAGCAAGGTCGTCTCTTTCCTCAAGCGGGATATTTTTCTGGGAAAAGATACGGAAATGATTCAGGCGCTTCGACTCGCACTTTTCGTAAAAGCGTTTTTAAAGAAAGATCGTGAGTACATAATCCGCGACGGAAAAGTGTGTCTTGTCGACGAGTTTACCGGGCATCTCCTCGCCGACCGTCAGTATGTCCAGGGGCTTCATCAGGCGCTCGAGCTTCGCGAGGGGATTCTGCCGACGCCGGAAAACAGAACCTCTGCGTCAATCACCTACCGGAATCTCTTTCGCCTGTACCGTTCGCTTTCCGGGATGACGGGTACCGCGTATGAAGTCGCCGATGAATTTTTCAAGCTCTACGGGCTCGACGTTATTCCGCTTCCTCCGCATTACGGGCTTTTGCGTTCTGACTTCCCCACTCGTTTTTTCCGTTCAAACGAGGATAAATTTTTGTATGTTGCAAAAATTATCAAGGACTTTGGCGTCAGCAAAGCTCCGGTGCTTTTAGTCGCGCGCACGATTCAGGGAGCGAAAGAAATGAGCGCGTTTCTTTCGGCAAAAAAAATTTCCCACGAGCTTCTGCACGCGGAGTTGAGCGCGAACGAAACGGAAATAATTCAAAATGCGGGGCTTCGCGGGGCTATAACCGTGGCAACGAACATGGCGGGGAGAGGCGCGGATATTATCATCGAAAAAAGTATCGCTGAAAAAAGCGGTCTTCGGGTCATCGGGCTTGAGCATAATTTTTCCGCGCGAGTGGATAACCAGCTCCGGGGCAGGTCGGGACGGCTAGGCGCGCACGGGGAAACCAGATTCGTCGCATCCCTCGAAGACGAGCTTTTGCAGGCGTATGCCGACGAAAAATTTTGGGATTACGTAGAAGGCATTCTATGGACCTCTGACGGAGTTGTAAAACGAAAGCTCTCGGCGTGGGTCGAGGCCGCCCAGTCACTTGCCGAGTCGCTCGCGGCGGATTCGCGCTCGTCCCTCGCGCGGTTTGACACGGTTGTTGATTCGCATAGGCGTGTGATCTACGAATTTCGCGATAAAG
>Ga0082335_1008040_pt1 | contig 12317 bp, 12 predicted proteins | sample Subgrocontami58m_FD_72375 | JGI IMG/M metagenome (GOLD analysis project Ga0082335, IMG submission 72375) | Subsurface groundwater microbial communities from S. Glens Falls, New York, USA - GMW37 contaminated, 5.8 m (SPADES assembly) (version 2) ...
CTCGATGCGGTCGGGGCTCTTCAGCAGCAGGTTGGAGCGTTCGGTGGGCGAGGTATTGCCCCACTTGCCCGCGGCGGCGGGGGCGGAATCGAGCGCCAGCTCGATGTCCTCGGCGCCGGAGCGGGCGGCCTTGGTATAGGTCCGGCCGCTGATCGGGGTGATGACGTTGAAGTACTCACCCTTGACCGGGGCGACCCATTTGCCGCCAATGAAATTGTCGTAGCGGTCCTTGTAGGCGATCTTGGCACCGGTGGCACCGGGAGCAGCGTAGAGCATTTTGTTTCCTCCAATATTGGGATTGAGTGCAGCGTTTCCCTTGCGGGTCACTGTTGCTATCAAGCGCCATGCCAGCACCCATGGGCGATGGCAGTCCATTGATTCGATGAACGTTTGGAGAAGTCGTCGGCGCCCGCAGCAATCCGCGCCATGTTCCACGGCGCGACAGCTGTCAAAAAACTTGACAGGTGAACTTGTGGTCGCCGGCAACCTATTGCGCCGGGCCATGCCCGTTCGCTAAGCTAAACCATCGGGCCACGACCCGCGGAGGAGATTCAATGCGAATATCATCGCCGGTGCCGGCCTTGCGCCAGGCGCGCGATTACCTGCTGGAACACGGCGACTGCCTTCCCGGCGCGATCGACGAAAGACTCGCCCGCTCGTGGCGCCGCAGCCTGGATGCGGGTCTCGCGCCCGCGGGTGGCCTCGCCGATGCGGCCCATGCCTGTGCCGGTGACGTCAGTCACCTTCTGGCATGCAACCATGATTTGCTCTCCCACTCGCGCCCGGTAATGGAGCACCTTTTCGAGCAAGTCCGCCATACCCAGAGCATGGTCATCCTGGCCGACAAGCTGGGCACGCTGATGCACACGCTGGGCGATGCCGATTTTCTGTGCAAGGCCGAGCGCGTGGCTTTGCAGTGCGGCGCGTCCTGGCACGAGCAGCACCGCGGTACCAACGCCATCGGCACGGCGCTGGCGGAAGCCCGCGGCGTCGAGATCCACGGCGCCGAGCATTTCCTCGAACGCAACGGCTTCCTCACCTGCGCCGCGGCACCGATCATGTCGGCCCGCGGTGAACTGGCCGGCATTCTGGACATTTCCGGCGACCAGCGCAGCCGCCATCCCCATACCCGCGGCCTGGTCAGCATGGCCGCGCGCATGATCGAAAACCGCCTGCTCATCGCCGGTTGCCAGCGCAACATCCGCCTGCACCTGCACCCGCAGGCCGAAGGTATCGGCAGCATCGCGGAAGGCATCATCGTTCTGGCGCCCGACGGCCGGATCGTCGGCGCCAACCGCAGCGGCCTCGAACTGCTTGGCCTGGCATCGTCCGACCTGGGTACTACGGCGCTCGGCAGTGCTTTCGACGTCACCCTCGATGAGTTGATGGTGCGCGGCCGGCAGCGCTACGCGTTGCCCATGGAAGTGAAGCTGCATGACGGCACCATCCTTTTCGTGCAAGTGCATGTCGAACCCGCAGCCGCCGGGGCGCCGCCCTCTCTCGCGTGCGATGTCGTCGTGGACGACGCCCTGGCCAGGCTGGACACCGGCGACTTGCGCTGGCGCAGCGCGGCGGACAAGGCCCGGCGCGTATCCGGGAAGCCGATCCCCTTGCTGATCCAGGGCGAATCGGGCGTCGGCAAGGAGCTGTTCGCCCGCGCCACGCACGACAGTGGCCCGCGTCGCGGCGGCGCTTTCGTCGCCATCAATTGCGCCGCGGTGCCGGAAAACCTGATTGAAGCGGAGCTGTTCGGCTATGCGCCCGGCGCTTACACCGGCGCCCGCCGCGACGGAAGCCCCGGTCGGATGCGCGAAGCCCATGGCGGCACGCTGTTTCTGGATGAGATCGGCGACATGCCGCTGGCCATGCAGGCCCGCCTGCTGCGCGTGCTGCAGGAGCGGCAGATCACGCCGCTTGGCGGCGGCCGTCCGGTCGATGTCGATTTTTCACTGATCTGCGCCAGCCACCGCAACCTGCGCCTGGCGGCCGAACAGGGGAAGTTCCGCAGCGACCTCTACTACCGCATCAACAGCTTGACGGTGCATCTGCCCGCCTTGCGCGAGCGCGACGATTTCCTGGCGCTGACCGATCGCTTGCTGGCCAGCCTCAATTCCAAGCGTGAAGTGCAGCTCGCGCCCGAACTCCTGGCGCGATTTTGTCGCCATGGCTGGCCGGGAAATCTGCGTCAGTACGCAAATGTCCTGCGCACGGCCAGTGCCATGCTCGATCCGGATGAGGCGTGCATCGACTGGCGGCACTTGCCCGACGACCTTGCCGAGGATCTGTTGGCCAAGCCACAGCCGATCCCGCAGGCGGCATCGCAGCCGATTTCGCAAAACCTCAAGGAACTTTCCCGCGCGGCGATCCGCCAGGCAATGGAAGGCAGTCGCGGCAACGTCTCCGCCGCGGCGCGACGCCTGGGCATCAGCCGGCAGACGCTATACCGGAAGCTAAGTGGCTGACGCACGCGCGGGCCGGCCGCGCAACTGAAGGTCAGTGCTGGCGGCACGGCGCTGGCCGCCGCGCCGCGCGTACATCAGCGCCTGGCGTTGGGAAAGAACAGCTGCTCGCCGCCGATCTTGTACTCGGCGATGGTCTTCTGCCCTGCGTCCGATACCACCCAGTCGATGAACTTCTGGCCGTCGGCTTGCTTGACGTGCGCATGCTTCGCCGGATTCACCAGAATTACGCCGTACTGGTTGAACAGCCGGGTGTCGCCCTCGACGACGATGCCCATTTCGCCGCGATTCTTGAACGAGAGCCAGGTGCCGCGATCGGCGAGGATGTAGGCGTTCATCGAGGCGGCGGTGTTGAGCGCCGGGCCCATGCCGGAGCCGGTGTCGCGGTACCAGGGGCCTTTGGCCTTGTCGAGATCGACGCCGGCGGCTTTCCAGTAGCGCAGTTCGGCGGCGTGGGTGCCGCTCTTGTCGCCGCGCGAGACGAAAGCTGCCTTGGCTGCCTCGATGCGGCGCAGGCCTTCGAGGATGTCCTTGCCCGCTGCCTTGGCCGGGTCGGCCTTCGGCCCGATCACGACGAAGTCGTTGTACATGACTTCCTGGCGCTTGACGCCATAGCCTTCGGCGATGAATTTTTCCTCGGCGGCCTTGTCATGGACGAAAACCACATCTGCATCGCCGCGGCGCGCCATGTCGAGCGCCTGACCGGTGCCCAGCGCAACGACGCGCACCTTGATGCCGCTGGCCTTTTCGAACAGCGGCAGCAGGTGGCCGAAGAGGCCGGACTGCTCGGTCGAGGTGGTCGACGAAACAGTGATGAAGCGTTCCTGGGCGTGGCTCGCGGCGGCAGCCAGCAGGCCGAAGGAAGCGAGGGCGGAGCAGAACAGGCGACGGGTGATCATGGCATTTCCTCCTGGAGAAAGTCTTGCGCCGCAGGGGTACGCGGCAGTTTGAAAAATTCGGCGACCGGGGTCTGTTCGGCGATGCGGCCACGGTCGATGAAAACGATTTCCTCGGCGATGCGCCGCGCCTGGCCGAGGTTGTGGGTGGTCATCAGGATGCGCGTGCCGCTCGCTGCAATCTCGTTGATGATGCGTTCGACCTCGCGGCTGCTGGCCGGGTCGAGGCTGGCGGTGGGTTCGTCGAGGATCAGCAGTTCGGGTTCCAGCGCCCAGACGCGCGCCAGCGCCACGCGTTGCTGCTCTCCGCCGGAAAGCAGGCGTGCCGGGCGCTGCGCGAGATGTTCGAGGCCGACGTGCGCGAGTGAATCAAGGGCACGCCGCTGGCACACGTCCATCGCATGGCCCTTGAGCTTGAGGCCATAGACCACATTGGCCAGCGCCGTGGTGCGCAACATGATCGGTCGCTGGAAGACCATGGCCTGCGACAGCGGCTGCGACCAGCGCAACGCGCCTTCGCTGGGATGCAGCAGACCATGGATCAGGCGCAGCAGCGTGCTCTTGCCGGCGCCATTGGGCCCGAGTACGACGGTGCGTTGCGCGGCCAGCGTCAGCGAGACGTCGTCGACGATGCGGGTAGCGCCTTCGGTCAAACCGAGACCGTCGATCGCTAGCCAGGCGGTGCTCACCCCCATCTCCTCTCGGCCCAGCCGCGCACGGCATAGGCCACGGCATTGATAATCAGCACCACGGCGATCAGGATGAAGCCCAGGGCCAGTGCCAGCGGCAGGTCGCCCTTGCTGGTTTCCAGCGCAATCGTGGTGGTCATCACGCGCGTTACGCCGTCGATGTTTCCGCCGACGATCATCACCGCGCCGACTTCGGCGATGGCGCGGCCGAAGCCGGCCAGCGCCGCCGTCGATAGCGAGAAGCGGCCATCCCATAGCAGTGTGGCGGCAGCCCGGGCGCGGCTGGCGCCCAGCGAACGCAGTTGCTCGCGGTACTCGCTCCATTCGTCGGCGATCACCTGCCGCGTCAGGGCGGCGACGATCGGTGTCACCAGTACGGCCTGGGCGATGACCATGGCGGTCGGCGAGAACAGCAAGCCGAAAGACCCGAGCGGTCCGGCGCGCGACAGCAGCAGATACACCAGCAGGCCCACCACCACCGGCGGCAGGCCCATGAGGCCATTGAACAGCACGATCAGCACGCGCCGTCCCGGGAAGCGCCCAACGGCGAGCAGGGCGCCGACCGGCATGCCGACCACACAGGCGATCAGCGTCGCCGCAAAACTGACCCGCAGGCTCAGCAGGACGATGGCGAACAGGCGCGAGTCGCTGGCGGCAAGCAGTTGCCACGCGGTGTGAAAGCTGTCGCTGAATTCGATCATGGTGTGGTGGAGCTTATGCATCAAGCTGCATAAGGGCTGGCAAGGGTAAAGTACGAAACCAAAGGATCAAATATGTCATCTTCTGCAACAAAGGACCGCAACGGCGCACCCCGTCTGCGCTGGGACTGGGATCTGGGCCCCTTGCTCGGGGATATAGACACCTCGCGCCTGCTACCGCTGCTTACCGCACTGGCGGACGGCGGCGCCCTGGGAGCGGCGACGAAGACTGCCGGCATGTCCTACCGTTCGGCCTGGGGCTTGCTGCGCCGCTGCGAAGAGGCGCTGGGCGTGGCTCTGGTGGTCATGGAGCGCGGGCGCGGGACGCGGTTGTCCGAACTCGGCGAATCCATCGTCCAGCTCGATACGGCCGCGCGGCTGACTCTGGGTGTGGCGCACGCTCCCTGGGAACGGCGCTTGCGCGACCTACTGGCACCCGTAGTCAGGGCCGTTCCCGACCGCTTGCGACTGGCGGCCAGCCATGATCTGGCCCTGGCCGACTGGATCGAGCACGGGCGCGGCATCAGTTTCGACTTGTTCTGGCGCGGCAGCGACGAGGCGCTGGCGGCGCTTGGGCGCGACGAGTGCGACATCGTCGGATTCCACCTGCCGGAGGGGTGGACCGAGGAACAGCTGGTGGGCTTGCTCGGACGCTGGCTCAAGCCCGCCGTGCATGTCTGCCTGCCCCTGATGCGGCGCTGCCAGGGCCTGATCGTGGCACGCGGCAACCCGCATCGGCTGCTGACGCTGGCCGATGCGTCGCGGCGTGGCCTGCGCATGGTCAACCGCCAGCGCGGCTCAGGCACCCGCAGCCTGATCGACCAGTTGCTGGCGGTCAACGGCCTGCGGCCGGAAGACATCGAAGGCTATGCGCACGAGGAATTCACCCACGAGGCGATTGCCGCCACCGTGGCTACCGGGCAGGCCGACGTCGGCCTCGGCATCGAGGCGGCGGCGATGCGTTATGACCTGGGTTTCGTTCCGCTGATCTGGGAGCGCTACGGTTTCGCCATGCGCAAGACGACGGCGGCCAGCGTCGAGGGCAGGGCTTTTCTCGCCCGCCTGCACGGCAACACCTTCCGCCAGCGCCTGATCGCCATGCCCGGCTACGAACCCTTGCCGGTGCGCGCGCCGGGCGCGTGGAGCGAGTTTCTGACCTGAGTGATCAGTACTCGACGGCGAATTCGGTGGCCTGCCAGATCGCCCGCTTGGCATCGAGTTCGGTGGCAACGTCGGCGCCGCCGACCAGGGTGTACTCGATGCCGGCGGCTTCGAGCCCGGCCACCAGTTCGCGGCGCGGTTCCTGGCCGGCGCAGATGACAATGGTATCGACGTCGAGCACGCTCGGCTTGCCGTCGATCGCAATGTGCAGGCCGGCATCGTCGATCTTCAGATACTCGACGCCGCCCTGGAAATGCACGCCGCGCTTTTGCAGCAGCAGGCGGCGTGCCCAGCCGGTGGTTTTGGCCAGGCCGTCGCCGACCTTGCTGGCCTTGCGCTGCAACAGCCAGACTTTGCGCGGCGTTGCCGGCATCTGCGGTGCGCGTTCTTTGGAAAATAAGCCGCCTCGGTTGTCGGTGTATTCGGGATCGATGCCCCATTCCTTGCGGTAGGCATCGATCGAGTCGCCGTGGGCCTCGGCATTGGTCAGCAGTTCGGCGACGTCGAAGCCGATGCCGCCGGCGCCGATCACCGCGACCTTTTTGCCGGCCGGCTTGCGGCCCTCGATCAGGTCGATGTAGCTGGTGACCTTGGCGTGCTCGATGCCGGGGATGGCCGGCGTGCGCGGCACGATGCCGGTGGCGACGACGACATGGTCGTAGCCCTGAAAGTCAGTGCTGGCGACGCGCCGATTGAGTTGCACGTCGACCTTCAATTCCTTCAGCCGGGTGCCGAAGTAGCGCAGCGTCTCGCTGAACTCCTCCTTGCCCGGAATGCGCCGCGCCAGGTTGAACTGGCCGCCGATTTCGGCGGCGGAATCGAACAGGCTGACGCGATGGCCGCGCTCGGCCAGTTGTGTCGCGGCAGCGAGACCGGCAGGACCGGCACCGACCACCGCGACCTTCCTGGGCGTCGCGGCCGGCTCGACCGTGACGTCGAGTTCGTGGCAGGCGAAGGGATTGACCAGGCAGGAACATAGCTGGCGCGAGAAGATGTGGTCGAGGCAGGCCTGGTTGCAGGCGATGCAGGTGTTGATCGCGTCGGCGCGGCCGGCGGCGGCCTTGTTCACAAATTCGGCATCGGCCAGGAAGGGCCGCGCCATCGAAACCATGTCGGCATCGCCGCGGGCGATGATGTCCTCACCGACCTGCGGGTCGTTGATGCGGTTGGTGGTGATCAACGGAATCTTCACCTGCCCCATCATGCGTCGTGTCACCCACGTGTAAGCGGCGCGCGGAACAGCGGTGTAGATGGTCGGGATGCGCGCTTCGTGCCAGCCCACTCCGGTGTTGATGAGGGTGGCGCCGGCTTTCTCGACCTCCTTCGCCATGGCCACCACTTCGTCCCAGGTGCCGCCGCCCTCGACCAGGTCGAGCATCGAGAGGCGAAAGATAATGATGAAATTGGCGCCGACGCGAGCGCGCACGGCGCGGATCACTTCGAGGCCGAAGCGCATGCGGTTTTCCAGGCTGCCGCCCCAGCGGTCGTCGCGGTGGTTGGTCTGCGGCGCGAGGAATTCGTTGATCAGGTAACCCTCCGAGCCCATGATCTCGACGCCGTCGTAGTTGGCGAACTGGCACATCGCCGCGCACTGGGCGTAGTCGGCGATGGTCTTGAGGATTTCTTCCTCGGTCAGCGCGTGCGGCGTCGAGGGATTGATCGGCGCCTTGAGCGCGGAAGGCGCGACGGGTCGCTTGGTGTAGGCGTAGCGTCCGGTGTGCAGGATCTGCACGCAGATCTTGCCGCCGTTGGCATGCACCGCTTTGGTGATGACGCGGTGCTTGGTGGCTTCGGTTTCGTTGTCGAGGATCGAGGCGCCCTGCATGACGATGGAATCTTGATTGGGCGCAAAGCCGCCGGTGACGATGAGGCCGACGCCACCTTTGGCCCGCGCGGCATAGAAGGCCGCCATGCGGTCGTGGCTGTTGCCGATGTCTTCCAGGCCGGTGTGCATCGAGCCCATCAGGACGCGGTTCTTCAGCGTGGTGAAGCCCAGGTCCAGCGGGGCCAGCAGGTGCGGGTAGGGGCTGCTCATGTCTTTTGTCTCCTTGGTGGGTCTTGTTCGAAACTGCGCAGAAGGGTGATCGCCTCCTCGCACCACTCCAGCCAGCCCTGCTCGAAGCGAATGCCGCTCTTCAGGACCTGGTATTGCAGGGCACGCTGGCGGTCCGGCGTGCCGGGGCCCTGCCCGCCGGGAATAGTGCTTGGCACGCCGGCGAAGTCCCTCGCCTCGATCACGCGATAAGCCGTCAGACGATTGGCGTGCAGGGCGCGATGGTGTTCAAGTTCCGGGATCAGGGCGCCGGCAGCGCCGAAGGCAGCACCCCGCATCTTGACCATCAGGCTGTCGCGTATGCCTTCCGGCTCGGTCGGCTCCGCCAGCCAGCGCGAAACTTCGCCGCGGCCGGCACGGCTGACCGAGTACAGCTTGCGGTCGGGCGCGGCCTCGCCGGCATGTACTTCGCCAGATATCCAGCCGGCCTCTTCCATGCGCGCCAACACCTTGTAGATCTGCTGGTGCGTGGCGTGCCAGAAATAGCCGATCGAGCGATCGAAGCGGCGCGCCAGTTCATAACCGGAACTGGGCTTCTCGAGCAGGGAGACGAGCAGGGCATGATCCAGCGACATGCCCGAAAGATACTATGCAACAAGTTGCAGTGCAAGCCCTTGCATAGGTGCCTACCGTGCCGGAGCAAAGGTCGGCGCTGGCTTTACGGCGGCTGGGGCGGAAGCTTTCTCCGATGCCGGTCGCTCCGAGGGCGGGAGGTGGCGTGACTTGATCTCGGGGGCGCCCGCAGGCGCGCTTTGCCGCGAAAAGAAGCTCCAAGCCATGCCGCCGAGCGCGGTGACGACGATGAGCACAATGACGAGCATGATGCGATCGCCGCCCGGTTCATACTGCGGAGGGCGGTTTCATGCGCCGATTCCAGCGCCCCGAAAAGAAAAACGCCGGCACGAAGCCGGCGTTTTCCTGACAGCGGCCTGGATTACCTGGACTGGGTACACTTCTTCATGAAGGAATTCTTGGCGGCGCCGGCCAGCGGCTTGCCATCCTTGCTCACGGCCTTGGCTTCGCAGTTGGTGACAGCGGCAGACTTGGCGGCGGCGGGCTTGGCGGCGGCAGCGGGCTTGCTGTCGCCAGCGCACTTCTTCATGAACGCATTCTTGGCGGCGCCGGCCAGCGGTTTGCCGTCCTTGCTCACGGCCTTGGCTGCGCAATCGTTACCACCGGCCTTGGCGGCGGGTGCGGCAGGGGCGGCAGGTGCAGCGGCAGGCTTCGCGTCCTTGGCGGCGGGTGCGGCAGGGGCGGCAGGTGCAGCGGCAGGCTTTGCGTCCTTGGCGGCAGGGGCGGCAGCGGCGGCGGCTGCAGCCGGCTTTGCAGCGTCTTTCTTGGCTTGGGCGGCATCCTTCTTGGCCTTGGCTTTGGCTTCGGCGGCGGCCTTGGCCTTGGCCTTGGCTTCGGCGGCGGCCTTGGCCTTGGCTTCATGGGCGGCCTTGGCCTTTTCCATGGATTCGTTCCTGGCCTGGAACGGATTCTTCTTGGCCGGCGTGGCGGCCGGCGCGGCGGCAGGGGCGGCGGCAGGGGCGGCCTTGGCCGGCGCGGGAGCGGCGGCAGTAGCGGGCTTGGCCGGTGCAGCGGCAGGAGCTTGGGCCAGCGCAACGCCAGCGGCAAACAGGGACGACAGGGCGACGGCAATCAGCTTGTTCATGGATTTCCTCCGGGATTTATTAAATGATGCGGCAGGTTGCCGTGTCCGCTTAACGCGGGAACCTGGAGTCGAGTTGACCCGCCGGCATGGTCTTTTTGCTAGGTAAAGAATTGGAGAACAACGCCGGCTCGGGGCCGGCGTTGTTCACCTTGCGCGCCATTTACCTGGTCCAGGCGGTGCCGGCCAGCCCCGGGCTTTCCTTGCTCAGTTCCTCTTGATCCGATTTTGCATGGCGGCGGGTAGAGGCTTCTTGGCTGCTGGCGCGGCAGCGGGCGCAGCCTTGGCAGCGGGCGCAGCCTTGGCGGCGGGCGCGGGCTTGGGAGCAGCTTTCGCGGCTGCTTTCCGATTTTCCATGGCTTTTTTCACGGCCTCTCCCTTGGTCATTTTTGGAGGGGCGGCGGTGGCGGGGGCCTGGGCGAGGGTAAGGCCAACGGCAATCAGGGTCGAAAAGGCAACGGCGTTCAGCTTTTTCATTGTTTTCCTCCGGATATTATTGGTACGGCAATTGCCGTAACCGGATAACGCGGCCTGCTGCGTTCTAGTTGACCGGGTCGTTTCCGGCGTCGGCGCGCAGCGCGGCTTCCTGGCGGTCGAGGAATTCCTGCATGCTGTCGATACCGCGCAGCTTGAGCACCGTGGCGCGCACCGCGGCTTCGAGCAGCACGGCAAGGTTGCGGCCAGCGGCCACTGGAAGGGTGACGCGGCGGATGGGCACGCCGAGGATGGTTTCGGTCTGTGCGTCGAGCGGCAGGCGCGCGGCCTCGGGCACGCCCGGAGTCGGCCGTTGCAGATGCACGATGAGCTTCAGGCGCATTTTGCGCCGGCAGGCGGTCTCGCCGAACACGGTGCGGATGTTGAGCAGGCCGAGTCCGCGCACTTCGAGGAAATCCTTGAGCAGTTCCGGGCAGCGGCCCTCCAGCGTGTCGGAGCCGATGCGCGAGACATCGACGACGTCGTCGGCGACCAGGCCGTGCCCGCGCGAGATCAGTTCCAGGCCCAGCTCGCTCTTGCCGACGCCGGAATCCCCGGTGATCAGCACGCCCATGCCCAGCACATCGAGGAAGACACCATGCAGGGTGCCGGTTTCGGCCAGTTGGCGCGAAACGAAATAGCGCAGCGTGTCGATCACGAAGGCCGACGACAGCGGTGTCCGTAGCAGAGGCGTGCCGGAGGCCTCGCAGCCGATGCGCACGCCTTCGTTGATCTCGCAGTCGTCGGCGACGATGATCGCCGGCGGCCGTGCAGCGTAGATGTCCTGCATGTGATGGGCGACTTTTTCCAGGTCGTGGCGGCTGGCCCAGGCGACTTCCGGTGCGCCGATGACCTGCAGGCGTTCCGGATGCATCAAGTTGAGGTGGCCGATCAGGTCGGCCGGCGAGACGACATGCTCGGTGGTACAGATGGCCCGCGTCATCGGGCCGCTGACCCAGGAAAGCTGGAGTCGTTCGCGGTTGCGCTCGTAGAGCTCGGAGACGATCAGCTGGCGTGCCAATTGGCGAAAAGGCCGTGCAGCGTCCCGGCATCGGCAGCGCTGGCCAAATGGTCGCGGAAAAGCCGGTCGGAGAACATCTGCGCCAGCTCGGAAAGCAGCTGGAGGTGGTGTTCGTTGGCGGCTTCCGGCACCAGTAGCACGAAAATCAGGCCGACCGGTTTGCCGTCGGGCGCATCGAAGGGCACGCCGGCGGCGAGGCGGACAAAGGCGCCGATCGGCGTCTTCAGTCCCTTGATGCGTCCGTGGGGAATCGCGATGCCCTGGCCGAGGCCAGTCGAGCCCAGCTTCTCGCGGGCGAACAGCGCGTCATAGACGGTGCTGCGGGCGACGCCCTGATGGTTCTCGAACAGAATCCCGACCTGCTCGAATACCCTCTTCTTGCTGCTGGCATCGAGGTTCGCCACCACGTTGTCGAGTGGCAGCAGGCTGGCGATCTGATTCATGGAAAATGCAATCCTGCGATTGGGCGGAAGTTGCGGCGGCGGGCAGTATAAACCCAAGAGCCGATGGCCGTGGGATTCCCGCCTCGTGCCGCCGCGCCTGCCTGTGCGCCGCTATTCGGCCTGCTGGCGCTTGTCGTGGTTGTGGTTGGAGACCTTCTCCTTGTGCTTGACCACCTGGCGATCGAGCTTGTCGGCCACCAGGTCGATGGCGGCATAGAGGTCGCCGTCGGTGGCGTCGGCGAAGATGTCCTTGCCCTTGACGTGCAAGGTTACTTCGGCTTTCTGCTGCAGCTTCTCAACCGACAGGATGACGTGCGAACTGGTCACCTGATCGAAATGCCGCAACACCCGCTCGAGTTTGCCGCTTACGTATTCACGTATGGCGGGGGTGACTTCAACGTGATGTCCGGTGATGTTGAGATTCATGATGCCTCCTGGTCAGAAGTGTTCTCAGAGTGCTTTTCTGAGGTTAACCGGCGGAATGCCGAGCAGTTCGCGGTACTTCGCTACGGTGCGACGCGCCACTACGATGCCCTGTTCGCCGAGGATTTCCGCAAGGCGTGCGTCCGAGAGCGGCTTTTTGCCGTCCTCGGCGTCGACCAATTGCTTGATCAGCGCCCGTATTGCGGTTGAGGATGCCGCGCCGCCGCTGTCGGTGGCGACGTGACTGCCAAAAAAATATTTGAGTTCATAGATGCCGCGCGGACTGGCGAGGTACTTCTGCGTCGTCACGCGCGAGATGGTCGATTCATGAAGGCTGACCGTTTCC
>Ga0082335_1008041_pt1 | contig 12317 bp, 9 predicted proteins | sample Subgrocontami58m_FD_72375 | JGI IMG/M metagenome (GOLD analysis project Ga0082335, IMG submission 72375) | Subsurface groundwater microbial communities from S. Glens Falls, New York, USA - GMW37 contaminated, 5.8 m (SPADES assembly) (version 2) ...
CTGAACCTGGTCGAGGCGGTCATCCCCCGCGGTGAGTTCAGCCCGGCGCTCACCCGACTCACCTCTGAAATCAGGGGGCGCATCCACACGGACCGCGCAGAGGACGCAGATCCGGGCCCGAGACGTCTCGCCGTCCGAGACGCTGCGTAGCGTTATGCGTGCTGGGCGTCCCCCTGAGGCCCGGCAGACGCGTAGGGGCGCGTCAGGCGGACCCCCGGGACTCTCGGCAAAGGTCCCGGGGGTCCGTCGCGCTGTGTCAGCCGTCCGCCAGGGCCGCCGCATCCCATGCTCCGCGCAGGGAGCGCTCGTACGGGGGGCGATGCACACCCTGCTCGGTGACGATGGCCGACACCAGCCGGGCCGGCGTGCGATCGAACGCGGGGTTCGCCACGGGCGCGCCCGCAGGGGACGCCTCACGCCCGAAGAGTGCGAGGCTCCGCACCTCGTCGGCCGCCCGCTCCTCCACCGGAATATCCGCGGCGCTCGACATGCTGAGGTCGAGCGTGGAGGTTGGCGCCGCCACGATGACGGGGATTCCGTGCTCGCGGGCCAGGATGGCCAGGCCATACGTGCCGATCTTGTTGACCACGTCGCCGTTCGCGGCGATGCGGTCGGCGCCCACCACCACATGGGTCACGCGCCCCTGGGCCATCATCGCGGCCGCCATGTCGTCGCATATCAACGTGTAGCCGATGCCCTCGCGTTCGAGTTCCCAGGCCGTGAGGCGTGACCCCTGCAGCAGCGGGCGGGTCTCATCCACGATCACGGTCACGGTGGGGTCGGCGGCATGCGCGGCGCGCACCACCCCGAGAGCCGTCCCATAGCCGCCGGTGGCGAGTGCCCCGGCGTTGCAATGCGTGAGGATGCGCGCCCCGCGGGTCATGAGGGCGCGTGCGTGCCCACCCATCAGGCGACACCGCTCCACCTCGTCGGCGTGCACCTGCCGTGCCGCCGATGCCAGGTCTGCCGCGAGAGCCGACGCCGTTCCGTCGTGCGTGGCGGCGAGGGCCGCAAGACGGTCCACCGCCCATGCCAGGTTCACCGCCGTCGGGCGGGCCTCGCGCAACGCCGTCGCGGCGCACGCCACCTCCGCCCGGGCGTCCTCTGGTGTCGCAGCGCCCATCGCCGCGCGCTGGGCGGACAGGGCCACGCCCATGGCCCCCGCCACGCCGATGGCCGGGGCACCCCGCACCACCATCGCGCGGATGGCGTCCACGACCTCGGACCACTCCCCAAGCCGCACGTGCACGACCTCGCCCGGCAGGCGGGTCTGGTCGAGCATCACGACCTCTCCCTCGCCGAGGCGGAGGATGTCGGTGGGCGCGAGGCCGGGCGGGGGATCCCCCGCGCCGGCCTCGGCCACACCACCCGACATGTTGCTCAGGTGCCCTGGTCCCACGACGCCAGGTACCGTTCCTGCTCCTCGGTGAGGGCGTCGATCTCGATACCCATCGAGTACAGCTTGAGGCGCGCGATCTCCGCGTCGATATCCGCGGGCACCGTGTAGACGGTCTTCTCGAGCGTCGCGGCGTTCTTCGCCATGTGCTCGGCCGAGAGGGCCTGGTTGGCGAAGCTCATGTCCATGACCGCGGCCGGGTGACCCTCGGCGGCGGACAGGTTGAGAAGTCGGCCCTCGGCCAGCAGGTACACCTTCCGGCCGTTGCGAAGCGCGTACTCCTGCACGAGTGGCCGCACCTCGCGAACGCCGTCGGCCAGTTCCTCAAGGCCCGGGATGTCGATCTCCACATTGAAGTGACCGGTGTTCGCGATGATCGCGCCGTCCTTCATGTGCTCGAAGTGCTCGCGGCGAAGCACGTGGATGTTGCCCGTGGCCGTGATGAAGATGTCACCCTTCTTGGCGGCCTCTGCAACGGTCAGGACCTCGAACCCATCCATCACCGCTTCGAGAGCGCACAACGGGTTGATCTCGATGACGATGACATGTGCGCCCATGCCCTTGAGGCGCGATGCCAACCCTCTGCCACACCATCCGTAGCCACCCACGACGCACTTGCGGCCGGCGATCAGGACGTTGGTGGCGCGAAGCAGGCCGTCGAGGGTCGACTGGCCCGTGCCGTAGCGGTTGTCGAACATGTGCTTGGTGTTGGCATCGTTCACCGCCACGACCGGGAACGCCAGCTTGCCCTCGGCCTCAAGCGCCTTCAGGCGGATGACCCCCGTGGTGGTCTCCTCGGTGCCGCCGATGATGCCGTCGAGCATCTCGCGGCGAGCGCCGTGGAGCACGCCGATCACATCGGCGCCATCATCCATCGTGATGTGGGGCGCGTGATCGATGGCCGCGGTGATGTGGGAGTAGTAGCTGGCTTCGTCCTCGCCGTTGATGGCGAAGGTCGAGATGCCGTACTCCTGCACCAGGGCTGCGGCCACGTCGTCCTGGGTCGAGAGGGGGTTTGATGCCACGAGGACGAGGTCGGCACCGCCGGCCTTCAGGGTGCGCGCGAGGTTGGCCGTCTCGGTGGTCACGTGCAGGCATGCCGAAATGCGAAGGCCCTCGAGGGGGCGCTCCTTTTCAAAGCGCTCACGAATACGCGCGAGCACCGGCATGTCGCGGTCGGCCCACTCAATGCGCTGGCGTCCCAGGGGCGCGAGCCCGAGGTCGGCGACATCGTGCTTCAAGGTCTGCGTCACAGGCGATTCCTTATCCGTTCGGAAGCTCGGCGAGGCTACCAGAGGTGCACGTGGGAATCGGGCCCCGCGGCGGCCCGCAGGGGGGCGAACGACACCCCGGCGTGATCTCCCCACGCCGGGGAGATCACGCCGGGAATGTCAGGCGAGCGGGGTGCCCTCCACACGCTGGTTGCCCGTGGACGCCAGGCCCTCCTTGAGCAGCCGTATCGACTCGACCGGCTCAGGATCGACGCGTCGCAGGCACGCCGTGTACAGCGATACGTAGTCACCCAGCAGCACGAGGTCGAGCATCCGTGCGAGGGGGGTCTCTCCCTCAGCCTCAAGGGAGATGACCCCGTGAACCCGCGGCCCGATGATCTCCTTGGTCAGCTGGATCCGGCGCTCGACCTGACGATGCTGGCGCGGATCACGCAGGATGATGACCTGCGCCAGATCACCGAACGCGCCGGGTTCCTCGAAGCCCACGATCTCGTTGTGGTTCAGTTCGGGCAGAACTCCCCAGAAGCTCGGCTGCTTGGCGTTCTCGTTGAACTGGCACTTCCACCGATAGGCGATGCCCGTGGTGGCCTCGGCCCCGTAGATGAGGGGCACCCTGTCCGCCAGGCGCATGGCGAGCTGCTTCGCCGTGTTGGCGGCGGTGGGGCGATCGGGCCCGTAGGCATCGATGGCGGCGGCAATCGAGCGACGAGCCGCGTCGAGCTCCTCGTCCTGCGGGGGAATGACCCCGAGCCGGGAGAGCAGCACGACAGAGGGGATGAGCATGTGCATCAGAGCCATACGCGGCTGCATGCCCCCGGGGATACGCATGACCGGCACGCCGTGCTGCCCATACCAGGTGTCGAGCTTGCCACCGCTTGTCACCGCGATGGCGGGAGCCTCGCGCTCCAATGCCTGCATCGCCGAGGTCAGCGTCTCCTCGGTCTCTCCCGAATACGAGAGCAACAGATGCAGGGTGTTCTCTCCCGCCCAACCGGGCAGGTAGTACCCGCGATGCACCTGCACGGGGCGGCGCAGGCGCTCGTAGTAGGTGGTGGCGATGAGGTCTCCCGCGATCGCCGATCCGCCCATGCCGCAGATGAGCACATCCTGCACGGCATCCGGCGGGAAGGGGAGTTCGAGTGCCTCGGCACCGGCACGCGCGGAGTCGAACGTGTCGAGTGACGCACCGATGCTGTCGATGAGGCCGGCGCGGTCAACCGCCAGCACCTCGGGAAGGTCAAGTTCCATTGTCGCGGGGCTCCTCCCATGCGGTCCCGGGGCCACCATCCCCAAGGGATGCGGCAGGCTATCAGCGGCCCGCGTCGGCCCTGACCACTGCACCCGAGGGAATGCTGGCCGGACCGTGCACGCGCGATCCCGCCGGGATCCGTGCACCGTCGCCCACGACCACCAGACCGCTCACCACCGCGCCCGCACCCACGCGGACGTTGCGGCCGAGAACGGCACCCTCCACGTGGGCGCCCTCACCGATGCTCGTGCCGGCCCCGATCACCGCGGCACCGACCTCGGCATTCGCCGCAACGATCGCACCCGGGCCCACGCAGGCACCCGCCAGCACGCGAGCCGACGAATCGACCACCGCGTCCGGTGCCACCCAGTGCGCACCGGGCGACGTGATGAATCCCACTCGTCCGGCCAGGACGTCGCGGTGGGCGTCGAGATACGACAGCGGCGTGCCGACATCACGCCAATAGCAGTCCGACGCCAAGGCCCCCACGGCGCCGCGGGTTGCGAGCAGTGGGAACGTGTCGCGCTCGATCGACACGTGCACCCCGGCGGGAATGGCCTCTCGCGCCTCTGCGGACAGCACGTACGTGCCCGCGTTGATTCGATATGGCTCGCCGGGGATGAGGTCGTCCGGGCCGGGCTTCTCGAGGAACTCACTCACGCGCCCATCGCCATCCGTGCGCACCAGGCCGAAGGCGCTCGGATCGTCCACCGACGTCAGCGCGATCGTGGCGGCACAGGCCAGCGCGCGATGCCGTTCCACCAGGGCCACGAGGTCCAGGTCGGTGAGGATGTCTCCGTTCAGCACGAATACATCCCCGGGGTCCAGCAGGCTCTCCGCATTGGCGATGGCACCATCGGTGCCGAGGGGCTCGGGATCGACCACGTATCCCACCTGAAGCCCGCGAGTCGCGCCATCGCCGAAGTGGTCCTCGATCTCCTGCGGCCGGTAGCCACACGAGAACACGATGCGCGTCACCCCCGCGCGCACCAGGTGATCCACCTGATGCTCCACGAAGGGGCGGTCCAGAAGCGGCAGCATGGGCTTGGGGAGCGTGTCGGTGAGCGGGCGCATGCGTCGCCCCTCTCCACCCACCAGGATCACCGCCTGCGTCACCACGGACTCCGTGCTCACGCGGGCACGACCCTCCCGATGCCCTCGTATGCGAACCCGGCCTCGACCATGCGCGCCGGGTCGAGTGCATTGCGGCCGTCCACCAGCACATCACCGCGCATCAGCGTGGCCACCTGCACCCAGTCCAGCTCCAGCACCTCGGGCCACTCCGTCACGAGGATCACGGCGTCGGTGCCCGCCACGCACTGCAGGGGGTCGTCGAAGAGCGCGATGGCCGGCAGCCGGTGGCGCGCCGCCTCGAGCGCCACGGGGTCGTACGCACGAACGCGTGCGCCCTCGGCGAGCAGGCGCGCGGCGAGCACCACGCTTGAGGCCTCGCGCATGTCGTCGGTGCCCGGCTTGAAGGCCAGGCCGAGAAGCGCGACCTCCCGGCCCTCCAACGAGCCCAGATGCCGCTTCAACTTGCCCACGACACGGCGCTTCTGCAGTTCGTTTACCTCGATCACCGACGTCAGCAACTGGAAGTGGTATCCGGAGTTCCCGGCCAGCTGCTTCAGCGCACTGACGTCCTTCGGGAAGCACGAGCCGCCGAACCCGACGCCGGCGGAGAGGAATTGCGGGCCGATGCGACGGTCGAGGCCCATTCCCTCGGCCACCTCGGTCACGTCCGCGCCAACCTCCTCGCAGACGTTGGCGATCTCGTTGATGAAGCTGATCTTGGTGGCCAGAAACGCGTTGGAGGCATACTTGATCATCTCGGCCGTGGGCACGCTGGTGCGCAGTATCGGCGCCTCAAGCGGTGCATAGAGTGCGGCCACGCGGTCTCCATCGGCGGGTCGAAAATCCCCCACGACCACACGGTCGGGCGCGAGGAAGTCGGCGATCGCCGCGCCCTCCTTGAGGAACTCGGGGTTCGAGCAGTAGCCCACGTGGCCCAGACCGCGGCGATCGAGTTCCGCACGCACGCGCTCTCCGGTGCCCACGGGCACCGTGCTCTTCATCACAAGCACGTGATCATTCGACCCGCCGACGGCCTCAAGCTCGTCGAGAACCATCATCACGCGTGACAGGTCCGCGTCGCCCGAGTGCGTCGGGGGGGTGTCCACCGCGACGAATATCACCTGGGACGCGGCGAGCATCTCTCCCAGATCAAGGGTGACGTGAATGCGCTCGCGATTGTCGCGTATCAGATCAGCGAGGCCGGGCTCGTGGATCGGGGGCTCGCCCTGGCCGATCATGCGCACCTTGTCCGCATCGATGTCGCGAAGGGTCACCGAGTGGCCCAGCGATGCCAGGCACGCGCCGGTGACGAGACCGACATAGCCGGCCCCGATCACGCCTATCCGGGTGGCGCTCAGGGCGTGTACGCGTCCGTCTCGATGGGAATCGCCGTGGACGATGCACCCGAACGCAGCGTCGCACGCCCGAGCGGGCGCGCCGACTTGGCCACCGCGTACATGGTCTCCGGCGAGAGCTGATAGTCCAGCGTGTTCGAGATCCAGTAGGTCACGCCATCCCTTTGCCACGCGAGGCGCATCAGGTTCTTGCCGTCATAGAAGGTGGAGTAGTCGCGGCCGCCGCTTCGCACCACGCCGGTGCGTCCCTCGAGGAGAGGCGGATCCGGCCACGCCACCATCTGGTAGCCCCAGTAGGTGCCGGAGGGTACGCGGAACACCATCTTCACGGCCTGCGGGCCCTGCCCACCGGTGTTGATGCGATACGCGCGAAGGATCTTCATCTCAGAGCCGGAGGGCACACGAAGCGGCACCATCACCTTGAGGCCGGTCACCCTCTGCACCCGTCCGAGCAGCGGGACCAGGGAGGTCGTGTCCACCACGTTGGCGGTCTGCGTCCCGACGGGCTTCGCTCCCCTGCGCGGCGCGCTGAGGGATCCACCGAATGACTCACCCACGACCACACGCACATCAACGCCATCGGGAGCATCCTTCGGGAGCGCCGCGAGTACCGCGCCCGCCCCGAAGAGCCGCTGGATGTTCATCGCCGCGTCACGCTGGTCGGGTGCGTAGTACACGGCCGTCCGGGCATTGCCGAAGCTGTCGGCATTCCCCGATGCCGATGCATCGAATCCCCGTGCACGCAGCGCGGCGGCCGCATCGTCGGCGGCGAGCAGTCGGCCACTCCCGTTCTGCACCTCCACCGTCACGTCATGCGGGCTCACGACCTTGGCGGCGTCGCCCTGCTGGAAATCGGGGTGCAGCCAGCGATCCACCTTGGAGTTGATCTCGGCCTGCGTGGTCTCCACCACCGACGCGCTGTTGATCATCGTCGGTGTGCCGCTCACGCTCGTGCGCGCGATGCGGGCCTTATCCGAGGTGATGGCCTGCTCCAGGATGCCGAGCAGCCGCGGCACGGACCGCACATTCGTCACGATGCTGTCGGCGAAGATCCCCGCATATGCCGGAATCTGGGGCAGGTTGCCGAACCGGTTGGTCTGGCGCTTCAGCTCCGACAGGAACGCCTGCTGGCGAGCGATGCGAGCGAAGTCGGAATCCGTGTGCCGATAGCGCACGTAGTCGAGGGCATCCTTGCCGTTCATGCGTTGGTACCCCGGCTGCACGTCGATCTCGGCGTAATCAGCCACGCCGTCGCCCGGGATGTTCTTGTGGAAGTAGTGCCGGTCCACGTCCATGTACACGCCGCCCACCTGGTCGACGAGCCTCACGAAGCCGTGGAAGTCGATGTTGACGAAGTAATTGATCGGCTGGCCGGTCAACTTCTTGATCGTCTCAATCGTCAACGCGGGGCCCCCGATCGAGAAGGCCGAGTTGATCTTGTTTCGACCGTGCCCCGGGATCTCCACGTACAGGTCTCGGGGGAAGGACAGCATCGAGATGAACCCCTGATCACCATCCATGCGGATCAGGATCAGGGAGTCCGCACGACCCGGGTCGCCGAGGCCCTGAGCCCCTGCGCGCTTGTCGGAGCCGATAAGGAGGATGTTGATGGGCTGGCCCGGCAGTTCGGGATCCACCGCCTTCTGAGCGGCGCGCACAAGCGGAATATCCGGGCTCGCCTTCTCCAGGGTGTGGCCGAGCAGGCTGATGCTGGCCACGGCGAAGCCCACGACGATTCCCACGATCGGCAGCGTGACCCACAGCACAACCCACGGCCAGCGGCGCCGACGCCTGGGCACGCGGAACCAGCGGGCGGACCCGTCGCTGCCGGCACCGAGCCCGTCGCCCGGAGACGGAGGATCTGCGGGGGCCTCGGGGGGTGCGTCGTCGACCGATGACACGGCGGCGTCGCCCGCGAGCGGAACCTCGCGTGGATCGTCGGGAGGCTGCACCGGAACGTCATCGCCCGCCGCGGGCACGTGGGACGGATCGTCCGGAGGCTGCACCGGAACGTCATCGCTCATGCGTGCGCCTGCCCGTCCACGGAGCGCAGAGGCAGTGCAACCGAACCAGCGCGCGCGGCGAACTCCTCGAGCGTGCGCCGGTACGCCAGAAGGCTGGGGATGTCTACGTGCTCATCAGGGCCGTGATGACCAGCCCCGCAGGGGCCGAACTCGACCGCGAGAACGCCCACCTCGAGGAAGGCCCCGGCATCGGATGCCCCGTCCCGGCCCACGGACACCGCGGACTCCTCGTGACACGACACCGCACCCAGGAGGGCCTGTATCAGAGGGTGCGACGGGTCCACATCGGCTGGTGGGCGGGCGATGATCACCTCCACCGACTGGGCTCCGGCCCCACGCGCCTGCCGGAGGATCTCATCGGGGTCCTGGCCGGGCAGGTAGCGGATATCCACGTCCATGCGACATGTGTCCGGCACCTTGTTCACCACGTCACCACCGTGGATTCGCCCCAGGTTGACCGACGGCCGCGCGAAGAAGGGCGTGGACGCCCGCGTGAACGGCAGCGATTCCAGGCGCCGATACACCTCGAGCGCGCGAATGATCGCGTTGTCCCCCAGCCACGGAGTCGATCCGTGAGCAGCGCGCCCCTCCACCTCCACGGCCAGGATCATCACGCCCTTCGCCTGGACGCCCACGTGCAGATCGGTGGGCTCACCACAGATCACGAGATCGGCACGCATGCCGTCCGCCACAAGGAGTTCCGTGGCGTTCGGGCCGGGCTGCGCGCGCTCCTCGTCGGGAACGATCACGAGTTCCACGGTTGCGCCCTCGGGGGGCCGCACGGACAGGTGGGCGGTGGCCAGCATCATCGCCGCGAGCGCGGCCTTCATGTCGTAGGCGCCCCGGCCGATGAGCCGGTCGCCGTCGATGCGTGGCGAGAACTGGCCCTCGTGCCCGGGGACAACATCCAGGTGCCCATGCAGCACGATGCGCACGGGTCCCGTGCCGGCGCGGGCGATCAACACCTCGCGGTCATCCATGGTGCGACGGGTCAGATCAACGCCACGACCCTCAAGCCATCCGGCGACGAAGTCCATCGCCACTGCGAGGCCCGCCGGATGGGAGGTGTCGTGGGCGATGATGCGCTCGGCAAGCCGGACTTCATCCACGCTGGCCAGCATACCGGAGCCCCCACCGAGCCCGACCATGCCGGTTCCGCACGTCGATACCGTCGACCCGTGCTCAGGATGCGCACCGTGGCAACCATGGCCCTGCTCGTGACGACGATTCCCCGCACCTCGCGTGCGGCGCCCCGCGCCATGGATGCCACGCTCCCGAGCGCCGCCGGCGTACCCGTCTCGGTCCTGCGCGTGCCAGGTGCCGGACACGACCTGGCGATTGACGACCGCATGTCGGCTCGTATATGGAACCGCGTGGCGGCATTCCTCAGGACGCGCGGATCGTCCTGACGTCGCGATCGATCTGCGGAGTCGGATGCGTGAGGCTCCAGATACCCCACGCGAGCAGCAGGGCCGCCGCGATACCCATGCTCCCGCCGATCCCCACCTCCCCCGCGAGGGCGCCGAAGGCCACTGACCCCAAGGCGATCGGGGCGATCACCGACAGCTGGTAGAGGCCCAGCATGCGGCCCAGGATCTCGGACGGCGACGACATCTGGATCGAGGTGTTCGTGGCCGCGAGGATCCAGATCCAGAAGGCCCCGGCCACGGCCATCGCCACCACCGTGAGGGCGAGGAACGGTGACGCGGCAACCACCGCCAGGGCGAGGGCGAACCCCACCGTCGCCAGCGGCAGGGCCCGGTGGCGGGGCATGCCGCGCCGCGCGAGCTCCGTGATCAGCCATGCCCCCATCAGGGCACCCGCGCCCATCGCCCCGAGGATGAGCCCGAGTGCCACCGGGCCACCCCCCACCCGGCGGGCAATCACCGGCGCGAGTTCCTGTACCGGACCGGCGAGAAGCATGAACACGAACATCCCGGTGAGAAGGCGTCGGGCGGCCGTGTCGTGCCACGCGTAGGACAGCGCAGCGCGCATCCGAGTTGCACGTCGGGCGCCCTGCTCCAGATGCGGGAGCACCGCCAACGCGGCGACCAGGGCGAGGAACGACACGGCGTTGAGCAGGAAGCACCACGCGGCGCCCCCAAGGGCCAGCACCACGCCGCCGATCATCGGGCCCACCATGCGCGCCACGTTGATTCCCGCGGCGTTCAGCGCCACGGCATCCGGAAGCCGTCGGGCGGGCACCAGGGCCGGCACCAGCATCAGCATGGACGGCAGCCCCACCGCGAAGCCGGCCCCCATCGCCACGGACACCATGAAGATCGCCGAGACGGACAGCATGCCCGCCCAGGTCATGATGGCCAAGGCCAGCGCCCCAACGCCCTGGATCAGGAATGTGACGATGCCGATCACCCGCCAGTCATGGCGATCGGCCAGCTGCCCGCCCCATGTGGAGAGCAGGAATGCGGGAGCCCGGTATGCGAGGGCCAGCGCGCCCACCGCGACGGGGCTACCGGTGATCTGGAACACCAACCACCCGGCCGCGACGGCCTGCAGCCACGTGCCGCCGTTCGATGCGACGCTGGCCAGCCAGACGTTGCGGAACGTCCGGACTCGAAGAACGGCGGGGACGCCGATCACGAGCATGCCCCCGGGTGGCTCCGGCCGGAGGCACCGCGCCCTGAGGGGCACGAGGCTCTCACGTCCGGAACCCTATCCGGGGGCCCGCGGGCACTACTCCGAGATCAGTCCGAGACCCCGTACGGCGTCCCGCTCCTCGACGAGCTCCCCAAGCGATGCATCGATACGGGGCTTCGAGAAGTCATCCAGCTCAAGGCCCTCGACAACCGTCCACGTGCCGCCCGAGCACGTGGTCGGCAGGCCCGTGATGATGCCCTCCGGCGCGCCGTACTGGCCCGTGGAGCACACGCCCATCGACACCCAGTCACCCGCAGGGGTCCCGAGCACCCAATCGTGCACATGGTTGATGGCCGCGTTGGCCGCCGACGCCGCGCTCGACGCACCACGGGCCTCGATGACCGCCGCGCCGCGCTTCTGCACCGTGGGGATGAAGGTGTCGGCCACCCAGGCCGCATCGCCGATGGCATCCCATGCGGAACCACCGTTCACCTTCGCGTGCACCACGTCCGGGTACTGCGTGGCGGAGTGATTCCCCCAGATCGTCAGGTGGGTCACGTCGTCGACGCCCACGCCGATCTTCTGCGCCACCTGCGTCTTCGCGCGATTGTGGTCCAGGCGCATCATCGCCGTGAACCGCTCGTTCGGCACGTCGGGCGCGCTGTGCATGGCGATCAGTGCGTTGGTGTTGGCCGGGTTACCCACCACGAGCACCTTCACGTCGTCGGCGGCGCGGTCGTTGATCGCGCGCCCCTGCACGGTGAAGATGGCGCCGTTGGCCTCGAGAAGGTCGCCGCGCTCCATGCCCTTGGTACGCGGGCGGGCACCCACGAGCAGGCATGTATTCGCTCCGTCAAAGGCGACCTCGGGGTCGTCGGTGGCGACGATGTTGCGAAGAAGCGGGAAGGCGCAGTCATCGAGCTCCATCGCGACACCGTCGAGCGCACCCCGCGCCTGCGGGATCTCCAGAAGCCGGAGCTCAACGGGGGTGTCCGGGCCGAGCATCTGGCCACTCGCGATACGGAACACGATGGCGTAGCCGATCTGGCCGGCGGCACCGGTGACGACGACGCGAACAGGGTCTGGCATGGGTTCCTCCAAGTCGGGAGCGGCGCCCCTGGGGGCGCCACACGCGGAATGCTTAGGGGGCGCGATGGTCCTGCGGTGCAGGCGTTGATCACGCTACGCCACGCGCACGACCGCCACACCATCAGACGGGTCCTACGACACTGCCTTGTCAACGACCTTGAGGCGGTTCTGCGCACGGCGCAGGGCGGCCCGTGCGTGCTCCCCCGCCGATTCATCATCGCCCGCCGCCGCCAGATCCTCCTCGGCACGGTGAAGCGCCTTCTCGGCGCGGGAGCGATCGATGGCCGACGCACGTTCGGC
>Ga0082335_1008042_pt1 | contig 12315 bp, 11 predicted proteins | sample Subgrocontami58m_FD_72375 | JGI IMG/M metagenome (GOLD analysis project Ga0082335, IMG submission 72375) | Subsurface groundwater microbial communities from S. Glens Falls, New York, USA - GMW37 contaminated, 5.8 m (SPADES assembly) (version 2) ...
ACCGGCTGCGGGCTGTTGTACGGTCCCGTGCCGCGGAACGCCAGGTTCAGGGGGGCAGCCGGGTTGATGAGCGCAAGCTGCGCCTCCCCGTTGACGACGGCATCAATTCCTTCGGCCGTGTTCGATCCGAACAAGCAGACCGGCCATTCTTGCGTTCCCTGCCTTCGCAGCAGCACCTTTGCTTGGCCGAAAAGACGGTCCGGGCTCGTCAAGACCATCTCCTCCGCGATCTCGAGGACGACGAGCGACCGGGTCGCTATGGGGCTCGCCATGAGAGCGGGATTTTTCAGTAACGACATCGCTATCCGGTAGATTTCAAAAGATAGTCACTATTGAATTTCTGAGAATTGCGTCCCGATACGCTACTGCGCCTGCACGTTGGCGGTCTCGATCACCTTTTTCCAGCGTGCCGCTTCGTTGCGCATGAAAGCGCCGAGCTCGGCGCGGCTGAGATTGCCCGGTTCGAAACCGATGTCGGCATAAAGTTTGCGCACTGCCGGGTCGGTCAGCGCCAGGCGCACTTCCGCATTCAGGCGATCGAGGACGCGCGCATCGGTGCCGCGCGGCGCCACCATCGCCTGCCAGGTGCCGGTGAGCAGTTCGGGAAAGCCCGATTCAGCGGTGGTCGGCACCTCCGGCAGGATCGGCAAGCGCGCGGCAGCACTCACCGCGAGCGCCTTCGCCGCGCCCGACCTGAGCAGTCCCGCGACCGGTCCGTAGATCGAGAAGGACATCTGCACTTCGCCCCGCTGCAGCGCCAGCACCGCCGGCGGCGAACCACCAAAGGGCACGTGCACCATCTGCGCGCCGACCATGCTGGCGAACAGTTCCGTGGCCAAGTGCGGCGCCGTGCCGATGCCCGGCGATGAAAAATTGAGCTTGCCGGGATTGGCGCGGGCATGGGCGGCCAGTTCGCGCAACGATCCGACCGGCAGGCCGGCGTTGACCACGATGATGGTCGGCGCGTCCGACAGCAGCACGACCGGATCGAACGCGGCGAGCGGATCGAAGTTCATGCTGCGCACCAGGTGCTTGTTGGCCGTGAAAATGCCCACCGCGCCCAGCAGGAAAGTGTAGCCGTTGGGCGCGGCGCGCGCCACCTCGCCGGCGCCGATGTTGCCGGAGGCACCCGGTTTGTTTTCGATGACGAAACGCTGACCGAGACGCGCCTCGATCAGCGGCGCGAGCGGCCGGAAAGCGAGGTCCGACGTGCTACCCGCCGTATAGGGAATGACGACGCGCACCGGTTTCGACGGCCAGTCCGGCGGCACCGGCTGCGCCAGCGCGCTCGCTGCACCGAAGGTCAGGAGCGCCAGGAGAAGATCAACGTAGCGATGAATGGAAGTCATGGCAGTATCGATTCCAGATCGAGATGTCGCGGATAAATGGAACTGTCCGGTGTTGTAGCCCCTTGGCGTCAAACACCATGTGCAACACTTGAGCCCATCAATGACAGGAGTGTTGCCATGGGTCAATGTTACAACCAGCAAGCAACCACGCAAGTGGCCGAGCCGAGACTGAGGCACCTGCGAATCCGGTTGATCGCATGTGCTTTGTCCAGCGTTTCATTCGCCAGCACCGTCTTTACTTTCGGACGAATAGGCCTTGCTCCGCAAACCCGGTGGCGATCAGCTCGCGCGCCCGTGACATCGCTTCATCGGGATAGACAGGTAATTTGCCTCGAAATCCCTCTTTCTTGGTGGCATCAAAGAAGACCTTGCCGGTCAGGCCCCCGCTGGACGGATCGAGTTCGGTCGTAGCCGTCCCTTCAACCATGACGATATCGGCCTTGGGATCGCAACGCGTCGCCACTGCCCACATGACGTCGGTCAAATTGTAGATATCAACGTCATCGTCGACGGCGATGACGTATTTCAGTCGCGGCATGACGGCGGTTGTCGCCAGCAACAATGTGCGAATGATGCCGACCCGCAGCCGCTTTGCGTTGACTTGCAAGACGCCTACAAAATCAAGACCGATCTCCGGTGGCCGGTGAAGCCCGGTGAGCAACGGGAAACGCCGCCGCAACATTTCGAAAACCTCGGACTCCTCCAGTTCGCGCCACAAAGTGTTGGTTTCGCAAGGCGGTTTGCCGGCGAAGACGCCGTGGCCGATGGGTGATTGCCGGTGAGTGATCGCGGTAATCGTGAAGACCGGGCTTTCCCGCACTACCGTTTGATAGCCCGTGAATTCGACAAATGGGCCCTCGTCGCGAATTTCACCGTCAAAATATCCTTCGAGGACAATTTCCGTGTCTTCCGGGACATCGACGTTGACGGTAGCGCATTTCACGACCTCTACAGGACGTCCCTCCAGCGCGCCCGCGACTTCAAGTTCGAAATCGCCCAAAGGAAAATCGGACGCCGCAGCGATCGAAATCGATGGACGGACGCCGATGGCCATCGCTGCCTCCACGCGGTGGCCTTTCGCCGTGCCTTCCCTGATCGCCAAGTGAAGATGATGATCGGGCGCCATGGCAACGCCCAGCTCGGTAGTGCTGAAAATCTGCGCCCTGTGATGCGCGATGTTCCAACCAAATTCGGGATGCCGGACAATCATCAGGCCGGCGGTGATGTAGCGCCCCCCGTCGCCGAGATTCCACAATGGAATTGGAAGCTTGGTCAGATCGATATCTTTCCCGGTCAGGACGACCTCCTGGCATCGGGCGGCGCGGTTGACGGCCGCAGTGGCTACCCGAGTCTTCAGCCGTTCAGCTACGTGTCGCAGCAACTCGCGCTCGCCGACGCCAAGCGCGCGGGCGATGCGGGCGCGCGTACCGTAAAGATTCATGGCCAGCGGCCACTGTTTGTCGCCGATCTTTTCGAGCAAGGCGGCCGGTCCGTTGGCGTCGGATAATTGACGGCATATCGCGCCGGCTTCGTATTCGAGCTTGACCGGCGCCTTTATGCGCATCAGCTCGCCCGATTGCTCAAGCTGCTTGAGAAACGTTCGAAAATCCATTGCTCACCATTGAAGTTCAGTAGGGGTGAATCACCGACGCACGCAGTCTTATGCGGTTACATCTTATCCGGATGTTTCTCCGATCCGCGAGACGATAAATGTACTCTCTCCCACGAATTTTTCAATCGGCATCGCAGCCAGTAACCTACTCGCATGGCGCCCCGATCTCGTAGTTCAGGTCGATCGGTTCCTGCATATCGATGATTTTCCCGCGCGAGCGCAGCCATTCGAGGAACCCCCGGAAGTCGACCGCCGCGGTCATTCCCATCGCAACACCGCCTTTCTCGCCAATACGATCAACCGATCGAAGCCCACGCCGATCAACATTAGCGTGAACAGCACGGCAAACTGAACGCCCATCTCGAAATTGCGGCTCGCCACCGTCAGCATATTGCCGAGCCCGCCCCCCGAAGAGGTCATTTCCGAAACCACCACCACGATGATCGTGAGCGGAGCTGCCACCTGCAAGCCCGTCATCGCGCCGGGGATCGATGCGGGCAGCACCACCTTCCATATCATTGCCGCACGCCCGGCGCCAAGCGATTGCGCCGACCAGTGCAGGCTTTGACGGATACCGCGCGCCGCGGCCGCCGTGGACAGCATGATGGGGTAGAACGCAGTGAGCGCGGCAAGCAGGACTTTCGCCATATCGCCGATGCCGAACCAAAGCACGAAGATCGGAATAAGCGCAATTTTCGGCATCGGATAAGTCAGGGAAAAAAGCGGCTCGAACAGCCAGCGTACGGGGCGCAACGAAACCATCAACGCGGCGAAGGCCACACCGGCGGCGAAGCCGGCCGCAAGCGCAACCACGGTCCGGTACAGCGTTACCACCGTGGCCTTGGCGAGCGCTCCCTTCACCATCAGTTCGAAAAATGTCGCAACCACCTTGGAAAGGGGCGGGAACAGGACCGGGTTGACGGCACCGGCGCCAGGCAGCAGCTCCCATAACGCGAGCACCGCCGCGAGCGCGAGCGCCATGCGTGCCAGCCTCAAAGGAAAGTTCGCCAGCACCGGGCCCCGCCTAGCGCGCCGCGTAATGCCAGTGAAGCATGCGGTCCGTGCCCCACACCACCGCGCGATCGAGCGCCGCCACCACGAACACCACAACGACCACCATGCCAAACATCATGTCGTAAGCCCCCGCTGCGCCGAAATCGCCGATCAGGAATCCCATACCCTTCTGCGACGCCACTAGCTCCGCGGCGATCGCGATCACCACCGCGAGGTTATGGGCGATGCGAAAGCCGTTCACGATTTGCGGAAGCGCGCCTGGCAGCAGCACGGCGCGCCACAGCCGAGCTTCGCTTGCGCCGAGGCTGCGTGCCGACCAGACCTTGCTTTGCGGCACCGCACGGATGCCGCGATAGGTGTTCACGACGATCGGCAGCAGCGTACCGATCACTATCACCGCGACTACCGAAGCGTGCCCGATGCCGAGCCACATCACGAACAATGGGACGAGCGCCGGCTTCGGAATCGGATACAAGGGCGCGAGAATGGGATTCAAGCAATCCTCGACCGCCGAAAAGCGCGCCATCGCGAAACCGATTGCCAACCCGAGCATCGTACCGAGCACGAGCCCCGCGTAGATCCGGAATACGGTCGCGAGGAAATTCTCTTCCAACAGGTCCAGACGCTCGGCGGAAAGCGCCGACCCCAAAAGCGCGCGCGCCACCGCGGTGAAGGACGGTAGTGTCTCCTCGCCCACGATGCCGGAAGCGAGCTGCCAGAGTCCCGCGAGAACCGCGAGCGGCAGCAGCCCGTCGCGAACGAATTTTACCGCGCGTGCGGCCGCGGTCGGCATTCGGTTAAGCCGCCTCGCTCGCGCGGGCGCTACGGCGCACCATTACCCCGAGCCTGTGCCGCAAGTCGATGAAGCGCTCGTCCTTGAGCAACGTGTCGCGCTCGCGCGCCTCGCCCAAGGGTATATCGACGAACGCCTGGATCTCGCCCGGCCGCGCGGTCATCACGATCACCCGCTGCGAAAGATAGGCGGCCTCCTCGACGCTGTGTGTGACAAACACAATGGTTTTGCGCGTCGCAATCCAGATTCGCCGGAGCTCGTCCTGCAGCGTATCGCGAGTGAGCGCATCAAGCGCCGCGAACGGCTCGTCCATGAGCAAAAGGGCCGGCTCCGCCGCGAGCGAGCGGGCGATTGCCACGCGCTGTTTCATGCCGCCGGAAAGCTGGCGCGGAAACTTGTCCGCCGCGCCCGACAGGCCCACCAGCTCGAGCATCGCGCCGGCTCTGCGCCGGCGCTCGTTGGCTTCCAAGCCGAGACATTCCAATCCGAATTCGACGTTTTGCATCGCGGTGCGCCAGTCGAACAGGGCGAAGTCCTGGAACACGATGCCCCGCTCGCGGCTGGGTGCCCTAACCCCTTCGCCGCGGTAACGGATGGCGCCCATCGTCGGCTGCAGGAACCCGCCCAGCAGGTACAGCAATGTGCTCTTTCCGCAGCCGCTTGGACCAAGAATCGCGACAAATTCTCCCTCGGACACGTCGAAGGAAACATTCTGCAGGACCGGCGGCCCGGCGTCGGCGCCCTCATACCGGTAGGTGACGCCGTCGATGCTCGCAAGCATTTGCCAGGCGTTACCTGCAGGCCGCTCCGCCGCGCGGAAGATAGGAGTAGTCGATCAACGGGCGCAGGTCCGCCGCACTTTTCAAGATCTTGGTCTCGACCAGGAGGTTGAGCGGATGCTGCAGCCAGTCGGCGCGCACGCAAAGGTTTTCATCCTGCCCCTGATCGAGATCCGTGAGGTAATAGTTGCGCAAGATCGCTTCGGGCGTGCCGGCGCCCGAAGCGGCGATCTTTATGGCCTGCTCGCGGTTCGCCGGGTTGCCAAGCCATTTGAGGCCGGCGACGAAGTCCTTGAAGAAATCCTCGAGCGCGGGGCGAATTTTCTGCGCTGCTGCCTTTTTCACCACGGCCACCGTCGAGTACGACGGGCCACCGAGCGCGTCGGCAAACGAGAACAGTACACGAGTCGTGCCCGCGGCTCGCACTCGTGCCGAGAAAGGAACCGTAAACTGCGCCACGTCGACGCGCTTCTGGTTGAGCGCCGCTTCCATGTTGGGAAATGCGAGCTCGACGATCTGCACATCTTTCGCGGGGTCGAGCCCGTGCTTGAGCAACATCGTGCGCAAGGCCGCGTCGGAATTGGTCCCAAAGCCGTTCAGCGCGATGATCTTGCCGCGCAAATCCGCCACCGAACGAATGTTCGAAGTATTGAGGGCCGCCCAGTAGGTGCTGATGTGCTTGCCGTACCCGTCGGTAATGCCTGCGCCGACAATCGCGAGTTCTTCCTTCTTCGCAACGCCTTGTTCGATCATGTTCGAGATCGCCGGCGCGGCAAGCATCGCGATTTCGATCTGTCCGGCAGCGAAAAGCTGAGCCGCGACCGGTGTCGAGGCCACGCGGTTGAGTGTCACGCGGTAGGTCTTGCCGTAGCCGGCAAGTACCGCCTCCTGGTAGAACTTCTGCGAGAAAAGCAGGTTAAGCGGCTGCGTCGGCGGACCGACGACACCGATCCGGATTTCTGCCGGCTGCGCCGCAGCGACACCAGCCAGCACCGCAAAGATCCATCCGGCTACCCAGCGCGGGAGCAACGGAAATCCCGGCATGATGAAGCGGTTCATCGCGTTTCTCCTCATGTAATTTTCTGAATCGCGGGCCGGCAGCACTAGGACACCGCATAGTTGCGTGATATTCGCTAATGGATTTTTTCGCAGCATCGCCGGCGCGCCTGGCAAACGGACAGGAAATTCCCATCTCTCCGGGCGCCGCGGCGCCTACTCGAAGCGGATGTTGAATTCCCGGACGAACTTTTCCCAGCGCGCGATTTCCGTGGCGACGAACCGGTCCAGTTCCTGCGGCGGGGAGCCCACCACCTCCCAGCCGGCATTCATCAGCCTCGAGCGGACCTCGGCATCGGCCAGCGCGTTGCCGAACTCCCCTTGCAGGCGCGCGATCACCGCCGCGGGGGTCGCCGCGGGCGCGAAAATACCGATAAAGTTTGTGACCTCTGACTCCGGGAATCCGGATTCCGCCACCGTGGGCACCTCCGGCAAATCGCGCAGGCGGTTTGCCGAAGTGACCGCAAGCGGCCGGATCCGCCCGGCCGCTATGTGCGGTCTCATGATGCTGTAGAAAAGTGCCGCAAACTGCGCCTGATTGGCCACCAGCGCCTGTATCGCGGGGCTGCCGCCCTTGAACGGCAGGTGCACCATGCCGAGGCCGGCGCGCCGGCTGATTTGCTCCGCGATGAGATAATTGAGCGAGCTCAGGCCGGGTGAAGAGAAGTTCAGCGTGCCCGGCGGCAGCGCTTTTGCCGCCTCGATGAATTCGCGCATGTTCGCGCCCTTGACCGAGGCATGCACCGCGACCACCAGCGGTTGCCGCACGAGCAGGGAAACGCCGGCGAAATCGCGCAGCGTGTCGTAGGGCAGTTTTTTGAGCGCGATCGGATTGATGGTGTGCCCGGAGGACCCGAGCAGTAGGGTGTGCCCGTCGGGCGGCGCCTTCGCCACCAGGTTGGACGCGATCTGCCCCGACGCGCCGGCGCGGTTGTCGATCAGGAAGGGGTGGCCGAGCCGCTCGGCGATCTTCGGCTGCACCAGGCGCGCCACCACGTCACCCGGATCTCCCGGCGCGGTGACCGTTACCAGGGTAACGGGCCGGGACGGATAGGCCGTCTGCGCGCGACCCTCGGAAACGCCCAAGCCCGCGAACCCCGTCAACAACGCCGCAGCGAGCGCCGCGCCCGCGACAGGACTGCGGTGGCACTTGCGATCTGATTTCTTCATCCTCCTAACTCCTTCGAATAAGCCTGGAGCCAAAAAAACTCGGTGCAAGGGCACGGACCAGCGGGAGAGAATCGTCAGCCGCAAAATCTTCCAGCCGGAGGTGGGGATTGTGCGGTCGAATGCGCTCGAATTGCGAGCGCGCGGCTGCATCGGCGGGCGGTGGAATCGTGGCGTCGATAAGCATCTTGGAGCCGTGTCGTTGCCAAAGACCGGTGCCGGTCGCCCCGAGTTCCGGCAGGCTGGCGTCCATGCCGTGGTTGTGGGTGCCGGGGATGACCACCACGTCCGCCTGCGGGTTGACCCGCGTACATAAGGCCCACAGTAATTCCGATGGATTGAAAACATCGACGTCGGCATCCACCGCAATGGCGATCTTAGGATGCTGGTATCCGGAAGACAGGGCTGCCAGCAGGAGGTTCTTGCCTTCTCCATAGTAGCGCGGTGTCATTTGCACCACCAAGCCGAAAATGCCGGGCAATACCGCCACGTTATGAAGGATCGGCCCACCCCCTACATCCCTGAGCCGCCGATAGATCGCGGCGCCCATGGGGATCTTGGTCCACACGCCTCCTTCCATCTCAGAGCCGTTCTGCAGGTTCTTGAAAATTGCGTCGCGCCGGCGCGTCATGCACTGGTATTCGACAATGGGGTTCTTCCCGGTGCCGGTCACGTAATAGTCCTGAAACTCGGAAAACGGACCTTCCTCCTCGCGGTAATGGGGCGGGATGTGGCCTTCGAGCACGATCTCCGCATCGGCAGGCACCTCAAGATCCACGGTTTCGCACTTCACGAGGCGCACCGGTTCCCCAAGATACCCGCCGGCAATCTCGAACTCGTCGACGCCGTAGCCAACTGTCGTCCCCGCCGCAAGCTCATAGAACGGGTAATGGCCGATGAAAATGGCAACCGGCATCGGTTCGTTCTTCGCTTGGTACTTCAGGTAATTCCTCCAGCTGTGGCGCGGATAAAGCAAGATCCCCGACTTGTTCGGCCCTTTGATTTGCAGGCGGTGGAAGCTGACGTTCCGACGCCCGGTATCCGGATCCTTGGTCACCATCAGGCCCGAACCGATCACCGGCCCGCCGTCACGCAGTCCGGCGACGTGCACCGGCATCTGGCTCAAATCGAACTCGCTTTTCTTGAGCACCATTTCCTTGACCGGTCCGTCGGAAACCATTGCCGGCGCAATGGTGTTTCCGGTCCGCTCCGCTATATGCGGTATCAAGGACTCTTCAGTGGTGCCGAACGCGAGGGCGACGTGGCGCACGTTCGCAGGTGCCTGTCCCAGCGAGCGCCAGCCATGCGGCAGGTTTTCGAAGAAAAGCGCTTTTTCGCGCGATTGGTAGAGCAACGCCCCCATCTGGGTAAGAGGGTCGACCCGCTTGTCGATGCGAATGAGCTCGCCAGCCGCCTCCAACTCGGCGATCCATGTTCTCAGATCCTTAGGGCGTGGTGCGGAAATCATCTCCGCATTCTCCTAGCAGGCAGACATGAAATGTTCAGGCGGATACGTGGCTGTCGGAAAGAACTTGCGGGTTCTGATACCGGGTCGAGGCTGCGACATCGTGTCAATCCGCCTTCACGCCGGCCTTTTTGACTACGTCCGACCACTTGGCCATCTCGGTCTTGACCAAGTTCGCAAGCCGCTCCGGTGTGCCGCCGACGAGATATGCCGTGCCTTGGCCGCTCAGTCGCTGGCGCACGTCCGGCATGGCGAGCGCTTTGTTTATCAGTGTATTGAGCATCACGATGATATCGCGCGGAGTGCCGACCGGTGCGAAATACGCAAACCAGCCGACCGCCTCGAAACCGGGCACTCCCACTTCGATCATTGTCGGGACGTCCGGAAACGACTCGATGCGCTTGGCGCTTGTCACTACCAGCGCGTGCAGTTTTCCGGCTCGGACATGGGGCAACACCTCGCGGGCGGGTCCGAACCACATCTGGGTCTGTCCGCCCAAAATGGCAGTGGTGGCGGGTGCGGCTCCCTTGAACGGTATGTGGTTCAGCTGGACGCCCATGGCCGCCGCGAACATCTCGGCGGACAGATGCGGCGAGCTCCCCACGCCGTTCGACGCGTAGCTCAATTCACGCGGTTTGGCGCGCGCCAGGGTGATTAACTCTTCAAGCGTCCTCGCCTTTACCGATGGATGCAATACCAGAACATTCGGCATGTCCGAGACGTGGATGATCGGGGCGAAATCGCGCACCGGGTCGTAAGGAAGTTTCGCGTACAAGACTCCATTGATAGCGTTCGGTCCGATGCCCCCTAGCAGGAGGGTATAGCCATCGGACGCGGACTTAGCGACGTATTCGGCGCCGAGGATGCCATTGGCTCCGGCGCGGTTCTCGACGATTACGGGCTGCGCCATTTCCTCAGCTATTTTCTGCCCGATGGTTCGCGCAACGAAGTCGTAATAGCCGCCGGCCGGATACGGCACGATGACCTTGATCGGCTTCGAGGGGTAAGTTTGAGCTGACAACTGGCAGCAGCAAGCCGCAAGCAAGATCGCAAGATATCGCGTGATCCGTTTCACCGCTGTCCCTCCCAAAGATAGGCTTCCATCGCCGAGATCACGGGTCCCAATCCCGCGTGATCGCCCCGGCGCGCTACTTCATCGGACACTGCGCATGGTACGCATCCTGGGCAGCCGGCATTGTTTTCGGTCCGGTTTTCAGCGTGTGCCGCCCCCTGCTGTCCCTGGCGACCTCGAGTAGATAAAAGTCCTGAATGGCAAAATTATTGTGATTGAATTTGAACTCACCGCGCACCGACCGGAAGTCCGCCGCCTTCAGCGCGGCCATGAACGCCTTCTTGTCAGCGACCTTGCCCTTGACCTTTGCAATTGCAGAATCGAGCAGCTGAGCCGAATCGTATGCCGCTGCGGCGTATTGGGAAGGAATTCGCTTATATTTTTTTTCGAATTGCTCGACGAATTGCTTGCTTGCCGGATTGTCGAACTCGGGTCCCCAGAACGAACCGTCTCCAACACCGATGGCAGCCTCCTGCAGCGCCGGAAGATTGATTCCGTCGACTGTTGAAGTACTGAGCAGAGGAATCTTCCCGCTCAACCCCGCCTGGTGCCACTGGCGCACGAACTGCACCCCGAAACTGCCTGGATAGAAAATATAAACCGCGTCCGGCTTGGCCGCCCTCAGCTGGACCAATTCCGCCTGGAAATCGAGCTGATTCAGCGGTGTATAGACTTCTTCGATCAGAGGATGTTTGTAATAACGCTTGAAGCCGGCGACGGTATCCGTACCGGCCTGAAAGTTCGGCGCCATGGCATACACCCGCCGGTATCCCTTGTCCGCGGCATACTTGCCGACGGCCTCCGCGCGTTGGCCGTTCTCCGTGGCGGTATGGAAATAGAACGGTGAGCATTGCGGTCCCACGATCGGAGATGGGCCGGCGTTGGAGCCGATCAGGAACACCTCCTTGTCGACGATCTTCTTGTGGATCGCCATCATGATGTTCGATCCCGTGATGCCGGTGACGATCGGCACTTTCTCCTTTTCGATGAGCTTGTCGACGATCTGCGTCGCGACTTCTGGCTTGAACTGATCATCTTCAACCAGGATCTGAACCGGGACTCCACCCAATCTGCCTCTATTTCGCTCCACCACGAGCATGAAGGCATCGTGCATGTCCTGGCCCAGCGCGCCCAGCGAGCCGGACAGCGTGACCATTAAACCGATCTTGACGGGTTGTTGGGCTGTTGCAGAAACGGCGAAAGCAATCGCGAGCGCGAATCCAATCAGTCTAAGCATGTGCCTCATATTGTTCCTTCCTCTCGTTGCAGGTCGAAGCGTCTTCGCTCACTTCACGCTATGGCGATCCGATTCCGTGGAACCAAATCGCCATAGCAGTGGTGATTTGCCCTATTCGTAACGAAATTACACTACATGGAATTCAAGCGCAAGGTCAACGGACCGAGTCACCTTCCCGGGGGCTGACGGGAAACACGCTTGCCGCACCCGTTGAGCGCATTTCCCGAAAGCCGGATCCCGGCGCGCAGTGCTCCGGATTGCGTCCGGTGCTCTGAATCCGGGATCGGCAGCTGGTTCGGCCTGTCGAACCCGCCCGTGGCAGGGATCCGGCCGGCCGAGCCTGGCCGGGGCACCGTCGGCTAATCGGTCTTAACAGTGACTTTGATGGCGTTGCTTGCATATTGTGAGGACCTCGTCCGCGTCACGCCGCCACCAGTTTCGCGCCGAAAAGATCTCGACTTCATGGAATCCTTCAAATCCGCTCGCCTCCATGAGCGCTCGGATCCGAGGAATGTCGATGATCCCGTCACCCATCATTCCCCGGTCGAGCGCGAGATCGATCGTAGGGACCAGCCAGTCCGACACCTGGAACGCGAGCAGCCGTGCCTTTCCGGCTCGTTCAATCTCGGCATCGAGACCGGGGTCCCACCAGACGTGATACACGTCAACGGCAATCCCAAGACCTTCCCCAAGGTCATCGCAGAGGTAGTTCGCTTCACGCAATGTGCTGATGCAGGAACGATCCGCGCAGTACATCGGATGGAAGGGCTC
>Ga0082335_1008043_pt1 | contig 12314 bp, 14 predicted proteins | sample Subgrocontami58m_FD_72375 | JGI IMG/M metagenome (GOLD analysis project Ga0082335, IMG submission 72375) | Subsurface groundwater microbial communities from S. Glens Falls, New York, USA - GMW37 contaminated, 5.8 m (SPADES assembly) (version 2) ...
TGGTTTCCCCGTTCTTCCACAATCTTAAACGCAAGTAGAGCGGACTTCCCGCAGAAACATTAATGTTCGCAGAGTTCTGGTAACCCTGGCAAGAGCTGCTTCCCCAGAAAATGCGGGCTATAAGTATGACAAAGATGATGAGTTTGTAAGGAAAACCGTCAAAGCAGTTGAATCTCTTGGTCTCAAACCGAAACTAATCGACTCTTTTGGTTGCGCTGACGCAAATATCTTTGCAGAACATGGAATAAAAATGCTTTCTTTAGCCGATGGCAGTATTGCTGCGCACACTGTAAATGAAACAATAAAAGCCAGTGATCTTGAAAGATTGGTTGATCTGATTTACAAACTGGTAACTATCAAAAATTAAGGGTCTAAAAGTTATTGATCAAAGTTACATAATTAAAAATTATCCCCAAGTTAAAGCTGTCGATAAAACTAAAGTTTTGGTAAATGTAAGGGAAACGGGGATTGCGGGTTACGAAATTGCTAAAAGTTTAGAAACTGATTACAAAGTTGTTCTGGAAAAGTATGAGGCTGACAATATATTTTTCATAGCGATTTTGCAAAATACAGATTATGAAGCAATTAAAACAAAGATTATCTTTCCGGAGTTTCCCTTAACCATTAAAAAGGCAATTCCCTCTTATGAAGTTTCTGTCAAAAAAATAATCGCACAAAAGCTTGAAAAGTCAGCTGGATTGATTTGCGCAGAGGATATAGTGCCATATCCTCCGGGAATACCCTTAATCGCCAAAGGCGAAATAATTCAAAAAGAGCATGTAGAATACCTAAAAGCTATTAAGAATTTAAAAGGATTGATATCCTTGGTGATAAACGATAGCGATGTTAGTACTATCTTAGTCGCCAGGGATTAATATTTTCCCCATCCTATAACGCCCTTCGCGACTCTTGAGAGCGAAAGCATCGAAAGACAAAGCGAAGTAAGATATATGATACGCAGTATCTTATAGTTTGCAATCCTTGACTTGGTTTGGTATATTCAAAGTCAGTTAAGGGCTTTTTTAATTAGATTTTTGTTGACAATGGTGGTATAGTCTGAAAATTATGAGAGAATACAAAGTTATTTCTCTGTCCAAAAATTATTAAGCGGCTACAGCCGCTTTTTTAATGGTCGAAAGTGTAGTACCGGGAATAAAAGAGGGCCTTTCTAATGGTGACTACTGCCTGGCAAGTGGAGTTTTGTTCATCGTTGGAGCGATGAGGGGAGCAATTTATGACTTAAATACAGCAAGAGTTTTCTCTGTCGATAAAAAAGCTTGTGAGGTGTTAAATGGTGAGTCTGGCGACGGAGGTAAATTTTGGGAAAAACTAGCAGCGTTGAACTTGGCAACAAGAGATAATTTGGAGCGGAGAAGTATATTGCTTGAGTTACTACAAAAGCCGGAGCTGCAGTTTGTCTGGTTTGAAATTATTTCTGATGATTGTAATGAAAGTTGTGCTCATTGTTATGCTGACAGCATGCCCCCTTCACACCGGAAAGCCCTGGGACTGCCTATGGGCGGTTACATTCCTCTGGAAGAAGCTGGGGAAACAAAAACGCGAAGTTCCAAATTAACTGCTGATAAATGGAAAGAGTTAATCGCGGATGTTTATTCATTAGGTTGTAAGCGCTGTCAATTTATAGGCGGAGAGCCTTTTGTATATAAAGGTGAAGGTGGTGAGAGTGTTTTGGACTTGGCCGAGAATGCCAAGAGTACGGGTTTTAAATTTATAGAGATCTTTACCAACGCCACACTTTTGACCGAGGAAAAGATTAAAAGAATCAAGGATCTTGGAATAAATATTGCCGTGTCTTTGTATTCAAAAGATCCAGAGACTCATGACCATATAACAAATACTCCAGGAAGCCACAGAAAAACGATAACTGCATTACAAATGCTTAAGCAGGCTGGTATTCCCACCAGAGTAGAGACTGTTTTAATGAGGCCTAATGAGCATGCAATTAAAGAAACTCAAAAGTTGGTTGAAAGCATGGGATTTTCTCATAAACACCCCGATGTTTTAAGACCAAAAGGGAGGGGGGATAACCCGGCTATTTCACCGAGCCGAGAGTCCGTTGTTAAGTACGCCCTTATGACTTCTCCTAACTTTTCCGTTGATAAAGAAACTCTATCAAGATATATCTCGGGACACAGTTGTTTGATGGGCAAAATTACAATTACAGATAATGGAGATATTTTGCCATGTATATTTTCGAGAAATTTTGCAGTTGGAAATGTGCAGGACAGCTCTTTGCAGGAGGTCGTGATTGGAAATAAGTTGGAGACTGTTTGGAGAGCAACCAAGGATCAAGTCTTAGTTTGTAAAGATTGTGAATATAAATATATTTGTTTTGACTGTCGTCCTCTTTCCGAAGGAGTGAACCAGGGAAGAGGAGACTACCTTAGTACACCCTACCCTCGATGTACCTACAACCCATATACTGGCAAGTGGGCAGAGGGGGTATGGAGGCTGGATGATGAAGGGAACCCCTATTATGACGAAACCTTGAAACCTATAATTGAAGAGGTTATAGCCACAGCGAAATTAGAAAGTGTTCAGCCAACTGGACACTGAAGTAATTAAGAAAGGAGGTGAATAAAGTGTTGATAGAATCATTAGTAGGTGAGCCAGAAATAGTTCTGGTGACTCCTGTAGCAGGCGCGAGCTTGGACATTCCATGTAATCCAAGCTCATGCACGCCGAACGTTGCTTGCAATCCTAATATTTTTTGCAATCCGTTTAACTGTGCACCAGCCTTAAGGCCTTGTGCTCCTGATGCTATGCCTTGCGCGCCAATTAAGCCGCCTCAGCCACCACCCCCAGGACCTCCCAAGCCGCCCAGCCTTTGAGAATGGGTCAGGAGTTGAGGCCAAGTGGTAGGATATTGGGAGAGGATGATTTTGCCGTAAACTGAGGCAAAATCATGAGGATTTGTGCTGGCCTCAATAACTGAGTCCTCTCGACCCAGGTTCTTATTTTTCTCAAAGAAGATAAGTGATTTTGTCTTGTATAATCCAAATTTGTCCAACATTATCTTGTGCTTTGGCCAAAAAATATCACTAGCTGTATATTCCGAACAGAAAGCAAAGAGTTCTCCAATAAAATACGGGGTGGGTAGATAAAGGTTGGCTTTGGTGTTTTTGATTCTGGGATGAAGATATAAATTGTGAGCCAGCCTAAGCAAACGGAGATTGTCCATCTTATTCGAATGCCACCAGAGTCGATGTTGCTCCCAATATATATGGCCAAATTCGTGCACAATAGTAGCTAAATATGACTCTTTAGTGGTGTATGGGTTAACATCTAATCTCTTATCTTTTTGCAGTGTAATAAACGGCTTTAATAAGCCCCCGCTGATATGGGGAATGACAAGCCGGGAAGCTTTTCGAATTGGGGGGGGGAGCCGCTTCTCTATTTTCTCCCATACCCCCGCGTGCCATCCCCGATGATATTCTGGGGGTATGGTTATATTATGAAGAATTTTTCGGAGACGATACTGACCTGGCCTCTGGCGGATGGGCAGCCAGAGGTATAGTTGTTTACTATCATACGAAACGGCCACGGTGGAAGCGATGAGTTCCTTTTTGCGAAAAACGAAGTTGAGTTCCGGTTTCCAAACGGTCTTTAAGCCTTCTTCTATGGTTTCTAGATCAGTTTCAGTAGCTAGATAATTTTCAAACATTATCCCATTATACTTCATTAGTCTTAATCTCCCCATCCTATAGTTTGCAATCCTTGACTTGGTTTGGTATACTCAAAGTCAATTGTAGTGGAGATTGTGTGATATCATAAGTTTATGACACAGACAGAGGCAGTGCAAATTTGGTTAACCGGAGCCAAAGAAGCTTTAGAAACTGCAGAGTTACTCTTCATTTCTAAGAAGTATAACCATGCTCTATTTTTTGGTCAATTATACCTAGAAAAGCTTCTCAAGGGACTGACTTATCATCTTAAAGATGACCATCCAATTTTCACTCACAATTTAGTATTACTGGCCGAGAAAGCGGGAATTAAACTTGATGAAAAACAAAAAGAAGAACTTAGGGAGATATCTGGCTTTAATATCTCTGCCAGATATCCTGAAGACAAGAGGGAAATATACAATAGGGCTACCCCAGAATATACTATAAAACTGCTGGACAAAGTTAGAAAACTGGCAAGTTATTTCAAGACATATCTCAAGAAATGAACGACAACGCAATAAAAATCGCCAAAAAATTTGTAAACGCAATCAGAACTAAAGGGCTACCAGTTACCACAGCGTATTTGTTTGGCTCCTACGCTAAAGGGAATCCCCACCCAGGAAGCGATATAGACATTTGCATAGTATCTCCTAAATTAGGAAAGGACTTTGTAGACGAGTATGTAAAATTAGGCACGATTGCGGGAAAGATTGACGAAAGAATTGAGCCCCACCCCATGAGTCCGGCTGATTTTGCTGAAAAGTATAATCTCCTGGCTCACGAAGTCAAAACTCAGGGCATATCTATAATCCTATAGCACAGCGAAGCCAGATATATGATATTTCAATATCTTATAGTTTGCAATTCTTGACACAGTTTTAATTTTGGGCCAGTGGCCCGCTGACTCTGCCCTGAGCCCGTCGAAGGGCTTTTTTAATTAGATTCCTGCCAAGTTATAATTGTAGGTAATTTTCAGAGAACGAATACAGTACTATCGCACTTCAACTTTGAATGTAGGCATTTGCAACGGCCTCGTAGGGTGTTTTGGTCTCTATTCCCAAACGCGGTCTTTCGTAATTGTATTCGTGTAGCCAGGCAGCAAACTAATCCCTGAGTTCGTCGTAATGAGCTGGGGCTTTGTCCAGGCAGAAGAAGAATTCTTCTTCATCTGTTCTCATTAAATGATACATTGTGATATACTTCGTGACAAACATGGATAAAGAAAACCCCAAATTTGATCTAGTATTAAAAAGGGCAAAGTCAATCATCCAGTCAACTGCGTTAGAGGTAGAAAAATTGGAAGATACACCTTTGTCTGAATTGCTTAAGGAAAAATGGAGTATCGCTAAAGACAATCCTAATTTGCCAATATATACTTATGCACAAACTCTTTTGGAGGCTGACGTTGATGAAGTTCACCTGAGGACTCTAATGAATTTGATGAAGAATTTAGAAATTGATGTTAGCGATCCACATACTTCAAGCTCAGAGCTGTCTGTAATTGCTGGAGTGTTATCAGAAGACTTGTTGGGAATAGATTTAAGTAGACACAGAAAGTTAATGGATCGTGTTAAGTTAATACCTGTTACTATTCAAGAAAATTTACCCCAACCAATCCCGTCAGATATGGTTTATGCGGACAATGGAAGACTGCAATATCAAGAGCTTACAAGACTGAAAAAAGGGCAAAGAGCTTTAGTGCTATCAAATAATAGTTTTTTAGAGATATCAAAACAGCTTTTAGAACGTAATAATCAAGCATTGGAAGCCTTAACGCGAGGATATTTGTCAAAATTTTGGAGGGATAATGGAATAGAAGAAGGTAGTAGAGCTACGGTTTATTTTCGTGACCATAAAACGTATGCAGGAGATATCGACTTCTATTACTGGGGGCCTAAATCTGAAAAATGTACTCTTGAGTTGTCTAGATATCTAATGTCGTTAGGGTATAAAGTTGATCATCGGTCAAATATTCTTGTAGATGAACTGATAAAAAGTGGTGAAAAAATTGCTAATGGATATCTGGGTGCGTATTTACAAATGTATTTTTTTATGGGAAAAGCAATTGAGTTTAATGGAGACAATTTCCACGAGCGATATACTCGAGATATATCGCCAATAGTAGATTTAAACAGTGTGTGGCAAACTGCCCATAAAAGCATAATTTCTGCGGCGGATCTTACCGAGCATGTGTATAGGCAAAATTTTCCAGAGTATCCTGGACTGAAGGACCTTCCGTTTCGGCTTCTAGGTGTCACGCTGATGGGGTTGGCCATAAAGTATGATGTTCCCTTTACTCTTGACTACGAAGAACTATTAAGCAATCTAGATCAACATTTAGATGAAGGCGAAATAAACATTTTGAGAAGCTCTTTCTATTACATCAATCAAGCTCGTAATCTCTACCAAAGTATTTCAGAAAGAAGGTGGGAAATGATTAGTCCTGAAATTAAGCAAGAAATTAACAAGGCGATAGTTGTACAATCAGGTCGTACGCTTGAAGATATGATGAGTTTATTCGGTAATAAAATAAAAGCAATTGCTACAAAGCACTTCGGTGAACCTAAAGATGATGATGTACTGGATTTATCGGAATCTAGAGAAGAGGCGTCGTCGTTTGTAGCTCAATCATACAAAGAGGTGGGAGTAAGATATAAACAATTAACAAATCTATGAAAATCAGAAAAACAGCCACAGCAATAATAGTTCATGGTAAGGAATTGCTCTTTTTTAAGAGAGACAACATACCTACAATTTCAGAGCCAAATAAATGGCAGTTGCCAGGTGGACACATTGAAAAAGGTGAGACTCCAATTCAAGCTCTCAAAAGAGAATTAATTGAAGAAGTCAGTTATGCTCCTTCTAATTTAACTTATCTTGGCAAAATTAAAAATAGCTTCGGAGAGGTTAATATATTTTGGAGTTATGTCAACAATAAAGAATCAAGAAAATTCAAACTTGGAGAATTAGAAGGTCAAGAAATAAAGTTTATGAGCGTTGAGCAAGCATTAACCCAAGAATTAACAAAAAATGTTGGGTTTTATTTGAACAATTACAAAAGTTTATTATCTGAGCACCTGAAAAAGAAAACAGCCCCAAATATAAAGGAGCTGAATAACATAAGGTAATTAGTACAAAACGTAACCAAAGTGGTGTTACATTACGTAAGAGTTGACAGGGGAGTGGGGATTTTCTAAACTGGAATGGAGTTTGAAGGGCGTGGCCTTTTGAAGCTAATTTGGTAATCTGGGAAGGTTTCTTACAGATTTTAACGGTCGTGAAAATTTGTAAGAGGAGAGTCACGACAAAAACATAGGTTCAAAGAGGTGAAAAATTAAAACAATATGACTGTATCTAGATTATCAGTAATTGCTATATTTTCCTTTGCATATTCTTTGAATCCCTCTAAATATAGCCAGGTTGCCGATGCTCCGCTTACATATTGAATCGCTTTAAGCATATTATCCTTTTCAGTCCTTGTGATTATTCGCACTGATTCATAACCGTCAATAAAACTATGAATTAAATTACCGCGCAGCTTATTTTGTTTTTGGCATATTTCAGTGATAGTACGCGCAATATCAAGTATAAGTAAGTTCTGTTCACACTCTTCAAAATCAAATATCGCGATCTCGCCGTTTTCTGCAATAAGCATATTTTGAAAGTGAAGATCTCCATGCACGTATCCTGTCTGCATTTTAGAATTGAATAAGTCTAAGTTATTATTAATTAAATTTTTAACTTTATAAGAAAACGGGTCGTTCTCTAATTTATTGCTATCTCGTAATGCGATTTCCTTATTTAACCAACCTTTGTGAGGATGAGGTATCTTTGTAACTGACTTGTGGAATAGGGCAAGAATCTTTCCTGTTTGTTCGCATAAATGGACATCCGCAGTAGTTGGGTGTACACCTACGATTTTTTCTGTACAGGTAAAAACATCATCGTTAATTTTGAGATGATAACCACCGTTATTTCCGATAAGAAAATGGGGAGTTAAAATATTAAATCGACTGAGCTGTTTTTGTATTGCAAATTCGTTTTCGATTCCTTTTATCGTTTGCGTAACTAATTTTCTAAGGACGTACTCCTTTCCAGAGCTTGTTGTTAATAAATAATTTTGATTTCCTAATCCTTCCCGGATCTTATTTGTTTTTACTATTTTCTCAATATTGAAGAAATCTGCGGCCGCATTTAGAGTTAATTTATTCATATCATAAAGAAACCTGACTATTATACAGTACTTACGAGTTCTAAACCGAAGTGCACCACTCCATCCTAATATCTTATAGTCTGCAATTCTTGACAGGAAAGAGTATACTGCGCGTATATTGATGTGCCTAAGCTGAAATCAGTTTAATATGAGAATTGATGCCGAGGGAATACAAGAAACAGATGCGGAGTGGGCAGTTAGTGAGTTGGCGTCTTTTAAAGGAAGATTTGATCAGGTTTTAAGAAATTTTTTAGATAAAAAGACTATTGAGGCAAGTGAAATTAGGCCAGAGGTGGGTAGGATGCTCGAGGTATGCTCTGATTTTATAATCGAAGGAGGCAAGCGACTTAGGCCGTCTTTTGTATATTTTGGCTGGAAAGCGGCCGGAGGAACCGGGAATGAAGATACTATTTTGCGAGCGGCGATACCAATGGAGCTGGTACACGCGGGTGCTTTAGTGCACGACGATGTGATGGATAATTCTGATCTAAGACGGGGTAAGCCAACTGTACATAAGGTGTTTGAAAGAGAGATGGGGAAAGAGGAAGTTGGACGATCTTTAGCCATAGTTGCGGGGGATATGATACTAGCATTGGCGGACGAAGCCATGTCTGCGTATCCAAGTTTTGGTGGTAGATATAAAGAAGCCAGAGAATGCTTTGACAAAATGTGTGGAGAAATTAACTACGGCCAACACTTAGATGTGGTAGGTAATTTATTACCCGAAGTAAGTGAGGAATGGATTATGCAAGTTATGAGATACAAAACAGCTGGGTATACCGTGGAAAAGCCTTTGTTGGTGGGGGCAATTTTGGGCGGAGCTTCTGAAGAAGTGATAAAGGGTTTGTCTAAATATGGAATTAAATTAGGAATAGCATTTCAAATTAAAGATGATATCTTGGGGATGTTTGGAAACGAAAAAAAGGTGGGCAAGCCAGTAGATTCCGATTTGAAGGAAGGTAAAAAGACTTTACTGGTTTCCAAAACTTTTGAAAGATTATTAGATGGCAGCAGAAGGGAAGAATTAGAGAAGTTTAAGTCTGTCCTGGGAGACCATAATTTAACGGAAGGGGATTATAAATGGTGTCAGAATTTAATGCGAGAAACGGGAGCAATGGATTATTGTCAACAGTTGGTAGAAAAATTGACAGAAGAGGCAGCAATGGCATTGAAAGATGTGGAAATTGATGGTGAAGCGCGAAGATTTTTACTGGGCATATCAGAATTTTTAGTGGCAAGGGAATATTAGGTATGACTGAAAAGGAATTACCAGCATCATCAGCAGAAAAATGGATAACAACTGTAAAAAGTGAATGGGAACAGATACCAGACTTCGGGATTGATCCCGGGAGATTCAAACACCTGGCAATTATTTGCGATGGAAATCGGAGGGCAGCCGAATCAAGAGGATTTGATTCTTGGTTTGGACATAGGGTTGGAGTAGAAGTCATTAAGGGAGTCATGGAGACGAGTAGAAAATGGGGGATTAAACACCTGACCTTTTGGACCTGGTCAACAGAAAACTGGAAACGAGATGTAAAGCAAGTCGATTTTGTAATGAATTTGGCAGCTAGGTATTTACGAGACGAAGAAACTATTGGAAAACTATTTGAACATCAGGCAAAATTTACCCATATAGGCAGAAAAGATAGAATTCCGGACGAGGTGAGGTTGGCCATAAAGGACTTGGAACAAAAAACAGCAACTTTTGACAATTTGTATGTAAATTTGGCGATGGACTATGGAGGATTAGACGAGGCGGCCCGAGCCCTGGTGAAAATATCAGAAATGATATCCGGCGGCAAACTATCCCCAGCGGACATCATAGGCAATCCCGGAGTAGTTTTAGGTTTCTTGGATACTGTTGGGCAACCAGTCCCAGATTTAGTGATCAGGACAGGCATGCTCCCGGGAGAAATTCCCAGAACGAGCGGTTTTATGCCTTTGCAAACCGCTTATTCGGGCTGGAGGTTCATACCGGAGCTGTTCCCAGATTTGACTCCAGAAGTATTATTAGATCATGTAAAAGATTTTTTAAATTATCAAAGAAGGATGGGGAAATAATTAAATGATTGAAAAAGTTTTGACCCCTGATTCTGAAGTTCGGCAAAGGTATGCGAAAGTTGGAGTTGTCGCTTTTGTCAAAAATCCCGATGGTCAAGTTCTACTCTTGCAAGAAAAGCAAACTAAAAGAGAAACCGGGAAAAATAGTGGAGACATATCAGTGTTATGCGAAACTTCAGAAGACGGAGAAAGTTGGGGAGAAACACTTGTAAGGGGTATTAAGGAAGAACTGAATATTGACTATATTGATCAACCAATTCTGTTTGGCATTAGTAAGAACGATGGCTATCTAGGAGAGACTTTATTTGTAGAAGGAGTACTGGCTAGGGTGGCAGTTGTTCATTTTATTGGTCCAACAGATTTATTTGTTCCAGAAACCGACTTGGGAGAAGTAAAAGTTGTAGGTTGGGAAATTCCAGCTAAATTAGCTAATCACTCTTTACGAGTAGGAGTAAGAAATGTGTTGAGCGAGTGTTTAGATAGTGTTATAGAGAAGAGTGGATCTAATGACTTGTGGCCGTTATCAATAGCATATTTACACACTGTAAACACAGAATGAAAAAAGTTATTTTTATCAAATTAGGTGGAGGTTTGATTACTGATAAGAATAAACCTTTTGTGGCAAGAATAGATGTTATTCGATGCTTGGCATTAGAAATCAAACAGGCCATTAAAGGCAAAAATATTGGATTAGTGTTGGCCCATGGGAGTGGATCATTTGGACATAGTGTGGCTGCTAAATATAAAACCCAAGAGGGAGTAAAAGATAAAAATAGTATATGGGGAATAAGTGCGGTAAGCGATGCGGCCATTAGAATAAATAGAATTGTCATGGAGGAGTTTTTAAAAGCTGGACTACCGGTAGTTTCCTTTGCTCCCAAAAGTTTTATTTTGGCTAAAAGTGGTAAAGTGAAAGAAATATTTGAACAGCCGCTTACTGAGATCTTAAAGTTGGGCATGCTTCCGGTGGTTTATGGGGATGTGGTAATGGATATTGATAAAGGGTGCGCAATTTTCTCTTCAGAAAGAATTATTAGTGAATTGGCAAATAAACTTCGATCCCAATTTAAAATTGAGAAAATAATATATTGTGGAAATACCGGGGGGGTGTATGATTCTGAAGGATCTACTATACCAACGATTGATTCGAAGATTTATAAAAAAGTAATGAGTAAAATAGGCGGGTCAGCCGCCACAGATGTCACGGGGGGGATGTTGCACAAAGTTCAGGAAGCTATGAAAGTTGTCAAAATAGCCAAGTGCGAAGTAGTAATAATGAGTGGAATCAAAAACGGTTCTCTCGTCAAGGAGATTAAGGGATTAAAAATAAATAGAACAATAATAGTCCCTTAAAAAGAATCAGTATCAATGGCCATCAACTGTATCCAGACGAGTTCTTGTTTTGATAAATTGTCTCCGTATTTTGCTTTGTTTTGAACTTCTTCGCGCAATTGGGTTATCTCTTCTGGAGGTATTACACCCCAAATAAATTCCCACCCAATACCCACCAATGCTCGCTGTTCTGGGGATAATTCTTCTATATTTTCAATAGATTCAAGAATTTCTGTCATTCTTGGATAGTCATTTTTATTTGAAGAAAAGGTGCTTCCGGGCCAATTCGTGTCAACGACTGGTTTTATGTTCCAAAACGAAAATTTATCATTTAGCTGTGCAACCTCGCTGGTTACAAGACTATCAAGTTCCAAAAGTTCTGGTCTGATTTTGGACATGGTTGTATTATAATATTTATGAAGCTATGAAAAATATAAAATTGGTTCTGGTAAACGAAAAAGACGAAGTTATAGGGTTCAAAGAGAAGTTTGAAACTCACAAAATTCCAGTGCCTTTACACCGAGCTATTTCTGTTGTTATTTTTGACGCTAGTCGAGAAAAAATGATGTTGCAAAAACGGGCGGCAGGAAAACCCACTTGGCCCCTATTTTGGTCAAATACCTGTTGCACTCATCCTTTTAAGGATGAGGAATATATAACTTGCGCAAACAGAAGATTGAAACAGGAAATGGGATTTGCGGTACCCTTGGTAGAGAAATTCAGATTTGTATATCAAGCTGATTACGACCCAGTTTGGGGAGAACATGAATATGATGTGGTTTTTGCAGGAAAATATGCCGGGGAAGTGAGAGCTGATCCGCAAGAGGCCGCGGATTGGAAGTGGATGCAGGTAACCGATTTATTAAAAGATGTAAAAATAAATCCGGAAGTTTATACACCTTGGTTTAAAATAGTTTTAGAAAGGCTATACGGAGTTAAAGATACTTTAAATAAGTCAGTATTTGTAAAGCATCTGGGGTAAGGGAATTTTGATTAACAAATAAGCGGAGTAAGGAGAT
>Ga0082335_1008044_pt1 | contig 12312 bp, 15 predicted proteins | sample Subgrocontami58m_FD_72375 | JGI IMG/M metagenome (GOLD analysis project Ga0082335, IMG submission 72375) | Subsurface groundwater microbial communities from S. Glens Falls, New York, USA - GMW37 contaminated, 5.8 m (SPADES assembly) (version 2) ...
CGGCGCGCAAGGCTTCGAGCGGAAGTTCGGTGACGGCGAATTCCCCCGTGGTGACATCTGTGTAGGAAACAGAGGCAGATTGAAGGTCAAGAATGATCGAGGCCAGGTAGTTGTTCGCATCGCCGGGCAGAAGTCCCGCTTCGATCACCGTCCCAGGAGTTACAACTCTGACTACCTTGCGCGGAAAAATCCCCTTCTCAGGTTGCTCGCCGACCTGTTCGCAGATCGCAACGTGATAGCCTTTTTCGATCAGCCGCGCCAGATAATTTTCAGCCGCATGATAGGGAATGCCCGCCAGCGGCACGCGCAGACCGCCGCCAACCGGGCGCGAAGTTAAAACAATATCAAGTTCACGGGCTGTGATCTCGGCATCTTCGTCGAAGGTTTCGTAAAAATCACCGAGGCGAAAAAAGACAATCGCATCAGGGTAGTCGCGTTTGATATCCAAGTATTGCTGGCGGACGGGAGTCACATCATCGGTGTTGGGCATGGCTTGATTTTACTATGATGAATGGAGTTGGGCTATAATTTGCCAGCACCTTGTTTCAGGAGTCGAACATGTATCAATTGGTTTTGGTCCGTCACGGACAAAGCACATGGAATCTTGAAAATCGTTTTACAGGCTGGACGGATGTTGACCTGACAGACCTTGGACGTGCGGAAGCGGCTGAAGCGGGAAAACTTTTGCTTGATGCTGGATTCGATTTTGACATTGCCTACACCTCTGTTTTGAAACGCGCCATCAAAACACTTGGCTTGATCCAGGGTGTGATGAGCCTGGATTGGATTCCTGTGATCCGCGCGTGGCAATTGAACGAAAGACATTACGGTTCCCTGCAAGGGCTGAATAAAGCTGAAACTGCTGCGAAATTTGGCGAAGAGCAGGTGAAGATCTGGCGGCGATCCTATGATATGCCCCCCCCTCCCTTGGAATTGACGGATGAACGCCATCCAAAATTTGACCGACGGTATGCCTCATTGACTCCCGAACAACTGCCTGCCACCGAGTCGCTTAAGATTACGCTGGAGCGAGTCCTGCCTTACTGGCATTCCACGCTTGCACCTGATATCAAATCCGGCCGGCGCGTATTGATCGTGGCGCACGGCAATTCCATCCGCGCGTTGGTGAAGTACCTTGATCATATTTCCGAAGCAGATATCACCGAGCTTAATATCCCAACAGGTTTGCCGCTCGTGTATGAATTGGATCAGGACTTGAAGCCGATAAAAAATTATTATCTTGGGGATGCCGAGGAAGCCGCAAAGAAAGCCGCTGAGGTTGCAAATCAGGGGAAAGTGAAGTAAAAATTCGTGATGCGTAATTAGTAAAATGTAATTGAATAATGACTCTGGCGGCTGCGAATCTGCTGGGGTCTTTTCTTTTGAGTTTTATACAATACAGATTAGAATCACTACATGGCCCTCCACCCCGATTTTCTTCATGAGCTAAAAAAACGCTTCACAGGCGACCTTCGGCTTGATCCTGCTTCGAAGGCCTTGTATTCCACTGACGCATCCATGTACCAGATCGAGCCGCTGGGCGTGGCCATTCCCAAAACACAAGATGACCTGATCGCGGCTGTGGAACTCTCTGCGAAATACGCAGTTCCCATCCTGCCGCGCGGAGCCGGGACATCCCTGGGAGGACAGGCGATTGGCGAAGCCTTGATTTTGGACTGCTCGCGTTATCTTGATTCCATTATTGAAATTAACCCTGACTCCCATTCTGCAATTGTTGAACCGGGCGTGATTCTCTCAGATTTGAATCGCGCCGCCTCCCAATATGGCTTGATGTTCGGACCTGACCCGGCCTCGGCGGAACGAGCGACAATGGGCGGAGTGATCGGAAATAATGCCACCGGCGCACACTCCATTTTGTATGGCATGTCCGCCGACCATTTGATCGAGGCAGATGTGATTTTGAGTGATGGAAATCTTGCGAAATGGGGAGAGATCAGTAATCAATCATCAGTAATCAGTGATCAGCCGGCAGGGGGCAGTCGTCAAGCCGCGGTTATATCTGCCGCGCTGGAAATCCGCGAGAAATATGCGGAGGCGATAAAACAAAATTACCCAAAATCATGGCGTAACTCGGCAGGCTATAGATTGAATTATTTATTACCCTGGAGTCCATCTGCACCTTCACAGTGGTATCAAAAAAGCTCATATCCTCCAGATTATGACTTTAGACCTTCAACTTTAGGCTTTCAACCTTCAACTTTTAACCTTGCAACATTACTGGCCGGGAGCGAAGGCACGCTTGTGGTGATGCGCCGTATGACTGTGAATCTCGTCCCAAAGCCAAAACATACTATTTTAGGAGTATTGTCTTATGAGAGCATTGCTTCTGCTTGTGATGATGTTCCGCGTTTACTGGAGTTCAAGCCGAGTGCGATTGAGTTGATTCCGCGCATGATCCTGCAATTTGCGCGAAGTGTGCCTATGTATGCGCGTCAGATGGGGTGGCTGATTGGCGGCGCTTCGACTACGCTCAGCGAGGATCCCGCCGCAGTGTTGGTAATCGAATTTAGCGGCGATCAACCATCGGCTTTGAAAGCGGCGGTGCGTGGTCTTGGTGATGTTTTGACGATTGCCGAGTCTAGCGAAGAGCAGAGCAAAGTGTGGAACATCCGCAAGATGGGCTTGGGGATTTTGGATTCGCGTCCGCAAGCGGCGCGACCTGCGGCATTCATCGAAGATTGCGCTGTGCCTGTGGAACGGCTGGGTGAATTTGTGCGCGAGATCGAAAGGATTTTGGCGGAGCATAAAACGGATGGCGGGATCTATGCTCACGCTTCAGGCGGCTGTTTGCATATCCGTCCGATCTTGAATTTACAGAGTGGCGAAGGCCAGCGGGCGTTACGTAGCATCGGCGGACAGGTTTTCGCGTTGGTGATGAGCCTGGGTGGTTCGATGAGCAGTGAGCATGGAGATGGAATTGTAGCGGGTGAATGGATCGAAAAAACATACGGGGCAGAAGTGACCGAAGCAATGCGGATGTTAAAACGCGCCGCCGACCCGCATAACCTCTTGAACCCGAAAAAGATGCTGGATGCGCCGCCAATGGATTCACATTTGCGTTATGGTGAAAACCACCAGGCACATGCCTGGAACTCCGCTTTACATTTTGAACATGAGCGCGGACTTGCCGGTGCAATTGAGCAGTGTAACGGTCAGGGCGTGTGTAGAAAAAACACCGGTGTGATGTGTCCGTCATTTCAAGCGACAAGGGAGGAGGCTTTTAGCACACGCGGGCGGGCAAATTTGCTGCGTGAATTGATAAGACGACGATGGACGATGGGCGATGGGCGATCTACGGTTAATGGTCTATCGCCTGCGGTCTATGAATCTCTTGATCTCTGCCTTGCCTGCAAAGGTTGTACCTCCGAATGTCCCAGCGGCGTGGACATGCCGAAGTTGAAATATGAATTTATGAACGAATATTACAAGTCTCACCGCAGGCAATTGCGTGATTATCTCTTCGGGTACTTCCATGTAGTAGCTAAACTGCTTCAACCAGTTGCGCCTTTGGCAAATGCTTTGATGAAGATGGCTTGGCCGCGCAAGTTGATCGCGCGCGTGATGGGGATTACAGATAAGAGGGCATTTCCTGTATTCGCGCTGAGCGGAGGGTCGAGTAGAGCGAGTGATCATCTCGCTCGCATCGAGACTAGTAGTCGAAGCGCAGGTGCAGTGATTTTTTTATCTGATGTATTTTCGCGTTATTTGGAGCCTGAAGTTGAACAAGCCGCTTTTGATATTTTGAACGCGTTAGGGTATGAGGTGAAGGCCCTGCCGATCGCCGGCGCGGGCGCTTCGTTACTGTCCAAAGGATTCATTGATGCCGCACGCAAGCACGCGGAAAAAGTTTTAGCGGAGATTCAGCATCTCGACGGAGGAGCAGGCTGGAGCGTAGTTGGATGCGAGCCTCCTGAGGTGTATTGTCTCAAGCATGAGTATGCCGCTCTACTGCCAGAACGCCGCGAGGAGATTGACTCCATCACGAAGAGGGTTTGGCTGGTGGATGAATTTTTGGTGCGATCCGAATATTTCAAAAATATAGGTGGTCGAGTAGTTCCGAGCGATAGCGAGGAACGTATCGAGACCACAGGAAATGGTGGTTTCGATACGCCCCGCGAAAACCATGCGGGGCTATCCTTCGACAAGCTCAGGACATCGCTCAACCACCATGTCACTTTTCACCCGCATTGCCACCAGCGCGCGGAGGGACTCGCGGATGACGGCTTGCCATCGGGCGTTTCCGCTACGGTAGCGATGTTGAAGATGTTCGGCTTTGACGTGGATGTGATCGAGGCGGGCTGCTGCGGAATGGCGGGCACATTCGGTTATGATGCCGAGCATTACGAGCTTTCGATGCAGATCGGGGAGTTGGGGGTGTTGCCGAAAGTGCGGGAATTAGGAATTGGGAATTCGGAAAGCGCCTCCACCCGGACTACCACTCGCTACGCTTCGGGTACGCGTCCCCCAAATACGACATCGAAGGTCCACATGTCAAATCACCGTCAACTGTCGGATTTGTCCCCAAGGGATGCTTCGTCAGGGGAGGTGCCCGCTAGGGTGGAAGGGGTGGTTGTTTCCACGGGCTCGGCTTGCAGAATTCAAATTAAGCATGGGACTAGGATCGAGGCGGTGCATCCCCTGGAGTTGGTGAGGGATGCGTTGTTGGTGAGCAGTAATCAGTGGCTTGCGCGCAGGCGGTTTTGACAGGATGCTTTGGGTCAGTGGATAAGGTAGGTAATACGTTAGGAATTGGTCGATCGGTAAATTGGGTATCGGAGCTATGCCTCGTCAAATATCGGAAGAATTGACACGCAAACAAATAATTGATCCGCAACTTGAAACTGCGGGTTGGTATTTGCGTGACCATTCGAAGGTCAAAACCGAAATTCCAGTGGATGGATATGACGCCGAGCCGTGGAATGGGGTTTCAGATTGTTGTTTGTACCGCGAAAACGGGGAAGTGCCTGTCCTGAGCCTTGTCGAAGGGTTGGCGGAGACGTTCAGTTAGCCCCCTCTGTCCTTCGGACATCTCCCCCAAATTCGACAGCACTATCGTCGCATTTGGGGGAGAACTTGGCATTGAGATTTTTTATGAAAACTGAGAGTAATTCCAAAATTTTAATTTCAGGCGCAACCGTCCCCTCCCCAAATTCGAGCCGCCGCTCTTCGCGGGTCGCATTTGGGGAGGGCTAGGGAGGGGAAGAAATGCCGCGTCCACCCAGAAGCAACCCAAAAACCAGAACCCACGCCATCGAATTACGGAAGGAACCTACACCTGCCGAGCGAAAATTGTGGGCAATTATCCGCAACGATCAGTTGGGAGTCAGCTTTAGAAGGCAGCATGCCATTGGCAAGTACATTCCCGATTTTGTCTGCATCCAAAAGAAACTCATCATCGAACTGGATGGTAGTCAACATTTGGAGCAGCAGGAGTACGACGAAGAAAGAACAAAATACCTGAACTCGCTCGGCTACAAAGTCATCCGCTTTTGGAACAACGAAGTGACGAATAATATTGACGGCGTTATACTTGCCATTATTCATGCCCTGGAAGGTGATATCCAACCATGAGCCGCGCGGCTAAATCTGTTTTTGCCTTCTCATTTGTCTTTATCAATGGCGGTTTGGGACTTTTACTTGCCCCGCAATTTGTTCTGTCATTTCTTGGCTTCTCACTCACGGAATTTTTATTTCCGCGCTTATTAGGAATGACAATGCTTGTGCTGGCATATTATTACATCCGTGCAGCCTGGAGCGGTGTCACCGAATTTTTCAAGTGGACAGTCCGTGCGCGGCTTATGGGCGTGGCTTTCTATATTGCATTTGTCCTCTTCGGTATTGCGCCTATCTCCGTGCTTGGGTTTGCATTTATGGATTTTCTTGGCGCATTTTGGACTCAATGGGCGCTTGGCACTGATCGAAAAGGCGTATCATGAAGAAGGCAGGCGTGGTGGCGCGGGCGGTTGTCGAGCTCAGTCGAGACATCGAGTCCCTACGGGGGCGGATGGGCGAGTCCACGCGGCAGGCGTTGGGTCGAGCTTGTCGAGACCTGGAGGGGCTGTTTGAGAGTCTGCTGGCGGAGAGTTTCTCGTGAAAACCGTCCCGAAGGTTTTGTTCACGCGACAAAGTTTATCCACCCGAACCTTCGGGACGTTGTCCTTGCGGGCGTGGTGGCGCGGGGGCGGATAGGCGAGTCCACGCGGCAGGCGTCGTGTTGAGCCTGTCGAAACATCAATGGGTTGTTTGAGTCCGTGTTGAACAAGAGTTTTGGAAGATAGTATTTCTATTGTTTTTCGAACTTGATTTTAAAAACCGGCGTGCTATGATGGTATTGGAGGACGCCATGAATAAAACCCTCAAACAAACTTTGTTCTGGACGCCGCGCGTTGCGGGCATCCTGTTCATATTATTTCTCAGCATGTTCGCATTGGACATTTTCGACATGCAGCTTGGATTCTGGGGAACCATCGTCGGATTGTTCATGCACCTGATTCCCTCCATTCTGCTGACTATTGCCATCATCATTGCTTGGAAGTGGGAATGGGTCGGCGCTGTGTTGTTCATCGGATGGGCAATCTGGTACGCGTCGTTCATGCGGGGATTTGATTGGATCGCGTATATCCTCATTGCAGGCTTGCCCGCGTTGATCGGTCTGTTTTTCCTTGCAGGCTGGGTTTGGAGAAAGCAGATTCACGCTGGCTGATGCACCAGTAAGCGATGGCGCGGGCGGTCACTGACGACTGTAAGGAGTGTCGAGGGTCTGCGGGGGAGGATGCCCTTTCGGGGAGAATGTCCGAGGCGGGGCTCGCCGTTTGAGGCTCGCAGGTGGAGGGGTTGTTTGATGCGCTGCCCGCGCAGACGATGGACAATGGACGATGGAACCCCCCCCGCCTTCGGCACCTCCCCCAAATACGACATGAAAATATTAAATGTCAGCCAACTGTCACCTGTCGTATTTGGGGAAGGACGGGTGGGGGCGGCGTGGCGGCGCGGGCGGTGTGTTGAGTTCATCGAGACATCGTGGGTCTGCGCGGGAGGAATATTACCCCCTTGTGTCGCTTTTTCAGAGCTAAAGTTTTTCGAGCAATTCCACGAACTCATCGGGAGCAATGGATATTTCCCGCAAAATCTCGCGCATAAGTGGTCAGGCGAAATCCTTATTTCCGTGATTGGGAAGTGTCGTCGTTCTGCCGTCTGCATGGCGATAAAAAACATGGCTTCCCTTTTGACGCACGGCGGCAAAGCCAAGACGATGGAGAATCTTGTCCATCGTTTTGAAATTCACCATCGGCAATTTGCTCATAGGGCGATCTCTACCTGTTGTGTGCCAACAAAGTGCAGGGGTTCATTGGCTATCTCTGGATTTTCTTCAAGGCAAAGTTCCAGCACTTCCTGTAAATTGCGCTGTAGTTCATCCAAAGTCTCTGCTTGGGTGTGCGCCCCCGTCACATTGGGAATGATGCCTACATAAAGTTTGCTGTCGTCGTCATATTCTATAAAAGCTGTGAATGTCTTTTTCATTATTACTCCTGTTGACAAAATGATTATACCATTTGGAAAATATCGACCATTAGGGTCTCCTTCAATGTTTCAATCAACTTTTGTTTCTTCAAATAAAGTCTTTTTCTCTTCGAGCGACGCCAGCATTTTGAACTCGCCATCCCATTCGATAAAATTAAGTGTTTCCCCCAGATCATCTCGCAGAGAAATGGTTTGATGTGTTATCGGTTTTTCTCAACTAGCGCATAGGCCGCGATGGAAAAAGCGTTGGCCACATTGAACGAGCGTTTTCCCCCGCGCATTGGGATATAGATAATCTCGTCAGCAAGAGTCAGCAAGTCAGGGTCAATGCCTGTTACTTCACTGCCGACGATCAAAACGATGGGATTTGGGAATTGGGAATCGGTAAATTTTGAAATTGCTGATGCTTGTTCATCATCTTCCAGCGCCAAAATTTTCCAACCTTCAACCTTTAAACCTTTAACTAACTTCACAGCATCCTGATGATGGGACCAGGCCACAAAGTCCTCCGATCCCAGAGCTGTTTTTTTTACTGCGTCATTAGCCGGCGTGGGCGTGATGCCGCATAAATAGACATGCGCAAACCCAAATCCATCCGCACTGCGAAAGATCGAGCCGACATTCCAGGCCGAGCGAATATTGTCCAAAAGCACGGCTTTCACATTATTCTCTTTCATCCTCTCGACTCGGCGCAATGCAGGCTTTTTTCTTTTTTGCAAAATACCACCGCTGTTTATTTGTTTTTTCAATATCACTTGTGTTTCTCCCAAACATTGCGGGCAGCGTACTCCAAAGGAATGCCCTTCGATAAGTGGGTAGCGAAGTCCGCAACTTAGGCAAACGTGGATGTTAAATGTTTCGGGCGGCATTGGATTTGTTATGCTTTCCGGCTAAAAGGTCAATTGAAAATACTCACTAAACTGAGGAACTCTAAAAGAGTAATCAACTGATTATATTAGACAATCTGTAACTGCAAGGTATAATTTTCTAAATGAAACGTGTCTTTTTTGGGATGTGGGTCCCGCTTCTTTTCCTGATAGTCAGCCTGTTTCCGTCCGAGAGGGCGGGTGCCCAGCCGGGAAATTTTTCTCCGAACCTCTCCGCGCTGGACCTGGTCGCAGAGGTGAACATCTTGCGGGCCGAGAACCATTTACCGTCCTATAAGGTGAGTTCCATATTGATGAGCAATGCACAATCCCATGCGGATTACATTGCAAGCACAGGAATTGAGTCTCAATTTGACGCAAACGGATTGCGCCCCTATCAACGAGCCATTGAGGCAGGCTATTCGGTGGAGGGAGATCTTTCGTTGGGTGGATTCTTTGATGAAAATATTCATTCCGGCGCGAATCTTTCGCCGGCGGGCGCAGTCACTTTTTGGAAAGGCGACTCCAACTACTTAAACACCATGCTCTCAACGGATTTCAAAGATGTTGGCGCGGGCATGGCGATTGCCAATGGTGTCACTTATTATGTCCTGGATGCCGGCTCTGAAAGCGGAATTCCTGCGGCAGCTTCAACCCCCACTTTTTCTTCATCCGAGTTTATTATCTCCACTGCCGGCGCGGCTGGGACGCAAGCGGTTGTGGTGTTGATCAGCACGCCTTTTGAGAACGGCGAGATTTACCATGTTGTCCAAAAGAACGAAGGGCTTTGGAGCATTGCCATTGCGTACGACACAACCATTGAGGACTTAAAGCGATTGAATGGTCTTGTCACGGATGAGATTTTTGAAGGACAAACCCTTTTGGTAGGAAAACCTGTGCCAGTTACAGCCACTTCGTCTCCTTTTGTAACGGCAACGTTCGGCATTCCCACTTCCACTGCTACAAATCCCGTCACGCCGACAGATGCATCTACATCAACACCTTTGCCAAAGGCGCCTGCTTCGCTTCAAAACGGGGGGATGGTAGTCGGCATTATCGTTTTGATAGCCCTGCTTGCGGCAGGGCTTGGGTCATTGCTTGGCAGGAATAAACCTGGATAAAGAACTGGAGTAATATCACCTTATTTTGATTACATGCTAACTATGCAAATTTGAGATCACTTGTTATACTCGTGTTGTGAAATAAATCACAAATAAATATAAAAAGGATAGCTTATGAGTGAAATAAGAATAGACTCTCTATTACCTGCTGAAATGGCGACCCGTGCAGAGTATCTTGGTGTGCGTAAAGCGGAAATGCCGGTTTTCAGCATGTTGATGCTTTCCGTGCTTGCGGGCGCGTTCATTTCATTGGGGGCGATATTTGCGACCACTGTTGCTGCTGGCGGCATGTCCGTCATATCTGCGGATGGGGCAGTAGCGTTCACTACTGGCTTGCCATACGGCGTCACACGGCTGCTTGTTGGTTTGGCGTTTAGCCTTGGTCTCATCCTCGTTGTTGTCGGCGGCGCGGAATTGTTCACGGGTAATACTTTGATCGTAATGGCCTGGGCAAGCGGTAAAGTTACTGGGCGTGCGCTATTACGAAATTGGGTGATCGTTTACACGGGTAATTTCATTTCATCAATTGCGACGGCTGGGCTTATGTTTTTTTCCAAGCAATATACATTTGGCTCGAATTCTGTAGGCATTGCTGCATTGAAAATTGCGGTTGGAAAAAGCGACTTTGGTTTTTTACAAGCTGTTGCGCTCGGCATCCTGGCCAATGCGCTTGTATGTCTTGCGGTTTGGCTTTCATATAGCGCGCGCACGACCATTGATAAGATCGTGTCCATTGTTTTTCCCATTACTGCCTTTGTCGCTGCTGGTTTTGAGCATAGCATCGCGAACATGTACTTCCTTCCTTATGCACTTCTGGTCAAAAATTTTGATCCGGAATTCATTGTCACGGTCAGTGATAAGGTTCCAAATCTCGAGGTGCTTACGTGGAAGGCATTCTTTATCAACAACTTGATTCCTGTTACTATCGGAAATATCATTGGTGGCGCGGTACTGGTAGCCGCCATATATTGGATCATATTTCTGCGCGTTAAGAAAGGCTAACCAAAAGGAGAAACCATGAAAGCCTATGTCATGATCAAGATCCGCGCGGGCGACGTCAAGGATGTTGTCCATCAGCTTCGTAAGGTGGGCGGCGTTGTTGAAGCTCATATGACCTTTGGACCCTATGATGCGGTAGCTGTGGTGGAGACAGTTGATTTAGCCAAGCTTGGGGCAATTACAGCCCTCGAGATCCAGCCCATCCCCGGCGTCGAGCAGACTCTTACTTGTCTTGCAGTGGACGTATAAAAAAATATTCTCAAATGAGGATATAAAGCGGCCATCTTTTTGGGATGACCGCTTTATATTCATTCACGCCTGGATCACTTATGCAAATTCCTCGCCGCGATAAAACTTAAGCCTGCCTCCGTCAAATCCCAGGCGGAGTGATTGCACGCAGCGACTTTATCAAGATAGTTTTGTTGCAGGTTATCCCAATCACCCGATTCGATGACTTCTTTTTTCTCGCGGAAGTAATCCAAAAGATCAGATTGATGCGCGCGAGTCACATCCACTTCGGGGTCGCCGCCTTCGTGTTTCGCAGCAATATTTGCAATATGGTCAGCCAATTCCACCAATTCTGCGCGGCGGTTGTATGGTTGAATGACAATGCTCTTCTGCGGCTCAGTGATGTGATGTTCAAAGCGGACGATCTTTTCAAAACCAAGCGCTTTTCTGAATTCGGAGGTCAGCTCCATTGTCTGGTTATTGACCGAGTTCGACCAATTGAATCCAATCAGCGGGGAAGTGCCATCGTCGCGGCTCAGCAGTTTTGCCAGTGTCAAAATCCACAATGCATTATAGGGATTATCCGCGCCGTAGAACACCGAGATCTTGAATTGAATGTCCACGCCCAAGCGATAAAGCAGGAAGCCGAGCAGGATCGTGCCTCCATTGAAATTCAGAACATGTTGCACACCGTAATTGGTGTAGTAATAAAGGAACTCATCCAGCCATTGCAAGGCGTGTTCATTAGGCTGACCAATTCCGCCGAAGTAACCCGTGATGGTTGCAGGTCCGCCAAGATGCGGATTGGAACCATCCGTGCCTTTGGTATCCAACGTCTCCACGAACGATGCGCCGATAATATCCAGCGCGGCGACGATGGCGGGCAGGTCTCCATCCGCTTCGGATTCTTTCATATTGCGGACAGCGATATATCGCCCAGGCATGAGTGTTTGATTTGCAATAGCCTGCTCCGCCATCACACGCACCCAGGGAAAATATTGTAAAGCGGATACTTCAAGCGTCACTGCGTATTTGTCTTTGAACTTCATCTTATTGGCAGCGTCACCCAAAACTTTTTTCCTGTAATCTGCAACCGAGATGAATGCGCCTTTATCGCGCTGTTCAATTAACCAGTTCAGATCCCTGATGTAATCGGGGTTCTTCGCCTCGACCAGCTTGAATAAATTTTCCATCTTGCGTGCCGCGCGATGTTTGCGGTTGATCTCCTTCGGCGTGCCATACTTCGCCACCACCGCGAGAAAATCCTTCATGACCTGTGAGTCTGGATCAAGCAAGACAGAATTGAATGCCTTGAGTTTATCGGGCGAGATCTTGAGTAATTTTTGCATGTCGTTCATTTTTTTCTCCTTGGGGAAGGAGTAAACAAATAAACATGTATACATGTAAACAAGGCGCATCAAGTAGCACTTGTCTACCTGTTTACTTGTCTACCTGTTTACTTGTCTACCTGTTTACTTACCCACCATTTTCACCAACTCTTCAAATTCCTCATCAGGCATTCCGAAATAATTTTCCTGCATGGGAAATTGTCCGCC
>Ga0082335_1008045_pt1 | contig 12311 bp, 9 predicted proteins | sample Subgrocontami58m_FD_72375 | JGI IMG/M metagenome (GOLD analysis project Ga0082335, IMG submission 72375) | Subsurface groundwater microbial communities from S. Glens Falls, New York, USA - GMW37 contaminated, 5.8 m (SPADES assembly) (version 2) ...
AAATTGCATGACATTCTTTCCGAGAATATCGTTCGCATGTTCAATGTCCATCAATGACAGCACTGCGGCATTTACATACGAAATGATTCCATTGACGGAAACAAACGTCGGTACAGGTGTTTCTTCAACAAGTTTACGAAAACGTTCTTCACTATTGCGGAGAATATCAAGATTTTTGAGTTGTTCTTTAATAAACCGTCGTTGACTATAGACGACAGCAGTAATCAATCCTATACATAGAATAAGGGAGACGGATGTTCCTAAGATGAGGATTTTAAGGAGTTCAGTATTTTCTGTTGGCATAGAAATCCAGTTAAAAATAGCATAAAGGCAATGTTGCCGATGATATTATGATATACCGTGGCTAACTTTAAGGCATCCATTGAACCTGAAACAAATAATTGTAGCATTATAAATAGCTATCCTCTGAGTCATTTACCGTGATGACCGGTGGTGGTGTGCCACCCATAATACATTATTAAATAGCTGGGAAGACTGTAATCAGTCTTTCCGAAAGAACCAAGGGAAATCATGTTCCTACGATGTGAATGTTGAAGATTTCAATATTTTTTGTTGGCGGAGAAACGCAACCAAAAATAACATATAAGCAATGTTACCGATGATATTATGATATATAGTGGCTAACTTCAAGGCTTCGATAGAGCCGGATACAAAGAGTTGCAACATTAAGAAAAACGTAGCGTTTCCGCCGGTATAAATAATTAATCCTGAGCTTATCCAGAACCGGGGTTGTGACGTGACGGGAGTGGACGTATCCTTAAGAATAGTTACCAGCACATAAACGGAAAACAAGAGAACGATGGTAATGGAAATCGGTAACGAGATCGAACTAAATTTGAAAAAATCTTCAATTGTAAGGAATAATATGACACACGTAAGAAAATAGGCGGGGATAGCATAGAAGAAAATCTTTTTCATCCGGACATTAGATACCCAATATGATAATGCCAGGGTATATCCGGTGAAGGTGATCGGGAGTTGTATATTGGTCATGAACAGATTGTGTATGCCAAATTTTAATAACACGTATTCCGTTACGGAGAACAAAACATCAATAGCAAAATAGATTCCAAGTACTTTCATAGGTTGAGGCAAAGACTTGTAATTTCTTTTTGTAATAACAGCAATCGATCCCGCGTAGACAATCAGGAGTAATCCAAGTGTGATATACAATGTTTTCATAAATAAAAAAACAGGTTGAAGTAAACATATACGGATTAATGAGTAATGTCCGTATAAGGTATATAAATCCCGCCATAATGGAAAATATTATAGCGGGAATACTGTAGACAATCAGCTACCTTGCTAATGGGCTGTTTGATGTGACGGCATCATCGCACCAAGGGGGACATAGTGTCCCAAATTCTGCAAGAACGCCGTTATATATGTCGTTTCCTTTATTATCGACTCCTGTAATAACAAGCGTAGGTGTGCCGTCATCATTAAGAGCGTAATAGCACCGGATGCCTTCACATCCGTTTTGAGCGAGCATTTCGTCAATAATACTGCGGCTAAACGCGACAGCTTTTACTTTTGGTCCCGGAGGATTATCGCGATATGCTTTTGTTAATTTTGCCGCATCAGTAAGAACAATATGATGATCTTGGGGTGGATATGGTAATGCCATAGGGGTGAGTCCTTGGTATTGTTGTGAATGGATAGTGAATTAAAAGATAACGTTATACTAAACTTATATATTTCAATAATAGTTACGGAGAATGAGTCCTATGTAATGGAACGAATCTTGATTCCCAGAGAGCACAAAAATGATGGCTTGAATGCTTTATTCAACAATAAATAATGTAATTCATTTCATGAATAAAAAACCCCGGTTCCTTTTGCAAGTGACCGGGGTAATAAGGGTGAAGGTGAGGGGTAATCCAGAACCAGCCGGTGAGGATATCCAATCACCTTCATTTCAAAACCCCCTGTCCGATTTTTTTATTTCTTTCCCAGTTGAAGTCTAATCCACTTTGCCTTGGATTTTTTATGTGAGGTAAGATGTGGCAGGTTCCGGTACAAAGAAACGAAATTTTGGAGTTGTAATCAATACAGTGGACTACGCTATTTTTTTGATGAAGTAGGAAAACCGTGTCGGTAACTACGTATTTTTGGCTTTTTTAGAGCGTATTGATGATATTTTTTGATGAAAAAATCTTCAGAATTGTCGGTTTTGTGTCAAAAGTGAGTGAAAAATTGAAGTAAAATAGTGTTTCGGTGAAGAATTCTTTTATAGGAAAGAAGGAGAAGCGGAGGCTGTTTAGAGTTTGAGGAATCCTTTTTTGATAGCGTATTTAATAAGTCCACCAAGTGTGTGAATATCAAGCTTTTGCATAATGTTAAATCTATGCCGTTCAACCGTTCTTGTGCTGATGAAATATTTCTCGGCAATTTCTTTGTTGCTGTATTCCAGAACAATAAGTTTCAGCATTTGAATTTCATTTGAAGTCAACTCCGGGATTTCTTCATCAGTGGAAACCGGAGTGAATAATTCGGTTGAAGTTCGTGGAGGGGCCGTTAAAACGCCGTCTTTATGGACGATTTCCCATAATTTATCCAATGCATCGGGACTATAGTAAGCGTACCCGCGGTACACAACTTCAATCGCTTTGAGGATATTATCCTGCGGTTCGTTTTTAAGGATATAGCCTTCTGCGCCGAGATTGAAGATTTTTCTGACATATTCCTTATCGGGGTGCATGGTGAGGAATATGATTTTTGTATCAGGGAGTTTTTTGAGGAGAATTTCCGCCGCTTCAAGGCCGTTTTTTTGAGGCATAGTAATATCCATCAGGATAATATCCGGGCGGTAGATCATCGCTTTTTCGATTGCCTCATCTCCGTGGTGGGCTTCATCCACAACTTGAATGTGCGGATGATCGGCAAGGAACATTCTGATGCCGGCAATAACCAACGGATGGTCATCGACAATAAGCAAACGAATTGTATGTGTGTGGGGCTCCATAGTCATAACTACTCCATAAAAGTAAGAAAAGATTTGGTCGTTATCAAGTTGGAGTTGTGTACGCTTTCTTGTATTTTGAACGTAGTTTACAAACTATTTTCATTAGCGAATACCACAGGCAATGGCTTCTATTCTCGCAACCGATACCCAACTCCGTTTACCCGATTGCACGATTGTTACAGCATCGGCAGGCTCGGGAAAAACATATACGCTTACCTTACGGTATGTTCAGTTACTTCTCTCTCAAAGAATTCCTTTTAATAAACTTAATAATATCCTTGCCATAACATTTACCAATAATGCCGCAACGGAAATGAAACAGCGCATTTTGGAATATTTGAAATGCGCCTATCTGGGAATTGACAGCCCTGCTGTACGTGATTTGAAAATTCTTGTAGCTCTGGATGATGAGTCGTTCCGCCGAAGAGCGGGAGAATGTATTACCGATATTCTCAATCATTATTCAGATTTTCAGGTTCAAACGATTGATAGTTTCATTATCAGGTTAATGAAAGTTTCGGCAGTGGAGTTCGGATTCAGTCCGCAGTTTGATGTTTCGTTCAACATTGTTCCTATTTTTGATGAAGCATTGGGATTGGTAACGCAGGAGTATTCGCGTAATCAACAAACCCGCGAAATGATAGATGGGGTGCTGGCGTTGCTTGATGAAAATCAAGTTGATTCTAAAAAGTTTTTATGGAATCCATTCACAACGTTATTAAAGGGATTGACTGAACTTTCCGGGAAAATAGGATCACACAGAGGAGAACCGGTAGAAGAAGAATGGAGTGGACAAAAAACAGAAGCAGCGCGACAATTAATCAATACAGTAAAAGCGATTGATGCAATTGTGAAGCAGGCAAACCTCACGCCGACTTCAAACTATGCGAAGATAATTGATTCGGCGCATAGCAGTGATGTTGAATCGTTGGTGAAAAAGTCGCTTACCCAAAGCGCCGTAAAGAAGGGTTCCGGCGCGGCATACGAGAGCGCGGTCGGACGTATTGCATCATTACAGAAAGAAACCGGAACGTACGTTGAACAATACCTCGAGGCGAAAGCGCGAACATTTTATTTGCCGTACGTGCGCGCATATAGGTTGCTTTCACAAACGATGGAAGAGATACACCGCCAACGGGGTGAGTTAAATTTAGCCGAGGCAAATAAAATATTGGCAAATAGAATCAGAGAAGAAATAGTCCCCGAAATTTATTTTACGCTTGGTGAACGGATTCATCATTACTTGATAGATGAGTTTCAGGATACCTCGCCGATTCAATGGTCGGCGTTGCGTCCGTTGATTGAAAACGCCCTTTCCGAGCAGGGGAGCTTGTTTTTGGTAGGAGACACGAAGCAATCAATTTACTCCTTCCGCGGGGCTGATTGGCAGATTATGGCGCGGATGATTCAGCGTAATGAATTTCCCTCGGTGCATAGCACAATCGGATTACTGCCCGTAAATTGGCGCAGTACGGAAATGATTGTCCGTTTTGTAAATCATGTATTTCAGGATATTATTCCCCAAACTCCTGCCGGAGATGCGGCGAAATTAAGCGGCTTAACCTCGTTTGAGCAGGAAGTAAATCCCGAAGCAACCGGAACGGGATATGTTGAAGTGACGAAATTTGAAGTGGAAGCTAAGGAGCAAGTGGAAGAGGAAGAAGCCGGTGAACGCGAGCGAAAAAAAGTTCTTGCAATCATAAAGGATTGTCGCGAGCGAGGATTTGAATACAGCGATATAGCAATCCTTACGCCTAAAAATAAACACGTCATTGAAGTGAGCCGGTGGTTAAATAACGAAGGAATAAAATTTCTTTCTCATAGCAGTTTGGATATACGAACGCGAACGATTACAGGTGAACTGCTTGCGTTGATGAAGTTCCTTGATTCGCCGATTGACGATGTTTCGTTTGCCGCGTTTATTATGGGCGATGTGTTTGCTCATGTTGTGAAGAAAGAAAAATTTATTGATGAGATGCGTTCGTTCGTCTTGAACGCTCGAATCGAATATAAGAACAATGTTCCGCTTTATACATTATTCAGAAGAAATTATCCCGAATTGTGGGGAACATATTTTGAACATTTGTTTAATCTTGTTGGGTATCTCCCTGTTTATGATCTTATCGCTCAGATGTACACGGCGTTTAATGTGTTTACGCACTCTATCGAAGAAGAAGCGACTCTTGTAAAGTTGCTTGAAGTAATAAAGAATTTTGAAGACAAAGGAAATAATAGTTTGAAAGATTTCCTCCTGTACTCAGAAGAGAGTGAAGATGATACCGATTGGCAAATTGAAAAATCAAACAGTGCAGACGCGGTAACGCTGATGACAGTCCATAAAGCAAAAGGACTCGGTTTCCCCGTGGTAATTGCATTATTCTACGACAGTTTGCCCCGTCCTGATTCACTTTCGATTATCGATAACGGTGAGACTATTCAAGTGATGCGTACGACGAAAGAAATGGGAGAAAAATGCGGAGTCATTGAAGATGTTTATAAGAACCATGCGATACAAAGAAAAGTTGACGATCTCAATAAGCTTTATGTGGCATTAACCCGCGCGCGTGAAGAGTTGTTTGTTATCAGCGTGAAGGCGAAAAAAGGGAAAGAGCCTTCGATGTATTTGCCTGAAAATGGTTGTGTTTTGGGGAGGAAAACAGCAAAAAAACAGGCAGAAAGGAAAGCGGAGATGGAATCACCCCAATTGCATGTTCCGACCCGGGGATTGGCAAAAGCATCCAATATCGCGTTGGTGGGGAGAGAGGAAGTGCATCGCGGTGAATTGATTCACGCTGTCCTCTCCATAATTGATTGTATTGATGCAAATGTAGCCGCAATAATGCGAACAACGCTTGAACAATACGCATTACGAAGCAGAGATTATGTTGACGTGGAAATGATTACATCCTTAGTCGGGAAATTTTTACAACGCGAAGATGTAAAACAATATTTTGCACCCGTTGAGGGGCGCATGATCATGAATGAGCAAGAAGTCGTTGGGGGTGATGGTGTCTTGCGCAGGATGGATAGAATTGTTGTTGATAAGGATACGGTGACAGTTGTCGATTTTAAAACAGGGAACGAAAACAAAGAACATGATAAGCAGGTAAAGGATTACATGGAAATCATCAAGCCGTTGTATCCAAATAAAACGGTGAGCGGTATATTGCTTTATATAGACAAAGGCACATCGCGGAGGGTAGTATGAGTACGATAACAATTTTAGCTCCGCATGAAGAGTTGGTTGACGAGTTAATTTCGCGATGCACTTCCGAAGGAAATGATTACTCGAAGAACACCATCGTGTTTCCGGGAAAGCGTCCTGCCCATGTGTTACGAAAAACACTTGCAGACAAGTTGAAGACAAGTTTCATTCCTCCGAAGATTCACTCCATTGATGATTGGGTAGAATCGTTGTATCGCGAGTCGTTAGGATTGCATAAGAAGAAACTTGGAATAGCGGATGCACTTTCCGTGTTGTATGATGTTCATTCACAGGCGACGGATAAAATAGGTGAGAGTACATATGCATCGTTGGATGCATTTATTCCCGTAGGCATAAAATTGTTTGGTGAGCTGGAAGAGGTTGCAATAGCGGGCATTCCCATGAAACGGATAAAATCTGTTCTGGGTGCGATTCCCTACCCGAAGTTCCATGCATTGGCAGAATACTATGAACAATTTTACTCTATAATAGAGAAAGAGGGACTTGTTACCCGTTCTGTAATCTATAGAACAGTAGCCGACCACATTAAAGAAATTGATTTGAACTCTTCGGGTCAATTGTATTTAGCAGGATTTTTTGCCTTTACGAAGGCAGAAAAGAAGATTATTGAGAATATACGTGAACGGGAAAACGTTCATCTCTTCTTCCAGAACGGGACAGGATTGCGGGAAAAATTAGCTGATATCGATATTCACTTTCAGGAGGGAGAATATGAAGGGACTTCAACACCAACAGTGCATTTTATCACTGCCCCTGACCTGCACGGACAGGTATTTTCCCTCGCGGCAAAAATACAGGAACGTATCACAAAGAACGAGCCGATGACTCATCGCGTTGCGATGGTGTTACCGACTTCGAATGCGGTGTTTCCGTTGTATCATCATGTTTTATCACTGATACCGGATGAGCAGTATAACATTGCATTGGGGTATCCCGTAACAAGAACACCTGCATACGGATTTTTACTCAATTTGATGGATCTTGTCGGATCAGAAGTTGACGAAACATATTCATCAACGGAGTATATGAAATTTCTCCTTCATCCGTATGCCAAAAATATTAAGTTGGGAACGCGTTCCGATATTACGCGTATTGTTGTACATACGATAGAAGAATATATTGCCGAGCGCGGTATTATGCGCGTGCGGTTGAACTCACTTATTGCCGATGATGCATTGTTTGAACGGATGCAGAAAATTGTATCAAGAGTCGATAACGAAATAACAATTGAGAAATTACGCGAACATGTAACAACCATTCACGAGAAAATAATTTTACGCTTTACGAAATTTGAATCGGTGAAAGATTGTGCGTTGAAGGCATCGGAGATATTAGAATATATTTTTGAGCATAGCACCGCACGATTGCATCCCTATTTCAGACCGTATGTAGAACGGCTGATTGATGCGCTCGAAGATACATCAAAATCATTATTGGCGGATAAATATTTTACCGAGCCAGCGGGGTATTTTTCCTTCTTACGTCATTTGTTAGCGGTGGAATCAGTGCCGTTTTCCGGTACGCCGCTGAAAGGCATACAGGCTCTCGGCTTATTGGAAACGAGAAATCTTTCGTTTGATACGTTATATATGCTTGATATGAATGACGAGATTGTTCCCGGAAAACCCGATGCGGATTTACTGCTTCCCCAGCATGTGCGGAACATGTTAGGCTTGGAAACATACCGAGAGAGAGAGTCGTTGATTGAATATTATTTCAGTTTGGCAGTTTCAGGGGCAAAAGAGGTGTTTTTCTTCTATTCCCAATCGGGTTCCGGAAAGAATGAACGGAGCAGGTACATCGAGAAACTTCTCTGGAGTGTTCAACAAAAAGACGGAACAATTTCTACCGAGAACTATGAACTCCCTGTAAAATATCAGGTTCAACTCGCAAATGAGCGACCGGAACCTGTTGCTAAAACGAAGGAGATGGTTGCATGGATGCATGAATCGTTGAAGATGAGTGCGACAACGTTGGATACATATAATGCCTGTCAGTTACGGTTTTATTATCGCTCCATCTTGCGCCTTGATGAAAAGGATGAAGCGAAAGATGAAATCGACGCGCCCCTTGTCGGTAAGGTGATTCATGGAATATTGAACGAATATTTTACGCCATGTATCGGTGTACCGTTGAAGAAAGAAATGCTAACGATAGAACGGTTGCAAGAAGTGACCGATTCATGTTTTTATGAACAGTTCGGAGAAACGTTAACAGGAACAGCCGCACTTTTCAAACAAAAGGCGTTTGATCATCTGAAAGAATTTCTGGAAGGGTATCAAATACCCATGGCGGAGAAAGAGGAGATCGTTATTATTTCCTTAGAAGCACCGGTGAGCGTGGAAAAGAACGGAATACATTTTAACGGACGGATTGATCGCGTTGAGATGCGAGGAAAGAAGTTTCATATTCTTGATTATAAAACGGGAGCCGACGATAAGCATATTCGCATTCGATTGGATTCACTAATTCCTGAAGACAGGACAACATGGCGAGAAGCGATACGTTCGTTCCAACTGCCTATCTATATGTTATTGTATAACGAGTTGACGCAGAAGGGGATTGAGAATATTATCCCTTCGTATGTCTTTCTGGGTAAACCGGAATTGAATGATGAGATTGAAGTTGGTATCGCAAGTGAAGATGCATCTTCCTCTGATGTTTATAAACAAGTAGAACCCATCATGTTTAATATGATACGTGAGATTTTGGATCCCACGAAAGAGTTTGTGCCTACGAATGAGATTGAGAAGGAATGCCCGGGGTGCGCTTATCGCGTGATTTGTGGGACGCAGTGGGCGGGGTAGTTTTTGTTTCCCGTTGCATAAATGCAACGGCAATAGATGGGGGTTGTAGTAGCCTGTCACCAGACAGGCAATAATTATTCGTTTCATAGATACCGCCGATCTGATGATCGGCTACTACGAGAAATAACTCTTTGTAATACTTTTCCTGCCAAAACCATTTACCCATGCCAGACTTTTTTGTAAAAGCCATAATCAGCGTGAAAAAGGCATTTTAGTAGTTTTATTCTAGGCTTTGCCAATTTTATTTTGCAATGATGAAACTTATTGTTATATTAAATCGTACAAAACGAATATAACGGACATAACAAAAATGGCATCAGCAATATTATCTACACAGGAAGTCGCTTCGATGATTAACGTCACCGAGACGACTGTGAAACGTTGGGCAGACGAGGGTAAACTTGTTTGCGCCAAAACTATGGGCGGTCACCGTAAATTCATGATGAAGGATATTGTCGCGTTTGCTGAGTTGAACGGGTATCCTTTATCAGGTATTACTCCTCCCCCAATGACCCGCGAACAGCAAGAGCAATTACAATTCGGCGTTGTTACCCGCAACTATAAGAAAGTAGCCGACGTTTTTTTAGAAGAAGCATTGCAGGGAGATGCGAACGGATTACAACAATTGCTCCAGTATCTGTATAAAAATCATATCAGTATGGGAAGTATTGCCGATGAAATTATTAGACCCGCATTGGTGCATATCGGAGAAATGTGGTATACAGGGAAAATAGGTATTGAACAAGAACATATTGCATCAAATGCCATCACTGAAGCGTTGATTCGTTTCGCTCCGGAAGTTCATCACAAATCAAAAAATGGATTAACGGCGTTATGCGCGTGCCCCGAAGGGGAATACCACGAAATCGGTTTGCGGAGTTTTTCGTATGTGTTGGAAAGTGAGGGATGGGGTGTGTATTATGTCGGTGCAAATACTCCGTTCGATACGATTCAATCATTCATGAAAGCGATGCAACCGAATGTTGTCTGTTTATCATTCACCGTTGCTAACAAACAAGAGAATTTTTTTCATCGAATGAAATCGCTGGGAGCGTATGCTCATTCGTATCATGCTCAATTTATTGTCGGGGGATTTTATTCGGCAAATTATACGGAATCGGATTTTGAATGTAACCGAATCATTGCATCCTCAAGCGATGCAGTAGCATATTTGAAAGATGTGTTCCAATTAAAGCCCGGTCCTAAAAAAGTTTCTCCAGATTCAAGAAACGGGCAATTTGCATGAGTGCAAAATCCAACCAACGTGTTATCGTCTGGATTAGAAATGAATTGCGTGTTCAGGATAATCTCGCGTTGTGGAATGCCTGTGCCGATGCAAACGAAGTAATACCATTTTATATTATAGATAACACATTCCGTTCGTATTCGCCCGCAAAACAGCAAGTGGTGTTAGACGGATTGCGGAATATGAGACAATCACTGCAACGCCTTGGCGGAGAGTTAGTGATACGGGAAGGAAATGCAGAACAAGTTTTGTGTGAGTTTATTTCAACAACTGAATCTGATGGTATCTATTATGCAACATCGTTAGAGCCGTATGCAAAAGAACAAGAAGATCGACTAAAATCTATACTTGAACAACAGGGAAAAGCATGGGTGGGATTTCAAGACCATCTTTTGTTCGACCCCTCGTCAGTATCAACACAATCGGGAACGCCGTATCTGGTGTTTACCGCATTTAAGAACATGTGCCTGAGTAATCTCAACAAACTTTCTCCACTTCCCCCTCGATTGAGCTCAGTTCAAACACCAAAATTAGATTATGGTGTGATTCCCGGAGATGTTGTTCAACTCCCGAAGATTAGTAAAGGTGGAGAGTATGCGGCGCATAGCGCTATGAACGAGTTTCTTGACCGGAAAGTGAGAAGGTATCAGGTTCAACGCGATATCCCCGCTGAAGAAGGAACATCTCGATTGTCTCATCACCTTTCCTGTGGTTCGTTGAGTATAAAAAGATTGTTTCATGAGACACAAATCTGTTTGGAACAACATCAAGAATCAGGCGGTAATGATATTCAGACGTACAGGAACGAATTGTTGTGGCGAGAATTTTTCTATCATGTCATGTGGCACTATCCGCATGTGGTTCATTCCTCCTTTAAGAAAGAATTTGATCGTATTGAGTGGTCGGGGAATGAAGCATGGTTTCAGGCATGGTGCAACGGGCAAACAGGATACCCTATGGTGGATGCCGCAATGAGACAATTGAATAGTGAAAATTGGATGCATAACCGTGCACGAATGATCGTGGCAAGTTTTTTGACAAAAGACTTGCATATTTATTGGAGAAGAGGAGAAGAGTATTTCCTTTCAAAACTTGTTGATGGCGATTTGGCATTAAACAATGCAGGCTGGCAATGGAGTGCGGGAACAGGAACCGATGCTCAGCCATGGTTTAGAATATTCAATCCTGTTTTGCAAGGTAAAAAGTATGATGTATCGGGGAATTATGTACGAAGATATATTCCTGAATTACAGAACGTGCCGGACCAATATATTCATGAGCCGTGGTTGATGCCTCCCGTGTTACAGCGTCATTTGAATATATGTATAGGGAAAAGCTATCCTGTGCCGATTGTGAACCATGATGAGGAGCGGAAGAAGACGTTGGAGTTGTACGGGGTTGTTAAAGGTGATAGGTTGTAGGTGTTTGATGTTAGGTAATAGGTAAAAGTAAAAAACTGGATTAGAAGAAGAATGAAAATACATACAATTAAACGAAGACAATTTATTGCACGACCGCTCAGTGAGGTATTCAAGTTTTTTTCAACGCCGGAGAATTTGGCACTGATTACACCGCCGGATGTCGGGTTTGTAGTGTTAACTCCTTCGCCGATTGCGATGAAAGAGGGAACACTTATTGATTACACGATTTTGGTGATGGGAAAACGACAACGATGGACAACGCTCATCAGCGAATATGCGCCCATGCATCATTTTGTGGATGTGCAATTGAAAGGACCTTATTCATACTGGCATCATAAGCATGGATTTATCGAAACGGATGACGGGACAATTATTGAAGATGAAGTTCGATATGTGATGCCATTCGGCTTCCTTGGCGAAATGCTTCACACATTATTTGTAGAGAAACAATTAAAGGGAATTTTCGATCACAGGGAGAAAATTATTGAACGTTTGTTTCCAGGCGATGCGCGAAATACAACAGTACGTATGGAAAAATTAAATTAAGGTTTAGGAAAAGAGAAGAATATGAAAATTGTCATTAGCGGCGGATCAGGATTTATCGGGAGCGCGTTAATTCAACGGT
>Ga0082335_1008047_pt1 | contig 12311 bp, 8 predicted proteins | sample Subgrocontami58m_FD_72375 | JGI IMG/M metagenome (GOLD analysis project Ga0082335, IMG submission 72375) | Subsurface groundwater microbial communities from S. Glens Falls, New York, USA - GMW37 contaminated, 5.8 m (SPADES assembly) (version 2) ...
CGAGGGTGGCGGGCGTGCTGCTCGCGCGCGCGGGGGGGCGGCAGAAGAAACTCGGCATCCGCCTCGCCATCGGCGCGAGCCGCGGCCGGCTGGTGCGCCAGCTCGTCACCGAATCGGCCGTGATGTCGCTGCTCGGCGCGGCCGGCGGCCTCCTGCTCGCGTGGTGGTCCATGACGCTCGTCGCGGCGCTGAGCCTGCCGCTGCCGATCCCGCTCGTCTTCGACCTGCGGATCGACGGCCGCGTGCTCGCCTTCACGCTCGGCGCCACGGTGCTCGCCGGCGTGCTCGCGGGACTGGCGCCGGCGATCCAGGCGTCGAGGCAGAGCCTGGTCGCCGATCTCCGCGGCGAGACGATGGCGTCGCGCGCGGGCGGCCGCGGCTGGAGCCTCGGCGACGCGCTCGTGGCCGGACAGATCGCGGTCACCGCGTTGCTGCTCGTCACGGCCGCGCTGCTCACGCGCAGCCTCGTCGCGACCCAGCGGACCAGCGTCGGCTTTCCGGTGAACCGCCTCGCCGTCCTCTCCACCGACACCGGCATGCTGCGCTACACCGATGAGCGCAGCCGTCAGTTCTACGACCAGGCCATCGCGCGGGTGACGGCCATTCCCGGCGTCGAGTCGGCGGCGCTCGTGACGCGCGTGCCGCTGCAGTTGAACGCGAGCCGCTGGGAAGTCTGGATCCCCGGCCGGCATCAGCCCGGCGAGCACGGCGACGTGGTCGAGCAGACGTCCGTGTCTCCGGACTATTTCAAGACGATCGGCGTGCCCATCGTCGAGGGGCGCGCGTTCACGGACGCCGACCGTCCGGATACGCCGCGCGTGGCGATCGTGAACGAAACGATGGCGCGGCGGTATTGGCCGGGGCAGAGCGCCGTCGGCAAGACGCTGCGGGCGCGCGCGTCTGACGGTCCGCTCTTCGAGATCGTCGGCGTCTCGGTGGATCACAAAGTGGTCACCGTCGCCGAACCGCCGGCGCCGTTCCTGCACGTCGCGCGCAACCAGCGGCCGGGCTCCTACGTGGCGATCATCGCGCGCACCCGCGGCGATGCGTCCACGCTGCTGCGCGACATGCGCCGCGAGCTGCTCGCGCTCGAGCCGAACCTCGTGTTCGTCGAGAACCAGACGATGGCGGCGGAAGTCGACGCGACGATGCTTCCGGCGCGGGCGAGCGCGTGGCTGGTGAGCGGCGTCGGGCTGGTGGCGATGCTGCTGGCGGCAATCGGGCTGTACGGCGTCATCACGTACTCCGTCGCGCGCCGCACGCGCGAGATTGGCATCCGCATCGCGCTCGGGGCCCGGCCCGCGGCCGTCGTCGGTCTCGTGATGCAGCAGGGGCTGCTCGTGGCGGTCGCCGGCCTCACCGCCGGGTGCCTGCTGGCCGCCGTCGCCGCGCGTGCCGTTGCGGGCGCGCTGTACGGCATCAGCGCCGCGGATCCGGCCGCGTGGGTGTCGGCGATCGTCCTGCTCCTCGGCGTGTCGGCGCTCGCGAATCTGGTTCCCGCCTGGCGTGCCGCGCACATCGACCCGTCGGACGCCCTTCGCATCGAGTGACCGCGTACTTCAGGGCTGGACCCAGCACACCGTGAACCTCGGTCTACCGTGACCGCGAAGACACGAAAACACGAAGAAGAGAATCCCAGCCTGTGAGCACTTGAACTCTCTCGACGATTCCTACGTCTACCGTCTCGTATGATTTCCGATATCCGTATGGGCCTGCGGCTGCTCTGGAAGGACAAAGCGTTCACGATGACCGCCGCGCTGACCCTGGCGCTGTGCGTTGGCGCGAACACGGCGCTCTTCTCGGTGGTGCACAACGTCCTGCTCAGGCCGCTGCCGGTACCCGAATCCGAACGTATCGTGTTGATGGCAAACGCGTACCCGGGGGCGGGCGCCGACATCGGCAGCTCGTCGGGCGTGCCCGACTATTACGACCGCTTGCGCGACGTCCACGTGCTCGAGGTGCAGGCGCTCTACAACGGCCGCAACCAGAGCGTCGACCAAAACGGCACGCCGACGCGCATTCGCGTGACGATGGTCACCCCGTCGTTCTTCCCGCTGTTGCGCGTGGCGCCGGCGCTCGGGCGCACCTTCAGCGAACAGGACGGCGAGCCCGGCAACGACAAGAAGGTCGTGCTGAGCTACGCCTTGTGGCAATCGCAGTTCGGCGGCGACCCGCAGGCCATCGGCAAGGACATCCGCCTCGACGGCCAGCCCTTCACCGTCGTCGGGATCATGCCCAAGGGGTTTTACTTCCTGAACCCCAACGTGATGCTGTGGAGGCCGCTGGCGTTCACCGCAGAGGAGAAGGGCGATTCGCGGCGCCACAGCAACAACTTTCAGAACATCGGACGCCTCGAGCCCGGCGCGACCGTCGAGCAGGCGCAGCAGCAGGTCAACGCGCTCAACGCCGCGAATCTCGATCGCTTCCCGCAGTACAAGGAACTGCTGATCAACGCGCGCTTTCACACCACGGTCGAGCGGTTGCAGGACAACCTGGTCAGGGACGTGAAAGCCACGCTGTATCTGATGTGGGGCGGCGCGCTGTTCGTGCTGCTCATCGGCTGCGTGAACGTCGCGAACCTCGTGCTCGTGCGGTCGCGCGCCCGGTTGAAGGAGCTGGCGATCCGGCTCGCGCTCGGCGCGGGACGCTGGCGCGTCGGACGGCAGCTCGTGACCGAGAGCGTTCTGCTCACGATGATGTCCGCCGCGGCAGGCCTGCTCGTCGGGTATGCGACGCTCAGGCTCCTCGGGACGCTGAACATCCAGGAGCTGCCACGCGGTGAAGAGATCCGGCTCGACGGCGTCGTCGTGGCGTACACGATCGCGGTCGCCGCCGCGATCGGGTTCGTGCTGGGGCTGATTCCGGTCGTCAGTGTGCTGCCCGCGAATCTCACGGTCGTCCTGCGTGAAGAAGGGCGCACGGGCACCAGCGGTCGCGGGGCCCGAACGCTTCGCCGCGCGCTCGTCGTCGCGCAGGTCGGGTTCGCGTTCGTGCTGCTCGTCGGCGCCGGTCTGCTGTTCGCCAGCTTCCGACAGGTGCTCGCGGTTGACCCTGGCTTCAACGCGGACGGCGTGCTGACGGCGTCGATCGCGCTGCCGCGCTCCCGATACGGCGACGACGACAAGCTGCGCGGGTTCACCGACGAAGCGCTTCGACGGTTGCGCGCGCTGCCGGGCGTCGGCGCCGCCGGCGCCACGACGACGATTCCCTTCGGCGGCAACAACAACGACAGCGTGATCCTCGCCGAGGGCTACCAGATGAGCCCCGGCGAGTCGGTCATCTCGCCGAGCCAGGTTCACGTGACGCCGGGCTATTTCAACGCGATGAGCGTCAAGCTGTTGCGCGGGCGCTTCTTCGACGAGCGCGACCACGCGAAGGCGCCGCGCGCGGTCATCGTCGACGACAAGCTCGCGAAACGCTTCTGGCCCAGCCAGGATCCGATCGGCCGCCGGATGTACATGCCGCAGGACATCAACAACCTGCTCGCCGTCAACGACAAGACCGTGTGGCTCCACGTCGTCGGCGTCATCGGCGACGTGAAGCTCCACACGCTCACGGAAGACAAGCAGACGGTTGGCGCCTACTACTTCCCGATGGAGCAGGACGCGGTCGGCGGCATGACGTTCGCGGTGAAAACCGCCGGCGATCCGCTGGCGCTCACGAGCAGCGTCCGCGGCGTGCTGGCGCAACTCGACCGCGAGCTGCCGGTCTTCGACATCCAGACGATGGAGGCGCGGATGGAGAAGTCGCTGGTGAGCCGGCGATCGCCGGTGGTGCTGTCGCTCGGATTCGGCGCCGTCGCGCTGTTCCTCTCGGCGATTGGGATTTACGGCGTGCTGGCGTATCTCGTGACGCAGCGGACCCGGGAGATTGGCATCCGCATCGCGCTGGGCGGCAGCGCCAGGGCGATCTTCGAGCTGGTTCTCCGGGAAGGACTGTTCCTCATCCTCGGCGGCTTTGCGCTGGGAGGTGTCGGCGCAGTCGCGCTGCGCAGGAGCCTCGAGAGCCAGTTGTTCGGCGTCAGCGCCGCCGATCCGGTCGTCCTGGTCGCGGTCACCGCGGTGCTCGCGCTCGTGGCCGTCGCCGCGTGCGCGCTGCCGGCGCGCCGCGCCACCCGGATCGATCCGATCGTCGCGCTGGCTGAATAGACGCGATGACGCCACTCGCCGGAACCGCCGACATCGCCACGGTGCTCGCCAAGGTACGGCGGCGGCTCATTCCCTTTCTGTTCCTGCTCTACATCGTCGCCTACCTCGATCGAATCAACGTCGGCTTCGCGGCGTTGCAGATGAACCAGGCGCTCGGGTTTTCCGCCACGACGTACGGGTTCGGCGCGGGGATCTTCTTTCTGAGCTACGTGCTGTTCGAGATCCCCAGCAACGTGATCCTGGCCCGCGTCGGCGCACGGCTGTGGATCGCGCGCATCATGATCACGTGGGGGCTCGTCTCCTCGGCGATGATGTTCGTCCACAGCGCCTCGGGGTTCTACGCGCTGCGCTTCCTGCTCGGGCTCGCCGAGGCCGGCTTCTTTCCCGGCATCATCTTTTACCTGACGCGATGGTTTCCGGCGCGCGAGCGCGCGCGGACGATTGCCGCGTTCATGACGGCGACACTCATCGCCGGCGTGATCGGCGGTCCGATTTCGGGATCCCTGCTCTCGCTCCACGGCGCGGGCGGCCTTGCCGGCTGGCAGTGGCTGTTTCTTCTCGAAGGCGTGCCGGCGGTCGTGCTCGGCCTCGTCGTGCTGGGCGTGCTCACCGACCGGCCGGAGGACGCGACATGGCTGAGCGACGGCGAGCGCGCCGCGCTCGTCGCCTGTCTGCGGGACGACCAGGCGGCGACGTCGCACGAGACCAGCACGTGGGCGGCGCTCGGCAACCGGCGCACGTGGCTGCTCGCGCTCGTGTACTTCACCATCCCGGTCACGTTGTACGGCATCGGGTTCTTTCTGCCGCAGATGCTGAAGACCGCCTCCGGCGCCAGCGATTTCACCGTCGGTCTCCTGAGCGCGATTCCGTACGCGGCCGGCGCCATCGCCATGGTGGTCGTCGGCCATCATTCGGATCGGACCGGCGAGCGGCGCTGGCACATCGCGATACCGGCCCTGGTGTGCGCGGTGGCGCTCGTGCTCACCACCGCGGGGAGCGGCATCGGGTGGTCCGTCGCGACGCTCTCGCTCGCCATGCTCGGGCTCGCGTCGATGTTCGGTCCCTTCTGGGCGCTCGCGACGTCCACGATGGGCGGCGTGGGCGCGGCGGCGTCGATCGCGCTGATCAACTCGGTGGGGAACACGGGAGGCTTCCTCGGCCCGTACCTGCTCGGCGCGATCAACGATGCCACCCACAGCTTTGCGATCGGCTTGATTGCGATCGCGGTCATGCTCGCCGCCGGCGCCATGCTGGTGCTCTTTGTCCACGACGACGCCTGAACTGACGCGCCGCACTACTGATCGCGTCAATTCTGCAACGCGCATTCGAGGGCATGAGGTGGAAGGGTACAGCCGTGCGGTAAGATGGCGCGCATGAGAAACATGCCTATGCGCACTGCTCTCGCCGCGGCCGTTCTCGCGCTGCCGGTGCTCGTGCTCACGCAATCGACGCCGGCGGACGGCGTGTCCGCGCGGGCGAAGCAACTCCACGATCGCGCGATCGTGATCGACTCCCACGACGACACCACGCAGCGCCTGCTGTTCGACAAGACCTTCAACATCAGCGTCCGGCAGAAGAACGGCAACATCGACATCCCGCGCATGCGCGAGGGCGGGCTGGACGCGTTGTTCTTCTCCATCTGGGTGCCGAGCGACATCACCGGCGCGCCGGCGGTGACGCGGGCGATGGCGCTCATCGACGCCGTGCACAAGGCCGTCAAGGCGCATCCGAACGACCTGATGCTGGCGACCACGGCCGCCGAGGTCCGCCGCGCGGCGGCCGAGCACAAGATCGCCGCGCTGATGGGCGTGGAGGGCGGCCACATGATCAACGACGATCTGGGGCAGCTCCGCAAGTACGCGGCGCTCGGGGTCCGCTACCTGACGCTGACGCACTTCAAGAACAACACCTGGGCCGATTCCTCAACCGACACGCCGGCCCACAACGGCCTCACGCCGTTGGGCAAGGACGTCGTCCGCGAGCTGAACCGCCTCGGCATGATGGTCGACGTCTCGCACGTCGCCGACAAGACGTTCTACGACGCGCTGGCGGTGACGACGGCGCCGGTCCTCGCCTCGCACTCGTCGTGCCGCGCGATCGCCAACCATCCGCGCAACATGACCGACGACATGCTGCGCGCCCTGGCGAAGAACGGCGGCGTCGTGATGATCAACTACCACGCCGCCTTCCTGAGCGAGGAGTTCCGCGTCGCCAGCGAAAAGAAATCCGGCAACATCGTCGCGGCCATGGACGCGATGTCCAAGAAATGCGGCGGCAACGAAGCGTGCACGACGATGGAAGGGGAGCGGATCGATCACGAGGCGATGATGAGCGGCGCGCTGCCGAAGGTGACGTGGGAGAAGATCGTCGAGCACATCGATCATGCCGTGAAGGTGGCCGGCGCCGATCACGTCGGCCTGGGGTCGGACTTCGACGGCGCCACGATGCCGCTTGGCATGGAGGACGCGTCGAAGCTGCCGAAGATCACCGACGCGCTGCTCGAGAAGGGCTACTCCGAGCAGGACATCGAGAAGATCCTCGGCGGGAATATCCTGCGGGTGATGGAGCAGGTCGAGCGGGGCAAGAAACCGTAGGGTTCAGGGTTCAGGGTTCAAGGTTCAGGGTTCGTTCTTGTTCGGAGTTCTGGGGTTCGGGGTTCTGGGGTTCGGGGTTCTCGAGTTCGGGGTTCGCCGCGGCGGCGTTTTGCACGTCTGTAGATACTGATGCAGCTTCGTGGTTGCGCCGAGCGCGCGATCTGCAAGCTTCCACAGGTCGGCATGTTCGTCCGCGGTCAGGTACTCGAGGTCGAGCGCATCGTCCAGGTGATTCTGAGTTTCGATGAGAGACGCGCGGGCGAATTCCAGATATCGGGCGAAGTCGGCTGGTCTGAATCGACCGAATCCCTCGGCGATCGTCCGAGGCGCGCCACGCGCGGAGCCTCGGATTTGTCTGCAGAAATCGAAGTCCTTGGAAGCAAGCTCCCTGGCAGTAAATGCATAGACGCGGCGCTTCAAGTCGTTAGATAGCTGCCAACAAAAGAGATCTCGGTAGTGTCGTACACCCATGCGGCAAACGCAGGCACGAAGCGTGCCGCGCGAACCCAGAACCCAGAACCCAGAACCCTGAACCCTGAACGAGAACGAACCCTGAACCCTGAACCCTGAACCCCGAACCCAACATGAAACGCTCGGCTGACATCGTGATCATCGGCGGCGGGTGCATGGGCGCGAGCGTGGCCTATCACCTCGCGCGGCGCGGCGTGACCGACGTCATCCTCGTCGAGCGCGAGACGCTGCTCGCGACCGGATCGACCGGCCGGAATGCCGGCGGCGTGCGGCACCAGTTCTCCAGCGACGCGAACATCCGCCTCTCCATCGAATCGATTGGCATGCTCGAGCGGTTCGCCGACGAGGTCGGCCACCCGATCGACTTCCATCAGGACGGCTACCTCTTTCTGCTCTCCACGCCAGAGAGCGTCGAGACCTTCCGCAAGAACGTCGTGCTGCAGCGCAGTCTCGGCGTGGACGTGCAGTGGCTCGACCCCGGCGAAGCCGTGACGCGCGCGCCGGGGCTGGACGCCGGCGGCGTCATCGGCGCCACGTTCTGCCAGCGCGACGGCATCGCCGATCCCAACGGCGTCACGATGGGATTCGCCAAGGCCGCGCAGGCGGCGGGCGTCCTTGTCGAGCGCGACACCGAGGTCACCGGCATCCGCGTGAACGCCGGCCGCGTCGCTGGCGTCGAGACGACGCGCGGAACGATTGAAACCCGGGCGGTGGTGAACGCGGCGGGTCCGCACGCGAGGGCCATCGGACGCATGGCCGGCGTCGATGTGCCGGTGGACCCGTACCGCCGCCACATCTTCATCGCCGCCTTCGATGCTTCGACCCTTCGAAAGCCTCAGGGTCGTCCCGAGCGAAGTCGAGAGGCGACCCTGCACGGGCCGGACAGCAGATCGGCGCGCGTTCCCGAGTCGAGGATCATGGTCATCGACTTCGACACGACCTTCTACTTCCATCGCGAAGGCGCGGGCCTGCTGTTCGGCATGGGCGACCCGCACGAGACGCCGACATTCGACACGACGGTCCAGTGGGACTTCCTGCCGCAGGTGATCGAGGTGGCCGTGAAGCGCTTGCCGGCGCTTGCCGACGCGTCCATCTCGCATGCGTGGGCCGGCCTTTACGAGGTGACGCCCGATGCGAACCCGATCATCGGCCCCGCGCACGGCGTCGACGGCCTGTTCCTGATCAACGGCTTCAGCGGCCACGGCTTCCAGCATTCACCGGCGGCCGGGCGCATTCTTGCGGACGTCATCACCGGCCGCGATCCAGGATTCGATCTCACGCCGTTCGCCGCCGGACGGTTCGCGACCGGCACCGTCTCGGGCGAGCGTTACTTCGTCTGAACCCTCATGCGATACGCGTGCGAAAATACGGCCATGGGATTCGAGCGGACGATTCGGCTCGTCCTGCCATCGTGCGAAGTGCGGTCGTGGCAGACGTCGGACGTTGACTCGCTTGCCCGCTACGCCAACAACCACAAGATCTGGCTCAACCTGCGGGACGCGTTTCCTCACCCCTACACGAAACACGACGCGCGCGAGTTCATCCGCGCGGTCCGGCAGCGAACGCCGGAGACGACGCTCGCGATCGCCGTGGACGGCGAGGCTGTGGGGAGCATCGGGTTCGTGCTGCATCCCGACGTGGAGCGCGTGTCGGCTGAAATCGGCTATTGGCTGGCGGAGCCGTTCTGGGGGCGGGGCATCACGACGGAGGCGCTCGCGGCAGTCACCGCGCACGCGATCGCCGCCTACGGCCTGACGCGCATTTACGCCCTGCCGTTCGCCTGGAATGCGGCGTCGTGCCGCGTGCTGGAAAAAGCGGGCTACGTGCTCGAGGCTCGGCTGCGCAAGAGCGCGATCAAGAACGGCGAGATCACCGACCAGCTGCAGTACGCGTTCATCGCAGGTGATCCGCCGCCACCCGGAAACCGAGGCTGAAACCGCGGCCCTGCGGCGCGTGCGTGTAGCGCAGGCCGCAACGCGCGCATGGCGATGATTCGCACTATACTTCACCGTTCGCAAGGAGAGATCTCATGCTGCGACGCGCGCTTCCGCTCGTTCTCGCCGCCCTCGTCATCGCGCCGGCTCTCGCGCAGACCCGCCAGCGTCGGGCGCCGGTCGCATCGCCGACGGCACAGCGACCCGTGGTCGCCGCGCCGGCGCCGGCGACGTATTTCCCGGAACGCTTCGACTGGCAGCACAAGCGGCCCGATGAAGTCGGGATGAACGCCGCGCTCGTCAACGAGGCGGTGCAGCTCGCGATTGCCGCCGACACGCCGGGCACGCACGACATGGCGCTGTTCCTTCACAACAGCTTCGGGAAGGAGCCGTTCAGCACGCCCGTCGGGCCCATCAAGGATCGCGGCCCCGCGAGCGGCCTCATCACGCGCCACGGCTACATCGTCGCCGAATGGGGCGACCCCAGGCGCGCGGACATCACCAACAGCGTCACGAAAACCTTTCTGACGACCGTTGTCGGCCTGGCGTGGCAAAAGGGGCTGATCCACGACGTGAACGATTTCGTGCGCGACTACATGCCGCCCGACGTCGATCTGTTCGACGCGCCGCACAACCAGGGCATCAAGTGGGACCACCTGCTGCGCCAGACGAGCGACTGGCAGGGCACGCTGTGGGGCAAGCCGGACTGGGCGGATCGCCCGGTCGGCGAGACGCCGGACGACTGGTCGAAGCGCAAGCTGTACGGGCCGGGCACGCACTTCAAGTACAACGACGTGCGCGTGAACGTCATGGCGCTCGCGGCGCTGCAGGTGTGGCGCCGGCCGCTGCCCGACGTGCTGCGCGAGGAAGTGATGGAGCCGATCGGCGCCTCGTCGACGTGGCGGTGGTACGGCTACGACAACTCGTGGGTCGAGATCGACGGCAAGAAAGTCCAGTCGGTGAGCGGCGGCGGCCACTGGGGCGGCGGCATGTTCATCAACTCGTACGACATGGCGCGGTTCGGCTACGTGTTCCTGCGCAAGGGCAAGTGGAAGGACCGCTCGATCGTCTCCGAGAAGTGGATTCAGATGGCGCGCACGCCGGGGACCGACAACACGACCTACGGCTACGCGAACTGGTATCTGAACACCGATCGCAAGCCGCTGCCCGCGGCGCCGGAAACCGCGGTGCGCTTTGTCGGGAACGGCTCGAACATCATCTACATCGACTGGGACAACGACATCGTCATGGTCGTGCGGTGGATTCGCGGCGGCGGCGCGCTGAACGACGTGATCGCGAAGCTCGTCGCGTCGCTGAAGACGACGTCCACGGCGCCGGCGCCGGCTTCGAAATAGGATGGCGGTCAGCGACGGCTTCGAGGCGTTCGTGCTCGAACAGCTCGAAGAGGTCGGCGCGATCACGTCGAAGCGCATGTTCGGCGGCGTCGGCCTCTATGCGGGCGATCTGTTCTTCGCGCTGCTCGCGAACGACGTGTTGTATCTGAAGGCGGGCGACGCGAACCGCGCGCAGCTCGAGGCGGCTGGCGCGCGGCCGTTCCAGCCGTACCCCGATCGCCCGGCCGGCGGCGGCACGATGAAGTACTACAGCGTGCCGGTGGCCATTCTCGAAGACGGCGACGAGCTGATCCGGTGGGCGAAGACGTCGGTGGCGGTGGCCCGGGAGCAGCGCGCGGCTCCACGACCGCGGCGGCAGCCCGTCACCAGCGTCACGCCATCGCGATCGCGCACGCGGGCGAAACCGGCTTCATCTTCCGAAAAGCCAGCCGGACGTCGGAAACGCCGGCGGCCGTGAGCGCGCGCGGCCCCCACCCCCCTACTAGAGCCGTTTTCACCACCACGTAGTGGCCGGCTTCAGCCGGCCTGCGGCGGTCCGCCTAAAGGCGGACACTACCCGCTCGTGAAAACGGCTCTAGCCCCTGGCCCCCAGCCCCCAGCCCTGTCTGGACGCCGTTGACGTGCGGCTGCAGGACGGCGTTGATGAAGCGGTGCGTCGGCGTGTCGACGCCCACCTCGCGCCCGAGGCGGACCACGGCGCCGCTCAGCCACGGCAGCTCGAGCCGCCGGCCGCGTTCGAGGTCTTCCAGCATGGACGATTTCGCGTGCGGCGGCAGCGCCTGGTACGCCCGCGCGACGTCTTCGTCGATGGAGGTCGAGACCGGCACACCTTTGGCGTGCGCCACGGCCATGGTCTCCCGGGCCGCCGTCTTGAGCATCTCGAGCAGCTCCGGGTCGTTGACGATCACGCCGATCGCGCAGCGCGTGACCGCCGTCATCCCGCTGAAGACGGTGAGGCGCACGAACTTCGTCCAGATGTCGACGGTGATGTTGTCGCTGAGCGTGGACTGAAATCCAGCTGGCCGGCACGCGTCGAGCAGCCGCAGCAGCCGCGGCGAGCGGGCGCCGTCAAGCTCGCCGAAGATGAGATGGTCCATGGCCGTGTGACGAATCACGCCCGGCTCCGAGATGACGGCCGATACATACGCCACCCCGCCGCCGGTGTGCGTCCGTCCGACGGCCCTGGTGAGCCTGTCGACGCCCTCCACGCCGTTCTGGAAGGGGAGGACGATCGTGTCCGGACCGATGAGCGGGGGCAGCATCGCGAGGGCCCCCTCGGTGTCGTACAGCTTCACCGCGAAGAAGACGATGTCGACGGGACCGATCGCCGCGGGATCGCCGACCGCGTTCACGCGCGGGAGGTGGAGGTTCCCCTTCGGGCTGTCGATGCGGAGGCCGCGCACGCGCATCGCGTCGAGATGCGCGCCGCGCGCGAGAAAGGTGACGTCCGCTCCGGCCGCCGCCAGCCGTCCGCCGAAATACCCGCCGACGCCGCCGCTGCCAACAATCGCGATGCGCATGGGAAGCCGAATCGTATCACGTAGAATTTGACCGCAACCCGCGGATGGTGCCGCGCCAGGGCCGCGCGCCATACTCGCCGCATGCACAACATGGCAGCGACAAGATCCGGTCCGGCTGAAGCCGGACGCCACGTACAGAACGAGGGGCACAGCGTGCCGGCTGGTCCGGCTAAAGCCGGACACTACGTACGGCCGGGACACCTCGACGACGTACGGCCGGGACACCTCGACGACGTACGGCCGGGGCATCTCAACGACGCCGCACGCTGGAACGCCGTTCTCGGCCACG
>Ga0082335_1008049_pt1 | contig 12310 bp, 13 predicted proteins | sample Subgrocontami58m_FD_72375 | JGI IMG/M metagenome (GOLD analysis project Ga0082335, IMG submission 72375) | Subsurface groundwater microbial communities from S. Glens Falls, New York, USA - GMW37 contaminated, 5.8 m (SPADES assembly) (version 2) ...
CCCCCCGCCCACGGCCGCTGCCCGGTGCGCGGGTCGCGCAGGCCCACCGGCTTCATCGGCCCGAAGCGCAGCGTCTGCGGTCCGGTCGAGGCGATCACCTCGATCGGCTGGCAGCCGTTGAAGTAGGGGGTGTTCGCCTCCCACTCCTTGAACTCGGTCTTGTCGCCCGCCAGGAGGGCCGCGACAAAAGCCTCGTACTGCGGCTTCTCCATTGGGCAGTTGAGATAGTCGGCGCCGTCTCCTCCCGGTCCGCCCTTGTCGTAGCGCGATTGCTTCCAAGCGACCGAGAGATCGATGCTCTCGTGATGTACGATCGGCGCAATCGCGTCGAAGAAGGCGAGCGACTCCTCGCCCGTGAGTTTTGCCAGCGCCTCGGCCAGCGCCGGCGAGGTGAGGGGCCCGGTGGCCACGATCACGCTGTCCCAGTCCTCGGGCGGCAGGCCCGCGACTTCGGCGCGCTCCAGCGTCACCAGCGGATGCGCGAGCAGCGCTTCCTGCACCGCGGCCGAGAAGCCGTGGCGGTCGACGGCGAGGGCACCGCCGGCCGGCAGCTTGTGGGCGTCGGCCGCGCGCATGATCAACGAGCCCGCGCGCCGCATCTCCTCGTGCAGCAGCCCCACGGCATTGTTCTGCGCATCGTCGGAACGGAAGGAGTTGGAGCACACGAGCTCGGCGAGATTTTCGGTGAGATGCGCCTCGGTGCCACGCACCGGCCTCATCTCGTGCAGCACCACGGGCACGCCCACCGACGCGAGCTGCCACGCGGCCTCGCTGCCCGCGAGGCCGCCGCCCACGATGTGCACTGCCTTGGTGCTTGACGTCATCCCCTCCAACCTCAAACTTGCGCCTCCTTACATGGAGATCCCAAGATGGCCAACAAGTTCCACAATCCAAAATCGGTCGCGCTCGCCGGCAAGTACAGCCTGGGCTGCGAGATCCCGCCGGGTGCGCGCGTGCTCTTCGTCGCGGGCCAGGTCGGCCTCGACGGTGCGGGCAAGCTGGCCGACGGCATCGAGGCGCAGTGCGACCAGGTCTGGAAGAACATCGGCGAGGTCCTGAAGGCCGCCGACATGGGCTACGGCGACATCGTCAAGATCACGTCCTTCCTGACCGACAGCCGCTTCATCGCCGCCAACCGGACGTCGCGCGACAAGGTCATCAAGGAGCCCTACCCCGCCTCGACGCTGCTGATCATCCAGGGCCTCGCCGATCCCGCCATGCTGGTCGAGATCGAAGTGGTGGCGGCGAAGTAGCCGAGCCGCAGATTGCCAAAGCGCCGTTGACTTAGCGCAAGTCCATCTCGATCGTGGGAAACTAAACTAGTTCGATTGCCAATTGCCGGCTGTGCGGAGCCGTGATTTCAAAGGTAAACTAGCCATGACCAACGTGACGAAGCTGCCGGCCCGGACCGACGTTCCTGAAACCAAACGTCCCGCGCATTCCGTGCCGGCGGATGATCTCGTGGCGGCCGGCAAGCGCCTGCGCGACACGGTCCCGCGGGCGAGCCAGGCGGTGTGGAAGCGGCCCAAGGATCGGGCGGACCCGCTCGAGCTTCTTCACGCGTCCGACGCCGGCCGGGTGCCCGAGCTCATCCCGATCCGCTACGGCCGGATGCTGCAGACGCCGTTCACCTTCTACCGCGGGTCGGCGGGCGTCATGGCCGCCGACTTGGCCGCCACGCCGACGACGGGCGTTCATGTCCAGGCCTGCGGCGATTGTCATCTGCTCAATTTCGGCGGCTTCGCCACGCCCGAACGCAACATCGCCTTCGACATCAACGACTTCGACGAAACGCTGCCGGCTCCCTGGGAGTGGGACGTCAAGCGACTGGTCGCTTCGTTCGTGCTGGCGGCCAGGTCCAACGGCCTGTCGGACTCGGCCGGTCGTGACGCGGCCGTGACCTGCGCCCGCAGTTATCGCGAGCGGCTGCGGGAGGTGGCGGAGATGAGTCCGCTGGAAGCATGGTACGCGCATATCGGCGAGGAGGAGGTGCTTGGCCTGATCGATGATCCTGTCGTTCAGAAGCGCGTGCGGCGCCGGATCGACAAGGCGCAGGAAGAGAAGGCGGCGGACGTGGACTATCCGAAGCTGGCCGAAATGGTCGGCGGCCAGGTGCGCATCAAGGATCAGCCGCCGCTGATCTTCCATCTGGATGCATTGCGCGACGAGAGTGCCAGGGAATTTATCAACAAGGCGCTGCTCGAGTACCGCGAGACGCTCTCCGACGACCGGCGGGCCCTGCTCGACCGTTATCGTATGGTCGATGTGGCCATCAAGGTCGTGGGGATCGGCAGCGTCGGGCGGTACTGCTCGATCGGCCTCTTCATGTCGGCCTCGAATCAGCCGCTGTTTCTGCAGTTCAAGCAGGCCGTTCCGTCGGTGCTGGAGCCATATGCGGGCAAGAGCCTCTACGGCCACGCTGGCCAGAGGGTGGTGCAGGGGCAGCGCATGATGCAATCCTCTTCGGACATCTTCCTCGGCTGGGTGACTGGTCTCGAAGGCCGCCAAGTCTATGTCCGCCAGTTGCGCGACGCGAAGATCAAGCCGCTGGTCGAGACGTTCAATCGCAGCATGATGGAGATGTACGGTCGAGCCTGCGGATGGGCATTGGCGCGCGCGCACGGCAGGGCCAGCCATCCGTGGCTGGTCACCGGCTATCTCGGCACCAGCGATGCGTTCGACGAGGCGATGGGCGATTTCGCGATCGCCTACGCCGATCAGGCGGAGCGCGACCATGCCGCCCTGAAGGCGGCCGTGACCGCGGGCAAGATTCAGGTGCACATCGAGGAAGACCGGTAGGCGGGAAACCTATCGCCGCCACCGGATGACGGCTGCGGCTCGGTTCAGAGGCCGAGCCCGCGGGCGATGAGGTTGCGCTGGATCTCGGACGTGCCCTCGCCGATGACATAGACCAGCGAATCGCGATGAATGCGCCCGACGGGGTATTCGCTCATGATGCCGGCGCCGCCGTGTATCCGGATGGCGGCCTCCGAGACGCGGACGGCGCATTCCGAGGCGATCAGCTTCACCTTGGCGGCCGTCGCCACGTCCAGCGTGCCCTGATCGACGCGCCAGGCACCGTAGTAGACGAGCCAGCGGGCCGCTTCGATCTCCGCTGCCATGTTCGCGAGCTTGTGGGCGATCGCCTGGTACTGCCCGATCGTCTTTCCCCGCACCTTGCGCACCTTGGCGAACGCCAGTGCCGCGTCGAGCGCCCCCTGCGCCATGCCGAGCGCGTTCGCCGCAACGCCGACGCGATTCTCCGACAGGCTGTCCAGGATGATCGGGTAGGTGCCGGTACGCCCTCCCAGCAGGCAATCGTCGGGCACGAAGGCGTCGCTGATATGGATCAGCCCGGTATCGGAAGCGCGAATGCCTTCCTTCTTCAGGCGGGTGACGACGATGCCGGGATTGGGCAGTTCGACCAGGAACAGGCTGATGGCGGCCGGCGTGAGCTCCGATTCGGTGCGCGCCGCCAGGGTCAGGAAATCCGCGATCGGCGCGTTGGTGATGTAGAGCTTCGATCCGTTCAGCCGCCACCCGCCGGGAACCCTCTCGGCCTTGGTGCGAAGGGCGCGGATATCGGAACCGCCGTCGGGCTCCGAGAGGGCGAAGCCCGCGATCCGGTCACCGGCGAGCGCCGGGCGAAAGAAGCCGGCCTTCTGCGCGTCCGTTCCCGCCCGCCAGATCGGCCAGATGCCGAGGTGACTGTGGGCGGACCAGGATGAGGAAAACGACTGGCAGACGCGCGACATCTCCTCGCGGACGATGCAGTCGGACACCTTGTCGAAGCCCGAACCGCCGTCGGCCTCCGGATAGCGCACGCCATTGAGGCCGAGCTCGCCGAAGCGCTTGAACAGGTGGCGCGGAAAGGTCTCGGTCGCCTCTGCCTCGCGAACCAGGGGCGCCAGCTCGCTTTCGGCGAACTTCCGCACCGTGCGCCGCAAGTCCTCCTGCTCGGTCGTGAACGCGAAATCCATTGCTTCCTCACCCTTTCCGACTTCATTCGGGCAAGGGGTAACATGGACGTATTTCGGGGACCACGCCCGCCTCGACGGGTATCATGCTTGATGGCAAATTCCGCTGCGTTGCGCGAAATCGAGTGTGTTGTTGCGATGGTTGGCCAGGAACAATTCGGCAGCAGAGGCGGGCCCATCGATAGGTCTGCGTCGGGGAGCATCCTGAGGCTCCTGTCTGTCATGGCGATGTTGGTGAATGCTGCCTGCGTGGCGACGGAGCCGACGCCGCGGACCGCCGCGATGCCCGCGGCGCCGTCCGCGGTCCCGGAGGGGCCGGCCGCGATTCCCGCGCGCGGCAAGTTCGTCCTGGTCGACATTCCATCCTACGAGCTGACGGCCTTCCAGGATGGCACGCCCGTTCTGCACAGCCGGGTGATCGTGGGACGGCCGCAGACACCCACGCCCGCTCTCCTGTCGTCGATGTTCGCCATCAAGTTCAATCCGGATTGGACGCCGACGCCGGAGATGATGCGCAACGAGGGGCTGCGCTACATGCCGCCCGGCCCCAACAATCCGCTCGGCCGCATCCTGTTCGACCTCGACAACGACCAGCTCGTCTATCTCCACGACACCAACCAGAAGGAGCTCTTCAATCGCGCGGAGCGCGGTCTGAGCCACGGCTGCGTGCGCGTCGAACAGGCGCGCCAGCTTGCGGCATGGGCGCTCGGCGTCTCGGCGCAGGAGATCGATTCGATGGTCGCGCGGAGAACGACCTATTCCGTGTCGCTGCCGGAGGCCATCCCGGTTTCCCTCTCCTACCGAGCGCAGCTTCCGAACGGGTACCGCCAGGTCGCTGCTTCCCCCGACGTCCAGGTCAGCCGGAAGGCCGTGGCGGGTGCTTCGCATGAGCAGGCAAGTCTCGCCGCCATCGGATGTCCCGGTGCAGGCACATGACGGACTCCCTCAAGGTGGGCCTCGCCCAGCTCAACCCCAAGGTCGGCGACGTTGCCGGCAATCTCGCCAAGGTGCGTGCCGCGCGCGCCGAGGCGGCGAAACAGGGCGCCGACCTCGTGCTGACGGCCGAGCTCGTGCTCGCCGGATATTTCCCCGAGGATCTCGTGCTGAAGCCCGCCTTCCAGAAGGCCTGCCACGAGGCGGTCGAGGCGTTGCGCGCCGACACGCGGGACGGTGGGCCGGCGCTGTTCGTCGCCACCCCGTGGCGCGAGGACGACAAGCTCTACAACGCCATCATCGCGCTCGATAAGGGCGAGATCATCGGCAAGCGCTACAAGGTCGACCTGCCGAACTACGGCGTGTTCGACGACAAGCGCGTCTTCACGCCGGGGCCGATGCCGGGACCGCTGGTCTTCAAGGGCGTGCGCATCGGCGTGCCGATCTGCGAGGATGTGTGGACGCCCGACGTCGTGGAATGCATTTCCGAGACCGGCGGCGAGATCCTGCTGGTGCCCAATGCCTCGCCCTACGAGGTCGGCAAGACCGATGTCCGCGTCCAGCTCGGTGTCCATCGCGTGGTCGAAAGCGGCCTGCCGCTCGTCTACCTCAACCAGGTGGGCGGCCAGGACGAGGTGATCTACGACGGCAGCTCGTTTGCGCTCGGCGCCGACTGCAAGCTCAAGGCCAAGCTCGCCTCGTTCCGCGAGGAGGTGGCGACCGTCGAGTTCCGCCGCAACGGAAAGGGCTGGGAGTGCCTGTCGGCTGCAATCGCGCCGGAGATGGCGCAGATCGAATCGATCTACCAGGCGATGGTGCTGGGCCTCGGCGACTATGTGAACAAGACGGGCTTTCCTTCCGTCGTGATCGGCCTCTCCGGCGGTGTCGATTCCGCGCTGACGGCGGCGGTGGCGGCCGATGCGCTGGGGGCGGCGCGCGTGCACGCCATCATGATGCCGTCGCCCTACACCAGCCGGGAATCGCTGGAGGACGCTGAGGCCTGCGCGAAAGCCATCGGCATCAAGTACGACATCGTGAGCATCGAGCCCGCGATGAAGGCGTTCCGCGCCATGCTGCAGCCGCTGTTCGGCAACAGGCCCGAGGATGTCACCGAGGAGAACATCCAGAGCCGCGCCCGCGGCGTCACCCTGATGGCGGTGTCGAACAAGCTGGGCGGCATGGTGCTGACGACCGGCAACAAGTCGGAAATGGCGATGGGCTACGCCACGCTCTATGGCGACATGAACGGCGGCTACAATGTGCTCAAGGACGTCTACAAGACCACTGTGTTCGAGCTCTGCAAATGGCGCAACCGGCAGGGCCGGGTGATCCCCGAGCGCATCCTCACCAAGCCGCCGTCGGCCGAACTCAGGCCCGACCAGAAGGACGAGGATTCTCTGCCGCCGTATCCGGTGCTGGACGCCATCCTGAAGGGCCTGATCGAGCGCGATCTCGACGCCACGGCGCTGGCCGCCGAAGGCCATGACCTCGCCATCGTGAACCGCGTCTGGCGCCTTCTCGAGGGCGCGGAGTACAAGCGCCGCCAGGCCCCGCCCGGGGTGAAGATCACGTCACGGCTGATCAGCCGCGAGCGCCGCTATCCGATCGTGAACGGGTTCAGGGGCTGAAACCCGAGTCGACCGCGAGCCGAAAGCGCCGCTGCGGAGATCCACGTTAGACTGAGTCGCTGTCCCTGATGGCTTTGGTGATCGTCTCGGTGCCACCCTCTTCGTTCATCATGCCGATCCCCTGGCTTGCCTTCCGACGCACCCAGAATCCGATGAGGACCATCGTCGAACCGATGCTGGCCAACGCCAGGGCAAACGAACTTGGACCCGGTTCCAGATAGGCGGTGGCGGGATTATTCGGATCATACGCAACTTCGGCGGCCGAGCCGACTGGATGGCGCTGCTCCATCTTCGCGGCGCCCGCCGAGTTCTGCATTCCAAAGTCGTAAGGTTCGACGCCGCCCGCGACATACTCGCGATCGCCGACGCGATAGCGATAGAGGACATGGAAGCTATTCCAGCTCTCTTCCCCCGAGCTGCCATCGCGGCGTGTGGCGGGCACGCTTTGGCGCAGCAGGTCGGCGTTCGTGATGGTGGCGGTTGCGTGTGGCCAGGACAGCGTCATCGCGCCCTTGAAAGTGCCATAGGCGCCGACCCCGAGAATCACCGTGCCGAGCACCATCAGATTGCGGCCGAACGCCATTCCGCCCCGGTTACCAGGCCTCTTCTTGGACTTCCTTTGCGCCATCGCTCGTGCCCTCACGGCGGAAGATATTAGCGGCATTTCGCCGTCCGCGTCCGACCGGCGCGATCCGATCATGAACGGCTTCGAGGACGGAAGCTTCGGGTCGTATTGATGCATGTCAATTCCATGTCGTCGAAAAGATGACAGACAGTTCCGGAAGACGAATAGGCGAGTATCGACAAGGTTTGCGCGGCGGACCTGAGGCATCGGAGAGCGCCGACGTTTTGTTCTTCACGGTCGCGAACTCGACCTTTCAAAGGGAGCACCTGACGCCATGAATATTCGGTCCTGCTGCGCTCTCGTGATGGCCGCTCTCCTGGCTGCGATCCCTGCCGCCGCGCAGACAGCGCCGGCTCCGGTGGCCGATCAGTCGCCGGTGCTGTTCGTCGTGAATGCACGCAATGCAAAGCTGCAGGCTGGCAAGCTCACGCTGCAAGGCGTGTCTCCCAGCGCCATTGCCTTCGCGACGCGCCCGTCGCGGAGCGTTCTGCATATTGCCACTGCGGACGTGGTGGAACTGTGGAGGACCGGCAGCTTCGCCTGGAACCCGCCAAACGCGACCATTTCGGTGTTCGAGAAGGACGGCTCGGGCATCTCCGATGCCGTCGTCATCCTGGCCAAGGCCAACCTGGCGGGCGACACGCTCGTCTTCGACGTGGCGGTGGTGAACGGCAACATTTCCGGCGCGGAGGGGCCGGCTTCGGTGTTCATCGACACGATCTGGTTTCAGGAAGGCAAATACATCGGCAGCAACCAGACGACTGGTGGCATCACCCCTGCCATCGGCAGCCCCACCGACACCAGCACCTTCGAGGGTTGGTCAAATCCTGCGCCCGACAGGTCATCTCCCGCAGGCCAGGCAGGCGGCGCGACCGCGCGTCCCCCGCCACCGTTATCTGCTCCGCCGGCGTCTGCCTTGTCGCCTTCCCCTCCGTCGGTATGCGGCCCGCCGTACTTCCCGCCCTGCCCGTAGATTTGCCGTGGGCTCCACGCGCCTCATCGGCTGCCTCCTTGCAGCCGCCTTCGGCCTCGCCACCGCAGGCGCGTCGCTCGCCCAGGGGGGCGGCGCGCCGCAGGCGCCGAGGCGAATGGCCGAGACGGCCGCCCCGCAGTTCGTAGCACTCCTGTTCGCGATTCACGCCAGAAGCGCGACGCTGCGAGGCAAGACGCTCGTCCTGAGCGGCGTGGCGCCCAACGTCGTCGTCTTCGCCGACCGGCCGATCCGCGCCGCCGGCCACGCCCGGACGTCGAGGTTGGTCGAGGCGTGGAAGCGCGGCGGTGACATCGGCTTCGACAAGATGGCCCCCAATGCCACGGTGTCGGTGTTGAACAAGGCAAGAGGCGAGTTGACGACCGCCGTGTTCGCGCTGAAGGCGCCCAAGCTCGAGGGCGATCGCCTGACCTTCGAGGTCGACCGCCTGGATGGCGACCTGGCTGGGGCGGACGGACCCGCGTCGGTCTTCATCGAAACCGTCAACGTGCCGCTCGCGCGCCTGACCGCGCTTCATGGCGCCTGGTACGCGGGATCGCCGTGACTTGCTGGTCGGGGCGGGGCAGATGGTGACAGAGGGCTGCATCCACCGCGAGCGCCGCTGTCCGATCGTGAATGGGTTCAGCGAGACACGTCTTGAGCCGATTGGCGGCGCTCAGGCCCGACGACGCAAGCGGATTCGCTTCTTCTTTTTGACGATCGGGGGCTGGCTGTCGATGTAGGCCACGGCCTCGCCCACGGTCAGGAGCTGCTTGGCCGTCGCGGTGGGGATTTCGATGTGGAAGGCGTCTTCGAACGCCATCGCCAGTTCGACGGTATCGAGGCTGTCAGCGCCCAGGTCTTCCACGAACCGGGACTGTTCCAGGATGGCGCCTCGCGCCGAGCCGAGATGCTCGTCGACGATCTTCTTCACATGTTCCAAGGTGTCGGACATTGCCCACCTCCACGATCCGTGGCTTCTCAACGAAACGCAGCCTGGACTGGTTGCGGTCCGTCCAGGCTGCAATCAGAGCCACGACTATTTGACTTTTGTAAGACACTTGTTCGATCAGGCCGAGCGCCTTCGCGTCTTGAAATTGGGACGCAAGACGCACTTCATTCTCCGTGGACGACGACATTGAACCCTTCATCGGGCGTCGGCGGGACGAAATAGCGGGTGAAAAGCGCGTAGTCGGCTTCGGTGGCCTGGTAGGGATGCTCGCCCGCGGCGTTGCGTTCGCGGAGCCGGCGCTTGCAGGTCTCGTCCGGGATATCGAGGAAGTGCAGTTCGTGGGCGGCGCCCGAGCCGTCGATCAGCGTCCGCATCCAGCGGCGGACGGCGAGCGTGTTGGCCTGGAAATCGAGCACCACCGACAGGCCCGCCTTCAGCAGGGCCACGACATGCGGCCCCAGGACGGCGCGGACGCGGGCCGAATAGCGACTGTAGTCCTCGATGGTCTTCAACTCGTCGGGGAACAGGGTGGAATTCCAAAAATCCTCGCTGATGAGGACCGTGCCGGGCCGCGCCGCCAGCCGTTGGGCGAGCGTGGATTTGCCCGCGGCGATCTTTCCGCACAGGAGGTGGAGGGTCGGGAGTGGGGTCGACATTTCTGCAGCGCCGTCCTTACGAACTGGTCCGGGTGGATCGGGTAAGCTTAAATGACGATCGCCATGGCGGTCACGACACACAACGAAGAAAGACGACCATAGATGATCCTGAACTCGGCCCAGATCGCCCTCTTCATCCTGTGCGTCGTCTTCGGCAGTGCCGTGCTGGGCATGCGGATCAGCCGGCGCCTGCCCGACCATCACCTGAACGCGGAAGCGAAGGCGACGGTCTCGGTTTCCATTGCGGTCGTCGGCACCATGACGGCTCTGGTGATCGGCTTCCTGATATCGAACGCCAACAGCGCCTTCAACGCGCGCAACGCCACCGTCTCGCTGCTGTCCTCGAACATCGGCCAACTCGACACGCTGTTGCGCCGCTACGGCCCCGAGACCGCGCCCATCAGGGAGATCCTGCAGCGCTTCACGGCGATGAAGCTGGAAGACCTTTTCGCCGACAAGCCGGACGGCAAGCACGCTGTCGACAATCCGGTGACCGCCAAGGTGTTCGACGAGGTGGAGGACCGGATCCTGGCACTCAAGCCCGCCGACGACCGCCAGAAGTGGCTGAGCGGCGAGGCCTTGCGGCTGGCGGCCGGGGTGGGGGCGGCGCGCTCGCTGATCGTCCAGCAGAACGTGAACTCGCTGCCGCTGCCGTTCGTGGGCGTCGTTGTCTTGTGGCTGATCGTCGTCTACGGCAGCTTCGGTCTGTTCGCGCCCCGCAATGCCACGACGATCATCGCCCTGTTCTTCAGCATCCTGGCGGTGGCGATGGCCTTCAAACTCATTCTGGATCTGGACAATCCCTTCGACCGCGGCATTCGCCTGACTCCGCCGCCGATCCGCATATCGGCCGAGCCGTTGCGCCATGTCCTGGAAACGATCCGTCAGTAGGCCACAGGACTGTCAGAAATGACCTCACCCTGAGGGGCGCTCGTAGAGCGCGTCTCGAAGGATGGGCAACAGGCGAGGTGCGGGTTGCCCATCCTTCGAGACGCATTGCTACGCAATGCTCCTCAGGATGAGGTAGGTGTTTGAATTGACTCGTTTCGAGTCAGATTCTGAGAAGGTTGCCGTACCCCGCGACCGGCGCTTTGACGCCTGACAGCCGGAGGCAATGCCAGAGGCTCGCCTGGTTGGCCGAGATCACCGGCCGCGCGAGGTCCTGCTCCAGCGTCTCGAGGATCGCCACGCAGCGAAAGCCCGTGCCGCCGATCAGCACGCCGTCGGCCTCGGGCGGGCAGGCGGCCCGGATCGAAGCGATGGAAGGCAGCCGGCGCCAGCCCGCGGTCGTTTCTGGCCCCAAGCTAACGTTCCCCGGCGGCGCGGGAATGTCCGTTTCCAAGGGCAAGGCAGACATCGATTGGAAGCACGACGATGTCTGGAAATGACCCAAATCCGACATTTCGCCGTACATCTTTCTAATCCCGACTGGGTTCTTTCGCTGGATCGTGAGCCGCGGCTTGCTTGTCGATGTGCCCGTTACGTACGTGGGCGATTTGCCAACCCCCACCCGATTTCACAAACACCATTGTGAGGAGGTTTCCGTCATCGGGATAAGGCTTGCCATCGGGTCGTGGCGCCACACCTTCCAATCTGTTGACCTGAGTTACGATCACAACATTCGGCGCAATCTCCCGCATTTCGACGAGCTCAGGCGGAAGCATGCGGCTATGTGCCATCATGCCTGTGTGCAGTGCCGCATGCGCCCTGCGCACGGTGTCACGTCCCTTCCAATGCATGCCAACGACATTAATCCATTCAATGTCGGGCATCAGGTCGGCGACGAAAGCATCCATATCGTGCCTATTCCAGGCGTCCCTCCGCTTATCAAGTAACGCGCGGATAGCTGCTGCGTCGTCGGCCGCGACAGAGGATGAGGATGAAGCTGCGGGCATTGGCAAGCTCCTGAAGTGATGTGAGAGGCGGCCAAATTATCGCGTACAGGAGCGACGAACATCAAGATCATCCAACCGATTCACCTACGTGCTAGGATACTACGGCGGATTACAGGAATGTCGCTTTCGGGCCCTTGGCGGCCCTGGCGAGACGCCCGCCGCATGTCCGCTATCGGGTAAATAGCGGACCTCGAGCAAGCCTTAACGTTCGAATCCGGCCTCCTCCACCAACCAGTCTTACCGCTAACTCGTCTCCGGCTTTTCAGGTTCGCGACGCCGCCCCCAAGGATCAGATCGACGGCTATGGAGAGGCCCGAGAAGGGCCCAAAATTCGCGATGGTGATTTTGTGCCGTGGGCCGATTTCGCAAGGCGTTACTGATGCAGCATCACATGATGCCCTTGTTTCGAATCGTGTCTCGACTACCAACCACCTTAGGTTGTTTTACACATTATCCTTGAGAACCGACAAAGGGCCGCGTTTGCGGCCCTTTCTGGGCCTTGAGTGACACCAGAGACCGGCCCAATAGAGACGGTATCGGCCAATTCCCGGTTTTAGGTCAAGAGTCTCTAGGCGGCCAAAAGGCAGACACTACTCTATCTATGATTGTATTATGATATATACTCGACTTTCGAATCCTGGCCGCGGGTCTCGTCAGCAGACCGCTTTACCTTG
>Ga0082335_1008055_pt1 | contig 12296 bp, 9 predicted proteins | sample Subgrocontami58m_FD_72375 | JGI IMG/M metagenome (GOLD analysis project Ga0082335, IMG submission 72375) | Subsurface groundwater microbial communities from S. Glens Falls, New York, USA - GMW37 contaminated, 5.8 m (SPADES assembly) (version 2) ...
AGCCACAGGTCCGCGTACAGGCGCAGCAGTGGCCCGTTGTCGTAGAGCATTTTCTCGAAGTGTGGAATCGACCACTGCCCATCGACGCTGTAGCGGCAGAAACCGCCGCCCAGCTGATCGTAAATTCCACCTTCGGCCATTTTGGTCAGCGTGAGCGTGACCATGCCGCGCGCGTAGTCGTCGCGGGTGAGGACGGCGCGCCGCACGCAGAACTCGAGTTCGGCCGGGTGCGGAAACTTGGGCGCGGCGCCGATGCCGCCGTCGGTTTCGTCGAACAGCTGTTTCAGCTCGCGCAACGCCGTATCAAGCGGTGCGGCCGATAACGCAGCATCCACCGCCGCTGCTGGCAGCGTTTGCGCGAGGGCCGCGCGCAGTGCTTCGCCCTGTTGGCCGATTTCCGCGCGCTTGGTGTGGTAGGCCGCGGCGACTTGCGGCAGGAGATCGGCGAATCCGGGCAGGCCGTGGCGGGCCGTCTTCGGAAAATAGGTGCCGCCGAAGAACGGCGTCTGGTCCGGCGTGAGGAACATCGTCAGCGGCCAGCCGCCGCCGCGCCGGGTCAGCATTGCGTGCGCGGCCTGGTAGATCTGGTCGATGTCGGGACGCTCTTCGCGATCAACTTTGATGTTGACGAACAGTTCGTTCATCAGCGCCGCGACTGCGGGGTCCTCGAACGATTCGTGCGCCATCACATGGCACCAATGGCACGCCGAATAGCCCACCGACAACAGCACCGGCTTGTCCTGTTCGCGCGCGAGCCGCAATGCGTCCTCGCCCCACGGATACCAATCGACCGGATTGTCCGCGTGCTGCTGCAGGTAGGGGCTCGTTTCGCGGGCCAGGCGGTTGGGCATTACGGCGGTCGGCAAAGGCTATTAATGCGCGGACGCCGGCCACGCGCGCAGGTACTCCATGCGGTCGATCGACCGCACCACGATTTCCCGCACGGCTTTCTTGCGCCAGACTTGCAGCGTCACCGCGACGCCGGCGGCGCCACTCGTCCACAGCGCATGGTAGAACCCGGACTGGCTGCCGACCGTCTGGCCGCAGACGGCGAGGATGACATCACCGCGCTTGATGCCGCCGCGTTCCGCCGGCGAATCGCGCAGCACCTGCGTGACCAGCACATGCCCGCGCACTTCCTCGGAATAGATGCCGAGCCAGGGCCGCACGGCGCCGCGGCGCCGGCCTGAGGTTTTGAGATCCGCGAGTATCGGCCGCAGCAGATCGGTCGGCACGAACATGTTGCCGGGGAACGCGGCGCCGGCTTCGATCGCGTCCCCTACCCACAGGGATCCGATGCCGATCAGTTGTCCGTCAGCGTTGATGAGCGCAGCACCGCTGTGATCGTTGCGCGCAGGGGCGGTAAAGATCGCATCGTCGAGCGCATATTCCCACCAGCCGGTGAACGGCCGCCGCGCGACGATGCTCGCGTACGACAGCCCGCCCGCCGCAGGATGCGCCGCGACCACCGCGGCATGCAGTTCGCGCGCGTCCTGCGAATTGCCGAGTTCCAGGGGCTTGCCGCCGAGCGGCTGCGAAGCTCGTACCAGTCCGAAGCCGGTTGCATGGTCGAAACCCGCGACGCTGGCCGGCAGGACGCGCCCGTCGCTGGCGACGACCAGGATGGATTCCGCTTCGAGCAGCAGGTAGCCGATAGTCAGAATGAGCCCGGCGTCATCGATTGCGACTCCGGTGCCCTCGCGCTCGGTGCCGAGCGTTTCCGCGCTGCGTGCCTCGCGCGGCACGCGGATGCCGAGTTTGACGATGGCGGCCGCGAGATCGTGCTCGGCGAATGCGCCCGCGGGCGGCAGATTTGCCGCGCCCCACGCGGCCCAGGCGGCAGTTACGAGTGATGGCATAGGGTGCTCACAGGCATGGGCGCCGGTTACTCGTGCGTTGAATTGTGGCGAGGCGCCGAAGGCAGCGGCAATCTCGTCACACCGTCAGTCGGTGACCGCGCCTTTGCTTGCCGAGGACACCAGTCTTGCGTACTTGGCGAGCACGCCGCGGGTATAACGCGGCTCAGGGCGCTGCCACGCGGTGCTGCGCCGTGCGAGTTCTTCGTCGGCCACGTTGAGCTGCAGCAGGCGGCGCCCAGCGTCAATGGTGATCGAATCGCCTTCGTGCACCAGACCGATCGTCCCGCCGACCGCAGCTTCGGGCGCGACATGGCCGACCACCATGCCGTAGGTTCCGCCAGAGAAGCGCCCGTCGGTGATGAGTCCGACGTCTTCGGCGTGACCTTCGCCCACCAGGGCGGAGGTCGGCGACAGCATCTCGCGCATTCCCGGCCCGCCTTTCGGGCCTTCGTAGCGGATCACGATGACATCCCCGGAATGGATCTTCTTGGCGAGGATGGCCGCCATGCACGCTTCCTCGGAATCGAACACGCGCGCCGGGCCGGTGATCCTGGGGCTTTTGAGCCCGGTGATTTTTGCCACCGCGCCTTCGGTTGCGAGGTTGCCCTTGAGAATCGCGAGATGGCCGTGCGGATACATTGGATTTTCCCATTGCCGGATCACGTCCTGGTTCTTGGGCGGACCCGCCGGCACGCCTTTCAGCAACTGGCCAATGGTGCGGCCGGTGATCGTCATGCAGTCGGCGTGCAGCAGGTCGTGCTCGAGCAGCATTTTCATCACCTGTGGAATGCCGCCGGCCTGATGCAGGTCGGTCGCGACATAACGGCCCGAAGGCTTGAGATCGCACAACACCGGCACGCGGCCGCGGATGGTTTCGAAATCGTCGATCGCAAGCGGCACCTGCGCGGCGTGCGCAATCGCGAGCAAATGCAGCACCGCGTTGGTTGATCCGCCGACCGCCATGATCACCGTGATCGCGTTCTCGAGCGATTTGCGCGTGATGATGTCGCGCGGCAGCAGCTGCTTTTTGATCGCGGCTACCAGCACCGCGGCTGACTCGGCCGCGCTGTTGTGTTTTTCGCGGTCTTCGGCCGCCATCGTCGACGAATACATCAGGCTCATGCCCATCGCCTCGATTGCCGAGGACATGGTGTTGGCGGTGAACATGCCGCCGCACGAACCGGCGCCGGGGCAGGCGCGGCGCTCGACGCCGAGCATGTGTTCCTTGCTGATCTTCCCGGCGGTATATTCGCCGACGGCCTCGAAGCTGCTGACGACGGTCAGGGCCTGGCCGTGGGTGATGGTGCCGCCGTAGACGAAAATCGCGGGGATGTTCATGCGGCCGATTGCGATCAGCGCGCCCGGCATGTTCTTGTCGCAGCCGCCGATCACCACCACGCCGTCCATGCTTTCGCCCTGCACTGCTGTTTCGATCGAATCGGCGATCACTTCGCGCGACACCAGCGAGTATTTCATGCCTTCGGTGCCCATCGAGATGCCGTCGGAGATCGTGATGGTGCCGAACATCTGCGGCATCGCGCCGGCTTTCTTCGCCGCGGCTTCGGCGCGCAGCGCGAGGACGTTTAATCCCAGGTTGCACGGCGTGATGGTGCTGTAGCCGTTGGCAATGCCGACGATCGGCTTCTTGAAATCGGCGTCTTTGAATCCAACTGCGCGCAGCATGGCGCGGTTGGGCGAGCGCTGCACGCCCTGGGTGACGATCTGGCTGCGTTTGTTCAATGCCACGATGGCTGTCCTTTAGGGTTAGCGAACGTATAATCCATTTTATACCTAAACTTTCGGGCCCCCTTTCAATGCTCGTTCATCCCCAGTTCGACCCGGTCGCGGTGCATCTCGGCCCGCTCGCGATCCGCTGGTATGGGCTGATGTACCTGGTCGGCTTTGCGCTGGTCTGGATGGTCGGCCGCTACGCGATCAGGACGCGCCCGCACTCGGCGTGGACCGCGCAGGACCTCGACGACGCGCTGTTCTACGGCATTCTCGGCACCATACTCGGCGGCCGCCTGGGCTACGTGCTGTTCTATAAGTTCGGCGATTACCTGGTCGAACCGTGGCGCATTTTCTTCGTATGGGAAGGCGGCATGTCGTTTCATGGTGGCTTTCTGGGCGTGATCATCGCGCTGTGGTGGTATGCGCGCAGCCGCCGCCAGAGCTGGCTTGCGATCACCGATTTCATCGCACCGCTGGTGCCGCTCGGGCTCGGCGCCGGCCGCCTCGGCAATTTTATCAACGCGGAACTGTGGGGACGCGCGGCGAGCGTGCCGTGGGCGACGGTTTTCCCTGCCGTCGACCGCGTGCCGCGCCATCCGTCGCAACTCTACGAATTCGCGCTCGAAGGCGTGGTGCTGTTCGTCGTGTTGTGGTGGTACGCCGCAAAACCGCGGCCGCGCGGCGCGGTATCCGCCTGGTTTCTGATCGGCTACGGCGCGTTCCGCTTCGCGGTCGAATTCACGCGCGAACCTGACAGTTTTCTCGGCCTGCTCGCGTTCAATCTGTCGATGGGGCAGTGGCTGTCATTGCCGATGATCGCGGCAGGCGTGGCTTTGCTCATTTGGGCGCGGTTTTACGGCCCAATGAATTCCAGATAAAATAACGGCTTAGCGTGGGGACGTAGCTCAGCTGGGAGAGCGCGGCGTTCGCAATGCCGAGGTCGAGGGTTCGATCCCCTTCGTCTCCACCAGAATTCAAGGGCCAGAATCTCTCTGGCCTTTTTTCATGCCGCCCTAAGCGCCACGGAAGGTGCCGCCCATCAACTTTTTAACGGAGACCGACGATGGCCGACGATAAACGCGAAGTGGTTGTGACCGACATCAAGATCCCGTTCGTATCCATGGTGATCCTGATGGTCAAATGGGCTGTGGCCGCCATTCCGGCATTATTCATCCTGTTTATCATTGGAGGCGTGCTGACCATGGTTCTCGGGTTGATTTTTGGGGCCGGATGGCATCACTGGGGCACGGGAAGGTTGATGTGAGGTCAGCGATAATAATGCCTCCGACAAATACGCAAGCTCATTCGTGATACCCAGACTTTTATTGTTGCTCTGCGTTGTCCTGCTCGCTTCGTGCGCGCTCAAGGAGAAAATCTCTCCCCTCAAACTCGATACACAACAGGGACACATGCTGCCGCCGGAAGCGGTTGCAAAACTGAAACCCGGCATGACCAAGGCGCAAGTCCGGTTCCTTCTTGGCACCCCTTTGGTCAACGATTTGTTCAATCCGGACCGCATGTATTACATCTATCGCAATCAGAAAGGCGACGGCCCGATCGAACGGGGCAGTCTGACGCTGTACTTCAAGCAGGACAAGTTGGTGCGGTTTGAGACCGACCTCGTTTCGCCACAGGCTGTTGCGGTCACCGCGACGGAGCCGCGAGTCAAAGGAGAAACGGCAGGTAAATCGCCGCCCGTCCGCGCGCAGCCTGCCGCAAAGACGGAGCCAGAACCCACTGCGTTAGCCGCGACACCAGTCCCGCCCGCCGCGCAGCGACCAGAATCCATCCTGCCCCCGCTTCAGCTTTCCGCCGGCACGAAATCAGAATCCGCTGCGCCGCCAGGAGCGCGCCCCCCGGCGCTCGTGCCGCGGGCTGAACCGATCCGACCGCCGGTCTCCGCGCAACCATTGCGTTTGCCTCCTGCCAAGCCCGGCGCCCCGTCCGACGAAAAACTGGTCGTGCAGACCATCCAGGACTGGCTGCGCGCATGGATGATGCAGGATGTCGAGTCCTATCTCGGCTACTATGCGAAACAGTTCAAAACACCTGATAATGAGTCCCGCGGCAAATGGGAACAGACACGCCGGATCCGTGTGTCGCGGCCCAGGAAGATCGAGATTCGCTTGAGCGCGCTAAAGGTGCAAATTGCCGGTGCGGAAAATGCGACCGCGATTTTTCGTCAGGATTACCGCTCGGATTCATACCGTGACAGCGTTATCAAGGAGCTGACTTTCATTAAACAGGATGGCGTGTGGCGGATCGGGCAGGAACGCGTTGTCAAGGCCAGTGGCTTGCCACGGGACCGCTAAGCTGCGGACTATCGGAATCGGCGGACTGCTGTGAACAACGATTCGCACGTCGGCGCATTGCGCGACAGCGTCGCGGCTTTTTTGGCACGCGGCAGCGGCCTCGCGCGCGTGCGCGCCTTGCGCGGCAAGCAGCCCGGCTTCGAACTCGCGGTGTGGCAGCAGATGGCGGAGTTCGGCTGGCTCGGCATCCTGGTGCCGGAGGATTGCGGTGGTCTCGGGCTTGGCTGTGCCGAAATGGCGATTGTGGCCGCAGGCGCAGCGCGTGCGCTGGTTCCGGAGCCGTTGACGGCCGCCGCCGTGCTCGCGGCCAGTGCGATTGCGCGCGGCGACAACGCGGACCTCAAGCACGAACTGCTGGCCGGTCTGGTGGCTGGAAAACTGATTCCGGCGCTCGCATGGCAGGAACGCGCGGGGACGCTCGATGCCGGCGCGATCTCGACCCGTGCCGAACCCTTTGAATCGGCATTCAAGTTAAACGGCGCCAAAACATTTGTCGCCGGCGCTGCCGGCGCCGACGGTTTCGCGGTGACGGCGCAAACTCCCGATGGCATCGTGTTGTATTGGATAGCCGCAGATACGAACGGGGCTACGCTCGAACTGGAGCCGCTCGCGGACGGCCGCTTCATGGGCCGGCTGCGGTTATCCGACGTCGTGGTGTCCAAAGAGTGCGTGATTGCGTCGGCCATGACCGCTGGCGCGGCGTTACGGGCGGCGCTCGATACCACGCTGGTCATGGCCGGCGCTGAATTATTCGGCGTGATGAGCCGCGCGCTCGACATGAGCGTCGATTACATGAAAACACGCGTGCAGTTCGGCAAGCCGATCGGCAGCTTCCAGGCGCTCGCGCACCGCGCGGTGGATCTCCACCTCCAGCGCGAGCTCGCCTCGGCGGTGCTCGACGATGCGGTCGCGCTGTTCGACTCGGATGCCGGCGCGGCGCAGCGCAGCGTGATGGCGAGCCGCGTCAAAGCGCGCTGCTCGGAAGCCGGTCTGCGGATTGCGCGCGAAGCGATCCAGATTCATGGCGCGATCGGTTTTACCGACGAATATGACGCGGGGCTTTATCTGCAGCGCGCGATGACGCTTTCCGCGTGGCTCGGCAATGCGGCGGCGCACCGCCGGCGTTACGCCGCACTGGCGCCGGCTGACAACCCATGAGCCTGGAGCGCGACCGGTGACGCTGCCTGATTTCAATGCGCTGAGCGACGAGGCGTTCCGCGATGAGGCGCGCGCATTCTTCGTGACGCACTACCCGCAGCACCTGCGCTACATCCTGCGCCGCGCGCGCTGGAGCGAGATGCGCGAGTGGTATCTGACGCTGTCGCGGCACGGCTGGATCGCGCCGAACTGGCCGCGCGAGCACGGCGGCATGGGGCTCGATGCGGGCAAGCTCGTGATCCTGTTCGAGGAGCAGGAGCGTTACGGCGTGGCGCGCACGCCCGACCACGGCATCGTGCAGGTCGGGCCGATCCTGATGAAGTACGGCAGCAGCGCGCAGCAACAATACTACCTGCCGAAAATCCTTTCCGGCGAACATTTGTGGGCGCAGGGATATTCCGAACCCAACGCCGGTTCCGATCTCGCGAGCCTCGCGACTTCAGCCGTGCCTGAGGGCACCGACTTCATCGTCAACGGCCAGAAGCTTTGGACTACGCTCGCGCACGACGCGACCCACATCTATCTGCTGGCACGCACCGACAAGCAGGCGAAGCAGCAGGAGGGCATCAGCTTTCTGCTGGTCGACGCCGGGACTCCGGGCATCACCATCCGGCCGATCCGCAACATCGCCGGCCACGAGGAATTCTGCGAGGTGTTCTTCGAGAACGTGCGCGTGCCGCAGGCCAATCTGGTCGGCGGCCTCAACCGCGGCTGGACTGTCGCCAAGGCGCTGTTGTCGTTCGAGCGCGTCAATATCGGCAGCCCGCGCCGGCCGCAGTATGCGCTCATGCGGCTCGAGCAGCTCGCCCGCGCCAGGGGCCTGTTCGACGATCCCGGCTTCGTCGATAAATTCACCACGCTCAGGCTCGATATGGCCGATCTCGCCTCGCTCTACGCGCGCTACGTCGGGATCGTGAGGCGCGGTGAGGAACTCGGACCGGACGTTTCGATGTTGAAAATCTGGGCGATGGAAACCTGGCAGCGGATCACCGATTTATTGCTGGAAACCGCTCAGGAGTACGGCGGCATGCCGGGCGAACTCGACATCGACGGCATTGCGGTCGATGTGCTGAGCGCGTTCTATTACGCGCGGCCAGGCACGATCTACGGCGGCTCGAGCGAAATCCAGCGCAACATCCTCGCCAAGTACGTGCTGCGATTGCCGTCGCGATAGCGGCGGTCAGCCCGGGGCGATGGACGCGCAAGTCGTGCCGCAACCCGCGTGCCGGCGGCTACGCAACGCGCATCGGCAGAACCACCATCTGCTGCCCCCTGAGGTGCAGCCGCTGCTGCATCGACAGCGCGGTCTCGTTGTGCAGCCAATGCGTGAACAGATTGTCGTGCAGGAAAATGAGCTTGCTCGCGAAGCACACGCTGTTGGGATATTCCTGCGTCACTTTCTCGGTGAGCTTGCCCAGCTCTTCCACCGGGTCGGTGCCGAAGCCGATGTACGAAGCCGCGGCGAGTCCATGGTTGTGGCAGAAGTTGACGTAATAGCGCAGCGAGTTCTCGATCGTATATTGGAGGGTGCGCAACGCACCCCTGCCGTCGTAGCTCTGCGCATCGACTTCACCGATGCTCAGAAACACGAAGTTCTTGAAGTGGCCCGGGAACAACCGCTGCACCCACAGCAGCGCATGCATGCCGACGCCGCGGTTCTTGCCGACGAATAACACCGCGGTCGGCGCGAGCGGGTCGAGCGCCGGCGGGCTGGCAACATCAGGTACCACGGCCGGCGACGAAAACAGCTTGTCGATTTTTCGCAGCTGCTCGCGCGTCTCATCGTAATGCCAGCGGATCGCGAGGCAGAGCGCGATCACGAGGCCGGTGATCACGATCGTGACCCAGCCGCCGGTGCCGAATTTTTCGATCACCAGCACCGCCAGAATGCTCGCCGTGACGATGAGCCCGAGCAGCGACAACAGCAGGCGGCGCAGCCAGTTGCCGCGCGAGCGGCGGTTGCGCCACCAGTAAATGCACAGCCCGTATAGCGATATCGAGAAGGTGAGAAACACGTTGATGCTGTAGAGGACCACCAGCAGCCCGACGCTGCCGTCGCTCCACACCAGCACCGCGAACGCCGCGAGTCCCATCAGCAGCACGCCGTTCTGCCTCACCAGCCGGCTCGAGAGCTGCCGGAACTGGCGCGGCACCCACGAGTCGGCCGCCATGTTCGACAGTACCGCCGGCCCGCCCAGAAAACCCGTATTGGCGGCGACGAACAGCAGCCCCGCCTCGAGCGCCAGCACGATCAGCAGGCCGCCCTGGTTGGCGAGCGCGCTGCCGAGGTCGAGGTGCCCGATGATCGAATTGAACACCACGGCATTGAGCGTCTGCCCCGGGCTTGCCGCAGCATCCCACAGCAGGTAAAGCAGCATGATGCCGCCAGCGGTGAACGCGAGCGAGGTCGCCATGTAGAACATCGTCCACTTGCCGGTAGCCACACGCGGTTCGGCCAGGGTGTTGACGTTGTTCGACACCGCCTCGAGACCGGTATAAGTGCCGCCGCCCTGGGAATAGGCGAGCATCATGGTCGAAACGACGAAGATCCAGCCGGTCTCGCGCGCCAGCGCAGAGGTTTCGCCGAGAGTGTCGGGAATGAGTCCCGGCAGCCGTTCCGCATGCGCGTAGATGCCGTAGCCGATCAGGAACACGTGTATGACGACGAAACCGATGAAAATCGGCAGCAGCACCTTGATCGCTTCTTTCATGCCGCGCAGATTGAGCGTCACCAGCACGCCGAGCATCACGCATTCGAACGCAATCTTGAACGGGTGCAGCGCCAGCGGCAGCAGGCTGAACAGCGCGTCGGCACCGCTCGCGACCGAGATCGCAATGGTCAGCACGTAGTCGACGATCAGCGCTGCGCCCGACACCAGCCCGGCGTGGGGTCCGATCAGGTCGGTGGCAACCTTGTAGCCGCCGCCGCCATTCGGAAACAGCTCGATCACCTGGTTGTAGGCGAGAGAGATGACAAACACCGTAAGCGCAATTGCCACCGCGAGGTAGAGCCCGAACTGGGTATGGGTGCCGAGCGCGAGATAGGCCTCTTCCGGTCCGTAGCACGAGGACGAGAGGCCGTCCGCTCCGAGTCCCACCCACGCGAAGAATGCAATCAGCGCAATGTGCTTGCGCGTGGCCGGGTCCAGCGGATCGAGCGGCGCGCCGGTAAGCAAGCGGCGCAGGGTCGTGAACACTGGCATCGGTGCTTGCGCGATATGAGTGGGGGGCCAGCGATTGAAATCCGGGCTTGCAGGCTTCATGATAGCGTAGTTCCGATTCCGGAACCAAATTGGAGGCATGATGAAACAGCCGATCCACACCGCCGCCGCGCCGCAGGCGATCGGCACTTACTCGCAGGCGATACGCTGCGGAGATACCGTGTACCTGTCGGGCCAGATCGGGCTCGATCCGGCGACGATGCAGCTGGTCGAAGGCATCGATGCACAGATCCATCGCGTGTTCCAGAACCTGCGGGCGGTGGCCGTTGCGGCCGGCGGCAGTCTCGATCACGCGGTGAGGGTCACGGTGTATCTGACCGACTTGTCCCACTTTGCGCGCGTCAACGAAATCATGGCGACGTATTTCGGCCAGCCCCACCCTGCGCGCGCCGCGCTCGGCGTCGCGAGCCTGCCGCGCGGCGCGCTGATCGAAATTGACGCCATTTTGAATTTGGCGTGAGCCCCAACCTCTCGCTGGCGAAGCTCGGCAAGGCGACGCTCGAGAGGCTCGCCAGGCTTGGCATCCACCGCGAGTTCGACTTCGTGCTGCATCTGCCGCTGCGTTACGACGACGAGACGCATCTTTGGCCCATCGGCGAGGCGCCGCACGGCGAAATCGTGCTGGTCGAAGGCACCGTCGTCGACAACGCCATCAAGTACCGGCCCAAGCGCCAACTGGTATGCACGGTCGAAGACGCATCCGGCGCGCTGGTGATGCGCTTGCTGAATTTCTATCCGAGCCAGGCGAAGCAGCTCGCGCCCGGTGCGCGCGTGCGCCTCTTCGGCGAAATCCGGCAGGGATTCTTCGGCGCCGAGATGGTGCACCCGAAATATCGCGTGGTGCGCGGGAATGTGCCGGTGACCGACACGCTGACGCCGGTTTATCCGGCCACCGCGGGCCTGAGCCAGGCCAATCTGCAGCGCATGGTGCACGAGGCGCTGGCGGCAAGCGACCTGAGCGACACCCTGCCGGCCGAACTGCTGGCGAAGTTCAGGCTGCCGGTGTTTCGCGAGTGCGTGAGCTTCCTGCATCATCCGCCGCCCGCTGCCGAGCGCGCGGCGCTGCAGGACCGCACGCACCCGGCATGGCGCCGCATCAAGTTCGACGAACTGCTCGCGCAGCAGTTGTCGATGCGCATCCACTACGATCGCAGAAAAAGCGTCAGCGCACCGCCGCTGCCGCCGCGGGGACAGCTCACGCACGCGCTGCTCGAGCGCTTGCCGTTCAAACTCACGCGCGCCCAGCACCAGGTGATCGCCGAAATCCGCACCGATCTTGCGCGCCCCCACCCGATGCAGCGCCTGCTGCAGGGCGACGTCGGCAGCGGTAAGACGATCGTGGCCGCGCTCGCCGCGCTGCAGGCGATCGAAAACGGTTTTCAGGTCGCGATCATGGCGCCCACCGAAATCCTCGGCGAGCAGCATTTCAACAAGTTCTCGGGCTGGCTCACCGCGCTCGGCGTGTCGGTGGTGTGGCTCGCCGGCAATCTCGCACGCAAACAAAAGCGCGCGACATTGGCGCAGGTGGCGGCGGGAGATGCGCAGATCGCGATCGGCACGCACGCCCTGTTTCAGGACGAAGTCAAATTTCGCAACCTCGGTCTGGCTATCGTCGATGAACAGCACCGCTTCGGCGTGCATCAGCGGTTGGCGCTGCGGCGCAAAGGCACCCGCGCCGGGGGTGCTGCGCAGCCGCATCAGCTGATGTTGAGCGCGACGCCGATTCCGCGCACCCTGGCGATGACCTACTACGCCGATCTCGACGTGTCGGTGATCGCCGAAATGCCGCCCGGGCGCACGCCCGTCGCAACCCGACTGGTGTCGGACGCGCGGCGCGACGAAGTGATCAAGCGCGTGCGCGACGCCTGTATCGAAGGCAGTCAGGCGTACTGGGTGTGTCCATTAATTGAGGACTCGGAGGCGCTGCAGCTGCAAACCGCGCTCGACACCTACCAGCGATTGCTCGCGACTTTTCCCGAGCTCAGGGTCGGGCTGGTGCACGGCCGGCTGCCCGC
>Ga0082335_1008056_pt1 | contig 12295 bp, 10 predicted proteins | sample Subgrocontami58m_FD_72375 | JGI IMG/M metagenome (GOLD analysis project Ga0082335, IMG submission 72375) | Subsurface groundwater microbial communities from S. Glens Falls, New York, USA - GMW37 contaminated, 5.8 m (SPADES assembly) (version 2) ...
AAGAGACCGGGCATTATCTCGGTGTCGCCCTCGTAAATATTATGCATGTATTAAATCCGGAAGTAATCGTATTGACAGGTGGAATGATAGGCTCTGGAGATTTATTGATGAACCCTATCAAACAGGTAATCAAGGAAAAGGCCTTTGAGGCATCAGCCAAAGAAACGAAAATAGTATTTTCACAGCTTGGAAATGATGCGGGGATTATAGGAGCGGCAGGATGTCTACTGGAAGCATTAGAAATTTCTGTATAATTGCACATATTGACCACGGGAAATCCACCCTGGCGGATCGTCTGCTGGAAAAGACGCATACGATTACGTCCAGGGAATTCCGTAACCAGATGCTCGATGATATGGACCTGGAACGTGAACGCGGAATTACCATCAAGGCCAGTGCGGTAGCATTGAAACTTGTGCGAGATGGCAAGGAATATAATTTAAACCTGATTGATACGCCCGGCCACGTGGACTTCAGTTACGAGGTCTCCAGGAGTCTTGGCGCATGCGAAGGCGCGCTCTTGCTGGTGGATGCCTCACAGGGCGTTGAGGCACAGACGGTCGCCAATGCCTATCTTGCCATGGAGCTTAATCTGGCAATCATCCCTGTCATCAGCAAGATAGACCTGCCGAACTCCCGTCCCGATGACGTGCTTAACGAAATGGAAAAGACCTTAGGCCTTGCTCCCGAAGAGGCATTGATGGTAAGCGCAAAGACCGGAAAAGGTATTGATGAAATCTTCGATGCCGTTATCAAACGCATCCCTCCACCAAAAGGCAACCCGAACGCACCCTTAAGAGCCCTGATCTTCGATTCGATATATGATGAGTATCGCGGCGTCGTTGTTTATCTGCGTATCTTCGACGGTTCCGTTAAAGTGGGCGATGAGATATACATGATGAAGACAAACAGTTCTTTCAAGGTGGAAGAAGTAGGCGTATTTAAGCCCAAGATGGTAGTAAAAGACAGCCTTTCTGCCGGAGAAGTAGGCTACTGCATTGCCAATATCAAATCTCTTCATGATGTCAAAGTGGGGGATACGGTTACTCATAACAGGGATAGGACGGCTGAGGCGCTGCCTGGCTACCGGCCGCCCATGCCTATGGTGTACTGCGGCATTTATCCGACAAATAACGCCGACTTTCACCTGCTTCGTGAGGCATTGGAACGGTTGAGCCTGAACGATTCATCATTTACCTTTGAGCCGGAGACCTCGCAAGCGCTTGGGTTTGGTTTTCGGTGCGGGTTCCTTGGACTCCTGCATATGGAGATCGTCCAGGAACGCCTGGAACGTGAGAGCAACATCAACATTGTGCAGACTGCCCCCAACGTAACCTACGAAATACTGAAAACAAACAAAGAGATAATCAAGGTTGATAACCCGGAAAAGGTGCCGCCGGTAAATGATATCGAGGAATTTCGTGAACCGATGGTACGCGCCAGCTTTATCCTGCCAACTGAGTATCTGGGCACAATTATGCAACTTGCCGAAGGGCGACGGGGAAGATACAAGAGCACTGAATACCTCAGTGAAAAGCGCGCGATCCTTATATACGAACTGCCGCTGGCCGAGATTATCTTTGATTTCTTCGACAAGATGAAATCTGCCACGAGGGGTTATGGCACACTGGATTACGATTTTATTGGATATGAGACTGCAGACCTTGTAAAGTTGGATATTTTTGTAGCAAGTAAACGCGTAGACGCCCTTTCGACTATTGTACACAGGAAAGATGCCGATATTAAGGGCAGGAAGCTGGTGAAAAAGCTTAAGAACGAAATCTCACGCCACCTGTTTGAGGTTGTATTGCAGGCGGCAGTCGGAAGCAGGATTATTGCAAGGGAATCGATCCGTCCCATCGCAAAAAATGTAACCGCCAAGTGTTACGGCGGCGATATTACCCGGAAACGAAAACTTTTGGAAAAACAGAAAGAAGGTAAAAAAAGGATGAAATCCGTAGGAAGCGTGGAAATCCCGCAAAAGGCATTCTTGTCTGTACTATCCGTTGATGAATGAGGTGCAAGTGAGCGATATCAAAGAAAAACTACCGACCCCGAAACTGAACATCACGACAAAAAAACGCAAAGGCAAGCTCCGGGAAAATGTTGAATCGATAGCCATCGCCATTGCGCTGGCATTCGCCATCCGCTATTTCGTAGTGGAGGCGTTTAAAATCCCTACCGGTTCGATGGCGCCGACCTTACTGGGTGAACACAAAGACGTGAAATGCCCCAATTGCGGCTGGTTTTTTTATGCCGACCGTCAAAGCGAAAGCACAACCTGCCCCAATTGCCAGTTCGAGATGAGCGCCTCTCTCTATTGCAACAACTGCAATAACAGGATACGATACAACTGGCCTGCATGGCTGTGGAGAAAGGGAACGTGTCCAAAGTGTCAAATCACGATCCCCTGGGTAGACCTGTCGAATCGGGTAATCCACGGCGGGAATAGGATATTGGTCAACAAATTCTGGTTGAAATTTAAAAAACCGCAGCGATGGGACGTTACCGTGTTTGTTTATCCCTTGTATGATCTTACATGCAAAAGCTGTTCTGCACAGATGCCTGATACTGAATGGCACGACGGATTACGCTGCCCACGGTGCAACTCGACAAGATTTTCAAAGAAAAAGAAGAATTACATCAAACGGCTTGTTGGCCTGCCCGGCGAAAAGTTGCAGATCGTCAACGGCGATATTTATATCAATGATAAGATACAAAGAAAACCCGCCTCTATTCAGGAAACACTGTGGCTACCTGTTTACAACAGCCGTTATTCAACAAAAGAAGAGGCTATTCCAACATGGGTAACCGATAGCAATGCGTGGACGATTCACAAAGATTCACTCACCTTGAATAATACGTCACAAGGCAGTTCGGACCCGTCATTGGTGACATTTGGACGAAGGGTATCAGACCATAATGGTTACAATAACAGGTCAGGTAGCAATGAAATGGGTGACATTAAAATCAGCTTCGACGTAACCCCATTAAAAGGCTCAAAAAGCCTGGAAATTGTTCTGGAAAAGAATAATGACGTATTTACTGCCATCATTCCAACAAACGATACGAACGCAAAAGGTTGTCTTAAGAAAGCTGAAAATATTGTTATGGAAGAAGACATTCACATACAAACGGGACAAAAACAGAACATAACATTTTCCAATGTGGATGGTATCGTATCACTTTCGATAGATAAGAAAAAAGCCTTTGTCTTCGACAATGATGACGGGAAACTGCCGGACGTGCGTCCCTTTGATACGAGCAGGGTTCGTTTCGGCGGTACCCATGTAAACGCAACCTTTGAAAATATTCAGATTTTTCATGATATTTACTATACCGAGCTCTCTGCCGGCACATGGGGCACAACCCAGCCAATACAATTGGGCGAGAAGGATTACTTCATGATGGGCGACAACAGCAGAAACAGCAATGACAGCCGTGTCTGGAAATTCGTACCGGAAAAGAACATCGTCGGCAAGGCATTTTTTGTATTCTGGCCGTTGAATAATATCAAGTTTATAAAATAACGTTATTGTTACTGCTTAGCAGGTGTTATTTTTGGCTACAAAAGAAATGAGTAACATATAACAAGAAATGAACAAGTAAAAAAGGATGATTGAAGACAACAAAAAATATAATTTGGAAGAGCGGCTGATTCAGTTCGCACTTCTGATTATTGACATTGTTGAAATGCTGCCAAATACAAGGGCAGGAAATCACATTGCAGGACAATTGATTCGTTCAGGCACATCGCCTGCATTATACTCGTTCCCACGCTCTGCGTGGGAATGCCACAAGTGACGCTCTGCGTCAAGACTATGAGAAGTCGATATAAATATTTTCATAACACTAGCCCTTACTTCGTAACCTGTACCGTTGTTAACTGGATTGCAATCTTTACCTCACCAGTGATGTTTGATATTATAATAGAAAGCCTTCGTTTTCTGAGAGAGACTGGTTCTTTAAAGATTTTTTCCTACGTTATTCTCGAAAACCATTTGCACATGATTGTTAGCTCAGAGGATTTAAGCAATAACATGATGCGATTTAAATCGTATACTGCACGAAAGATTATCGATTTTGCAGAAAGCAAAAATAATACGTGGTTACTTACACAATTTAAGGAAGAAAAGAAGGACTTTAAAAACGATAGAACATATCAGGTATGGCAGGAGGGATTTCATCCACAAGTGATACAATCGGAAGAAATGTTGCGGCAAAAAATAGAGTACATCCATTACAACCCGGTGAGGAGAGGATACATTGACGATCCTTCGAATTGGGTTTATTCAAGTGCAAGGAATTATTTAAAAGATGATAATTCTATCTTAGAAATAGATTTTATCACGTTGTAAACGGGACGCAAAGCGTCAAGGACTGTGTTCCCACGCAAAACGTGGGAACAAGACGGATGCTTTTTCTCCGTGTCTCCGTACCTCTGCGGTTATTGGGGATTTTTATTATGAATTTATTAAGAGCAGAAGGGTTAACAAAATCATACGGCAAACGCACCGTCGTAAAACAGGTAAGTTTCGAGGTCAACGACGGTGAAATCGTAGGATTGCTCGGCCAAAACGGCGCCGGCAAGAGCACCTCTTTCAACATGATTATCGGCGCCATACGGCCGGACAGCGGTCGGGTAATCTTCCAGAATGAGGACATTACCAACCTCCCCATCTATCAGCGCGCAAGGAAGGGGATGGGTTACCTGTGCCAGGAACCTTCTGTCTTCCAGCGTCTGACAGTGGAAGAAAATATCCTCGCAATCCTGGAGACGCACCGATACAATTCCAGCGATAAATACAAACGCCTGATCGAACTGCTTACCGAATTTAACTTAAAATCACTGGCAAAAAATAAGGCGTTCACCCTTTCGGGCGGCGAAAGAAGGCGTCTCGAAATCGCGCGGGCGCTCGCCAGTTCACCCACCATGATCCTCCTCGATGAACCGTTTACCGGCGTAGACCCTATTGCCGTTAATGAAGTACAGGATATCGTCTTAAAGCTTAAAAACAAAGGGATCGGACTGCTCATCACAGACCACAACGTCCGGGAGGCCCTGAGCATAACAAATCGCTCGTACATTATAAACGAAGGCACGGTCGTTGCCAGCGGCACCACTCAGGAAATTCTGAGCAATCCCGTTGCTCGCCAGTCCTATTTAGGGGATAATTTTCCTACCAGTGAACACCGGTTAACGGACTTTAGTACCCCTGGCAAAAAGGCACCGGATGCCGATCGAAGACCAATTATTCGCAAAGACGCTAAGCGATAGGACTGGAATTTTTAGAATAACATACACGAGGTAATACTAAATCAGGCTGTCGTTGACAACGGTATATTACCCACAAAACATGCGAAAAGAAATACATTGAATTTAGCCATTTTCGTGTTTTTCGCGGGTAAATTGAAACTCTGTTCTGGTTCAGGCTTGTAGCCTGAACCGAAACATTTCGGTTCAATCGAGGACGATTGAACCAGCAAAAGGGGAATCACAAATGATTGAAATTCCTGAACATTTGCTGATAAGCAAACTATGAAAATCCTGTTAGTGGACGACTCTTCTTTAGTCAGGGAAGTTCTGAGGTCATTTATCGAAAAACACGGCCAGGAAGTTATCGAGGCGATGGACGGACAGGATGGCTTCGAAAAGGCTAAAATCCTTAAACCCGACCTGATCATCACCGATGCCCTGATGCCTAACGTTGACGGTTTTGTCCTCCTCAGAAGTATCAAAATGGATCCAAACCTGAGTTCCATTCCCTGTATATTCTACTCCGCAATTTATACGGGCAGCAAGGACAGGGAACTTGCCCTCTCCCTAGGGGCAGAGGCCTTTATTACAAAGCCAAAATCTCTCGAAGAGTTATGGGAGGAACTTAAACCCTTCCTGGAAAGGAAAAAATGTCCCGAAGTGCTGGTTAAAAACCGGCTGATTTCTGATGAAAAGGAATTCCACAAGATTCACCTGGCAGTGGTAGCTGCAAAACTCGAAGAAAAAGTTAAGGCGCTTGAAGAGGACGCCACTAAGCGCAAACAGGCAGAGGAAGAAATCAGAAGACTTTACACTGCTATTGATCAGAGCATCAATATTGTGTTCATTACCGACGTGAAAGGACATATCGAATATGTAAACACGATGTTCGAGCACGTCACAGGATACGCCAAGGAAGAAGTAATAGGACAGAATCCCCGCATACTCGCTTCTGGAGAGACTTCACATGCAGCGTATGAAGAGTTATGGGGGACTATTGTTGGAGGAAAGACCTGGCGGGGCATGTTCAAAAACAAAAAGAAGAACGGCCAGCACTACTGGGGCAATGGTTTAATTACCCCCATTAGAAATGAGAAGGGACAAATCACCCACTTTCTTGCAATACAAGAAGATATTACGGAAAAAATGAAAAATGAAGAACGAATAAAATACCTTACCACGTATGATGAGTTGACTGGCCTTTGCAACCGGACATTCTTTACGGAACGACTGAATGAATGGTTGTCTCATAATAAGGCTTATAACCAGACGGGGGTTCTTCTCTTGATGGATATTGACGGGTTTAGATCAATCAACGACACCTATGGACATAGTACCGGAGACAATGTATTACGTCACGTGGCTGAATTTCTCACTACCACGCTATTTGAAATAGATAAACAATATGTGAATAAAGATGTACGGGAAAGTATTTTGGGTCGTACGGGAGGAGATGAATTTGCAATTTTTCTTCCGGCCAGAAGCGAAAAGGAAGCAATGGAGACTGCCGAAGAAATCAGAAAGGGACTAGAAAAATACCGATTTGTGGAAATAGCCGGTCATGTAACTGCACGTATAGGCGTAGTCCTTTATCCAAAGGACGGAAGCACGACAAAGGAACTTACTACCGGGGCAGATGCCGCTATCTACCATGCCAAAGAACTTGGGCATAACAGAATACATCTTTACCACACAGAAGACCTGGTATTGGAGAAAATGCACTCAAAGATGGAGTGGAAGGGACGCATCCAGAAAGCCATTGAAGAAGAACGTTTTGAGCCATGGTTTCAACCCATTTCAGACCTGAAAGACCGTCAGATACACCATTACGAGGCGCTTGCACGAATGCGTGATGCGAATGGAGAAATAATTCTTCCCGGGGCATTTGTCGATACGGCGGAAACACTGGGGTTAATTACCAATATCGACCGTATAATCATTAAAAAAACATTAAGAACACAATCAATTTTGTGTAAACAGGGTAAAGTATTATCCTTCAGTGTAAACCTCTCGGGAAAAGATTTGGAGGAGAAAGAGTTTCTGGAATTCTTGAAATCTGCGATAACCGAAACAGGCGTAGACCCCAGGCACCTGATCTTTGAAATAACAGAGACAGCGGCTGTTCGCAACTTAGATCGGGCCATTAAATTCATCAGAGAACTACGATCAATCGGATGCTGTTTCTCCCTTGATGATTTTGGGGTTGGCTTTACCTCTTTTAAATATCTGCAAGAGATGGAGGTAGACTATATCAAAATAGACGGTTCCTTTATCAGGACTCTCCATAAGACTCAAAGCGACCATATTTTTGTCAAGGCTATGGCAGACGTGGCAAGAGGTATGGGAATTAAGACGATTGCAGAATTTGTCGAGAACGGGGAAATAATTAAAATTCTCAAGGAATATGGCGTAGACTATGCCCAGGGTTACTTTATAGGCAAGCCCTCACCAGAGGTGTAAAAACATTTCCTGCAATATATCCGCAAAGTTATTACACACCCCCCGGCCACCCTGCTGGTTCAATCTTGCAGACTTCGTCGTGAGCGCTCAGTCGAACGATTGAACCAGATATTTCGAGCTGATTATCGGGTTTGAAGTAGTGTTCCGGAATGTCAACATACCAACTATTTCGGTTCAATCGAGGACGATTGAACCAGCAAAGATTTATATGGGCACACCGCGATGTTGATCTCAGAACCTTGCTCATCCAATCCGGATGTTGGCAGATGAAAATATCCGGCGAGAAAACAGAGACACAGTACTGTTTATTCCCGAAAATCGAAAACACTTGAATTTACCTGTATGCACTGTTAAAATTTATCACCAATTACTATGAAAAAATATCTTCTCCCAAATACAACTATCACAGGCAGTATATTTTTATCACTTCTTATGGGCGGTTGCGCCATACAACCCACAAAGTCAAGGGTACCGGCGCAACTTGAAAGAGAAATCAAAACCATTGAAGGCGTGAAATCTACTGCGGCATACCAACCCCCTGTTTCTGGGGAAAAGACGACCTACATTGTCAAAAAAGGGGATACCTTGTGGCGCATAGCAAAAGGTTATGGAGTATCCGTTGAAACAATTTTAAGAGCCAATCACATAACGAATACAAAAGACTTGAAAGTTAGCCAAAAGCTTATCATCCCTACCTCTGGAAAATCTTATACCGCCCCCGCATCACATTCAAGCTATACGCCTACGAGTAACATAACGGGTGGTGTATCACCAAAAGGGTTTATCTGGCCTGTAAAGGGACAGGTCGTATCGCAATTCGGTGAAATGAGAAATGGCGCTAAAAATATGGGTATCTATCTCCTGCCCCAACCAGGGCAAAATATAGTTGCTGCTAAAAAAGGCACTGTGGAAGCCGTTACGGATGCTGACGATGGCACGCATATTATCGTAATTAAACACGATGGAGGCAATCGTACCATTTACGGATGCCGTAGTAATCCCATGGTGGGAGAGGGCAGTTATGTAGAACAGGGACAGCCCATAGCTAATATCAGCCAGACGAGCACAGGGAACCCCTCTGAAATCAATTTCAAAATATATGTAAAAGATAAACCTGTTAACCCCTTGGCTTATTTACCGTAATAATTCACCGCAAAGACGCAAAGAACGCAAAGGGTGGTAAAAAAAAGAAGTTGGGAAGTTGAGAGGTTAAGATTATTTCGACTTTCCACCTGCTCATTTTCTCAACCTCTGCTTTCCTTCTTTGCGTCTTTGCGGTGGGATGAGTTGTTATATATTTGAGGATAAATACAATGCCGATATACGAATTTCAATGTAATCAGTGCAACACAAAATTTGACGAATATTTTCGGAGCGCAAGGGAACGGAAAAAGTTATTTTGCCCGTCTTGCCAGAGTGACCACATCCGCAAAATATTTTCCGTGTTTGGGATGTCCGCAGGAAACAGTGGAAACGACTCCAGCTCTCAGGGCAGTTCCGGCGGTTGCGGTAGCTGCACGGCCACGACCTGCACCGGATGTAGATAATACCGTATTTGCGATTTCGGATTTCGGATTTACGATTTGTGATTTAAAATCGTAAATCGTACATCAGAAATCAAATTTTTATTTAGGTAATCAAACAATGCAAAACCTTTGGGCACCCTGGCGCATTACATATATTCAAGAACAACCGAAAGAGAACGACTGCTTTCTCTGTAACGCAGTTCAGGATAATCAAGACGAAAAACACCTCGTAGTGCATAGAGGAAAAGAGTGTTTCTGTATCCTCAACAAATTTCCTTACAACAGCGGGCATCTCATGGTCGTGCCCAACAAACATAAGGCAGACATTTCAGACCTCACTGGACAGGAAATGCTTGAAATTATGGAGATGACGAGAGACATGAAAGAACTCCTCACAAAAATAATGAAACCCGAGGGTTTTAACCTCGGCATTAATTTAGGAAAATCTGCCGGGGCTGGGCTTGTCGGTCATTTCCACCTCCACATCGTTCCACGCTGGAACGGTGATACAAACTTTATGCCCGTTGTTTCTGATGTGAAGGTCATTCCACAATCGCTGGAAGACCTTTATAAAGAATTCCAAAAACATTTATAAACCAATCTGGACTCAGATTTTCTCAGAAATTCACAGATAATAATTCAATCTATGATAATCAGTATTACTTGCTCTTGCTGGTTCAATCGTCCTCGATTGAACCTAAACATTTGGCATTTTTCATGGCTGGTACTTTTTTAAAACCCATAGCCCGGTTCAAAATATCTGTAGTGAGCGACTTAAAATAAGTTTACATACAATGTCATTACGAGCGACAGCGAAGCAATCCCCCTTAAGCCCCATTTATAAAAGGGGGATTGTGGAATTTTAAGGATTGCTTCGTCGCTTTGCTCCTTGCAATGACATCTTTCTTTTGTTGTTTACTATCTAATAATCTGTGTTCATCTGTGTCCAAAATGTAATTTTTTTATACTATGCTAACGAGCAAAGAAATTGAATTGAGAGAAGAGCGAGAGCTTGCTCCTTACGCCATGAAAAGCAAGGATTCCAGGGGGAGAAAACATCCGGAGGAGGAGCATCAGTATCGCAGTATCTATCAGCGGGACCGTGACCGCGTTATCCACTCCACTGCCTTTCGACGCCTTGAATATAAAACCCAGGTCTTTGTGAATCATGAAGGGGATTATTACCGGACCCGATTAACCCATACCATAGAAGTATCACAAATTGCCCGGAGCATCGCCCGAGCGCTGAATCTCAACGAGGACCTTGCAGAAGCCATTTCGCTCGCCCATGATTTAGGCCATACACCCTTTGGGCATTCAGGCGAGGATGCCCTGAGAAAGCTGATGGAAGGGCATGGAGGATTCGAGCATAATCTGCACGGACTGCGCGTCGTTGACATCCTTGAGCAGAAATATCCAGACTTTCCAGGATTGAATTTATCGTGGGAAGTCAAGGAATCCATAGTAAAACACATTTCTCCTTACGACCACACATCTACCACAACGGAATACAATATTGATGAAAGGCCACTGCTGGAAGCACAGATTGTGGACAAGGCGGATTCCATTGCCTATGATAACCACGACCTGGATGACAGCCTGAAGGCAGGCATTATTACAGACTCTGATTTGCAAACAGTTGACTTGTGGCGGGAAACGCAAAAAAAGGTGAAACAAAAATATGTGATTAATAATCATGACATATTAATCGCTCAAACGGTCAGAACCCTGATCAATATGGAAGTCACTGACCTGTTAGAAAACACCCTGTCCAGGCTTAAGCGTGAGGGTATTAAAACCGTTAAGGACGTCAGAAATCATCCCAACCTGATCGTGTCCTTTTCTCCTGCGTTATCTGAACAAAAGAAGAAACTCCAAAATTTCCTCTTTAAAAACGTATATCAACACTACCGGGTGGCTAGGATGTCAGATAAGGCGAAGCGGTTCCTGGAAGAACTTTTTATAGCCTTTATCAAAAATCCCAAACAACTCCCCGCTGAGTATCAAAGGTGGATAGAAGAAGCAGGTCTGTATCAGGGAGTTTGTGACTATATCGCAGGAATGACAGACCGCTTTGCACAGGATGAGTACAAAAAGCTTTTTTATCCGTTTGAAAGGGTTTAGTAATAGTTCACCGCAAAGGCACAAAGAGCGCAAAGAAAGAAACCAGCGGTTGAGAAAATGAGAAGTTAGGAAGTTGAAATAATCTCACCCCCCTCAACTTCCCGACATCCCAAGTTCTTTCTATTTGTATCTGTTGCATTTTTGTGGTAAATTTTTACAAGGTATGTTATGAAAGTGTCTGTTATTTTAGTCGGGGCAGGTCTTGGATTGCGCATGGGCGGGACTATTAAAAAACCCTTCCTGCAAATCCATGGAAAACCCATATTCCTTCACACAATTGAACGTTTTGCCCAGAACGACAAGATCAGTGAAATTATTCTCGTTGTTGGCGAGACGGAGACAAAATCATTGCGAGATACGTGGCAGTCTACCCTTGATACCTATGGGATCAAAAAGGTTGTTCCTGGCGGCAAAAGACGCCAGGATAGCGTATATAACGGGCTTTGCCAGGTCAGTAGCGACGCTGAAATTATCCTTATCCACGACACCGTCAGACCTCTGGTAAGGAATGAACATATCGATGCAGTTATCGCTAAAGTAAAAGAGTCGGACGCCGCTATCCTCGCAGCACCCATGAAGGCAACAGTCAAGGAAGTGGGAGATAATTTTCGCATTCAGCGAACGATACCAAGAAATACCCTGTGGATGGCACAGACACCACAGGGGTTTCAGGGCAAATTAATTTTAAAAGTTTTTAGTCAGTTTAAGAACTCGGATATAGAATTTACAGACGATGCGCAAATGGTGGAAAAGGCAGGCTATCCCGTTTATATCGTGCCCGGCACAGATGAAAATATCAAAATTACCACACCGGAGGACATTCGCCTTGCCGAAGCCTTACTTGGCGTTTAGGAATTTCAATGTAGGGGTTGAAAATCTTCAACCCCTACAAGTTGCTGCTTATGGCAGCCTAATTAAAATCTCTAAT
>Ga0082335_1008059_pt1 | contig 12292 bp, 13 predicted proteins | sample Subgrocontami58m_FD_72375 | JGI IMG/M metagenome (GOLD analysis project Ga0082335, IMG submission 72375) | Subsurface groundwater microbial communities from S. Glens Falls, New York, USA - GMW37 contaminated, 5.8 m (SPADES assembly) (version 2) ...
ATCGCCGTGGTCATCACGCGCGTGACCCCGTCGATGTTCCCGCCCACGATCATGACCGTCCCGACCTCGGCGACCGCGCGCCCGAATCCCGCGAGCACGGTGGTGAGCAGCGAGAAGCGGCAATCCCAGAGCAGCGTCAGCGCGGCCTGAAAGGGGTTCGCACCGAGCGAGTTCAGCTGCTCCTCGTACTCGCGCCACGCGTCCTCGATCGACTGGCGGGAGAACGCGGCGACGATCGGCGCCACCAGGATCGACTGCGCGACGATCATGGCCGCGGGCGTGAACAGGATGCCCAGCTCGCCGAGCGGGCCCGCGCGCGACAGCAGCAGGTAGACCAGCAGCCCCACCACCACCGCCGGCAGGCCGAGCAGCGCATTGAGCAGCACGATGACGGCCTGGCGTCCGGGGAAGCGCGCGACGGCGATCGTGGCCCCGAGCGGAAGCCCCACGACAGTGGCGATCACGACCGCGGAGAAGCTCACCTCCAGGCTGAGCAGCACGATCTCGACGAGCTGCGGACTCAACCCGAGCACCAGATCCACCGCCTGCCCGAACGCCGGCCCTATCGTATTCATCGCGCGCGCGGCGCGCGCAACACGCCGAAATATGTCCTGCGCCGCATATCCTCTCCCGGGAAGGCTCGATTATCCCCGAGCAGTCGTCGGCAGAAATATGCTAGCCTTTGCATATGTCCTGGGTGCGTTTCGATCTGAGCTGGCTGGCCCCGCCGGAGGCCGGCAGGGGCGACGACAGGCAGCTGCTCGAGCTGCTCGCCGCGGTCCGCGCGAAAGGCTCGATCGCGGGCGCGGCCGGCGCCGCCCGCGTCTCCTACCGGCATGCATGGGGAACGCTCGCCCGGTGGGAACGCCTGCTCGGCCGGCGCGTGGTCGTGCTCGAGCGCGGGCGCGGGGCCACGCTCGCGCCGCTGGGGGAGCAGCTGCTGGAGGCGGACCTGCGCGTGCGCAGGAAGCTCGAGCCCGCGTTCGCGCGCATCGCAGCCGAGCTCGACGCCCAGTTCTCCGCGTCGATGGGAACCGCGCAGCCGGTTCTTCGCGTGGCCGCGAGCCACGATCTCGCGCTGCTGCAGCTGCGCGACCTCGCCGGGGACCGCGGCCTGACGATGGACCTGCAGGTCCGCGGCAGCAGCGAGGCGCTGTCGGCCTATGCGCGGGGCGACTGCGATCTCGCGGGGTTCCACCTGAGCGTCAGCCGTCCCGACCTGGACCTGCGCAAGTGGCTCGATCCGCGCCGCGACACGCTCATCGACTTTGCCACGCGGCGCCAGGGCCTGATCGTGAAGCGCGGCAACCCGAAGCGGATCCGCGGCATCCTCGACCTCGCCAAGCCCACGGTGCGCTTCGTCAACCGGCAGCCGGGCTCGGGAACGCGCGTGCTGCTCGACCGTCTGATCGCCGATGCGGGCCTGAAGCCGCGCCAGATCCGCGGTTATGCCGTCGAGGAATACACCCACCTCGCGGTCGCGGCGACGGTGGCGAGCAACCAGGCCGACGCGGCGTTCGGCATCGAGGCCGCCGCCGCGCAGCACGGGCTGGACTTCGTTCCGATCGAGACCGAGGAGTACCTGCTCGCGTGCCGCACCGGCCGCCTCAGGCAACGGCCGGTCGCGACGCTGCGCAAGCTCATGGCGAGCGCCGCCTTCCGCAAGACGGCCACCGGACTCGCGGGATACGACCTTTCCCGCTGCGGCAGGATCGCGAAATTCAGCGCCGGCGCCGGGACGCCGCGCGCCGGGCGCGCGTGATCAGGCGCGGGCCGCGTGCCCGCGCTGCGCGCCGTCCCTCTGCATGATGTGGATGCCCTCGGCCAGCAGCGTGACCGTGGCCTCCATCCCCGCGGCGAGCTGATTGCGCCGCGCGTGGTGCGTGGCGATGTTCATCGCTATCGACTGTTGCGCGGCGACGCGAATGGAGACGCTGGTCGTCTCCCCCATCGAGACGCATTCCTGCACGACGCCCCGCACCGGGTTCTCGCGCTCGCCCTGCGAAGGACGGTCGCGCCGATGCAGGATGACGTACTCCGGGGCGACGACCCAGCTCACGCTCTCTCCCGGAGAGAAGCCCGGCGCGTGCTTCGCCTCGAGCGTGAACCCGGCCCACTCCAGCAGCGTGCGGTTCGATTCGGGACGCTGCTCGCGAACGACGGCCTCGAACAGGTTGCCCAGGTCGAGCAGCCGCGCCACTTCGGCGCTGCAGGGGCGCGCAAGGATCTCCTCGGGCGCCCCGCGCTGCAGCGTCTTGCCGTGGTGAAGGATGGTCATGCTGTCGGCGAGCAGGCGCGCCTCGTCCAGGTCGTGCGTCACGAGCACGATCGGGATGCGCACCCGCTCGCGCAGCAGCGCAAGCTCCCGCTGCAGCTTGCGCCGCGTCACGCGGTCCACCGCGGCAAACGGCTCGTCGAGCAGCAACGCCTCCGGATCGCGCGCCAGCGCCCGCGCCAGCGCGACGCGTTGCTGCTGGCCTCCGGAGAGCTGCGCTGGCCGCCGCTCCTCGAGCCCGGCGAGGTTCACCAGCTCGAGCAGCGCGCGGCCCTTCGCCTCGCGCTGCCCGGGCGCGACGTGGCCCGCGGCCAGCATCACGTTGCCGAGCGCCGAGAGATGCGGGAACAGCGCGTAGCTCTGGAACACGAGCCCGACGCTTCGCCGCTGGGGCGGGAGGTCGACGCTGCCGTCGTACCAGAGCGCGCCGTTGCAGCGCACTTCGCCCGCACGCGGCCGGTGAAGCCCCGCGATGCAGCGCAGGATCGTGGTCTTGCCGCTTCCCGAAGGCCCGACCAGCGCGGCCAGTTCGCCGGGCGCGCAGTGCAGCTCCGCCGCGAGCGGAATCGGCGCCTCCTGCTCGAGCCGCGCGTGCAGGCCGTCGCTCAACTGCGCCTCCTTTGGTCGGATAGCGCGTAGACGATCCCGATCGCGACGAGGGAGAACGCGAGCAGCATCGCCGACATGGTCCCCGCGGCGTGCTCGTCGAAGGCCTGCACCCGGTCGTAGATCGCGATCGAGATCGTGCGCGTCTCGCCCGGGATGTTGCCTCCCATCATCAGCACCACGCCGAACTCGCCCACGGTGTGCGCGACGGTGAGCACGAGCGAAGAGACGATCCCCGGCCAGGCGAGCGGCAGCTCGACGCGCCTGAACGTGCTCCAGCGCGACAGGCCGCTCACCCAGGCGGCCTCGCGCACGTCGTGCGGGATCGCCTCGAAGGCGCGCTGCATCGGCTGCACCGCGAAGGGCAGGTTGAACACGATCGAGGCGAGCAGCAATCCCTCGAAGCTGAACGCGAGCGGCCGGCCGGCGACCGACTGGTACGCCTGGCCGAGCCAGGACGCGCCGCCGAACGCGGTGAGGAGGTAGTAGCCCAGCACGGTCGGCGGCAGCACGAGCGGCAGCGCGACCAGGGCCTCGAGCCATGCCTTTCCTGCGATGCGGCGCCAAGCGAGCTCGCGCGCGATCCACGTGCCGAGCGGAAGCAGCAGCAGCGCCGTCCATCCGGCGAGCTCGAGCGAAAGGCGAAGCGCGGTCCAGTCCATTGGCGCTCTTCAGTTCCGCCGCGGCGGAAGCGAGAATCCGTTGCGCTCGAACACTTCGCGCGCCTGCGGCGACCGCGCGAATTCGTAGAACCTGCGCGCGGTGCCGCCGGCGCCGCGCAGCAGCACCATCCGCTGCGCGAGCGGCGCATGCCACGCCTGCGGCACCAGCGCGGACGCGCCCGCGCGCTTCATCGCGTCGGAGACCGCGAGCGATTGGGCGATCAGCGCGGCATCGACCGATCGCGTGAGCGCGAATTGCGCGGTCTGCGAGACGTTCTCCCCGAGGACGAGGCGCGGCTGCAGTTTCTCCCAGAGCCCCATGTGCATCAGCGCGGCGCGCGCCGCGCGTCCGTAGGGCGCATGCTCGGGATTCGCGATGGCGATCCTGCGCAGCCTGCCGTCGGCTGCGGCGGCCGCGAGGTCGCGCATTTCCGCATCGGCCTTCACCGCGGAGCCCTTGGGCACGAACAGCGCCAGCCTGCCGATCGCGTACAGCGCCCCGGCGCCCTCGGTGAGCTTGCGCGCCTCGAGCGAGCGCACGTACTCCTCGTCCGCCGAGAACAGCAGTTCGTACGGCGCTCCCTGGATGATCTGCCGCGCGAAATTTCCCGACGACCCGAACGAGAGCTTGACCGAGCTACCGGTTGCGAGCGTGAATGCCCTCGCGACTTCGACCAGCGCATATTGAAGGTCCGAGGCGGCGGCGACCACCGGCACGTCGGCCGCGCGCGCGGCCCCCATCGACGCCTGCCACGCCAGCCACGACAGCAGGACGGCGAGGATTGCCGTGCGCACGCGTACCCGTTTCGCCCGGCATTCTCCAGGAATCACGCTCTGTCCGGTCGCATTCGACGAACCGCGATTCTATTCGAAATCCGCCGCTCCCGGCCCTCGGGCCGGGGTTGATTTCAGTCAAACGGGAGGGCGCCGATCTCCCGTCTAATGAAAGCTGACCGGTTCCTCCTGGAACGCCGATGAGCACGCCGCGCCCCGCTTCGCCCCCCGATGAGGCCGAGCAGGCTGTTGCCCGCGTGCTCGAGGCCGAGCGCGGCGCGCGCGAAGCGCTCGCGCAATGCGAGCGTCACGCGGAACGGATCGTCGCCGAAGCGACGGCGCGCGTCGCCGGGCTGCACGAACGCACCGGTGCACGCATCGAGCGCCTGCGCGAGCGCATGGCGCTCGCCGCCGAGCGGCGCCTGAGCGGGCTTCGCGCCGAGCAGGAAGCGCTCGCATTGGAATCGCGGCCCGACGCGGAGACGCTCGAGCGCCTCGATGCCGCGATCGCTCGGCTCGCCGCAGAAATCGCCGGCGGGCCCGCGGAAAGCTAGGCGCCATGGACTACGCGCAGGCACGGCTGCAGGCGCGCTTCGGCGAACGGCCCGACGAATCGTCGTGGCGCGGGCTCGCCGACGCGCGCGGGCCCGAAGCGCTGCTCGAGATCGCGCGCGCTTGCGGGCTGCGCCGCTGGATCGCCGGAATCGACGCGTCGAGCGATCATCACCGGATCGAGATCTCGCTGCGCGCGCGCTGGCGCGAGTGCGTCGCCGAGACGGCGTCGTGGATGCCCGAGCGCTGGCAGCCCGCGGTGCTCTGGACGGCGGCGCTGGCGGACCTCCCCGCGCTGTGCCGCCTCGCTCGCGGCGAGGCGCCGCTCGATTGGATGCGCCGCGACCCAGTGCTGGGTCCCTACGCCGGCGCTCAGGACGACGCGCGCCAGGCGAAGCTGCAGCAGGAGGCGCTCGCCTTCGCCGGCGCTGCGTGGCCTGAGCGCGGCGCCGCCGCGCCGGCCGGCGAATCGTTCGAGTCTCAGGTGCGGCGCGCCTGGCGCGACGAATGGCGGCGGCGCTGGCCGAACCGCGGCGATGCGCAGGCGCTCGAGAATCTCGCCGGGTTGATGGAATCGACGTTCGTCGAGCCGATGGCTGCGGAACGCCACGCGTTCCTGCGCCGGCTTCGCGCGCAGTTCCGGCGCTCGACTCTGCGCCCGGGTGCGGCGTTCGCGTTCCTCGCCTTCTCGGCGCTCGACCTCGAACGCCTGCGCGCAGAGCTGCTCGCGCGCGTGCTGCTCGACCGGGCGGGGCTCGCATCGTGATCCGGCCCGAGCCCGCGGCGTGGTTCGAGATCGTCGCGGCTCGCGAGGATTCGGCCGCGGTGCTCGAATCCCTCGCCGCCTCCGGTTGCGCGGAGATCGAGCCTCGCCAGGAGTTGCAGGATCCCGGCGCCATCTTCTCGCGCATCACCGGGTGGACCAGCGACCGCAGGAAGCTCTCGGCGCGCATCCAGGGCGCCGCCGCGCGCGCGCTCGTGCACTACCCGGGCGCACCCGAGGGCGTGCAGGCTCCGCTGCTGCTGCACAACCCCGCGTGGATCCGGCCGTTCGAGGTCTTCTCCCGCCTCGTGGGCATGCCGGGACGCTACGGCACCGATCCGAGCGGGCTGCTCGCGTTCGTCGCCCCGGTGCTGTTCGGCTACATGTTCGGCGACGTCATCCAGGGACTGATCCTCGTCGTCGTGGGGCTCGCGCTGCAGCGGCGCTGGCCGATGCTGCGGCTGGTCGTGGCGGGCGGCTTCGCCGCGATCGCGTTCGGCTTCGCCTTCGGCAGCGCGGGAAGCGTCCACGGCCTGGTCCCGGCGCTGTGGCTGGACCCGCTCGAAGATCCCGTGCCGGTGCTCGTGGCGCCGCTCGTCTTCGGCGCCGTGCTGCTCGGGTTCGGGCTCGGCCTGAACGGCCTCGAGGCCTACTGGCGCGGAACGCTCGCCGCCTGGCTCACCAGCGACGCAGGGTTCCTCGTGCTCTACGCCGGAATACTGATCGCGTTCCTGCATCCGGCGGGCATCTGGATCGCCCTCGCCGGCGCGCTGCTCTACGTCCTGGGCCACGTCGGCCGCGAGCGCCGCGCGATCGCCGCGCTCGGCGCCGCGGGCGAGCTGCTGCAGAAATCCGCCGAGATCCTGATCAACACCGTGTCCTTCGTGCGCGTGGGCGCGTTTGCGATGGCGCACGCGGGTCTTTCGACCGCGATCATCGCGCTCGGGCAGGCGACCGGCAATTGCGTCGGCGAAGCCCTGGTGCTCATCCTGGGCAACGTCATGATCATCGCCATGGAGGCGCTCGTGGCGTCGATCCAGACCACGCGCCTGGTGCTGCTCGAGTTCTTCACCCGCTTCTTCCGGACGAGCGGGCGCGAGTTCCATCCCCTGCCTTCCCCGACTCCGACCTCCGAGGAGAAACCCGATGAACGGAAGCCTTAAATTCTCGATCGCCCTCACCGCGATCACCGCCCTGCTGGGCGGCGCGATCACCGCGCTCATCCTGTGGATGCCGTCCGCCGCCGCGCAGACCGGCGCGGCGGCCGCGATGCCGCCCGAGATCTGGCGCTGGGGATTGCTCAGCGCGGCGCTCGCCACGTCGGTGTCCTCGCTCGCCGCGGCCTACGCCGTGGCCAAGCTCGGCAGCGCCGCGATCGGCGCCATTGCCGAGAAGCCCGACCTGTTCGGGCGCCTGGTGATCTACGTCGGCCTCGCCGAGGGGATCGCGATCTACGGCCTCATCGTGTCGATCCTGATCCTCAACCGGCTCACCTAGAAATGCGCGCGGCGATCGTCTATCTCGGCGACGAATTGAGCGCGGCGGGCTACCGGCTCGCGGGCGTGGACGCGCGCGTGCCCGCGGCCGGCGCCGAGACCGGGGCACTGGAGGCCGCGATGCGCGAGGCGCAGGTCGTGCTGCTGGGCATGCGCTGCGCCGCCGCGATCGCGCCCGCCGTCCTCGAACCGGCGCTCGCGTCGCGCTCGCCGCTCGTGATGGTCGTGCCGGAACTGAACGGCGAGCGCCCGTCGATCGACCCCGCCTCCAGGGTGCGTCGCCTTCTCGGAGTCGAGCCGTGAACCCGGAAGCCAAGGCGCTGGCGCTGATCGCGATCGCCGAGCGGTATCGCGAATCGCATTGCGCCGCGCTGCTCGCCTCGGCGGCCGAGGCGTCGCGGCGCATGCTCGCCGAGGCCCGCCGGTCGGCGAGAAAACGCCTGCACGAGGCGCTCGACGGCGACCGCGCGCGGATCGCCGAGGACATCGCCGACGCGCAGGCGCGGCTCGTCACCGCGCGGCGCGTGCGCGTGCAGAAGCGCATGGCCGCCGCGCTCGGGCGAGCCTGGCCGAGGCTCCAGGAGGCTCTGCTCGAACGCTGGCAGTCGCCCGCGGGCCGCGCCGCCTGGGTCGAGCGTCACCTCGCGGTCGCGCGCGCCGTGCTTCCGCAGGCGGCGTGGACCATCGTGCATCCGCCGCAGTGGCCCGCCACGGAGCGCGACCAGGCGGCCCGCTGGCTGCGCGAGCACGGCATCGCGCAGGCGAGCTTCGCCCCCGACGCGAGGCTCGCCGCGGGCATCCGCGTCGTTTGCGACACGGCCTGCGGCACGAATCTCCTCGACGCGTCGCTCGAAGGGCTGCTCGCCGACCGCGCGCAGATCGAGGGCCGGCTGCTGCACCATTTGGGCGAGACCGCATGAGCCTCGCGCGCATCCTCTGGATCAGCGGGCCGGTGCTGCGCGCCAGGGCCGAAGGCCCGTTCCGGCTGCGCGAGGCGGTGCGCGTCGGCGAGCGCGGCCTGCTCGGCGAGGTGGTCCGCATGCACGAGGACGAGATCGTCGCGCAGGTCTACGAGGACACCACGGGGCTGCGCCCCGGGACCGAAGTCAGCGGAACAGGCGCGCTGCTCGGCGTGAAGCTCGGGCCGGCGCTCCTGGGGCGCATGTTCGACGGGCTGCTGCGGCCGCTCGCGGGCGCCGGCACGCAGTACGTCCAGCCCGGAACGATCGCAGCCGAGCCCATCGAGTTCGATTTCAGGCCCGCGCTGCGCGCGGGCGATCACGCGCATCGCGGCGCGGTGATGGGCGAGGCGATCGACGCGTCCGGCCGCGCGCGGACCTGTCTGCTGCCGCCCGACGCGCAGGGCGAAGTGGTCGCCATTCGCGGCGAAGGGCGCTATGCGGACGATGTTCCGCTCTGCACGCTGCGCACATCGGACGGCGCGATGCGCGATGCCGCGATGAGCCATTTCTGGCCGGTGCGCGAGCCGCGCCCGGTAATGGCACGCCTTCCCTCCTCCGCGCCGCTCCTGACCGGCCAGCGCATTCTCGATGCGCTGTTCCCGGTCGCGCTCGGCGGCAAGGCGGCGATTCCCGGAGGGTTCGGCACCGGCAAGACGGTGCTGCTGGAGGCGCTGGCGAAGTCCTGCCACGCCGACGTCATCGTCTACCTCGGCTGCGGCGAGCGCGGCAACGAGATGGCCGGCGTGCTCGACGAATTCCCCAGGCTCGCCGACCCGCGCACCGGCCGCCCGCTGATGGAGCGCACGGTCATCATCGCCAACACCTCGAACATGCCGGTGGCCGCGCGCGAGGCGAGCATCTACAGCGCGGTCACGGTCGCGGAGTATTTCCGCGACCAGGGGCTGCACGTCGCGCTGATGGCGGATTCGACCAGCCGCTGGGCGGAAGCGCTGCGCGAAGTGTCCGGGCGCTTCGGCGAGCTGCCCGGCGAAGGCGGCTATCCCGCCTACCTCTCCAGCCGCATCGCGGACTTCTACGAACGCGCGGCGAGCGTGACGACGCTCGCCGGCGCGAGCGGCTCGGTGACCATCTTCGGCTCGATCAGCCCGCCGTCGGGGGATTTCTCGGAGCCCGTCACCAGCCACACCAAGCGCTACATCCGCAGCTTCTGGGCACTCGACGTGAAGCGCGCGCAGGCGCGCTTCTTCCCGGCGGTCCACCCGCTGCAGTCGTATTCCGAGGACGCGCCCGATCTCGCCGCGTGGTGGAAGGACGTCTATGCCGCCCTGCCGGCGGGCGAACGCGCGTCGGGCGGGAACGAATGGCTCGAGCTGCGGCGCCGATTCCTCACGCTGCTCGACGAGCAGGCCCGCTTGGAGCGCATGGCGCGGATCATCGGCAAGGACGCGCTTCCGGCGCGCCAGCGGCTGACGCTTGTCTGCGGCGAGCTCGTGAACGACGGCTTCCTGTGCCAGTCCGCGTTCTCGGAGAACGACCGCTATTGCGGGCCTGAGCGCCAAGCGCGGATGATGCGGCTGCTCGGGCGCTTCATAGAGCACGCCGAAGCCGCGCTCGCGCGCGGCGTGACGCCCGAGCGCGTCGCGCAGATGGCGATCGTCCGGCCGCTGCGCAGGATGGGCGAGGACATCGCCGAGGGCCGGCCCGGGGAATTCGACGCGCTCGCCGCGCGCATGGACGCGGAGTTCGCCGCGCTCGAGGGGGAGGCCGCGCGTGCGCTCTAGCCTCCCTGCGAACCTCACCGTGTCGGGCGCGGCCTCGAGCCTCGAGGGGCCCTTGCTGTTCCTGCGCCGCAGCCTGGACGTGGGCCTGAACGACGCCGTCGCGGTCAAGGGCGGCGACGGCCGCACGCGCCTGGGGCGCGTCGCCGCCATCGACGAGCAGTTCCTGACCATCGAGCTGCTCGAATCGAGCGCGGGGCTCGCGCTCGCCGACTCGGTGGTGCGCTTCTACGGCGAGCCGCTGCACTTCGGCCTGGGGACAGGCATCCTCGGCCGCGTGTACAACGGCGTCGGCGAGGTGATCGACGGAGGCCCGCCGATTCCGGTCGACCGGCGGTTTCGCATCGAGGGGCTGCCGATCAACCCGGTCGCGCGCGCGCGGCCGCGCGACTTCATCGAAACCGGCGTCAGCGCGGTCGACCTCATGAACAGCCTGGTGCGCGGCCAGAAGCTGCCGATCTTCTCCGGCGGCGGGCTGCCGCACGACCGCATCGCGGTCGAGATCGCGACCCACGCGCGCCTGCGCGGCGCCGCCGCGCGCGATTTCGCGATCGTGTTCGCCGGCATCGGCGTGCCCTACACGAGCGCGGAGTATTTCCGCCGCTGCCTCGAGGCGAGCGGCGCGCTGGGGCGCTCGGCGCTGTTCCTGAACCTCGCGAGCGATTCGAGCACCCAGCGGCTGCTGACCCCGCGCTTCGCGCTCACCGCGGCGGAGTACCTCGCTTTCGTCGAGGGCAAGCACGTGCTCGTGATCCTCACCGACATGACCAACTACTGCGAGGCGCTGCGCGAGGTGTCCGGCGCCAAGGGCGAGGTCCCCGGGCGCAAGGGATTCCCGGGCTACCTGTATTCGGACCTCGCCACGCTCTACGAGCGCGCCGGCTGCATCCACGGCATGCCCGGCACGCTGACGCAACTCTCGATCCTCACGATGCCTTCGGACGACATCGGGCACCCGATCCCGGACCTCACCGGCTACATCACCGAGGGCCAGATCGTGCTCTCGCGCGAGCTGGAGCGCGCCGGCGTGTATCCGCCGATCAACGTGCTGCCCAGCCTCTCGCGGCTCATGAAGGACGGCACCGGAAGCGGATACACCGATCCCGACCATCCCGCGCTCTCGAGCCAGCTCTACGCCGCCTACGCCAAGGCAATCCAGGCGCGCGTGCTCGCGAGCGTGGTCGGCGAGGACGGGCTCTCCGACACCGACCGCAAGTACCTCGCCTTCGGCACCGACTTCGAGCAGAGCCTCGTGCGCCAGGATTCCGCGAGGACGCTCGAGGCGAGCATGCAGATCGGCTGGCGGCTGCTGCGCGCCCTGCCCAAGGCCGAGCTCGCGCGCCTGTCCGACGCGCAGATCCGCAGCCACATCGAGCCCGCGCCATGAGCGAGATCACGCCCACGCGCAGCGCAGCGATGGCGTTGAGGGACGAGCGCCGCGCGATGCACGATGGCTACGTGTTTCTCGACGAGAAATGCCTGCTGCTCGCCGGCGCCATGCTGCAGGAGCTGCGCCGCTTCGACGCGGCGAGCGCGGCGCTGCGCGGCCTCGTCGCCCGGTCCGCGCAGGCGCTCGCCGCGGCCGTGCGGCGCCACGGACTGCAAGGGCTGCAGTGCTATCCCGCGCTGCCGGCGGACGCCCTCGCCGTCGAGACGCACTGGCGCTCGCTGCTCGGCGTGCCCCTGGTGCAGGCGGAAGCGAAACGCGGCGGCGCAGGCTCGCCCGAGGCCGTATACCCCTCGCCCGAGGCGAGCGACTGCACCCACGCGTTCGTCGAGCTGAGCGCGCAGCTTGCCGTCATGGCGGCGAGCTCGGGCAACCTCGAGCGCCTCTACCGCGAATACCGCAAGTCGGTGCGGCGCGTGCGGGCGCTGCAGGACGTTCTGCTCCCCGAGCTCGACCGCGACCTGTATGCGATCGAATCGCAGCTCGACGAGCTGGAGCGCGACGAAGCGCTCGGCGTACGCTGGGGGCGGTCCCCTTAATCCTAGCCGATGAAGCCGTCCACCATCATTACCAGCAGCGCGAGGCCGATGGCGACGAGGGTGAATCCCAGGGCCTTGGAGGCGAGCGTCATCGGCCGCGCGGGCGCGTCCACGAGGTACTTCCCGAGCTGACCGGTGTCGGCGAGGCGCTTGTACTCGACGCCGTACTCGCGCTTGAATTCCTCGATCGGCATCGAGCCGGTGAACATGACGACGTCCATCGGGAACTTGTCCGGGCGCCAGTGGTTGGCGAAGAAGTGGATCGTGAACAGGTACACCGCCGCGAGCAGCGCCTCCTCGCCGTGGACGATCGTGGCCACGTTGAGCGTCCAGCCGGGCAGGTACGCGGCGGTGAGCGTCGTGAACCACAGCATGGCGCCGGTCGCGGTGAGCATCGCGATGCCCCAGAACGGCGCCCAGTAATCGACCTTCTGCATGTAGTTCCAGTGGTCGAACGTCGGCCGCGGGCCCCGGCCC
>Ga0082335_1008060_pt1 | contig 12291 bp, 13 predicted proteins | sample Subgrocontami58m_FD_72375 | JGI IMG/M metagenome (GOLD analysis project Ga0082335, IMG submission 72375) | Subsurface groundwater microbial communities from S. Glens Falls, New York, USA - GMW37 contaminated, 5.8 m (SPADES assembly) (version 2) ...
GATGCTCCTGGAACGGAAGGCATCCCTGACAACCCACGCTAGCCCCGTCGATTCTCCCATCTCCCTGTCACCTATCCGAGCCGGGAGAAACGATTACGGCTGGAGCCGTTGCCTGAATGGCCACTCCCGGCCTATGCGGAAGGCTTCCCCTTTCCCCATAAGGGCCGAACTATTATTGAGTACATCGCTGAAGAAGGCATCCGGGAGGCGGACGCCTCTGTGGAGCGGCTGAATTTTGCGGTGCGTCCTGGCGGAGAGAGCGTCCGCTTTGGTCGCGCCCCGTTCTAGCCAATCAAATCCAGTTTACTCGAATTTCATAGAGGGAGAATACTGATTATTGTCTTGACCTATCCAATTCCATCCACTACTATCATAATATATAACGTGGGTAGAAACGGGGGTTGCAATGAAACGTCAATTGCTTAGGCTTTCGCCAAAAGGAGTGGTCAACAAGAAGATGCCGGGTTACTACCCTGACGGCGGCGGCTTATATCTACAGGTAAGCGAATCGGGCAGCAAGTCGTGGTTGTTTCGATTCGTTCTGAATGGCAAAGAGCGTCAAATGGGGCTTGGCCCCTTCCATACCGTTGGGCTTGCCGATGCGCGCTCCGCTGCCGTCGAGTGCCGCAAGCTGCTACTTGCCAAGGTTGACCCTATTGAGGCACGCAACGCGAAGCATGCAGGCGAGGCACTAGATGCGGCGAAGTCCATTACGTTCACCGAATGCGCGACAAAATATATCAAAGCGCACAAGCCCGGATGGAAGAATGCCAAACACGCTGATCAATGGACGAACACGATCGAAACGTACTGCGGTCCGATCTTCGGCGAGTTGCCCGTTCAAGCGGTGGACACTGGCCTAGTGCTAAAGGCGCTTGAGCCGATCTGGACGGAAAAACCGGAAACAGCAAGCAGAGTACGCGGACGCATTGAATCGGTGCTTGATTGGGCAACGGCGCGGGGGTATCGCACCGGCGACAATCCGGCACGCTTGCGCGGCCACATCGACAACCTGCTACCCGAGATAAGCAAGCGGCGGCGCGTGAAGCATCACCCTGCCCTCCCCTATGTCGAGTTAGGCGAATTTGTAGCGGAATTGCGTAAGCAGGAGGGCGTCGCAGCGAGGGCGCTGGAATTTCTAATCCTGACGGCAGCACGCACCGGGGAAGTGATAGGCGCGAGGCCGGGCGAGTTCAACCTTGACGCGGCATTGTGGACGATTCCGGGCGAGCGCATGAAAGCCGGAAAAGAACACCGTGTCCCGTTATCGTCTAGGGTCGTGGCGATCATCCGCGAAATTGAAAAAACGCACAAAGGCGATTTTGTATTTCCCGGAGGAAAGGAAGGCAAGCCGCTATCCAATATGGCAATGCTTGAGTTGCTTAAACGCATGGAGCGCGGCAATCTGACCGTACACGGCTTCCGGTCAACCTTCCGCGATTGGGCAGCGGAGCGCACCAATTATCCGCGTGAAGTGTGCGAGATGGCGCTGGCGCACGCCGTGAGCGATCAAGTAGAGGCCGCCTATCGTCGCGGCGATCTGTTCGAGAAGCGGCGGCGGCTCATGCTCGAATGGACGAAGCACTGCGAGAACACGAAAGGCACCGGCAAGATTATATCGCTGGCGCGTAGCGCCTGAATACAAGGTAAGGCAGTGTGTTCATCAATTACGTTTCAAACGGCACGATTTGACGATAAAGTTTGGACCGGATAGAATTGCACTACCGACTCCAATGAGTCGATAGTAACGGGCCGAAGAGACGGTGCAACAGTCTGAAAGGGCTGTTGGGTTGCGATAGGTGGGCCAAATTGGCTTGCGCTATTGCGCCCAACGGCCCTTTTGCTTTTGCACTAGGAGACTCTGCTATGACGACTATCCGCTTGTCACGCGTCCGTAATGCCGCAACATCTGAACGTCAACCGAAATGCGGCCATGTTGCACCGCGCCCCCCTGTAATCGACCTGAACGGTCCCGGGCGGCTTCGCACAGCGCACGTGCTCGCTCTTTGCGGCATCTCACATTCCACGCTTTATCTGCGTCTTCGCGCCGGGACTTTCCCCGCGCCTGACGGCAAAGACGGTGGTTTGAATTATTGGAATACGCTGACGATAAAAAACTATCTAGGCGAGTGACCTTCAGTTCAGGATGAGGGAAAGATCGGCGGACAGTCGCTTCCTTCTAATAGAGAGAATTGTTTACCAAGACTAAGTAGCAGAAGTTAATAATAGCCGCTATCGTTCTATTAAGTACAATCACTATCGTTCATTTCATACAGTCCGATCCCATATTGTGGCGAGACGTAGCTTCCTCTTTGTTGACCGGTTCGTAGCCACGCTTCCGATTCCATTCAATCGGCAGCAAGACGTAGTTGACCGCATCCCCGAGACGCCTCACCCGTACTGGCGCATCGCTCACTTTACGAGAAGGTCTCTTTATCGAACGAAGTTTCAACTCGCGCTTGCAAGCAACGTGACTTTGCCCCAACGGCAATTTGACGCGTTGGAAACTGAGTATGAAGGGCGCACCGCCGCTCAACTAGGACCGGTCGCATATGTAAGCTGTGACCCCATATATCGGACGCAACGATTTTTGCGGTTTGAGTTTTCGCCGAATGCAGCAGGCTCGGGCGGGAGGACGCGCCTTCGCAGATTCCTTGAACTTCTATTGGCGGACGGCTATCGGCAGGCCATAAGCGAGGCACGCATTACGCGTCTGGACATCGGCTTTGATGTCTACCGACAGCCACTCCGCGATTTAGCAATCTCATTCCGGCAAGGTAGGAAGACTCGTGGAACTCGTGTCATTACCGGAGGAGATGGGGAGGTCGAATCGATTTATACTCCCGGAGGCGCAACGCGACAGCTTGCCGTATATGACAAAACTAGGGAAATCAATTTCCAAGCCCGTAAGGCGGCGAGCGAATCATCGCGTCGCTACGTTCTGCTTGCCGATGCACGAACACGATTCGAGTATCGATGGCGCAAAGAATCCTTTAGCTGGCATGATGTAGGCAATCTTGGAAACCCCTTTGTGCGATACGACGTGCGTGAATACCAACGCAATGAGCCGTTGATAGACGCAGCGATAGAACGTCTCCTCTTTGATGCCGCCGCATCCCGAAACGTGGGGCGGCTTCTAGGCACGCTCGACGGCAATTCGGCAAAGGCAACGTCCACAATGCGAAGATTGCTACGGGAGGCGTTTGCGCGATGCCCCTCTCCCGTATGGTGGGACCCTGTTCAAATCTGGACTGGCCTCCCCGCTGCAATAGCGGAAATTGGTCTATATCGGGGAACGCGCAGCCGCGAAGATTGGGCATCATAAGAAGTGTTTGTCCGCGATGCGAATTGCAAGGCGTCGCCACCGCCGCACCGCCCGACCCTTACCCATGGCCTGACTGTGACAAGGCGTCCTGTCGCCGCAAAGCGCGACTAAGCCCACCTTTGGCACTCGATAGCATTGAGCCACAAAAGCGCAGCAAGGCGCTTCCGTGTATATATTGATGCACATGATGTGAAATCGATTTCACATCTCTTTAACGAATGTAATGGTGGTAATCGAACACCGAAATGACCAAGCGGGCGGCTGTCCGTTTCGCTCACTTTGCGAAAGAGCGCCAATGCGGGCGGCAGTTTGTAAACGGTAGCCTATCGGGGTAAACTAGAGGCTGGTTACCGGAGATAACCGGAACACGTTGCGCCACGGCGCGGCTGGTTCCGGTTTTTTCGTTTACGGCTTAGCGGTGGATGCGATCACCGCTTAGGGGATGATCGATGCGCGATGCTCGGTACTTCGATGGCATGTTGAAAACCCGTGATGCGGCGCGGGTGCTTGGATTGAAACCCCGTACCCTCGAAAATTGGCGACGCCTCGGTGTCGGCCCGATCTACTCCAAACTGGGACACGCCATCAGATATAGTCGGGGGGCGCTAGAGCAATTCATACAGGACAACGAGCACATGTCCACGTCAGAGATGGCAGCGTTACTTAACAGCTTCAAATTCCCCTAGATGCTCCCTGCACGTCGTTGCGGAGCAATGGGGCGATATGTTGCGATTTATGCACATCTACAGCCAAATAATCGAGCGTGCAGAATTGGTGTCTTTCGGATCACAAGTGCGCGGCGCGTTTTTTACGGATAGGGACTTTTTGCTTTGACCCTATCGTTTTCTTTGTCTGCTCTGCTTGGATAAGCCGCCGCGCCGCGTCAATAACTCTTTCCCGTCCATCGGCGGTCAACTGACCATAGCATCGAATGAGTTCCGCCAGCCCGTCATTCTTCGCGTAGAAAAAGGGCGGAGGAATCCCTAGAGCGTCTGCTATTCGTTCCAAGATTAACGGCCCCGGAGTGTGCTTCCCGGCCTCATAGCCGCTCATCCGCGAACTAACGGTGGTTTCTTCGATACCCGCCGCAACGCCAAGTTTTTCCTGCGACCATCCGGCCCGTAGCCTTGCGCTTCGCAAACGTGCAGCAATTGTCCTGTCGCCTCGCATCTCCGCCCCAAGCGCTTGAGGCTTAAAGAATCTGAGAATCGGGTAGACTTTGCTCTAAAAGATATTAAGATTCAGGTTACCCATTCAGCCCTTGGGGCAGGAACATGGCTAATCCGGCTCGCTACTTACTTTGGCTTACTTTACTTTGGATCGTCCTTACGCCGTTCGTAGCAAGAGCGGATCGCGTCTACATCTGGAACGACGCGGAAGGGAAAAAACAATTTTCCAGTACTCCGCCGCATTGGTTGCGGAATCCATCGCCATCCGATCCAAAAGTTGAAGCGTTCGAAGATGGAAAGCCTGTGCCTTTGATTCCGCCCAGCCAAACGAATCCACGTAGCCCAAATTCATCAGGCCCGACGACAATGCAGGGGCAAGCGGCACCTTCGGCTGCTGTTTCGTCTACCCGCCAATATCAACCCGCATTGGCTGAGGCCGCTTGGCCTCTGAAGACGATATGCACTTACGGAAACGATCTGTCTTCGATGGGGCACGAAGAACTTGCCTCTCGCTACTGCACCGTCGCCCAAGTTGCTCGATTGCACGAGTATCGTGCAGCTGATGCTTATGCAACTATTCAATGGGCGCAGAGAAACGTGGACGATGAGCGTACCCGTGCTCTTGCAATTAGTAGATTTGCTTCCGCGAGCGAGGAATATAAATCCCGTAATGGGGCGAGCGCTACTTGCGTTTCAGAGAGGCAGCGAATTGTCCAGCAACATACTTACCTGACCAAAGGTACTTTGAAGATATGCTGCGATTATGCTAACAAGGGCTACTCATGCCGGTAAGGCAAGCTACGGTAGGCGAGCGCGAGGGATTAATGTCTTGGCTTGCCCAACACGGAACGGGTTTGAAGTGGCTCACGTGTGTAGTCGGTTTGCTTGCCTTGCTTGGCGCTATTGCTTATCCGTACTACGCAGACATTAAGACGCGGGAGCAAGAAGCGCAGAAAGCCGAGGAACGATATCGGGCAGAGGAAGAGCGGATAAAGTTAGAACGCCAAAGACGCCACGCAGCGGAAACTGAGATGCGCAAGCGGGAAAGTGACGCAAGATTGGAGACGTACAAGGCGGAAGTATCAAAGAGGCACATTAGTGCTTGGCGAAATAGAACGACGGTCGAACGATACTTGAAAAACATGGCGGAAAGACGAGCCAAATTCGAAGAATTGCATCGGGGCGTTCTCGCGTTGGCTTGGGGAGATTCTCATAACGCGAATTTGGCAATTGGCAGCCTCGAAGTGTTTTCCAAATACCTTCCGAACCAGTTTCGGCATCCTGATGTACTCGCGGAATTTGAAGCAGGCTGCGACATGATCTCACCTCAATTAAATCTCGGGAACGCGGCGTTGTATTCCAGAGTGGCGGGAATTAGGAAAAAACTCAATAGGGAAGATATCGCCCAAGACCTATCCAACGTGTCGAGATATTTGAAACTTGTTGAAGCCGGCCTTCAAGAATGCGAACGGCAACTACCTACTCTTCGAGTGAAGGAAGATATCGTGAACGACGCATATGAAAAAGCGTGGGGGAAAAAACGGCAGTAACGCGAATGTATAGACTTCGTGTCTATTTTTGATTGTCTCTGCCTCTTCACCTTCTCATGACGGCTGAGAGCGCCGTCATTAGGGGATGCAGGAAGGAAAAGTGAGACGTTAACGGGAGTAGAAACGGGGGTAGCAATTACAACATTTGTTATATTATAATGTAATCAATACATTACTAATGTAATTGGCGGAGAGAGCGGGATTCGAACCCGCGATACGGTTTAACCCGTATACACGCTTTCCAGGCGTGCGCCTTCAACCGCTCGGCCACCTCTCCTGCTGATCGTCGAGCCCGTTTTGTTGTCAGATCCGGGCTCTTTGCGACGGTGCGCAGCTTACGCCAGAACCCCTTGTGAGGCAATGGAAAAACACCTTCCTGGATTCCGGTGTGGCGGCTTTTCGGCGCGCCGCGCGCCATCCTCATAAGCAGAAATAAGGGCGGGAGATCGCGCTGCTGCCCTCTTTCCGGCTATGCCCCACGAGCGGGGCCGCGCCGGCGTATTGCTACGCGACCGGCTGTTTGAGTTGTTCCAGGATGGCCGGATTCTCGAGGGTAGATACGTCCTGCGCGATCTCTTCGCCTTTGGCGATCGCGCGCAGCAGGCGGCGCATGATTTTCCCGGAGCGCGTCTTGGGCAGGTTGTCGCCGAAGCGGATGTCCTTGGGCCTGGCGAGCGCGCCGATCTCCTTACCGACCCAGTCGCGCAGTTCCTGCGCCATCTTGTGGGCCTCCGCGCCGGTGGGGCGCGGGCCTTTTAGCACGATAAATGCGCACACCGCTTCTCCGGTCAGATCGTCGGGCCGGCCTACCACTGCGGCCTCGGCCACGAGCTTGGTGTTCGCCACCAGGGCCGATTCGATTTCCATCGTGCCCAGGCGGTGGCCGGACACATTCAACACGTCGTCGATGCGGCCCATGATGCGGAAGTAGCCCTCCAGATCGCGGCTGGCGCCATCGCCCGCTAGGTAATACTTGCCGTGGAAATCCTCGGGATAGTAATTTTTCTTGTAGCGCTCCGGATCGCCCCAGATGGTGCGGATCATCCCCGGCCATGGGCGTTTGATCACCAGGATTCCGCCTTTGCCCTTGTCCACGTCCTGCCCGGTTTCGTCGACGATCGCCGCCATGATTCCCGGCAGCGGAAAAGTGCAGGAGCCGGGTTTCGTCGGCGTCGCGCCGGGCAGCGGGGAAATCATGTGTCCGCCGGTCTCGGTCTGCCACCAGGTATCGACGATGGGACAGCGCGAATCGCCGACCATCGTGTGGTACCACATCCACGCCTCGGGGTTGATCGGTTCGCCGACGGTGCCCAGGATGCGCAGCGACTTGAGGTCGTAGTTCTTCGGCAGTTCGCCGCCCGCCTTGATGAGGGACCGGATCGCGGTCGGCGCGGTATAGAACACGTTCACCTTGTGGTCCTGGATGATTTTCCAGAAACGCCCGGCGTCGGGATAGGTCGGGATACCCTCGAACATGACCTCGGTGGCGCCCACCGCGAGCGGCCCGTAGGTGATGTAGGTATGGCCCGTGACCCAACCCACGTCGGCGGTGCACCAGAACACGTCGCTCGGCTTGTAGTCGAACACCCATTTCATGGTGAGGATCGCCTGCAGCAAGTAGCCGCCGGTGGAGTGCTGCACGCCCTTGGGCTTGCCGGTCGAGCCCGAGGTGTAAAGGATGAACAGCGGATGCTCGGCGTTGACCCAGGTCGGCTCGCACTCCTCGGCCCGACCCCGGATGACGTCGTGCCACCACTTGTCGCGCGGCGAGCGCATGTTGACGGCGGTGCCGCTGCGCTTGTAGACGATTACGTTTCTCACCTTGTCGCAGCCGCCCATCGCGATCGCTTCGTCCACCACCGGCTTGAGCGGAATTTCCTTGCCGCCGCGGAACTGCCCGTCGGCGGTGATGACCTCGGTGGCGCCGGCGTCGATGATCCGTTCCTGCAGGCTCTTCGCGGAGAAGCCGCCGAACACCACCGAGTGCGTCGCGCCGATGCGCGCGCACGCCTGCATCGCGGCCACCACCTCGATCGACATCGGCATGTAGATAAGGACGCGGTCGCCTTTCTTGATCCCGTGCGCCTTCAGCGCATTCGCGAGCTGGCACACCTTGTGGTACAGCGCCTTGTAGCTGACTCGCGTGACCTTGCCGTCGTCTGCCTCGAAGATGATGGCAATCTTGTCCGGCTGGGTTTTCAGGTGGCGATCGAGGCAGTTGTAGGAGGCGTTCAGCTCGCCGTCGTGAAACCACTTGAAGAACGGTGCGTTGGATTCGTCGAGCACTTGGGTGAAGGCTTTGTGCCAGAGTAGGTTTTCCTTCGCCAGCCGTCCCCAGAACCCCTCGAAATCGCGCTCGGCTTCGTTGCACAAGGCCTGGTAGGCCGCCATGCCGGGTACATTGGCTTGCTTGACCATCTCTGCGGAAGGCGGAAAAACCCGGGTTTCGTTCAGTACCGATTCGATCTGCGCAGACATGACAACGGTCTCCTCTTTCCCTATGCTCGGTAGGACTAAATCGCGACGATGTTTGGAATTATCGGAAGCCAGCCTTACACCACGCTTACGCCCAGGCTGCGCCGCGCAAATCAAAGCATTAATCCGGGGTTTTGTAAAGCCAGCCAGTGCCAGCTCGTTCAATTTGGACTGGTGATACTCACTATCACGCGACGAGTATTGGTACGGCCAGTCAGAAGATGATGCAAAGGTGGGCTGACCAAAAAATGGTCTTGAGCACCAGCGCTCCGTTTGATATCAAAGTCGACGAAACGGGATAGGTAATCCTGTGGGCGATTGCGGATTATCCCCTGATTCTGTATCCCATCGCCCGATAGCCGCGCTGGCGTTTGTCCCACATTCTCAGCAGTACCGGGTGGCCCGTATCCACAAAATCGATGATTCGCACGCTTGTCTTAGTCACGTGCTCGCGGTGCAAACGCCCCGCGTACTGCTGCAGCATGCCTTTCCAGGAAATCGGCATCGCCAGCACCAGAGTATCCAGCGGCGGGTGATCGAAACCTTCACCGACCAGCTTCCCGGTGGCAAGCAGAACACGAGGCGCATCTGGTGGCAAGGCGTCGAGTTCCTTGATCAACGCGGCGCGCTGCTTTCTCGACATCCGCCCGTGCAATACGAACGGAGGCGGCACCCTTCCATCGAGAGCAGCCACGATGGCATCCAGATGCTCAGTGCGCTCGGTCAGCGCGAGCACCTTCCGGCTCTGGCTGAAGACGATCTCAATTTCAGCAGCAATTGCTGCGGTGCGCTCCAGATCAGTGGCAATATGGCGGAAAACGTCCTATTGGCTGCTGGCCATCACGGCGAATCGGCGTGGCGGTAAGTCCAAGCACGTATTTCGCCTTTACCCGCTTCAGGATCGCATCGAACGACACGGCCCCGACGTGGTGGCATTCGTCGACGATAACGTGACCGTAATTTTCGACCAAGGGATTAACCTCGCCTTTGCGCGACAGGGACTGCATCACGGCGATGTCAATCGGTCCATCTGCAGTTCTTTATTTCTTTGGTGGTCGATCTGCCGGTAGCGCCCGGTAATCGGCGGAAATCGTTTGTTGTCCAATGGCTTGCGCAAGACTCGGACGATTACGCCGCCGCCCTACGCCAATCCGCCTGTCAATCCGCCTTGACAGCTACGTACTTCTTCACTAGCATTCCCAACCGAGTTCACTGCCTATCGGCTTTGAACCAATCGAGGTCTCGGCCGCTGAACCCGCGTAGCGAATCAGCGGCTTTTGTCTTTTATGGGCCGGCATCAGGGCGTCCCTCCCAGCAGTCGAATACACGCTTCCCGCGACCACGCCGGCGACATCCTGATTTTCCCGATGCTATTGTCCGCCTGGTAGCAGGTCACGAAATTGGCCTTGAGCGAACCATCGAGCTTGAGGCTCATCGCTACGACTACGACGAAGTCCTCGTACACCACGGCCACGCGCCGGGTAGCGTCGTATCGGCGCGAAGTCTTGTCCCACCCATCGAACAGGGCGGCGTTGGGGTGTTCCAGCGTCGCCTTAATCCAGTCGATACGTTGTGCGCGCGCTGTGGAGAAGGCGTCCTTGCTTCCATCCCGCGCCGCGCTCTCGTAGAACATGTGCCCGAACTTGCCGGGTGCAAAATGCACGCGAATGCCGTCGACGGTCAGGATGTTCCCCCGACAGTAAACCCGCTCGTAGTGCGTACGGTATTCAGCGACCGTGGCGTAATGAACCAGCGGGGGCAACGCCATTACCAGCCTCCCTGCAGGCGGATCTTGAAGACGTTGAACTTTTCTTCCGCTTTGCGCGTCGGCGCCAACGGTCGGCCCAAAGCAGATTCGAGACGTTGCACCACCGCCGACTTGGCCGTACCGGCTCTCAGGGTGTCGTTGATACGACTGCTTGCCGCTCCGAGCAGCAGATCGCACAGTTGGATCAGCACCACCTCGTGCGAAGGCAGGGACTGAACGTTCTCGATACTGGACGTGAGATTGGCCCGTGAAAGACAGCGGGCAAGAACCGGCAGGCGCTTGGGATCTCGATTGCTCTTGGCGTCGCAGAAGATGCGGTAGTCGTTGAAATCCAGAATCCAATGGTGCAACAACTGATAGTAAAACTTGTAGAAGCCAAGCTCACCGTCATTGTCGTGAAGTGCGAGATTGATCTGTGTGTGATCAACAGCGATACAACGGAAACGCAGGTTGTCGCCGTAGCCGACGAACAGATCGATTAGTTCGATATAGAAAGCTTGGCGGCTGGGGGAAACTTTGCTCCACTTAATCTCGCCCCATGCCTGGTGGTGCTGCCGCAGTGTGCGAATTCGTGACTTGATTTCATTCCGCAACTCGACCGGTAGCCAGAGGCTCCCAATCATAAGGTGGCGGGCGCGTGGCTTCTCGGATGTCAGGACATCTGGGTTAGCCTCGTCACAATAGACTTCGAATTGCATCACGCCTCCGTGTTCAGCAAATCCAGCACCACTAGAGAAACTCCGTTGCCACCGCCGCCGGTCTCGCGGCGCGGGTGTCGGAGCTTCGATGCAGCTTCACAAGGCTGCAGTCCTCTAGGGTACGCAGCATACTTGAGAGGTAGCTTGCCGTGCGCCCGGTAATTTCACCCGGCTCCATGACTGTGCGTGGCCATTAGCCTAACACCTTCGCCGACAGGAACAACAGCAGCGGATTATCCGGAGATGCCGCGAAACCGAAGCGCTGGTAGTAGCCCGCCGTCTGCTCATCGATGGCATCGACGAACAGGCCGATGCCGCCGGCTTCCCCGTAGATTCGCCGAGCCCGGCCAAGGGCATCGACCAGCAGCAACTTGCCCAGGCCTTTGCCCTGAAATTGCCTATCGACGGCCAGACGGCCCAAACGCACACCCGGAATCCGGCGCGGCAGCTTCTTGCGCCAGGCCTGCGGCAGATGGCGGTTTTCGAGTTCGGCGAGGGTCAGTGCGTAGTAGCCGCAGATACGATCCGGCATTTCCTCGGCGGTCGCTACGAAGGTCTTCGACAGCCCCTTGTCCTGATGCTGACGTGCGACCTGCCGCAGCCAGTCGTTCAGTTCCTGGCGGCCGCAATCGAATCCCTGCCGCTCATGATTTCCAGTTAAAGGAAGTACCCGCATCGTCTCGCTTGGCCTTCTCGTAGAGCTTCATGGCGGCTTTCAGCTTGGCGTTGGGCTTGGGCGGGTTTTCCATCAGATCAAGCAGCCAATTCCAGTCGCGGGGCGACAGACGTATAACATCCTCCCTCTCGATGACAGCCTGAGCCTCCTTCAGCGCCGACTGCACCAAAAACTGATTGATCGTGGCCCCGGTAAGTTCGGCAGCGCGGCACAACGTTTCATAGACCTCATGCGGGACGCGAGCGCCGATGCGGTCTTGCTTGCCAATAGCGGATGCCATCGTCATTCTCCTGCGTTCAATCGAATGGCTAGTGTATCACTGTCGCCAAAGTGACGCCAGACTGTCAAAGTATGCCGGAGAAAAGAACCGTCGCGGCGCGCGCGCACCGGCAAGGGAAGCAACATCGACGTGTCGCTGCTCGGCTGCCTGGCCGAATGGATGGGCTATCCCCTCTACTACGCGCCGGCGATGGGAAACATACCCGCGCCGGGCGAGCACACCGACGGCGTGCTTGCCCGGATCGGTTACGGCAAACCTGAAATCTAGGCGCTGCGCGCTAGCGGCCTGATCTGAAGCGACACCCGTGCACGGGCGATTTTGCGCGTGCCAATAATGGTAAAATCCAACTA
>Ga0082335_1008062_pt1 | contig 12290 bp, 10 predicted proteins | sample Subgrocontami58m_FD_72375 | JGI IMG/M metagenome (GOLD analysis project Ga0082335, IMG submission 72375) | Subsurface groundwater microbial communities from S. Glens Falls, New York, USA - GMW37 contaminated, 5.8 m (SPADES assembly) (version 2) ...
TTGCCAGCCATGCATGGGTCGGTAGGCTACTGGTGACGGAACACCAGGTTTCTCTCTAAGAATCATTGAAACGATTACTCAAGCGACCTCAGGTCGCACATTAGCAGTGCTAACAGCCGCGGGAACCACATCCGCAGGACTTCCCGCCGACCATCTCAGCGACCTACGTAGACACCAGTTATTTCTGGGCGATCATGTCCGAGTTCCCTGCTGATCGTGAGCCGCGCCTCTCGATCGATTTCCTTCTGCGCCGGTGTCAAGTCCTTCGAGCGTGGTCCGCCGGCGGCCGGCGCGGTCCAGCCGGTGAGTTCGCGGTAGCGCGACTGCGCATACTGGTGGCGATGTCCGTGAACACGGTGACAGCCCGCGTTGGCGCACTGGTACTCGAAGCGCCGGAGCTGCTCCACATAGCGCTTGTCAGCCGGAATGAGACTGCCCCGGCCGGCGAAGCGTTTGGCCTCGTCGAGCAGCTGGCGCTGCTCCTCATTGCGGATGGGAATTTCCCGCTCGCGGCCGCCTTTGGTCCATGTGTCCTTCAGAACGAGCGTGTTGCCGCGATCCGCCCACTCGGGCCGGATCTTGATCGATTCACCGCGCCGCAGTCCGAATGCCGCCTGCAGCCGCAACGACATCTTCGTGTACGGGTCGGTGATCTTCGCCAGGTCGCCGGCTGTCAGTTCGCGTGCCTTGCTGACGTTGGTAACGTATTGCCGTTTGCCGATCCCGTAATGATCGTTGTCCTTCGCGACGACTTTTTGCTTGCCAATTTTTTCTGCCCACCATCGAAGCTCAGCCATCCGATTCTTGATGGTGCCGACTGCCAGCCCCTCGACCTTCCAGTTCTCGACCAATCGCTCGACATGCTTTGACTTCAGGCTGCCTGCTGCCATGTGCCGATAGCCCAGCTCGTGAAGCTGGTTGGCGATCCTATCGAGCACGCGCTCGCGGTCGCGCTGCGTGGCAAAGCTACCGTCGCGATTGCGCTGGCAAAGTTGTTTCAGCGCGTAGTTCAAATCCCGCATCGATTCCTCGCCATGTGTTATCCCTTTCGTCCTTTCGCCATTTCTCCCTTTCGTTGCCCTTTTGTTCCGCCCTTTCCGCTGCTGCTGGTGTGTAAAACCTTTCCGGTGAGTGTTTCTGTCCGTCCCGAACGCTAGGCGTGTCGGGATCTACAAGGGACTCGGGACACCACTCCCGTTTTGTGCCGTTTGCTTTGCTGCTTGCCGCCGCGGCACGCGGCATTGGCATCGATGGCGCGCTTCCTGTGGGAAGCCGATTCATCGAGGTGAGCCATTGACCCAGGGCTCGGAGGAGCGCCTCTTCGGCGCGGCTTTCAACTGATCCCGCTGGGAGCGGGCATGAGGACGGACCGTATTGCGCGGTCCAGGATGACGATGGGTCAAGGAGCCCATCACGTGGGAGTGTCACTGCGCCAGCCGCCGATCAGTCCTAGTCGGCTGGGGCATCGTGCGCATCGTCACTACCGGAAAGGCCGCGTAGTGACGATGCGATTGGCGCAGAGCTGCTGCCGCAGTTACGCGGCAATCGGTTGGCGCAGCAATCGAAGCGGCTCGTGCCGCTGCGATCCGCCGGAGTGAGGCTGCCCTGTGTAGGTCACACACAGACGCGCCTGGCGCAGACCACCATTGGCTGAAACAGGTGTTGCCGCTGTGGCAGTGGAGCAGGGCTCTTCCGCACGCGAATGCGGCGAGCCGATTGCGACTGTGCTGCCTATTAGCGGGACTGCGGCATAGCTGCGGCCGGCGCTAACGGGCTGGACGCTGTTCGGAGTGGACGTGTCCGAACGTTGACTGCTGGCTTACGTGTATCTCCGAGCCTTGCGGCTGCCGGTTTTCAGGAGATGTGGCCGGCTCTGGCGCTCGCTTTCGCGAGCATTGGCCGATGCGCTAACGGGCATCACTCGGGCTGACACAGCCAACGTAAATCATTGTTCAATCTTAGGCGAACCTGCGCACGATGGCAATGACATGTGACGGGTACTTCGCAGATTGCGCGGCTACGATTGTGACCGGCGCGCCATACACAGGTTCCTCAGAGGTCAGTGAATGCGCATCAGCGATCGTACTCGACGGGATAAACCTCGGAACAAGGTGCTTGTCGGGTAAGAGAGCGGCATTACTGCCGCTCCCTCCCCTAAGAACCGTACGTGAGGGTTTCCCGTCATACGGCTCAAGCATTTCGAAGCCCCCGTGAAGGAGCCGGCATCACAACGGATGATTCGGGCGGAGAATGGTGCGGTGGTGTCGCCTCCGAGATCCAGCCATAACGCGGCACCAGCCGAGTGTCGGGGCGGCCCTTGGCGGCATGCCTCGCCGCAAAGTATGGCTGCCACACCGGATCGAATGGATTCGCCTCGGCCTTAACCTTCAGATGCCGCTGGATGCGCACATCGCTCGCAGAGCGAAGCACAGCAAACTTTGGCATTCTGTCAGTCGATCTTTGGTCCGCATGAGCAGCAAACACCCACGCCCGGGTACCGATTTTCCGGTAGTACTTCTGCAGAAGCCAGTAACCGTTTTTGTTGGTATGCCGCCGCTTGACCCAGCGCCACAACGCGCGCCACACGTGGCGATCTATGGTCTGGAATGTTTCCTTGGCGACCACATGACGATGAAACAACGCCCACCCGTGAATCAGAGGGTTGAGCAGCCGGATCAGCATCTCCTGCTTGGCCGTCTTGTTACCTTTGATCGTTTCGCGTATCTTGTCTGCACACGCTTTCACGTTGTTCGCGGCAGGTTTTATGAGCAGCTTGCCGCGATACTTGCGCAGATTTTGACCGAGGAAATCGAATCCCTGACCGATATGCGTGATCTTGGTCTTTTCCTCCGATAGCTCCAAACCTCTGGAGCGCAGGAAGGTTTCGACCAAAGGTCGGACTTCACGTTCGAGTAGCTCTTGCGAGTCGCCCGATATGATGAAGTCGTCGGCATACCTAATCAGTCGGACTTTCGGATTTACCCACACACCGCTGCTCGAAGTGCCGCGAAACGCCTTCTTCAAGAGAGCTTCGAGCCCGTCGAGTGCCATGTTGGCAAGTGTCGGCGAAATGATACCGCCTTGTGGTGTACCGTCATCCGTCGGGTAAAGGATTGTTCCTTCCATGAATCCAGCCTTTAGCCATTTCCGGAGCACCGCCTTGTCCGTTGGGATGTTGGCGAGCAGCCAGTCATGACTGATGTTGTCAAAGCAACCACGAATATCTGCTTCCAGAATCCACTGCGCTGAATCGCGCTGAGCTAAAACTTTGAAGCACTGCTCGATCGCATCAGCCGTAGACCGCTCCGGCCGGAACCCATAGGAGTTCCGATCAGCCGTGGTTTCCGACACCGGTTCGAGCGCCAGCAGATGAACTGCCTGCATGGCCCGATCCTTCATCGTCGGAATACCCAGAGGTCGCATTTTTCCGTTGCGCTTCGGGATGTACACCCTTCTCAGTGGCAGCGGCTGATAACCGCGGCGTTTGAGCGACAACATGGCCTGCCACTTCGCACCCGGCGTAGACCATAAGATGCGATCCACACCTGCAGTGCGCTTACCCTTATTCTCCGTCACCCGTTTCACAGCGAGTGCCTTGCCGCAAAACGAGTGGGTCAGCAACCATTGCAAGGCTTTCACCTTACCCCAGCGGCCTCCCTGTGTTGCCTTCACAATACGCGCTTGCAGCCTCCTGACTTGGTGGCGACAATGATCCCAATCGATGCCGGACCATGCCGCTTCCATGCCGGAGGGCGCACACGTCCATGCTGCGACGTTCATTTGCTTTCCCTCCTTTCGAGGTTCTGTAAACAATCTTGTGAAGAAATACCCTGCGGAAGTCTGCTCGCTTGCGCGCGGGATGATGTTGCAATCCCTATCCGTTCCATTACAGACCGGCGTTCGCTTTTTCCGCGTTCCTCCACCCGCATTCCCGTCAGTCTTCCTTGCGGTCGGCCTGCCCTCATCGGGCGGAAATACAGGCTTACCCTGTTTCGCTTGAGTAACATGAATGGGTTAGACCCTGCCTATTCACCGGTGGCGTATGTGTCCGTGTAGTCCCAGCTAACAAGGGAGATATCCCGCCACGTGCCGTTTTGGCCCGAGCCTGTCAGCATCTTTGGCTCGCTCAGCTTTACGATGTTTATCAGCAGTTCACTTGCATTGGTCATACCATCCAGCCTAGTCCCCGTCCGCATCGATGCTTGCAGAACGTGCGTAGGCCTCACGGCGCGCGCACTGCCTTTCGGCGGGTTACATTGTCCCGACCGCTTCACACACAGCCGTTGCCAGCCATGCATGGGTCGGTAGGCTACTGGTGACGGAACACCAGGTTTCTCTCTAAGAATCATTGAAACGATTACTCAAGCGACCTCAGGTCGCACATTAGCAGTGCTAACAGCCGCGCCAGCCACATCCGCAGGGCTTCCTACACGTTATTCTGGGAAAGGGCAATTACTGACGAGTGTTGAGGGGCCGGTGATAACGGGAAAAGCAAAGGGCGCAACTTACGTCACGCCCTCTGGCTTTGCTCCGGCTCCCAGATGGGATAATCCTCAAACCTGGTGTTGAGGGTGGTCTTTGCCTCTCCGCATCAGGTACACCCGCAATTTGGGGCGCTCACAACAGCGGTAGAACTTAGCATCAACCGGATCATGAGTCGTTGGTTTGAAAATACATCCCGATCCAAGTCACCGTAGCAAGTTCAGTTGACTCTTATCGCCGACTGAAGTCAAGACAATTGCGTGACACATTGCACACGCGCTTGACGGTGGTCATGAAGAAGATGAATGCAATGCGGTGCACCCTATGCCTGCTTACCGACTAGGGGTAATGCATTCCTTCAAAATATCTATAGACTAGGATGTCTTGACCAACCGTAGAACGACATTTCCAAGCGCAATCTGGGATTGCGATCGGGTTATGACCGGGTGCGCATTTACTCAGGAGAACTACAATGCACAAAAGTCAACAACGTGGCAATCGAGAACAAAATAGACCTAAGCAAGTGAAAAAGCCAGCTGCTCAGCCATCTTCAACCACCGTGACGCAGGCGAAACCACCAACTCCGGTATCCAGTAGAAGAAGATAGTGGATATGGGCCGAAGCTAGCGAGTCGTCGCCATCACTAGCTCAATGGATTGAATCGGATAACCCCTCGCATTCTGCAACCGCAATTTCACTGGTCGCGAATTTTCGTACAAACGTCATACCGCATGCCGACAAGTTGCTGTATCGCTTCAACGGCCAGTTGGTTCCCTCAGGAGAGGCACCCTTGGACGGTTTGGATGCGGCCACCGGCAGGCAAACAAGTTGGGTAGGTAGGCGTTGTACCCAGCTTTGAAAATAGCGCTTCCGAATCCCCGCAAGGAGTCGCAGACCCCGTCCGTGATGCCGCACCCATAACGGTTTGGATGCACAACAACGCCCCCTGTTATCCGGAAGAATTCAGAACTCGTGGCGAATGCCAAGCATTGATATCGAAGGCTCAGCTGCCGGGGGCCTCGCGGCGAATGACGGTAAAAAATGAGCCATCCATGGTCAGCGATAGGTTACTGAGGCGCCACGCGACGGACCTATGTTGGCCCGATAGATACCGAACGATCCCGAATGGTTGCGCGTCTCGCGGATATGAGTGTTCCCGATAGTACGCGATAGATGCTGAAGGCTATTTCGCGCTACCCGATGCGTATGACGGTAAATTTGACGGTAAATTTGACGGTAAAATTGTTAATCATGAAAAAAAGTTCTATGCGTGACAATGGCTTGCAAGTCTCGTTTACCATCGAGTGGGAGTAGGTTTCGCCATCTATCGGGATCTATCGCAGACTTTCGGTTTGGCCTCCCAAATGCGGCGAATTTATTGATTTGGATAATAAATAGGTGCCCAGAGACGGAACCCGAGGATTCAGGGACTATCGCCAACTATCGGCTGCAAGCGGACGAATTTGACGGTAAATCTGACGGTAAATTTTCTGCGATAGGTCGATGAATGTTTTTTGCCGTCAGGCCGTTTCGGGACGTGACGGTAAAAACCGCGTGCGAAAAGCGAGCATCGACGCGGGTTTACGCGCAATCGGCGCGTGATTATCGAATGACGGTAAACCCGCGGGTGCTTGATCACGGCTCTGCCGCGGCCCCGTTGGAGTTATTCGTCCCGGGGTCGCCGGCGAATGGGAGCGGCCTACCGCGGAAAACGTTGGCACCTGATACAAAACATCGAACAAGGTGACACATAAACCGAGGACCCGTACCAGATGCTCCGCAAGGCACCCGATAATCAGCGCGAACGCGCTGGCCATTCTGCGCTCCGCCGATTGTGGCATCGGCCACCTGCAGTCGGAATCGGCAATGGTCGGAATCGCGCCGGCACCAGGAAGCGATCCGCCCTGGTGTCAGGTGCCGGCAAGAGTCTCTGGATCGATGGCGAGGCAGCTCAGTGTGTTTGCTTGGTATAGCACTTAGTGCTATAAATGACGACATGAGGTGTGGATGGCAATCTACAACACCCGATGGTTCGACCGTTGGGCCAAGAAGGAGGACTTGAGCACTCGTACCCTGTGTAAAGCGATCCGCGAAATGCGGGCTGGATTGTATGAGGCCGATCTTGGTGGCGGGTTGCTGAAAAAGCGCATAGCCCGTGCCGGGCAAGGCAAGAGTGGTGGATACCGTACGCTGGTTGCGACGAACAAGGGCAGCAAGTGGTTTTTTGTCTTCAGTTTCCCGAAGAATGTCCGGAGCAATATCGACAAGGACGAGGAAGAAGCACTGAAGAAACTGGCCTCGTACCTATTATCGCTGTCGGCGCCGGAGTTGCGTACCGCACAACGTGCAGGTGAATTGACGGAGGTTAATTGCGATGCGCAAGACTAAATCGGCAATTCTTGAGGCCGTGCACGAGACGGCCAAGGGGCTGCATCGCGCCGGCGTGATGGAGCAGGTTACGCTGCGGGAATTCGACCGCTTTTGCCTGCCGCCGGTCGAGCCGCTGTCGCCGAGCAAGATTAGAAAGATTCGGGAACAGTTTCGGGTCAGTCAGGCGGTATTCGCGGCGTTGCTAAACACCAGTGTATCGACTGTCCAGAAGTGGGAGATCGGTCAGAAGCGCCCCACCGGAACGGCACTGAAGCTGCTCCACCTCGTGCGGAAGCGGGGTCTCGAGGTCGTCGCATAAGGTGGCTGCGATACGTGTGGCTGCGATACGCCAGCTTTCCTACGCGACCGCGTAGTGGTCGGGACCGGTCGTTGAAGCGGAATTGCTGGCCCGAAAATGCCCTGACTGGGCGGTGCCCGCGCTGGTGATGCAATCCGAGTCGAAGCCAATGGATCTCAGCCTCGTCGATCGAACGTCGTTGCCTGAGGCGAAAATCGCGCTGTTCCGCTCGTTGTTCCGCGGCCGCAGCGATGTGTACGCGCGGCGATTCGAGAACCGGAAGACCGGCAGATCTGGGTATGCCCCCGCATGCGCCAACGAATGGGTGCGTGGGATCTGCGAGAAGCCGCGCATCAAGTGCGCCGTATGTCGTCATCGTCGATTCCTTCCGCTGAGCGACGAGATCATCCGCTGGCACCTGTCCGGCTGCGACCCCGAGGGCGAGCCCTTCGTCGCGGGCGTCTATCCGCTGCTCCAGGACGAAACCTGCCTCTTTCTGGCCGTCGACTTCGACAAGGCCGATTGGGGCGGGGATGCGAAGGCCTTTCTTGAAGCCTGCCGTTACGCCCATGTTCCAGCCGCGCTCGAGCGCTCACGCTCCGGAAGGGGCGGGCACGTCTGGCTGTTCTTCGAAGATGCGATTCCAGCAGCACTGGCTCGACGACTTGGGTCGCACCTTTTGACGGAAACGATGGAAGGGCGCCCCGACGTCGGACTGGATTCCTACGACCGTCTATTCCCGAATCAAGACACCCTGCCGCAAGGCGGATTTGGCAATCTGATTGCCCTGCCGTTGCAGAAGGGACCGCGCGAACAGGGCAACAGCGTCTTCCTCGATGACCTTCTTGTGCCTTGGGCAGACCAGTGGGCGTATCTTGCAAGCCTGCAGCGGATAGGCCGAACTCAAATCGAAGGCATTGTCCAGGAAGCGGAACGACGCGGTCGCGTCCTCGGCGTGCGCCTGCCGCCCCAGGACGACGGAGAAGAAGAGCCGTGGACAGCTCCTCCATCACGCCGGCGCAGGGAAGCGCCGATTGTGGGCGAACTGCCCCAGACCCTGGAGCTGGTTCTTGGTAATCAGATCTACATCGCCAAAGAAGGGCTGCATCCGGCTCTCCGAAACCGGCTGCTTCGCCTGGCGGCGTTTCAGAATCCGGAGTTCTACAAGGCGCAGGCGATGCGCTTGTCCACGTATGACAAGCCGCGCGTGATCGCCTGTGCCGAGGATCATCCGCATCATATCGGTCTACCACGAGGCTGTTTCGACGATGTTCACGATACGCTGACCGACCTGCGTATTCGGATCGCCATTCGCGACGAGCGCTACGCTGGACGAGGTCTGCAGGTGAGCTTCCAGGGCGAGCTCCGGCCCGAGCAGAAGACAGCGGCAGAGGCGATGCTGGCTCATGACACCGGCGTGCTGGCCGCCACGACGGCGTTCGGAAAGACCGTGGTCGCGGCTTGGCTCATCGCAGAACGCGGCGTCAATTCGCTCGTGCTCGTGCATCGGCGGCAACTGCTCGACCAGTGGATCGAGCGACTCTCAGCGTTCCTTGGCGTGCCGGCGGAGGCGATCGGTCGAATTGGCGGTGGGCGAAGTCGACCGACCGGGCAACTCGACGTGGCCGTCATTCAGAGTCTCGTAAGGAAAGGCGTCGTCGATGATCGCGTCGGCGAGTATGGCCACGTAATCGTCGACGAGTGTCACCATCTGTCGGCACCGGGCTTCGAGCAGGTGGCGCGCCAGCTCAAGGCGCGGTTTGTCTTGGGACTGTCGGCGACCGTCGCGCGCAAGGATGGCCGCCATCCGATCATCTTCATGCAGTGCGGACCGGTCCGCCACCGCGTAAACGCGAAGGTGCAGGCGGCAAGCCGGCCCTTCGAGCACCTCGTCATTGTGCAACCGACGACGTTTCAGCCGATCAGGGAAGCAGGATCGGACAAGCGCGTAGAGTTTCTGACTCTATACCAGGAGCTGGTCGGCGACGAGCTCCGCAGCCGTCGCATCTGCGAGGATGTCATCGAGTCCGTGCGCAGCGGGCGCTCGCCCCTCGTGCTCACGGAGCGCAACGACCACCTCGATCGACTCGAGCGCGGGCTCGCGGCAAGGGTCCCCCACCTAGTGGTCTTGCGAGCGGGGATGGGAAAGAAACAGCGGCAATCTATAGCTGCCCGGCTAGCGGCCATCCCGCGCGAGGACGCTAGAGTCATCCTCGCAACGGGAAAGCACGTGGGAGAAGGATTTGACGACCCACGATTGGACACGTTGTTTCTGACGCTTCCTGTTTCGTGGCGAGGCACCATTGCCCAGTACGCCGGCCGGCTGCATCGTCTTTACGAGGGCAAACACGACGTGCGCATCTACGACTACGCGGATCTCAACGCGCCCATGCTGGCGCGGATGTTCGACCGGCGTTGCCGTGGCTATGAAGGTATTGGCTACACGGTCCTCCTGCCTGCGAGCGCCATCCCGGGGTGGCCTGGCGATGTGCCGCTGCCCTGCGATCCACTCTGGAAGCGCGACTACTCTGGCAGCGTACGCAGGCTCGTCCGCGACGGAGTCGACACGCCGCTTGCGAGCTTGTTTCTGCATGCTGCTCGAACGGTACCTCCAGAGGCCGACGGTGCCGACCGCGCCCGGAGCGCGACCGAAGCGTTCCTCTACCGGCGCTTGGAGACCCTTCCGGAAACCAAAAGGCGTTTCCGCCTCAACGTTGCGCTGCCGATCGCGTTCGATGCGGCCGGAACGCTGGAGGTCGATCTCCTGTGCGCCGATGTCCGTGTGGCCGTGGAGTTGGACGGCCCACAGCATCTCGCCGATCCCGTCGCGTACCGCCGCGACCGGCGAAAGGATCAGCTGCTGCAGCAGAACGGCTATCTGGTGTTGCGCTTCCTTGCCGAAGACGTGGGCAAGGAGTTGGACCTCGTGCTCGACGGAATTCTGCGGTCACTGAATCATCGGCGCCTGGAACCCGCTTCAGCCAGCATCAAGTCCCTTTTCCGCCGAATGTGAACGTGGGTTGCACCGCCAATCGTGCGGACGTAGCGCAACCTTTCGACGGATTGACAATTCAGCCAACATCGTCATCCTTTGATGGCGGTTCTCCAGCGGTCGCAAAGCCTGACCCGAAACGCCAACGATTCCGATGGCCCATGCGCTATCCACGCAGCTACGTGGGCTCGTTGAAATGGTTGCTTCAGTGTGATAACTTTGTTGCGTGAAGGTGCCGCACGACCCGTCCCTTGATGCGCTTCTCGACCTCGACGGGCAGGTGCTTGTCGTCGATCCGGAGGGTGGCTATTGGGTCCGGTTTGCAGTAACGCGAGTGACCGCGATGCCCGAGAAGCCGCACAGGCTGGACTATTCGCTGTCCATTCACGGGTCGGATGGTGCGCGGCTGGTCGGCTTCGACAACGCCCACCCCGTGGCGAGACAAAGGCGAGGGGAGCCGCAGGATCATCGCCACCGGTTGCGAACCATCAAGGCGTATGAGTACCGGGACGCAGCGACCCTGCTGGGCGGTTTTTGGACGGCGGTAGATGCGCTATTGCGCGAGCGAGGAGTGATTCCATGACGACCCTGAAAGTGGGCATTGCCAGCTACGAGGAAATGAAAGCCCATACTATGGCGGTGGCACGCGGCGAGCAGCGTGTGTCCCGCAACGAGCCGAAGGTGTGGTTTACCTCCACGGAATCGTTCGCTAAGGTGTTGTCCGCGGGCAATCGCGAGTTGTTGCGCGTGATCGTGGAGTAGGCACCCGGTTCGCTCGACGAGTTGGCGCGTATCACCGGCAAGGCGAAGTCGAATCTGTCGCGAACCTTGAAGACGATGGCAGGCTACGGGCTGGTTCGTCTGGAACGCGGGGAACGGGGTCGGATCACGCCAAAGGTCACCCATGACCGGGTTGAACTCGACCTGCAACTCTCCCGGTCACGGAAGGCGGGCTAAGTGCTTGGCCGAGAGGAAGGGAAACGCGCATGGGTAACGACCGTCTGCGATAGATACCGAATGATCACGAATGATTTCTCGTACTACGGCGTCGCGTGTCTTCGATAGCGGGCGATAGATGCTGAAGGCTATTTCGGGATACCGGATGCAAATGACGGTAAATCTGACGGTAAAAATGATTCGTGCAGGAGAAAGTTGTATACGTGACAATGGATTGCAAGTCTCGTTTATCATCGAGTGGGAGTAGGTTTCGCCATCTATTGGAATCTATCGGGGTCTATCGCTAAGAGCTGCGAAATTCGTTCCAATAATTGATCTTACGCCATCTCTAAGCTGAAATATGCTTTCAGGGTCTATCGGCGGCGGTCGCCGGCAAGCGGAATGTTTTGACGGTAAATCTGACGGTAAATTTTCAGCGGTCGATCGATAAATTTCATCCACCGCTCCCTCCTTTCGGGAGGTGACGGCGGAAATCGCGGGCGCAGGACGGCACACATGCGGGTTCATGCGCGCACCTGGACGTGCTGGATGAACCTGAATTTCTACATACGCCGGCGTGATGTCTTATCCGCAGCCAACGGGGGCTTCGATCTTGGCCAGCTTGAAAATCATCTACTGCCGAAAGCGACGCAGTTACCTTTTGCCAGAGAGAGGCGAAGGAGACATTGAAGCGAGCGCCTTCGTTCCGAACAGGCTTCCCGCACCAATGATCAAGGCAGCCGCGCCAAGATTCCACACGAGGATCATCGCGGTTGCATCAAGATTGTGAAATAGGCTAAGGGCACTGGCCGTAAGCCCAGCGACCGCAATACTACCCGTGATGCAAACCTGCGATCCACCGAACGCGGCCGCGTGACGCAGCATGACGAACAGAGCGAGCGACAATGGGGCACTCGTCAATACTAGCGTGGCGAAACAGCGCGCGGCTTCTCCGAACTGAACTCCTTCGGGACGGATATTCACCCAGTCCGTGAGGCAGCCGTACCCTATGCTCGACACCCAGACCACAAGTGCCGGTAGCGGAAGGAGCACCCACAGGCGCGACCGGTCGGGCAGGCTCAGGAAAAATGATCCTAAAAACCCGAGTTGCCGCTGAGCCAAGCTGCGGGAAAGGCGGCAAACTGTGGTCTTACGACGAATTTGAGGAGTCACCCGATGGGTGAGTCGAAATTGAAGCTGGCAAGACGCGAA
>Ga0082335_1008063_pt1 | contig 12289 bp, 15 predicted proteins | sample Subgrocontami58m_FD_72375 | JGI IMG/M metagenome (GOLD analysis project Ga0082335, IMG submission 72375) | Subsurface groundwater microbial communities from S. Glens Falls, New York, USA - GMW37 contaminated, 5.8 m (SPADES assembly) (version 2) ...
TTTAAATACAGCAGGATTGGATATTCTATCAATCAAAGATCAAACGCCAATTCCTCATAACGGTTGCAGACCACCAAAACGCAGAAGAGTTTAATCAGGAGAAACTTTAGATGGCAAGATACACTGGCCCGAGTTGCAGATTATGCAGAAGGGAAAAGACAAAATTATTTTTAAAAGGATCTAAGTGCTTATCCGAAAAATGCCCGTTGGAACAGAAGAACTATGCACCGGGGCAACACGGCTTAACACGAAGAACAAAATTTTCGGAATACGGCGTTCAGCTTCGAGAAAAACAGAAAGTAAAAAGAATTTATGGATTGCAGGAAACTCAGTTCCATAATTATTTCGATAAAGCAATTCATCAAAAAGGTGTTACCGGCGGTAACTTAATTAAACTTCTTGAAAAGAGATTGGATAATACAATTTTCCGTCTTGGATTTGCACCTTCAAGAAAATCTGCCCGTCAATTAGTTCTTCACAGACACTTTACCGTTAATGGGCAAATTGTTGATATTCCTTCATTCTCACTTTCTTCCGGCGATGTAATTTCTATTAGAGAAAAAAGTAAAAAGCTTGATGCTATTCACAATTCCTTAAGAAGAACAAAAGACAACGTCTACAGTTGGTTGTCCGTAGATAAAGCTGCTCTATCCGGTACTTTCCTAAATATTCCGGAAAGAGAAGATATTCCATTGAATGCAAACGAACAATTGATTGTTGAGTTGTATTCTAAGTAATTATAAAATTATAAAGAGGATACTAAATGAGTTATCCATTCATAAAGATGCCCGATGGTGTCGTTCTCGACGAATCTTCAAGTAAAGAAAATTTTGGAAGATTTATGATCCAACCTCTTGAGAGAGGATTTGGAGTTACATTAGGCAATGCTTTAAGAAGAGTGTTGTTATCATCCCTTACCGGAGCTGCAGTAACTGCTATTAAGATTGAGGGTGTTCTACACGAGTTTTCAACAGTTCCCGGTGTAGTTGAAGACGTTACAGAACTTATTCTTAATTTGAAAAAAGTAAGAATGAGAATTGTTAATAAGAAAGTTACCGGTTGTGAAATTTCTTTTAACGGTTCAAAAGAATTTAGAGCGGGAGATATTCAAAAAGCTTGTCCGGATATTGAAATATTAAACCCGGATCTTCACATTGCGCGCTTGAACTCTGATGCAAAGTTGAATATGGAATTAAAGTTCGGAATTGGAAAAGGATATGTTCCTTCCAATGAACAGAAAATTCCGGAAATGACTATTGGGACAATCCCGATTGATTCTATATTTACACCGATCGTTAATGTTCATTATAATGTTGAAAATGTACGTATCGGTGAAAAAAATGATTACGAAAAATTATCAATTGATATTCAAACTGACGGATCAATAACACCGGAAGAAGCTCTTTCCTGTTCAGCAAAAATATTGAAAGATCATATTCAAATGTTCATCAATTTTGATGCTGAACCTGAAGAAGAAAAAGTTGAAAATGAAAAAGATGCTGAAGCAGAAAGAATCAAAAAGATTCTTTTAACAGGTGTAGACGATCTTGAGTTGAGTGTCCGTTCGCATAATTGCTTAAAAGCAGCTAACATCAAAAACTTATCCGACCTTGTTAAAAGGGATGAAAGCGAGATGCTTAAGTTTAGAAATTTCGGAAGAAAATCTTTGGCTGAGTTGATCGAGATCATTGAAAATTACGGACTTGAGTTCGGTATGGATGTTGACAAGTATATAAAAGATAAACCAGAAAACAACTAGTATTTCCAGAAGGTTAAAGAATGAGACATAGAGTTAAAGGCAGAAAATTAAGTAGAACAGCAAGTCATCGGCTTGCATTATTGAGATCGTTAGCTGCATCTTTATTAAAGCACAAAAAAATTACAACTACTACAGCAAAAGCTAAGGAACTGCGCGGTTTTGTTGAACCTCTAATCACAAAAGCAAAAACAGATTCTGTTCATGCAAGAAGATATGTCTCCGCACAAATTAACGATAGAGAAATTGTATCAGGATTATTTTCAGATATTATTTCTAAAATTGGTGATAGAGCAGGTGGTTACACTCGCGTTGTTCGTTTAGGACGAAGAAAAGGCGATGGAGCTGAAATGGCAATTATTGAATTAGTTGATTTCAGCGGAATAGTAAAACCAAAAACACCAAAGAAAACTAAAGATGAAAAGAAGCCAACAGACACTAAAGTAGAAGAAACTAAAGCTGAAGAAAAGAAAGCTGAGAAACCGAAAAAGAAAACAGCTCCAAAATCAAAAAGAGAAAAATCACCTAAAGAAAAACCGGGTGTAAAAGAGAAAAAAGTTAAGACTACTAAAACTCCGCAGAAAAAAGGCAGTTGATAAAATAAATCATAAATTATTTTGAAAAGAGTAATCGGTCTTCGGTTACTCTTTTTTGTTTCTATGAAAAAAATAGAATTCATAAAACCGGTTTATAATCTAAACGAATTACCGAAACAAAATTTACCTACGGTTGTTCTTTGCGGTCGTTCAAATGTGGGGAAATCTTCATTTATTAATTCTTTGTTTAATACAAAATTAGCCAAGACTTCCTCTCACCCGGGTAAAACACGTTCTATTAATTACTATTTAGTAGAAAACAAATTTTTTTTAGTAGACTTACCTGGATTTGGTTATGCAAGAGTTTCAAAAAGTGAACGGGATGCATGGCAGCATTTGCTGGAAAAATATTTTTCACTTAATCATAATATTGATCTTGCTGTTCATATAATTGACAGCCGCCACGACCCAATGCAGTTGGATATTGAACTAAATGAATTCCTGCACAAACAGAATATCCCGTATTTTGTTATACTTAACAAATCTGATAAACTAAAACAATCCGAACTGGCTTCAGCACGAAAGCAAATCAATAAATTCTTCCCTGAGCTCATATACGGCGAGAATATGCTTTTCTATTCCACGATAAAAGGTACCGGCAAAAAGGAAGTGGTAAAGTTGCTTACCTCACTCTTCCTTATATGAAAATCTCTTAAATCTTTCTTATTATTGAATGTAAAGTTGTAAGGAATAATAATTTAGAACATATTTCTTTCACTAGATCTTAAGAAGGGCGGATGGGAATTACAGAAAAAATCAGAAAGAGAATTTTCATTTTCATATTTATTCCAATCCTTGTAGTAATTCCATTTTTTACCGATGATTTGACCCTCAAAATTATTTCCGGTGTTATTCTTCTTGTTTATTCAGGCTTCATTATTTTCCTGCGCGATTCCATGAAAAATAATTTAATTGAAACTGATATTGATTTACAATCAGATCTTTTTGAAGAAGATAATGCAAATGAGAAGTACCGGTATGAAACAGATGCCGGTGAAGATTTCAAAATTATTTCTCCTACAAAAAATATTGAAGTAATTACAGCTGATAATTTTGCTTCGGGGATTAACCGCGGCAATAAAGATCTTTTTAAACCGCCTGACTTCAAACAAAATTTTGAAAAGATTGTTCACGAGCAGCTTCCGGAAGACGTTAATCATGATGAACAATTCGGTTTTGTCCTTGAAAAGATCTTAAGTGTAGTAAAAGATTCTTTCATGGCTCACACGGCTGCTTTTTTCTGGTACAATAAAAATAGAAAACGATTAACGCTTGAACGTTATGTAAGCAGTTCATCTCAAATTACACAACAAAAATATGATCTTGAAGATGATATTCTTGGTAAGATTGTCCAAAAAGAAGAACCCGAGTTATTGACTGACATTTCTTCAAATGCTGAAATTGATGTGATAAGATATTACAGTGTGCCTCAAGGAATTAAGAGTTTTGTTGGAGTGCCCTTATTCTATGGTAAATCATTAACCGGTATTCTTGTTCTCGATTCTAAAGTAAATGATGCGTTCGGAATTGAACAAGTTTATGCACTCGGCAGAATTGTTCGAGTCATTTCAATCATAATAACATTATTCGAAGAAAAATTTTCCGAATCACAAGCAGAGATGAGATTAAATACTTTGCTCAACATGTTGAGTCACGATAAAAAAATTGAATCTGAGTCCGATCTTCATAGAACTATTGAAAATGCAGTTCAGGGTTTAATGGATTGGGATTCTTTTACTTTTGTTTCTTATTATCCATCGGAACAAAAATTTAAAACTTCAAAGATCATTAATAAAACTTCGTTAAAGTATGTTGGTGAAAATTTAGAAATTGATCTTGCGGGAACTTTGGTCGGAAGAGCTATATTAAGCGCAACTCCGGTTAAGATTGATGATACTTCAATTTCAGAAATTCCTCGCTTTTCAAAAAATGAAGATGTTAGTTTCGATGGCTCTTTCCTAGCGATTCCTTTAGTTTATGATGAACAAAACTTTGGAGTTTTGTGCTTCGAAAGTTTGAAAAAAAATGTTTATTCAAATAATGAAGTTACTTTTATCAAGAACGCGACTAAGATATTTGCTTTCATACTTCATTCGTATTCAACCATAAGTGTTCTAAAAAGTTTGCTTTCAGTTGATGCAGAAACAAAAACTTTGAATTATGATTCGTTCCTCGAGCGGTTTACCGTTGACCTTGTTCGCAGTAAAGAATTAGGAATTCAAGGTGCAGTTGCAATGATCAAAATTGATGATTTTCTTGAACAAGATTCATTATTTGAAAGCGATCCGTTCCCTAAAATTGTTCGTGTAATTTCACAGATCATTAAAGATGAAATGACACCGTTAAATTTAATCGGGCGATTAAGCCAAAAAGTTTTTGCAGTATATTTTTTCAATATGTTACCGAAAGATGTTTTTCTATGGGCGGAAAAATTACGGATTAAAATTGCCCGCAAACCGATTGCTATAGTTTCTAAGCAAACAACATTTACTGTTTCGATCGGAGTTGCTTCAACAACAAACAAAACCGATGTTCAAGAGATCTTAACTAATGCGGAGCTTGCACTTAAAAAAGCATTAGAAAAAGGCGGCAACACGGTAAAAAGTATCAACTAACATTCGAAAGTATCCGGTGAACAATTTCTTTGTTATAGTTCTCGATGGTGTCGGGATTGGTGAACTGCCCGATGCTAAAAATTATTCAGATCAAGGAAGCAATACACTTGGCAATATGGCAAATCGTCTTGGCGGTTTAAATTTACCTAATCTTGAACGATTTGGATTAGGAAATATTAATCCCATCCTTGGTATTAAAGCACAAAACCAACCATTAGCTTCGTATGGAAAATTAACTGAGATATCTCCGGGTAAAGATTCTACAACGGGACATTGGGAATTAGGCGGGTTAAAAGTTGATATTGAATTTCCGTTTTATCCGGATGGATTTCCACAAGAACTTATCAATAGATTTTTAAATGCCACAGGTTTGAAAGGTATTCTTGGAAATTATGCAGCATCGGGAACAGAAATTATTAAAGACCTTGGTGCAGAACATGTAAAAACCGGCTATCCGATTGTTTACACTTCTGCCGATTCAGTTTTTCAGATCGCGGTTCATGAAGAAGTAATCCCTATAAATAAACTTTACGAAATTTGTACAATTGCACGCGAAAAAGTTCTAATTGGTAAAGATGCTGTTGGAAGAATTATAGCTAGACCATTTATTGGTACAGAAGGAAATTATACCCGTACAACAAATCGAAAAGATTTTTCTCTTGATCCACCCTCGCCGACAATTTTGGATTATTGTTTGAATGAAGGAATTGAAACCTATGCAATCGGGAAAGTGAATGATCTATTCAACTACAAGGGAATAAAACACAAATTGAAAACAAAATCTAATCAAGAGGGAATTGATAAGATTATTGATACAGCAAAAAATGTAAAAGGATCTTTCATTTTCACCAATCTTGTGGATTTTGATGTTTACTATGGTCATCGAAACGATCCCGAAGGATTACATAACGCTCTTAAAGAATTTGATACACGATTACCCGAGATCGTAAATTGTATTGATGAAACAGACCGATTAATCCTAACTGCCGATCACGGTAATGACCCGACTGATATAAGCACAGATCATACACGGGAATATGTACCGCTTCTCTATTATAGAAAAAATATTCAAGGTAAGAATTTAGGTACGCGTAAAACTTTTTCTGATGTTGCCCAAACAGTTGCGCATTATTTTAAGATCAATAATGATTTGAAAGGAACAAGTTTCTTAAATGAGTGAAGAAGAAATCAAAAAAATTGCTACAACCGATTTACCTAATAAAATCAAGGATAATACACTATTCGAAAAAATTAAGTTATTGCAATCATTGCCGGATGAAATCATTTATGACTTCTTGAATTGCAAGAGTGTCCTCCGTACAACGAATTATATTAGGTATTCATTCGAGATATAGTTTGAACATTTCAGATTTTTTAATAAAGTTGCGACCACACGTGACGCAATTGTTTGTTCTGTTGCAAAAAACAATAAACTTCCTATTTTTACAAACGGTAGTTACAGATATAAAGAGAGCGGAATAAAAATAATTACATCATTAGAATTGAGAGGATGATTTGATACTCGGTAAAGTTATTGGAACTGTATGGTCAACGCGTAAAGATGAAAATCTTGTCGGAGCCAAATTCTTAATAGTTCGTCACATTGATCTGGAATATAAACCAAAAGAAACAACAGTGATTGCAGTTGATTCTGTTGGTGCGGGAGTTGGTGAAATAGTAATTGTTGCACAAGGCAGTTCCGCCCGCCAAACAACATTTACAAAAAACAAACCGGTGGATGCCGTGATTATGGCTATTGTAGATAAACTTGATATCTCAGTAAAAGATAAACAAAAAGAATCCGTCGTGGTATAATGCAGCTTGGCAAAATCATAGGAACTATTTGGGCAACAAGAAAATATGAAGCTGTTACAGGCTATAAAATGCTGTTTGTCCAGCCAATTAATTCCGAAGGAAAAAATCTTGGAGAACCGATTATTGCTTTAGATACGGTTGGAGCCGGTTCCGGAGAAATAATTTATTACGTAACGGCAAGCGAAGCTGTTATACCTCTTGATGTTGATATGGCTCCGGTTGATGCTTCAATCGTTGGAATTGTTGATTCAATTAATATAGAATCCTCGCGGGAGATCTAATCTTGAAAATCACAAAACAATTTACGAATAGAGAAAGTCAATCTTTAGATAAATATCTTCAAGAAATTGGTAAAGTAGATCTAATAACACCGGATGAAGAAATAGAATTAGCTATTAGAATAAGAAAAAATGATTCATTAGCATTAGAAAAATTAGTAAAAGCAAATTTACGGTTTGTTGTTTCGGTTGCTAAACAATATCAAAATCAAGGACTCTCGCTTGGCGATTTGATTAATGAAGGTAATTTAGGTTTGATTAAAGCTGCAAAAAGATTTGATGAAACGCGCGGATTCAAATTTATTTCTTATGCTGTTTGGTGGATTCGTCAATCAATTCTTCAAGCATTGGCTGAACAATCACGAATTGTGCGTCTGCCCTTAAACAGAGTCGGTGCATTGAATAAGATCGGGAAAGCTTACAGCAATCTTGAGCAGGAATATGAACGTGAACCGAATGCACACGAGCTTGCACAAGAACTCGATATGGATATAAGTGAAGTTTCAGAGAATCTAAAAATTGCTGGACGCGCTGTTTCAATGGATGCGCCGTTTACACAAGGTGAGGAAAATCGTTTACTTGATATTCTTGAAAATGATGAACAGCCATCACCGGATTTCACACTAATGTCGGAATCTCTTCGAAGTGAAATTGAGCGGGCGCTTTCTACTCTTTCTGAAAGAGAAGCAGAAGTAATAAAACTTTATTTTGGATTGAACAAAGAACACTCTCTTACACTTGAAGAGATCGGCGAAAAATTTAATCTTACTCGTGAGCGCGTTCGTCAAATAAAAGAAAAAGCAATTAGAAGATTGCGTCACGCATCACGCAGCAAGAATTTAAGATCTTACCTGGGTTGAGTTTGCTTATGATTATACTCAACGGAATTTTCAAAAAAATTATTTGTGCAATTCTTGTATTAATAATCTTCATCGGTTGTTCCTCCTCATCAAGTTCACAAAGATTTAAGCAAAGTAAAAGTGATAGAAACAGTAATTCAAATCCGAGATTCGAATCTTCCGACACAACTAAAAGATATTCACACACAACACCTAAAAACGAGAGAATTGTTTTTAATGATCTACCGGCTGATACTTCGGATGAATTTGATGAAATACCGGTTGAAGAAAATCCTGTTGATAAAACAAATTTTGTATCTCACTTCGAAAAATTAAAAACATTTAATGTTGCTCTTACACCGCGCGAAAAAGTTTTATTCGAAGTGATTAAATATTTAGAAACACCTTACAAATATGGCGGCAATACACAAAAGGGAATTGATTGTTCTGCCTTTACTTTACAAGTTTATCAAAATTCTCTTTCTGTCGAAATTCCACGCTCGGCACGTGAACAATATTCTACCGGAGAAAAAATTTCTAATGATGAATTGAAATTTGGCGACCTTGTCTTCTTCAATACTACAAAAAGATCTTTTCCGGGTCATGTTGGAATATACCTTGGAGAAAATCAATTTGTACATGCAAGCAGGTCACTCGGAGTTACTGTTTCATCACTTGATGACACTTATTACAAAAAGCGTTATGTTGGTGCACGAAGAGTTGAAAGTTTTGTGAAGGAGTAAAAATGTTTGATGAACAGAAACAAATAGTGTAGAACATCAAAGGAAATAATAGAATGGCTCTTACAGAAGTTATAGATTTGGTTAAAAACTATATTAACGAACTGAATAAAGACGGCATTACCATAGACAAAGCGTTTGTTTTTGGAAGCCATGCAGAAGGAACCGCTCGTCCTGATAGCGATATTGATGTTATGCTTGTATCTAAACTTTTTGATGATGATAAGATGAAATATATTTCTAAGATCTGGCATATGACAAAAATTTCTGGTTTTAAAATAGAACCTGTAGCAATTGGCTTAAAACGCTTTTTAGAAGACGATTACTCGCCATTAATTGGAATTGTTAAAAAAGAAGGAATTGAAATCAACTAATATCCGTTCTTGATCTAACATCCAGAATCAAGCATCCAGTATCCAGAATCAAGTATCCAGTATCCAGAATCAAGCATCCAGAATCAAGCATCCAGTATCCAGAATCCACATTGCAAATAAAAACCCATTCACCTAATTTGTGCATGCAATAAAATAATCTGGAGTAAACAATGGATTTCAGAATTGAAACCGATACTATGGGCGAAATGAAAGTCCCGGTTGATAAGTATTATGGCGCGCAGACAGCAAGATCGTTAATGAATTTTAAAATTGGCGGGGAAAGATTTCCTGCTGAGATGATTAGAGCGCTTGGTATTGTAAAAAAAGCCGCAGCAATCACTAACAATGAATTAGGGATTTTACCTAAGGACAAACTTGATCTGATTGTAAAAGCTGCGGATGAAGTTATTGAAGGAAAATTGAATGATCATTTTCCTCTTGTTGTTTGGCAGACAGGAAGCGGTACTCAAACAAACATGAATGCAAACGAAGTTATCTCCAATCGTGCGATCGAAATGGCGGGTGGAGTTATGGGAAGTAAAAAACCGATCCATCCGAATGACGATGTGAACAAAGCTCAATCAACTAATGATGCATTCCCGACTTCCATTCATGTTGCAGCAGTTGAGGAAATTCATCGCCGATTAATTCCTATGGTAACAAAATTACGCGATTCATTAGATGCAAAAGCAAATGAATTTAAAGACATAATCAAAATCGGTAGAACACATTTAATGGATGCAACTCCACTTACACTAGGAGATGAATTTTCAGGTTATGCCCAGCAATTAACAAACGGATTAGCACGAATTAATGATTCACTAAAAAGACTATACGAAATTCCTCTTGGCGGAACTGCTGTTGGTACCGGATTAAATGCTCATCCCGATTATGCAGTTAAAGTTGCAGAAACAATTTCTAAACTTACCGGAAAGCCATTCAAAACCGCACCGAATAAATTTGAAGCGATGGCTGCAAAAGATGCTTTAGTGGAAATAAGCGGTGTGCTAAAAACACTTGCTGCTTCGTTATTAAAAATATCAAATGATATCCGCTGGCTTGGTTCCGGACCGAGATGTGGAATTGGAGAAATTTCCTTGCCGGAAAACGAACCCGGCAGTTCAATCATGCCCGGAAAAGTTAATCCCACTCAATCAGAAGCTATGACGATGGTTTGTGCTCAAGTTTTCGGGAATGATGTAACTATAAACATTGCCGGTTCAAGCGGAAATTTTGAGCTGAATGTTTTCATGCCGGTTATTGCCTTCAACGTTCTTCAATCAATAAAATTAATTGCCGATGCTTGCGAAAGTTTCAGCGAACATTGTGTAGAAGGCATTACAGCCAATGAAATCAATATCAAGAAGCATCTTGAAAATTCATTGATGCTGGTTACTTCTTTGAATCCGGTTATAGGTTACGACAATGCTGCGAAAGTTGCCAAGAAAGCTCACAAGGAAAATAAAACTTTGAAAGAAGCTGCACTTGAACTCGGTCTTATAACCGCTGAAAAATTTGATGAAGTTGTTCGTCCGGAAAAAATGATTGGAACAAAAAAATAATTTATTTAACCACACCCTTTATTGAGGTTGTTTCAAAAGTAAAAAATAACTTAGTGTTTCTTAGTGACCTTTGTGTCTTCGTGGTAAGATCTTTTTCGTTTAGTAGAAAAACAAATCCTTAACCACAAAGACACTAAGAGCACAAAGGTTCACAAAGACTTTTTGAAACGACCTCATACGGGGGAGGCCGAAAATTGACGTAACTTGATCATTACACAAATGAAACACATTATCAAAAATATTATTATTATCGCAATCCTTTCTTCCGTTGCAATTTCATGCTCATCTCTTGAATCTGAAGTTAGATTCACAACAGGGACCGTAAAGTATATTTCTCTTGAAGGCGGATTTTACGGAATCATAACGGATGATAATAAAAATCTTGACCCTCTTAATCTTTCAAAAGAATTTCAAGTTGACGGTAAACGAATCTCCTTTAAGTATGTTGAGAAAAAAGATATGGCAAGCTTTCATATGTGGGGAACAATTGTAGAAATTATAGAGATCAAAGAACTGAAATAGAAATAGTCAGAAGTGTTAAACAAAGTATTCGTAACAATTTACTTAATTGGGATTCCAAACTGATATTGCAGTTTGTTTATGTATCAGTTAAATTATTCACAAACAATATGGATCAAATATGACCCGGTTATTAGAAAAGGCAGTTGAAGAAATTTCAAAGTTGTCGAGAACTGAACAAGATTCAATAGCTGCCGTTATTCTTGAAGAAATATCCGATGAGAAAAAGTGGGAAGAATCATTTCTTGCATCAAAAAAAGGATTGGAATTACTAGCTAAAGAAGCGCTTGCAGAATATCAGAGCGGCATGACCAGCCATTGAAATATTAAAAATATGATTAGCTATTTAGATTTTATACAGTTCGGTGTTTATGAAGATTGCCTTAGTTCAACAAAAATCGTCAAGCAGTAAAGATCAAAATATTCGGAATGGAATAGAAGCTGTTAAGAAAGCAGTTTCTTCCGGTGCAAAAATAATTTGTTTTTCCGAATTAGCATTTACTTCATTCTTTCCTCAAAAACCATCGAACACTAAAGCCAAAGACGAAGCGGAATCAATTCCGGGACAGACAACAGAAATATTTTCACGTCTTGCTAAAGAATTAGATGTTGTTGTTATTCTAAATTTATATGAAAAGGATGACGTTAATAAATATGATTCATCTCCTGTAATTGATGCAGATGGAAAAATTCTTGGCGTTACAAGAATGATTCACATAACTGATTACGCATGTTTTCATGAGAAGGAATATTACACACCTGGAAATTCCGGCGCCCCGGTTTATAAAACTAAGTATGGCAAAATCGGTGTGGCAATTTGTTATGATCGTCATTACCCGGAATATATGAGAGCATTGGCATTAAACGGCGCAGAGATTGTATTTATTCCGCAAGCCGGTTCTGTTGGTGAATGGCCCGAAGGTCTTTATGAAGCTGAAATGAAAGTAGCCGCATTTCAGAACGGATATTTCACTGCATTATGCAATCGTGTGGGAGAAGAAGAATGTTTAACTTTCTCAGGCGAATCATTTGTCTGTAATCCGGAAGGTGTTGTAATAGCACGTGCCGGTTTGAGTACGGAAGAAATTTTGATTTGCGATATTGATTTGAGTGAATGTAATAAGTCTCACGCAAAGAGATTATTCATGAGAGATAGAAGACCGGAATTATATGCTGATTGGCTTAAAACAAATTT
>Ga0082335_1008064_pt1 | contig 12287 bp, 14 predicted proteins | sample Subgrocontami58m_FD_72375 | JGI IMG/M metagenome (GOLD analysis project Ga0082335, IMG submission 72375) | Subsurface groundwater microbial communities from S. Glens Falls, New York, USA - GMW37 contaminated, 5.8 m (SPADES assembly) (version 2) ...
GCCGGTCCGGGCCGGCGCAGCCCGACGGACACGCCGCTCGAGCACGTCGCGCGGATCGCCGTCGCCGAGCCGCGCTGGTCCGCGGCGCTGCCGCTCGTGGCCGCCTTCAGCGCGGTCCGCTACGCCGAGCGCGCGCCCGCGCCCGCCGAGCTCGATGCGGCGCGCGCGGCGCTCCGCAGCCTCGAGGCACCGCCGTGAGCGGGCGAAGGGCGGGCGGACTCGGCCGACACGCCGGCGGTCGTGCTGGACGTGGTGTGAGCCGGCGATGACTCAGTGGCGCGGTCGGGTGATAGCGATCGTCGGACCGACCGCCTCGGGGAAGAGCGCGCTGGCGCTTCGTGCGGCGGAGGCCCTGGGCGGCGAGATTGTCTCGGCGGATTCGCGGACCGTCTACCGCAGCCTCGACGTCGGCACCGCGAAGGCGACGACCGCGGAGCGCCGCCGTGTCCCGCACCACCTGCTCGACGTCGCGGATCCGGGTGAGCCGTACGACGCGGCGCGCTACCAGCGCGAGGCGCGCGTGGCGCTCGCCGACATCGCCGCGCGCGACCGGGTCGCGCTCGTCGTGGGCGGCACGGGCCTCTACGTGCGCGCGCTCCTCGATGGTCTCGCGCTGGCCGATCTTCCACGCGACCCGGCGCTCCGTGCGACGCTGGAGGCGCAGGCCGTGGCGGAGGGCGGCGCGGTCGTGCACGCGCGCCTCGCAGCGCTCGATCCCGCGGCGGCCGCCGCGGTGGACGCGCGGAACGTCCGCCGGACGATCCGCTACCTCGAGGTCACGCTGCTCGCGGGTCCCTGGTCGGCGCTCCGGCGGCGCGACCCCGGCATCGCCGCGACCTGGCTCGGCCTCGCGCCGCCGCGGGCCTGGCTCGATGCGGCGATCGAGCGGCGGGTCCGGCGGATGGTCGAGGACGGCGTCCTCGACGAGGCTCGGGCGCTCCTCGCGCGCGGCCTCGATCCGCGGCTCCCGTCGTTCTCGGCGCACGGCTACGTTCACTGGGCGGCGCACCTCCGTGGCGAGGTGGACCTCGAGGCCGCCGTGCTGCGCACCGCCCGCGACGTCCGCGCGTACGCTCGACGGCAGATGACTTGGTTCAGGCGCGACGCGCGGCTCCGCTGGACCGACCCGACCGTCGGCGATCCGCTCGACGCGCTCCGCGAGGCCGTGGCCGCACATTGAGGTCCGCCGCGGACCCGGAGGGGCGGCAGAGCGGTCGAATGCGGCGGTCTTGCAGTTGCCCGTTTGCGCCGTCACACTCCTCGCGCTGGATCCGTCACGTAGATAGACCAATCACGTCCGAACGACGTGACCGGGAGGCAACCGCATGAGCCGGCAGGACCGACCGACCGCCAGCACCGTCGGCCATCGTGTCCTGGCCGCATCTTCATGAAGGCGCCGCCGGATCCCGCGCGCAGGCCAGGCAAGGCGAAGCCGAAGGCCAACGGCATGTCGCGCGCAACAAGGCCGCGAAAGGCGACCACGAAGGGCAAGGGACCGTCCAAGGCAGGCGCGAAGGCCAAGCCAGGTGCGGGTGAGGCCAAGCCGAAGCGCATCGCGAAGGCGGACGGCGACTCCTCGGTGCAGGCGCTCGTCGGGCCCGCCTCCGAGCGAATCACGGCACGGATCCGGGAGCTGCGAGACTGGCGCGGCGTGAAGCTCGCCCTCGTCCGAAGGCTCATTCACGAGGCCGACCCGGCCATCCTCGAAGAATGGAAATGGATGGGAACGCCCGTTTGGTCGCACGACGGAATCGTTTGTACGGGTGAGACCTACAAGCAGATCGTTAAGCTGACCTTCGCCAAGGGCGCCTTCCTCGCGGACCCCCACCATCTGTTCAACGCGGGATTGACGGGGAACGTCCGTCGAGCGATCGACCTTACGGCCCAAGATGAGGTCGACGGCCCCTCGTTCCGAGAGTTGATCCGGGAGGCCGTGGCCTTCAACCAAGACCATCCCCCCAAGCATCGCCGGTCGTCAGGAAGGGGCTCGTCCGGTTGATGAGCGCTCCCGTGGGAGGTCTCGCGAGCAGAGCCATGGCGCCCCCAATGACAGGAGCCTTCGCCGCCTTCGTTTACGCTCCACCCAGGGATTGCGCGGTCACGTGTGGCCACCGTACGACAACCGGAGTGGGATAAGGAGGGCCGAGCCGGCGGGCGACGACTGAGGCTCCGCGTATCATGACGCGCGGGATGGAGCTGGGAACCCTCATCGCGATCGTCGCGCCGCTCATCGCGCTGCAGCTGCTGCTGATCGTCCTCGCGCTGCGCGACCTCCTCCGGCCCGAGCGTCGGGTCCGGTGGTCCAGCAAGGCGCTCTGGGGCGCCATCATCGTGCTCGGCGAGCTGCTCGGGCCGCTCGCATACTTCCTCTTCGGGCGGCAAGAGCAGGAGTGACTGCGCTCGCGATCGAGTGCCGTGGCCTCGCGAAGGCGTACGGTCCGGTGCGCGCGCTCCGCGGCCTCGACCTCACCGTGCCGGCCGGCTCGATCTTCGGGCTGCTTGGCCCCAACGGCGCCGGGAAGACCACGCTCCTCCGCCTGCTCGTCGGTCTGCGGCGCCCCACCAGCGGCAGCGCGCTCGTCGATGGCGCGCCGGTGAGCGCCGCGACGGCGCGGAGCCTCGGCTACCTCGACCAGGATCCCCGCTTCTACCCCTGGATGACCGGCCTCGAGCTGCTGCGGCTCGCGGGTGCGCTGTACGGGCTCGAGGGCGCGGCGCTCGCCTCCGGCGTCGATCGTGCCGTCGCGGTCGCCGGCCTCGCCGAGTTCGCGCGGCGACGGATCGCGGGCTACTCCGGTGGGATGCGGCAGCGCCTCGGCATCGCGCAGGCGATCGTGCACGACCCGCCGATCCTGTTGCTGGACGAACCGGTCAGCTCGCTCGACCCGGAGGGCCGCCACGACGTGCTCGCGGCGCTCGCGAAGCTGCGCGGCACCACCACCGTGGTGGTGTCCACGCATATCTTGAATGACGTCGAGCGCATCTGCGACCGGGTCGGCATGCTCGATCACGGCGTGCTCGTCGTCGAGTCCGAGAAGGACGCGTTGCTCGCCCGCTACGCGACGGCCTCGTACGAGGTCGCGGTCGCGGGTGCCGACGACGCTTCGGTCGAGAGCCTCGCGGCACGCATCCGGGCGCGGCCGTGGGTGACGGGCGTCGCGCGGTCCGGCGCCCTGCTGCGGATCACGACCTCCGGCGCGGCGAACGCGTCCGTCGAGCTGCTCGGGCTGCTGGCCGAGGCGCGCTGCCCGGTGGAGCGCGTCGAGCGCGTACGCCCCTCGCTCGAGGACGTGTTCTTCGCGCTGCTACAGCGGCCCGGCGCCGCGGCGCCCTCGTGAGCACGTTCCTCGTGCTCCTGCGCAAGGAGCTGCTCGAGCAGTGGCGGACCATGCGCCTGCCGAGCTTCCTCGTGGTGTTCTTCTTCGTCGGCGTGCTCTCGCCGGCCACCGCCCGGTACCTGCCGCGTCTTCTGGAAGCGCTCGGCGGGGCCGCGTTCGCGGCGGCGTTCCCGGCGCCGACGATCCAGGACGCCTACGCGCAGCTCGCGAAGAACGTCGGGCAGCTCGGCACGCTCGTCGTCATCGTCATCTCGATGGCCGCCGTATCGAGCGAGCGCGAGCGCGGCACGCTCGCGTTCCTGTTCAGCAAGCCCGTCGCGCGTGGGTCGTTCCTCGCGGCGAAGCTCGCCGGGCTGGGCGCGACGCTCCTCCTCGGGACGCTCCTGGCGGGCGCGGTCGCCTATCTGTACACCGCGCTGCTGTTCGCACCGCCGACCTGGGGCTTCGTGCTCCTCTGTCTTGCCTCGTTCCTGACCCTCCTCGTCTTCGCGGCGATCACGCTGGCGGCGAGCGCGATCACCGGCTCCGCGGTCGCGGCCGGCGGCACCGGCATCGTCGCACTCCTCGTCTTCGGCATGCTTTCGATCCTGCCCGCGGTCGGACCCTACGCGCCGACGGGTGCGCTCGCGCGCGCCACCGAGATCATGAGCGGTGCGAGTCCCGAAACGCTGCTCGGTCCTCTCGTCGCACAGGTTGGGATCGTGGCCGTCGCGTTCGCCGTCTCGCTCGCGGCGTTCAGCCGGCAGGAATTCTGATCGTGGTGGCTGCGGCGTGAGGTTCACGAAGATGCAGGGCTGCGGCAACGACTTCATCGTCGTCGACGCGGCCGACGGTCCCTGGACGATGGACGTGGCGCGGTCGCGCGCGCTCTGCGACCGGCGCTTCGGCGTCGGTGCCGACGGTGTCCTGCTCATCGGCGAACCGAGCGGCCGCCGCTGGCCCCTGGAGATCCACAACGCCGACGGCTCGATCGCCGAAGCCTGCGGCAACGGCTCCCGCTGCGTCGTGCGGCACCTGCTCGACCGCCACGGTGGCGACCGCCTCGAGCTCGCGACGCGCGGCGGTCTCGTCCAGGGGTGGCGCGATCCCGAGGGCATCGCGATCGCGCTCGATCCGCCGGCGCTCGGCGAGCCGTTCGAGGTGGCGGTCGAGCGGCGCCGGATCGCGGGCCGGCGCGTGCGGGCCGGAAACCCGAACCTCGTGCTCTTCGTGGACGACCCGGAGCGGGAAGACCTTGCCCGCCTCGCCGCCGCCGCGCGGGCCGTCGCCGGAGGCGGCAACGTCGAGCTCTGCGCCGTGCACGAAGGCGCGCTCGCGCTCCGGGTGGACGAGCGGGGCGTCGGCGAGACGCTCGCCTGCGGCACGGGCTCCTGCGCGGCGACGGCGGCCGCGCTGGCGGCCGGGAGCGTGTCCGGCGATACGGTCCGGGTGACGCTCCGGGGTGGGACACTGGTCGTCCGCCGCGAGCGCGAGCGCTACGTCCTCACCGGCCCGGCGGAGTACGTCTTCGAGGGGACGATCTGACCATCGACACCGCGACCCCGCCCGAGCGCGCGTTCCTCGTCGGGCTCGACCGGCCCGGGGAGCGCTTCACCGCGGAGGACTCACTGGAGGAGCTCGCCGGCCTCGTGGAGGCGGCGGGTGGTGTCGTCGTGGGCCGGACGCTCCAGCAGCGGCGCACGCCGGACCCCAACACCTGGGTGGGCAAGGGGAAGGTCGGCGAGATCGCGGTCGAGCGAGAGGCCCTCGCGGCGAACCTCGTCGTCTGCGACGAGGAGCTCACCTCCACCCAGCAGCGCAAGCTCGAGGAGCTGTGGGGCGTGCCGGTCCTGGACCGCTCGGCCGTGATCCTCGACATCTTCGCCCAGCACGCGCGGTCGAAGGAAGGCCGGCTGCAGGTGGAGGTCGCGCAGCTCGAGTACCGCCTGCCGCGCCTGGCCGGCAGCCGCAAGGGCCTCTCGCGGCTCGGCGGCGGCATCGGGACCCGCGGCCCGGGTGAGACGAAGCTCGAGAGCGAGCGCCAGGTGATCCGGACGCGGCTCCACGAGCTGCGCGAGAAGGTGCGCGAGGTCGCCGCGCAACGGGAGCGCGGCCGGTCGTCGCGCGCGAGCGACGGGCTCTTCCAGGCCGCTCTGGTGGGCTACACGAACGCGGGCAAGTCCACGCTCCTCAACTCGCTCGCGGGCTCCGACGTGCTCGTTGCCGATCAGCCGTTCGCCACGCTCGATCCCACCACGCGCCGCGCCGCGCTCCCGAACGGGACCGTCGTCCTGCTCTCGGACACGGTGGGCTTCGTGCGCAAGCTGCCGCCCACGCTCGTCGCGGCGTTCCACGCGACGCTCGAGGAGCTCGACGACGCCGACCTCCTCGTCCACGTGGTGGACGCCGCGCACCCAAACCTCCACGAGCGGATCGCGGTCGTGGACGAGACGCTCGCCTCGCTCGGTCTCGGCGAGCGCGAGCGGCTGCTCGTGCTGAACAAGGCCGACGCGCTCGTCGGGCCCGAGGGCGCGGCGCGCCGCGAGGCGGCCGAGGGTGCGTTCCCTGAAGCGGTGTTCGCCTCGGCCCGGAGCGGCGCGGGCCTCGAAGCGCTCCGCAGCCGCCTCGGGGCCGCCGCCGCCTCGCGCTGGACCAGGGTCGCGCTCACGCTGCCGCACCGCGCCGGCGCGCTCGTGCAGCGCATCCGCGAGCGAGGCGCGCTGCGGAGCGTGACGTACGTCGAGCGCGGCATCGAGGTCGACGCCGAGGTGCCACCCGCGCTGCTCGCCGAGCTCCGCGCCGCCTCGCGCGAGGCCTGAGGGCCCGCGCGAGGGGAGCGTTCTCGCCGAGCGGACCGTCTTCTTTGATGGAGCGGAGCGCGCACGGCCCACGTGGGCGCGTGAGCCGCCCTACGAGCGCCCCGTGACGATCGGCACGTCGTCGCGGTTGCCGTACTCCTCCCACGACCCGTCATACGTGCGAACGTCGTCGTGGCCGAGCGCTGTAAGCACCAGATGCGTGAAGGCTGCGCGGACCCCGCCCTGGCAGTACGTGACCGTCGCGGTCTCCGGGCCGAAGCCGGAGCTCGCGTAGAGCGCCTCGAGCTCGTCCGGGTCACGCAGCGTGCGCTCGGGGGTGAGCGCCGAGTCCCAGGGCAGGAGGACGGCGCCGGGGATGTGGCCGCCGTGCTTGGCGCGGGCCTCGGCGCCCGTGTACTCGCTCTCCCGGCGGACGTCGAGGAGCCAGGGGTCGCCCGCGCGCACGGCCGCACGGACGTCGTCGAGCGATGCCACGACGCCGTCGCGCGGCCGCGGCGTGAACGTCGTCGCCGTCGGCAAGGGGACGTCCGTCTCCAGCGGGCGGCCCTCGCGCTCCCAGGCCTGGATCCCGCCCTCCATGACCGCGTAGCGATCGTGACCGTAGCGTCGCAGCCCGAGCCACAGCCGCGCCGCCTGATGGCCGCCCTCGGCGTCGTAGCCGACGACCGTCGTGTCGTCGCCGATGCCGAGCCGCGCCATCGCGGCGGCGAAGCCCTCGGCGCCCAGGAGCATCCAACGAGGGTGGCCGGACGGGGGCGGGGGAGCCGAGAGGTCGCGCGCCCAGTCGCAGTGGACCGCGCCCGGGAGGTGGCCGGCGCGGTACATCGCCTCGCCCGTGCCCTCGAAGGTGAAACGGCAGTCCACGATGCGCATGGAGGGGTCGCCGAGCGAGGCCGCGATCTCCGCGGCCGATCGGAAGAGCCCCGGACGCGCGAACGCGCTCACGCGGTCACTGTAGGCACAATGGCTGCGTCGTGATCGTCCGCCTCTACGAGACCCCGGGGTGCGGGCTGTGCGCCGCCGCGCTCGCGGCGCTCGGTCGCCTCGCACGGGGGCGCCGTCTCGCGATCGAGCGGATCGACGCCTCCGGCGACCCGCTCCTCGCGCGCTACATGCTCCGCGTGCCGGTGCTCGTCGCCGGCGACGCCGAGCTCGACGCGGCCGGGCTCGCCGACGGCGCGATCGCACGGTGGCTCGACGAGATGTCCGGCCGGTAGCCCGTGCCGTCGGGCGTTCACCTGTCGTTGCTCGGCGAACGGTGGCTGGCGGAGCCGCCCCGCTGACACCTGCTACCCGATCTTGCTCTTGAAGAGCGCCTTGAGCTCGGCGTCGGAGCCGCCGAGGTAGCGGTTCGTGCTCGAGATGTGCTTGTGCCCGGCGAGGCGCTGCGCCGCGGGAAGACCCATTTCGGTCGCCCAGAGCGTGATCGCGGCGTGGCGCAGCCAGTGCGGCGAGACGCCCTCGGCCAGACCGGCTCGCTTGGCGCACTGGGCGACGATCCGCTGCGCCGACCAGACGCCCATCCGGCACGAGCCGTCGGCCTTCGCGCGCCGCGTGATGAAGAGGGCCGGATCAGTGTCGCGGCGCGCCCGCAGGTAGACCGCGACCCACTCGCGGGCGCGCGGCGTCAGGTACACCCGACGGTGGCGGTTGCCCTTGCCGAGGACCGTGATCTCGTCGGCGACGCGGATACCGTCCTGGGGCGTCGCGGCGTGGCGGTCGAGCTCCAGCTGCGCGCGGTCGAGGCCGGTCACCTCCGAGACGCGGCAGCCGGTGGCGCAGAAGAGCTCCAGCAGGGCACGGGCGCGCACGCCGTCGGGGGTCCGCAGGTCGGCCGCCTCCAGCATGCGCCGCAGCTTGGCGGCCTCGAGGTGCCGCGCGTCGGGGCTCGGCTGCGGAGCCTTCATGAGCTCGACCTTCTCGGGACCCGGCACCGGTAGGTCGAGGAGCACCGCGAGCTTGAGCATCCCGCGGAGCGCGATGAGGTGCAGGTTCTTCGTCACCGCGGCGACCGGCTGGCGACCCGTGCCGACGCCGTGACGTCGCTGGCGCCGCGTGAGGTAGCTGCTGTAGGCCTTGAGCGTGCGGAGGTCCACGTCGCGGACTTTCGGGCGGGGCGTCGAGCGCTCGACGAACTCGACGAACTCGGCGAGGTACCGCTCGTACTTCGTGAGCGTCGGCGCGGCGCGGCCCTTGTCGAGCTGCTCCTGGAGGAAGACACGCGGGAGGTCGGCGAGGGGGCTGGCCGGGCCGAGATCCCTCGGGTCGACGTACTCGGCAGGCATCTTGGGCGTCATCCTGCCTTCACCCTAGCACCGTATGTGGTGAAATACACATTCCCTGTGATGATAGCAGCGGCCGACCAACCCGCCAGCGCCGGCCCGAGAGACCCTCACCCGTGACCGGCTCGGTCCCGACCCGCCAGCGCGGCCGCGCCCCCCACGGGCAGGCGCTGCTCCGGCAGGCTCCCGCGAGGATAGGTCCACAGGCACGTGAACGCCGTACGCCGGACTCTACGTGGTGGTCTTGACCGGACCGGCTCGCCGCCGGGTCCTTACGGTGCCGCGCCTCGTAGACTCGGGCTCGCCTATGAGCCCCCGGCTCGACGTCGCGGCCATCGTCCTCGCCGGCGGCCGCTCCCGCCGGTTTGGCGCGGACAAGCTGCGGGCGGAGTTCGCGGGTCTCCCCCTCCTCCACCACACCGTGCGCGTGGCGCGCGAGGTCTGCGAGGAGGTCGTGGTCGTCGCGGCGTACGCCGGCGCGCTCCCCGATCTGGGTGCGCTCGACGCGCGGGTCGTGCGCGACCGCCTCGACGACGAGGGGCCGCTCGCCGGCGCCGTGACCGGCCTGGGTGCGGTGCGCGCGGCTCGCGCGGTCGTCCTCGCCGGCGACGCCCCGTACGTTCCCGCCGGTATCTCCGCGGGGCTCGCCCCCGAGCCGTCCTGGCCCATCTCGGCGAGGATCGTTCGCTCCGTCCGCGAGGCGACGACCGGGTCGGGCACGCCCTCGACCCACACACGCGTCCGCCTGCCGTGTCCGCGCTCCGAGCCCTCGAGCGGCTCGAGCGCGTAGATGCGGTCGGCGCGCGCCCACTTGCCGAAGCCCAACGAGATCATGCGCGGCGACCTGTCCGCCATGCGTCGATTATCTCACTCTGGCGCTACTCGAAGAAGGTGTCGTCGTGCGAGTACGGCGGAGCGCAGCAGCAGAGGATGCGCAGCTCGCTCGTGCCGTTGTTCTCGAGCGTGTGCCACGCCCCCGGCGGAATGAGCACGGCGTCGCCCGGACGCAGGTAGCTCGTCTCGCCGTCGAGCTCCATTGCGCCCTGCCCCTTGAGCACGAAGTAGATCTCCTCGGTGACGCGGTGGTGATGGCGCTCCGTCGCCTGGCCCGGCTCGAGCGTCGCCTCGGCGAGGCTCTGAACCTGCGTGTGGTGCAGCTCGCGGATCGTCGAGCCGTCCTTGGTCACGAACGCCTCGACGGCGTCGATCGACTTCATGTCCATCAGATCGAGGCGGCGAGCGCCTCGGCGACCCGCTCCTGCGCATCGCCCCCGAGCGCCGTGAAGAACGGCAGCGCGAGGGTGCGCGAGCTCGCGTCCTCCGAGACCGGGCAGAGCCCCTCGGCGAAGCCGTAGCGCTCACGCATGTACGGCTGCAGGTGAATGGACGGCAGGTAGCGATTGAAGCCGATCGACTCGCGCTCGAAGTGCGCGATCACGCGTTCGCGCGCCTCGGCGTCGGGAAGCTTCACGACGTAGACGAACCACGACCGTTTGTGGTCGTCGTCGTCCGCGCAGGGGATCTCGACGCCGTCGATGCTCCCGAGCAGCTCGTCGTAGCGCCTCGCCACCGCCGCACGAAGCGAGAGGATCTCGTCGAGCTTCTCGAGCTGCCCGAGCCCGAGCCCCGCGCGTATGTCGTCGATGCGGTAGTTGAACCCCAGACGGACGTGCTCGAGCCAGCCGCCCGCGTCACTGCGGCCCTGGTTGCGCAGCGACCGGAGCAGCCGCCACTCCTCTTCCGAGTGCGTCGTCACCATCCCGCCCTCGCCGGTGGTGATCTGCTTGTTGGGGTAGAAGGCGAACACGGCCCCCGTTCCGTGCGAGCCCACAGGCCGGCCCTTGTATTCCGCCCCGAGCGCCTCGCACGCGTCCTGGATCAGCGCGAGCTCGTGCTTCTCGGCGATCGCGCGCAGCGGATCGAGCTCGCACGGATAACCGAAGATGTCGACGGCGACGACCGCCTTCGTGCGCGACGTCACCGCGGCTTCCACGGCTGCAGGATCGAGGTTCAGCGTGCGCGGGTCGACGTCCGCGAAGACGGGGACGCCGCCTTCGTACACGAAGCAGTTCGCCGACGCGGCGAACGAGTAGGGCGACGTGATCACCTCGTCCCCCGGCTCGATGCCGGCCGAGATGCAGAGCAGGTGCAATCCCGCGGTTCCCGACGAGACGGCCGCCGCGTACGGCGCCCCTACCCTCGCCGCGAACGCCTCCTCGAAGCGGTCGATCGCCGGCCCGAGCGAAAGACGGCCCGAGCGCAGCACCTCGAGCACGAGCTCCTCGTCGCGTGCGTCGATGTACGGCCCCGAGAGCGGGACCGGCATGACCTCCTGCTTCACGGCTGGGTCGTTCTCAAGCCTGGGTCTTGGCGGCCGGCGCGTACTCGAGCCAGTGCGACCAGCGGTCGGTGCGCCCGTGCACGGTGTCGAGGTACGCCTGCTGGATCTCTACCGTGACCGGGCCGGGACGGCCGATGACGTGATCGTCGACCTCGCGGATCGGCGTCACCTCGGCGGCGGTGCCGACCATGAACACCTCGTCGGCGAGATAGAGGTCGGTGCGGATCAGCGACTTCTCGACGACCCGGTGGCCGAGGTCCTGCGCGATCTGGATCACCGTGTCGCGTGTGATGCCGACGAGGATCGACGCCGAGAGGTCCGGCGTGTAGATCACGCCGTCCTTGATGATGAAGATGCTCTCGCCGGAGCCGTCGGCGACGAAGCCCTCTGCCGTGAGGAGGATCGCCTCGTCATATCCGGCGCGGTTCGCCTCGCCGACCGCGAGCATCGAGTTGATGTAGACCCCGGTCGCCTTGGCTGCGTGCGGGATGACGTTCGGACCGACACGCTGCCAGCTCGACACCTTGACGCGAATCCCCTCACGCATGCCCTCCTCGCCGAGGTACGAGCCCCACGGCCACGACATGATCGCGACCTCGATCGGGTTGTCCCGCGACGCGACCCCGAGCTGGCCGTACCCGCTGAACGCGATCGGGCGCACGTAGCAGGATGGCAGGCCGTTGGCGCCGACAACGTCCCACGTCGCTGCCTTGAGCTCGTCGACCGAGTACGGAATCTCGAGATAGAGCAGCTTCGCCGAGTCGTGCAGGCGCTGCATGTGCTCGGTCAGCCGGAAGACCGCCGGCCCGCGGTCGGTCTCGTAGGCGCGCATTCCTTCGAAGACGCCGGATCCGTAGTGGAGCGCATGCGTGCCGACGTGAATCGTCGCGTCGGCCCAGTCCACGAGCTCGCCGTTCATCCAGATCTTGCTTGTCTCCTGCATCGGGTCTCCTCGGTCGCCGGACGGCCTGCGAGAATGCTACCGGGCATATCCCCCCTCAAGCTTCGACGAGATCGACCGGCATGCCCCCCGCAAGGCGGAGCAGGTCCATCGGCGCGAGGCCGGCCATGTGCCGCGCCGAGCCGGCGCCGACCCAGACGACGTCCTGGAGCAAGAGCTCCCGCTCGAGCAGCACCCGGCCGACGTTCGGCGCCGGAAATGGTGCGACCGCGCCGGGCTCGAAGCCGGTCGCCGCGACGACCTCCTCCGGACGCGCGATGCGGGCATAGCCGGCGCCCGCCGCCGCAGCGACCTTCACCGGGTCTGCGCGGCGGTCGCCGGGCACGAGCGCGAGCACCGGGCTCCCGTCGCAGACGAAGACGATCGACTTGACGATCTGCGTCGCCTCGCAGCCGATCGCGCGCGCAGCCGCCTCGGCCGTCGGCGTGCCCCGGGAGAACTCCTCGAGCCGCACGTCCGCCCCACGCTCGCGGACGACCGCCGCGACGCGCTCCACGGGCTCAGGCCAGCCGCTCACGCAGATGAGCGTACCGCCCGCACCCGAAACCCGGTCTCGACCGTTGTCTC
>Ga0082335_1008066_pt1 | contig 12286 bp, 10 predicted proteins | sample Subgrocontami58m_FD_72375 | JGI IMG/M metagenome (GOLD analysis project Ga0082335, IMG submission 72375) | Subsurface groundwater microbial communities from S. Glens Falls, New York, USA - GMW37 contaminated, 5.8 m (SPADES assembly) (version 2) ...
CAACCCGTGGGACTACGCGCTGATCGAGTGTGGCGCGATCACGCGGTATCTGTGGCTGGCGGTGTGGCCCGCCTCGCTCGTGTTCGACTACGGCTTTGATCTCCGGCCGGCGCTGCCCACGGCGTATCTGGGGGCTGGATTCGTTGGCGCGCTGATCGTCGCGGCGATCGTCGGCCTGGCACGACGGCCGGCGTGGGGATTTCTCGCCGCCTGGTTTCTGCTCACGCTGGCGCCCACTTCGAGCATCGTGCCGATCCCGCTGGCGCCGCTCTCCGAAAACCGCGCCTATCTCGGCAGCGCTGCGGTGTGCGTCGCGGTGGTTGCGCTGCTTGTCCGCTGCCGGGCGAAATTCCTGCCCTGGTTCGCCCCGGCGATGACGGTGGCGTTCATCGCGCTGACCAGCGCACGGAACGCCGACTACCGCTCCGAGCTGTCGATTTGGTCCGACACGGTTGCGAAGCGGCCGCTCAGCCCGCGCGCGCACAACAACCTCGGCCGGGCGCTGCAGCAAATCGGCCGCGTCGCCGAGGCGAAACGCGAGTTCGAGCAGGCGCTCGCACTCAAATCCGACTACGCCGACGCCCACGCGAATCTGGCGAGCGCGCTGGGCGTGCTGGGCGACCACGCCGCGGCGCTGGAACAGGCGCGCCAGGCGATCGCGCTGAAGCCGCAGGCGGCGGAGGCGCATTACAACTTCGGTGTCGCGCTCACGCGGCTCGGCCGGTTGCCCGAGGCGGCAAACGCCGTTGGCGAGGCGGTGCGGTTGCGCCCGGGATTTGTCGAGGCGCACACGTGGCTCGCCAGCGTGCTCCTGCAGCTCAACCGCCCAACGGAGGCGCTGCGGGAGGCCGAGGCGTCCCTGGCGATCAAACCGCAGGCCACGGATGCGCGGTTCCTGCTCGGCGCGGCGCTGGTGCAACTCGGGCGTTTTCCCGAGGCGATTGCGGCATTCGAGGGCGTGACGCACGCCGAACCGAACCATGTCGAGGCGACGTACGCGCTCGGCACGGCGCTGTTGCAAGCGGGGCGCTTCGCCGACGCCATCACGCAGTTCCAGGCGACCCTGCGGCTGAAACCGGAGCACTTCGGCGCCCACAGCAATCTCGGGCTGGCGTTGTGGCAGATGGGAAAATTGCCCGAAGCCGCCGCGCAGTTCGAAGCGGCCCTGCGGATCGACCCCTCGGCGGCGGCGGCGCAGGAAAATCTCCAGCGGTTGCGCGCGCAAATGCGCTGAGCCGGCTCGAGCCCGATCACGATCGTTCGTCGACTCTCGCGCAGAAAGCAGAGCGTAACGTATTACGTTACACTACCAATGGAGAGCCTTCGCGCCACGAATGCGAACCTGATTTCCATTTTGCGTTCAAGTTGAGACGAATGAAACGGGAGCGCAGGTGGGGCCGGCTCTCCGGGCCGGCCTGAGCCTGACTCGCGAATGCACGCTGGAACCCAGGCCGGCTCGGAGAGCCGGCCCCACCCAAATAACGCTCATCTTGAATGCACACCGGAAATGACCAGACAAGATCACGCCGACGACGATGACGGCTTGTTGCCCGCGCGAAACACGCGGTAGTTCAGAATCAGGAATACGACGACGGTCGACGGCGGGATCGCCCAAAACGCGGACCACATCACGCCGAGCCCGCAGACGTCGTGGCAGAGCTTGAACGCGCCGAGGTTGATGACGTAGCTCAGCGCGACCGCCACGAGGTATTCGCCAAACTGCTTCCCGCTGTCGCGCCGTGCACTCGGCAGCGCCCAGAACCGGTTGGCGAGATAGTGCGTGCCCGTCGACACGACCCACGAGAGGCTGAAGGCCGCGGTGGAACTCATCAGCGATTTCAGCACGGCCAGCACCGCGAACTGGACGAGCGCCGAGCCGCCGCCGACCACGAGAAACCGCAACAGGCGGATCAGCGTTTCCCGGGTGAGCTTCTGGGCAATCGGCATCGTCCGATGCAAAAGCCACCCGTGGACGCCGCAACGCTCAATTCGGCCGCTGTCGCTCCGCCGACAGGACCTCGCCCGTGAACACCGGCCCGCAGTTCGTGCCGCCGATGGCATTGCGGCCGATCCAGAATTCCTCCGCTTCAGCGGTGAACAGATCCACTGTATGCTCCCAGATTCGACCGCCGTCCACCACCACGGTCACGCGGCCGCGCTGCACGGGACGCTCGAGCGAGGCATCCACGGGGGCTGCCAGCGATGGGAGCGTGATTTCCACATCGTGCGGTCGCGCGAAATCGATCGACACGGGCTCGCTCATGACGATTCCGCTGCCCCAGTGGTCGAGCCCGAATCGCACCGCTTTGTCGCCGACGTACTCGATGAGCAACAAATCGCCGGCGGCATAACGGCCGGTGACCACGAGCGGTTCGCGCGTGCCGACCGCCGGCCGCGGCAGTTGCAGGCGCAACCGCAACGTGTCGCCGGCCGCCAGCAACGGATCACGGCCATCGGCGCTGCGCTGCACCTGCAGCAGCCGGCCGCCGAACCGCGCCGCGCATCCCGCCTCGTCGTTGACGTTCTGGCCGGCGACGATCGCGCCATCGCGCGACGGCCACTCGACGTCGCGGGCGGCGAGGATGCGGCCGTCGAGCCGCAGCCACAGCCGGCGGCGGGCGGAGACGCCAGTCGCCGTCCATTGCACGATCAGTTCGTGGGTTCCCTTCACCTCGACGATCGCCGCCGGCGTTTCCAGCGTCCGTTCACCCCGCACGGCATAGCCGAAGGCGATGCGACCGGCGTCATCGAAATAGTGGACGAAAACCAGCCCGTCGTCCGTGGGCGCACCGAAAGCCACGAGTGGCTCGCGCGGAGTATTCGCCCGATCGGGAAACTCCAGCCGCAGCCTCACAAAACCGGCCCCGGGCGTTCCGCTCGTCGTCGCAGGCTCGAGGGCGCTGCGGCTCACGGCGAGGATTTCGCCGTCCATTTTTGTCGCAGCTGCCCCGTCGACGGCGCCGCCGACGCGGAGCTGGCCCGTGTTGCCATCGAAGCGCCGGCGCTCGTCGATGATCGACTCGCCGTCCAGCTCGACCGCAACCTCGCGCGTCCGCTGCGACACCTCGGCGGCGTCCCAGCCCGAAAACATCGGGTGCGAGCGCGGCGGTAGCAGTGCGCCCAGTTTCACGCGAACCTCGTGCGGGCGGCCGAAATCCCATTCGAGCGGCCGGCTCAGGACCGCCGGCGCATCGTCCTGCGCGTACCCGAACTGCACTCGCCCCTCCTCGCCGTAGCGCACGAACACGCGCACGACGTGCGGTGCATCGCCCACCGTCAGCAGCACACGCTCACCGGAGGTGTCCGGCCGCAGCTGCAGGGTCAGCGTAACCGCGCCGTGCTTGACTCCCAGCAGCCGCTCGACGGCCGCGGGGATCCGGTTCAACCCCTCGGCGACACGGCGCGCCTTCTCCGGATTGCGTTCACCGAGCAGCCCGTCGAGTTGGAGGCTGAACAGCACGGCGAACACGATCGAGTACAGGGCGAGCGCGACAGTGAGCGGTCGCGTGATCCAGCGGGCGAACGCGGGCGCGCCAACCCGCGTCACGCGCTCGAGCGCGAAAACGCCAACGCATGCCAGCAGCATCAGCGCCGGCGTGAAATCGGACTCGTAGCGCGCGAGCGAACCGAAGAAAGCCAGCAGCACGCCGGCCATCGCGGCGAAGAGGACAGAGGTCGACGCGAGCCAGGCCCCGAGCACGCCGCGTTCGGCCGGCGGGCGCCGCCACAATCCCAGTGGCGCCAGCAGCGCGAGCCAGGCGATCGGCATGTTCCGCAGGACACCGTACACATCGTCGTGGCCGGCGAACCCCGGCGGTTTCGGCGGCAATTCGGCGGGATGGATGAACGGGAAATAACGCGACCACTGCGCAGCCGAGAAAAAATAGCGCCAGGTGTTGAAACCGACGTACCGCGGGCTGAAGTGCGTGACCTTCGATTCGTAATCGAGACTGAGTTGGTAGGCCTGGCCAAACTGCAGCGGATTGCCGAATCGCGCGTAGTTGTGCCAGGCCAGCGCGAGCCCGATGACGACGAGCGGCGCGGCGCCAGCGAGGGCGGTTGGCCACGGCAAGCGTCGCTCGGCCCGCCACCACCCGATCAGCGGAACCGCGAGCAGCGGACTCGCGAGCAGGTACGTGGGACGCGATGCAATCGCCAGCGCGAGCATGAGTCCGGCCGCCGCAAACCAGCCCATGCGACCGCGGCGCGCGTGCAGGCTCCGCGCCACGCACCACAGCGTGAGCATGGCGAAACAGTAGCCGGCGCCAATCGGCAGCTCCCACATGTGCGGCCGCCGCACCAGCACGCAACCGAGTCCGGCAAACCCGAGCACCGCGACGCCGAGCAGGGTGACGAACGCCGATGTCTCCGGAAAGTGGCGACGGCGGATCCCGAGCAAGGCGGCGACGCTCGCGAGGAACCCGCCGTAGACAAAAACGAGCACGGCGGCGGCGAGCGGCAGATCGATTCCCGTGATCAGTCGAAACGGCAGCAGCAGCACGACCACCGGCGCGGCGCCGAAATAGAGGTAGTACTTGCCGTGGTAGAACGACGCGTCGTGCAGGGCCAGTTCCGGGGGCCGCCGCTTCGGATCGTAGGGGTCGTCGAGCCGCTGCAGCGCCTCCGGCACGGCGACCTTCATATGGAGATGACCGTCGAGCCACCCGTCGAGCAGCAGGTTGTAGTAGTCCTTTTGCTCACGCCCAAACTTCCACGGATCGCCGCTCGAGCGCACGGTCCAGAAATAGAACCAGCCGACCACGAGGCAGAGCGCAACGAGTCCGGCCCGTTCGCGCCAGCGGGCCACGCGGGATTCGCCGGCGGCCGGCAAAACCTCACTTGCGTCGCCGGGAGCGTTCGCTTCGCCTAGCGTCATTCGTGTCCACGCAATGAACCGCGCCAGCTCCGGGCAACCTCTTTTCGCCGTCATCGGCTGCGGCTTGATTGGCCGCAAGCGCGTCAACGCCCTCGGGAAAAACGCCGCGCTCCTCTACACCTGCGACCTCGATGCGGCGCGCGCGGTGGAGCTCGCGAAGCTCGTGCCCGGCTGCACCGCCGTCACCGATTACAACACGGTGTTGGCGGATGGACGCGTCGCGGCCGTGATTGTTTCAACGCTGAACGCCTCGCTCGCACCGATCACGCTCGCCGCGGTCCGCGCCGGCAAACACGTGCTGGTGGAAAAACCCGGCGCACTGAATGCGGCCCAGCTCCGCACGATCCGCGACGCCGCGCAGCGCACGGGCGCACGGGTCCGGCTCGGCTACAACCACCGGTTTCATCCCGCCCTGCAGAAGGCCCGCGAACTCGTCGACGGCGGCGCGCTCGGGCCGCTGCTGTTTCTCCGCGCCCGCTACGGCCATGGTGGCCGCAAAGGCTACGATCGCGAGTGGCGCGCCGACCCGGCCTTGTCGGGCGGCGGCGAGTTGATCGATCAGGGCGTGCACCTGATCGATCTCGCCGGCTGGTTTCTCGGCGAGTTTCCCACGGTCGACGGACACGCGGCGACCTATTTCTGGGACATGAAGGTCGACGACAACGCGTTCCTCTCGCTGCGCACGGCCGCCGGCCAGACGGCCTGGCTGCACGTGAGCTGCACCGAGTGGAAGAATCTCTTCTCGCTGGAGCTCTACGGGCGGGGCGCGAAAATCGCGATCGACGGCCTCGGCGGCAGTTACGGCCTCGAACGGCTCACGCTCTACAAAATGCTGCCGGCCATGGGCCCGCCGGAAACAACGTGCTGGGAGTACCCGCGCGGCGACGACTCGTGGGCCTTGGAGATGCGCGCGTTCGTCGAGGACATTCGTGAAAATCGCGAGCCGTCACCCGGACTGGCCGAAGGCATCCGGACGCTCGAGATCGTCGAGGCGATCTACCGGCGGAGCGGGTATGGGAAGTGAGAGTGAAAGTGAGAGTGAGAGGGAATGACCATGCACGACGGTGAAAAACTCAGGCAGTTTGGCGCACATCAAAAGGCGTTGGAGCTTTTCGACTACGTCGTCGCGGATTTAGGACAGCTTGCCCGGGAGCCCGCACTGAATCGGCTGGTTGCGCAGCAATATGCGAGTGCGGATTCAATTGCCGCAAATATCGAGGAGGGATATGGACGAGGCAGCCGCATCGATTACGCACGGTTCTTGATGATCGCACGCGGTTCCGCTCAAGAGACGGCCGGCCGCTACGGTCGGTTCAAGCATTGGCTCGAACCATCGTTGATTGTTCAACGGGTAGCGCTCTGCAACGAGATCATCGGAATTCTGTCGAGTTCGATCAAAACATTGCGTCAGCAGTAAGGTCGACCTCTCCACTTTCACTTTCACTCTCACTCTCACTCTCACTTTCACTCTCACTCCCGAATGATCATCACGCGCTCTCCTCTTCGCGTCTCCCTCGGCGGTGGTGGCACGGACCTGCCGTCGTATTATCGCGAGTTCGGCGGGTTCCTCGTCGCGGCCGCGATCGACAAGTACGTCTACATCACCAAGCACCGGACGTTTCAGCAGGAGATTATCGTCAAGTACTCGCGGCTCGAGCGCGTGCAATCGGTGAACGACATCGAACACCCGATCATCCGCGAGGCGCTCAAGCTCGTCGGCGTCACCGACCCCCACATCGAGCTCACCTCGATGGCCGACATTCCGGGCGGCACCGGTCTCGGCTCGAGTGGCAGTTTCACGACGGCGCTGCTCAAGGCGCTGCATGCGCACAAGAAGAACATCGTGTCGCCGGCGGAACTGGCGGAGCAGGCGTGCGAGATCGAGCTGAACAAGCTGGGCGAGCCGATCGGGAAACAGGATCAATACATCGCGGCGATCGGCGGAATCACGGCGTTCACGTTTCACAAAGATGGGCGCGTCGAGTATCGTCCGTGCCAACTCTCGGAGGAGACGCTCTTCAATCTCGAGGACAACCTGCTGCTCTTCTTCACCGGCTACAGCCGCAGCGCGTCGGCGATCCTCAAGGATCAAAACGACAAGTCGAAGCGGAACGATCAGGCGATGCTGGACAACCTGCACTTCACGAAGGAGCTCGGCTACCAGTCGCTCGCCGCGCTGGAGAATGGAAACCTCGACGAGTTCGCGCGGCTGATGGACGTCCACTGGCAGCGGAAGAAGGCGCGCAGTTCCGGCATGAGCAACGCGCACATCAACGAGTGGTACGACTATGCCATGGCGCATGGCGCGCTCGGCGGAAAGCTGATCGGCGCCGGCGGCGGCGGTTTCCTGATGTTCTACGCGGGCGACAAGACGAAGCTCCGCCACGCCATGCGCGAGAAAGGCCTGCAGGAAGTCCGGTTCCGGTTCGACTTCGAAGGCAGCAAGGTCGTCGCGCAAAACTGAGAACCAATTCTTGGAACACAGAGATCACAGAGGAGGCACAGAGGTCACAGAGAAGACCGTGTCTACTGCTCTGTGACCTCGGTGCTCACCTCTGTGACCTCTGTGTCTCAACAAACCCGTCCGTTCGAACTCCCCGTGGCGATCCTTGCCGGCGGGATGGCCACGCGGCTGCGGCCGATCACGGAAAAAATTCCGAAGCTGCTCGTCGAGGTCGCGGGCGAACCCTTCTTTTCGCATCAACTGCGACTCCTCAGGAGCGCCGGGCTAACGCACATCGTGCTTTGCGTGGGTTACCTCGGCCAGCAAATCGTCGACCTCTACGGCGACGGCGCGAAATGGGGCGTGAAGATCGAGTATGCGTTCGACGGCCCAAAACTCCTCGGCACGGGCGGCGCGCTGATCGCGGCGCTGCCCAAGCTCGGCGCGGCGTTCTTCGTCCTTTACGGCGACAGCTACCTGCCGATCGACTACCAGGCAGTCGGCGATTTCTTCCTGCGCTCCGGCCAGCCCGGCCTCATGACCGTGTATGAAAATCACGGGCGCTACGACACGAGCAACGTGTGGTTCGAGGCCGGCGAGATCAAGGTCTACGACAAGAAAAACAAGGTGCCGCAGATGCACCACATCGATTACGGGCTCGGCGTGTTTCGCGCCGCCGCGTTCGATGGTTTCCCGCGCAACGCCGTCGTCGACCTGGCTGAGGTGCAGAAATCACTCGTCGCGCGACACCAACTCGCCGGCTACGAGATCAAGCAACGGTTCTACGAAATCGGCTCCCATGAAGGGCTGCAGGAGCTGGATGCGCTCCTGCGCAGGAAAGAGAGATAGCGAGACGGAGAGAAGGAGCGCGCTCCTGCGAGGGAATGAGGGAGTGAGGGTTTGGGGAAGCAGCGACGCGACCGGCTCAACCATCGGGAACATGCACGCGCTCGCCATGACCACGCCGGGATCCTTGCCCTTGAAACGCCCATCGTTTGACTCCGCCTTCTCTCCCTCTCTCCCTCTCTCCCTCTCTCCTTCTCTCATTTCCTCACTCCTTTCCACCCATGTCCTATTCCGCCGAACACCTGAAGGAAACCGCCGAGATCGTCTCGAAGCTCAACCCGGAGGACTGCGAGAAATGCGTGCGCGAACTCGTCGCGGTACGCTCGCGCGGCGGCCGGCTCTTCATCCTCGGCGTCGGCGGCAGCGCGGCGAACGCCTCGCACGCCGTGAACGATTTCCGCAAGATCGGCGGGCTCGAGTGCTATGCCCCGACCGACAACGTGTCCGAACTCACCGCGCGCACGAACGACGAAGGCTGGGCCAGCGTATTCGTGGAGTGGTTGCGTGGCTCGCGGCTGCGGAAGGACGACGCGCTGCTGATCTTTTCCGTCGGCGGCGGCAACCTGGAGAAGAACGTGTCGCCGAACCTCGTCACGGCGCTCCAACTCGCGAAGCAGATCGGCGCGCGCGTGATTGGCGTCGTGGGCAAGGATGGCGGATACACGGCGAAAGTCGCCGATGCGTGTGTGATCGTGCCAATCGTAAACGCGAACAACATCACGCCGCACAGCGAGGCGTTCCAGGCCGTGATCTGGCACCTGTTCGTCTCGCACCCCGACTTGAAGCTGAACCAGACGAAGTGGGAGAGTTTTTCGCCGGGGGCGAAAAACTAGTTGTTTTGGCTTCGCCAAAACCCGGAGCTCTGATCTGCGGAGGCATCAGCGCATGAAAACGACACCCGGGGCGGCGATGTCGGAAAATTTTGGAAAACCGCGCAGCGGTTTTCCTCGCGGTTTTCCTGCGGTATTCCTCGATCGCGACGGCACGCTGAACGTGCAGCGCGTGCGGGACGGCAAACCCTACCCGCCGCAGACAGTCGACGAATTTGAGCTTTTCCCGGACGTTCCGGTTGCGTGCGCCCGGCTCGTCGCCGCCGGATTCGTGCTCGTGGTGGCCACGAACCAGCCGGATGTCGGCCGCGGCACTCAGCCGCAGACGGTCGTCGAGGCGATGCACGCTCGCCTGCGCGAACTCGTGCCGGCCATCGCGCGCGTGGAAGTCTGTTACGCCGCGGGCCGGCCGGAGGATCCGCCCGACCGCCGGCGCAAACCGGAACCGGGCATGTTGCTGGACGCCGCCCGCGAACTCGGTCTCGACCTCAGCCGATCCTGGATGGTGGGTGACCGCTGGCGCGACGTCGATTGCGGCAAACGCGCAGGGGTGCGGACGGTGTTCATCGACTTCGATTATGCCGAACCGCTTCACGCAGCACCTGATTACACCGTGCGTTCATTCCAGGAAGCGGCGGCGGTGATCCTGGAATCCGTGGCGCGGTCAACCTGACCGCGCTGATTTGGTTACCCGATCGCGGCAGCACGCTCAGGTTGAGCGTGCTCCGGCGGTGGCACGCTCCAATCTCAGTCTGAGCGTGCCGTAACCGCAGCCGGAAATCCGGACCGAGTTTCAGCGCGGTCAAATTGACCGCGCCACTCCGGCGCTGCAGACTTTCCCCTTGCACCAGCTTCCGCGCACAAACTCAATCCGCCTCCAAACCCATATCCATGAAGTCGCTCAACGACCTTAAGATTCAGCTCTACGCCGACGGCGCCGACAAGGCTGGCATCCTCGACCTCTACGCCAAGCCTTACATCAAGGGGCTCACGACGAACCCGACATTGATGAAGAAAGTCGGGATCAAGGATTACGAGGCGTTCGCCAAGGACATCCTGAAGACCGTCACGGCGAAGCCGATTTCGCTGGAAGTGTTTTCCGACGACTTCGCGGAAATGCGGCGGCAGGCGTCGAAGATCAAGAGCTGGGGCAAGAATGTCTACGTGAAGATCCCGATCACGAACTCGCGCGGCGAGTCGTCGCTGCCGTTGATCAAGGACCTCGGGCAGGAAGGCGTGCAGCTGAACATCACCGCGATCCTCACGCTGAAACAAGTCGCGGGCGTCGCCGAGGCGTTGAACCCGGCGATCGCGTCCGTCGTGTCGGTGTTCGCGGGGCGCATCGCCGACACGGGTGTCGATCCCATGCCGATCCTGCGCGCCTGCGGCGCACTGCTGCACGGGCAGCCGAAGGCGGAACTGCTCTGGGCCAGCACCCGCGAGGTCCTCAACATCCTCCAGGCCGAGGAGTGCGGCTGCCAGATCATCACGGTGCCGCACGACATCCTCACGAAAGCCGCCAAGCTTTTCGGCATGGACCTGACGGAGCTGTCACTCGACACGGTGAAGACCTTCGCGAAGGACGCCGCCGACGCCGGGTACAAGTTGTGATCACGGAACGAGACCACCGGACTACAGGATCACGGGACTACCGGCGAACGGGAGACCTGTTGCCCATTGTCCTGTGGTCCAGTAGTCCTGTCGTCCCGTAGTCCCGCGTTCCTCCTCCAGCCTTGAACATCCTTTTCGTCAATTACGGCGACTTCACGACCAACAGCCTCAACCACATCGGTGGTTTCGCGAACACGCTGAGCGCCGGCGGGCACGCCTGCGTGGTGGCGGTTCCGCAGCGCAAGGAAACGCTGCAGCACATCGCGGACCCGCTGTTCATCGCCGCCACGTATGACGAGGCGCTGGCACGGCCGAACCTGTTTCCCGACGGCAGAACCGCCGATGTGATCCACGCCTGGACGCCGCGGGAGTGCGTGCGAAAGTTCACGGTCGCCTATCAACGGGCAACCGTGAACGGCGGCGGCCGGCCCGCGCGGCTCATCATTCATCTCGAGGACAACGAACGGTTCCTGCTCGAGGGCTTCACCGGAAAAACCTTCGAACAACTGCGGACCACACCGGCCGCCGAGCTCGAGTCGCTCCTTAACGACAGCCTCGCGCACCCGCTGCGGCACGAGAGCTTCCTGCGTATCGCCGACGCGGTGACGCACATCATCGACCGGCTGGCCGAGTTCGCCCCGCCCGGAGTCCCGACGCACCTGCTTTTTCCCGGCGTCGATTTCGCGCTGTACCATCCGCAGGCCCCCGACGAGCCGCTGCGGGCCGAAATCGGACTCCGGGCGGGCGAGAAGGCCATCGTTTTCACCGGCAGCAACACCTTCGCGAACGAGCCGGAAATGCGCGAGCTGTACCTCGCGGTTGCGCTGCTGAACCAGCGCGGCACGCCCACGCGGCTGGTGCGGACCGGCTTCAATTCGCCGCGTTTCCTCGACGGGCTGGCCGACGACGTGAAGCGGCACGTGCTCGACCTCGGTTTCATCGAGAAGGCAAAGCTGCCCAGGCTGCTCGCGCTGGCCAACGTCCTCGTGCAGCCGGGCCGCCCCGGTCCCTTCAACGACTACCGTCTGCCGTCGAAGCTGCCGGAATTTCTCGCGAGCGGCAAACCCGTCGCGCTGCCGCCGACCAATCTCGCGCGGCTGATGGAGGACGGTCGTGAAGCCGTGTTCCTGCCGGCCAGCGGCACGCCGGCCGACATCGCCGATGCGTGCGAGCGGCTGTTGGCCGACGCCGGGCTCTGCGCGCAGCTCGGCGAAAACGCGGTGGCGTTCGCGCGAAGCCATTTCGACCTCGCCGTGAACACGCGCGGGCTGGCGGAGTTCTACGTTGCGACGACCGAACGCGAATCACGCACCGATTGGTCGCTCGCGCGGGACGCAACCACGAGCGACGCCACGCTGTTCGCCGAAAGCGTAGCGCGGGCAACCTGCCCGCGCTCGGACGATCAGCACGGGCAGGTTGCCCGTGCTACGCCCCGCGACGGCGTCTCCCCTGACCTCGCCCCTCAAATCGATCTTCTCGCGCGCGTGGTCCGCCAGCTCGAGCAAAGCATCGAGCTTTCCGCGCGTCATCGGATCGCCGCGGTCGAAGCTGATCGCGACTCCATCCTCGAACGCGAGAAACTGACGCAGAATCACGTCAGGAACATCGAGTCGTTGCTCGCCGCCGCGAAGGAGCACGCGGCCGGACTCGAGAAGGCCCGCGACATGACGCAGGTCTACG